>Ga0210019_1000106_pt1 | contig 113309 bp, 101 predicted proteins | sample CryGeyCG2114_020_2_FD_183969 | JGI IMG/M metagenome (GOLD analysis project Ga0210019, IMG submission 183969) | Groundwater microbial communities from aquifer - Crystal Geyser CG11_big_fil_rev_8/21/14_0.20 (SPAdes) (version 2) | ecosystem: Environmental > Aquatic > Deep subsurface > Groundwater...
GCACAACAAAGCCTTGAAAACACCGAAACGCTGCTGGAATATAGATATCACGAGCCATCACCACCCCTCCTTGGCTGAAATTAATTCATTACAAATCAATTCCACCAAATGAGCGGGTGGGGCTCAAACCCTCAATTTAACGCATTACATCCCAACTAATTCGGAAAAGATCCCGGAGGATCCTCGCTAAGGTTATCGGTCTGAATTTTGCTCATCAATGCCGATTCCGCCTCTTGAAGTTTCTTTGATTGCTCTTCAAAATCTTTTGACGCTTGCGAAAACTCATCCGCCACAAATCGGTAGTAAGCTGAGGTGTGTTGAGTATCTTCCTCTGTTGGATTCATGAGGCTTGTAAGGGCGAGTTGGCCCAAGGTCTGTCCCTTTTGAATCATATCCGCGAGGCTTAGAATTTTATCTTCTGAAAGAATTATTCGATAGAAATTCTTTTTTTCCTCGTCGAGAGGAATTTCCAAAACATAGTTCGAAATATAGGGGAGGCCATTAGGTGCAACATTTTCCTGTTCTTGAGAATGAGTAAAAGATGGAAATAAGCTAATACAAACTATTAATCGTCGAATCACTTTGCCAATTCCCTTTCCGCCAACTCTTTAAGTTGCCTCAATCTATTGAGGCTCTCTTTCGTGCGAAAGCTCGTGGATCCTTCCAGTGGAGCTTGAAGAACGGGTTCTAAGCTTCGTGTAGCTAGTTCCAATTCAAATCGAGTCCGTAGGCGATCTCTCCATTCAGTCTCGGAATTTGGATTCTGATTCGAAGCAATCGCATTGATTAGCCGAGTCTGCAAATTCCGATACTTTTGTCTCCAAAGAGTGGCCGCACTAAAAACCTGGTTGATTCGTTCTTCGAAAGCGAGGCTAGCATTGTAGAATGACCATTCTTCGGCGCGTCCTTGCAGCTGTTGAGCGTGAAGTATCCCAATTTGTCCGTTCATTTCTTCCGCAAGCTTAAAATCATTCTTCGCCGCGCTATGTAGCGTATCCATTTGTGATAAGACTGCTTCCATCTCCATAAGAGTTTCGGGTTTTTCTTTAGTGTCCAAAACTGATTGGCACACCTCGAATTTTTCATAAGCGTGAGATTTAAAGCCGGCGGATTCTAGAAAGCGACACCATTCGTTCCGATTCTGAACTACAATCTCATGCGCTTGGCTAAAATCCGAATTCACTAACCGATAACGGAAAATCTTTTGACTGTAAGTGCTCGCAGAATTTACTCGTTGAAACAAGGGTTCTAGACCCTTAAGGGATCGAGTTAACTTGTAGGTCTGAAAGGCAGCAAAAGGGGTTGAGGTTTGAATGGCCCAAGGGAAGATCCACTCGGCTAGCGCGGCTCGCTCCATATCTGGAAGGCGATGGATCGCTTTCGTAAGACTCGAATCCAAGGAACTCGCAAATTCAAAACTTTCCTGTAAAGTTTCAGTGAGTCTGAACTTTGCCAGACGATCTCCCAAATCAAGAAGCATTTGAGCATCGTTAATTTTCATCTTTGCATCAGAGGCTTCTGATATTTTCTTCGTACGGAGTTCAAAGTCGGTGGCAATGATTTTTAAAAACTCTTTTACATCCATCGAACTATATTGACTGAACGTCGCGTCTGACTCGAGATCTAGGCTATTCATAACCGACGACGACTCACAGGTTGACGAATTTCGACAGTTTTGAAGAAGCGATTCAAAGCTCTTGGGTCCGACGAAGAAACCTCTTGCAAGAGTTTCAGCAATTCTTTTTGCACTTTTACTAAGTTGGGCCATTTTCTGAAATCGAATTAGAATAGGCAAAGCTTCTTCAGGTTGATTTTGTCTTAAATAACTCTCAACGAGTTTCTGAATGTTAGAGAGAGCAATGTTTTCAAAAATGTCTTGAGCGTTATTGTCGTAAGTCGTTGTGCGATGTAGTTGATCGATAGCTTGGAGAATATGGGACCTAAAGCTTTTGAGCTCCAAAACATTTTGTTGCTCAAGGAGCCAATTGAAAGCGGCAACTTGATGATTCCTTTCAACGGGAACCGAGCAACTTCGGTCGAGCCCAAAGGCTTGATCGTAGTAGTACATTCGAAGTTTCAACTTATTCTCACTTGATTCTAGGAATCTCAAAGCGGCGCCTTCAAAGGCGTTCATTGCGCTCAAATTGCACTGGGCGGATGCAAAGCCAATAAGCTGACCGTCTAAGTTATCAGTGGCCGTAGGCCACGAGGTTTCTCCAGTTTCAAAGCCTTTCCAGAATTTATCCCACTCGAAATTGATCGATGCGTGTTTGCCGAGTTCGCTTAGCACCTCGGTGCGTGCTTTAGTATCCGAAGCAAGTGTCCATTCATGTTTAAATCTGGCATAAGACCAAGATTCAGGCTCGGGAACGAGAACCTGAATTTCTGTTTCTTTAGGGGTCATGGAAATTTCTGTCGACTCACAGCTTATGAGAACGAGGCTGATTAGTGCAAAAAGCAGCATGCTGAAGCAGTGTCCAAACGAGTTGCGAAACATTCTGCATCTCTAGTACAGATTGTGCGGCTTGGGTAGAGGCTCAAATTGTAACGATTGTGGCCAGTCCTCCGAGAAGTCTCTCAATAATTGCAATACTTTGGAGCTTTGACTTTCCGTTGCCAGGTCGTGTCAGGCTTTAGCTGCTGGTAAAGTAGAGGCTGAGATAATAATTGGATCCTGGCGAAGTTCGTCGCGAGGGACCTTAAGGGCATGAGGATTGTCGACCTCATCAATGGCTTCCGCAATCATAAGTTCATAGAGGCGGGAAGTCGTTCGCATCCCATACATTACGGCCTCCAAATCACTTTCGGTTTTGACGAGATCATCCACGTAAATTTCTAATAATTTGTTGTGATTAAATTCAAGCCCCGAGCTGTCTTGAAAGAAGGCCATGGCCTCCTTAGGCACGCCACTTTTTTGAAGCGCGTCCAAGTAACTCCGACTTCCGTAGGCAGGCATAAAATCAAAATGCAGCAAATATCCAAGATAACCCACAGGGTTGAGATGCTGGACTTGGTAATAGCCGTAGGCAATCAGCGCCATAGTCGAAGGTAGCGGGCGCTCGCAGGGTATGTTCGAGGTATCGACGCCCAGGTTCTTAAGATCGAGCAAGGCCAGCTCATCGTGGCCAATCTCCGAAAGGGCATCTCTGAAAAACGTTCGAAGATGTTTCCGCTGATGTCCTCGAAAGAAAGCGGTAGCAAAGGCCTGAACCTGTGGCCGCTCACGTGCGTGATAGTAACTTTGGCGAAGAATCGACTGATAGTGGTTGAGCCCAATCGTGGCGTTCAAGATCTTCTGAAAGCTAGGACGAGCATTCATTTCGTCGAAGGCGAGCTTCCATTCAATCTTAATTTTGGTCATTAGACCTTCGGCTGGGTTGTTATTCATAAGAATGGGTACAGTTAGCGGAAGTTAGGCCCGAAACTCCAGAATTCCTCTCTGACAACGACTGACAGTATAAGTCTTTGTAATTGTTATACTAAAAATTATTTTTGCATTTTATGTCAGAATGAAAACTGAAAAATAATCTAATAATATTAGATAGTTACAATATAATAGCACTTTTCTATAAATTTCGATTATGGGTCGTTAATTTGCCAAATTCTTAAAACTGACCTAATAAAGCTCCAGAATGTTTGCTTCAAAAAGCGGTTCGAACTTAAGCGCCGCCAATCCTTCTGTCCTCGCGCGCTCGGACCTTGAGTCACGAGCTTTGGCTCAATTAAAAACTCATAACATCGTTTTGATTCGCGCCCCTATCTTGGCAGGCAAGACGACAAGTCTCAAAAATATATCAAATAATTTGCAGAGAAATGGAGTGGATTGCTTGTGGTTGTCGATTGAAAGGCCATTGAGTTTATATGAATGGATTCGAGAGAGCTTTCGCTTGCTTGGAGCGTCGATGCGGAGTGAGGCGTCGGTATCGGAGAGCTTACGCGAGCTCTCTCGAGTCTTAAATAGTCGATCCGTGGTTTTGATTGTGGACGGACTCGATCATGTGGAAGCTTATAATGAAATTCTGCGAGTCCTTTGGGGCAGCTTGACTCACTCAAAGCTTCTAGCCTCGATCGATCGAGATGAGCCTTTGGATGAAGATGTGGTGCTGGACCTCGCGGTCATTGATCTTCCAGATTTTTCTCCACAGGAGATTTTAAGGCTCTGTCAAAATCTTGGAATTCGAATGGAGTCTAAAAATCAAAATCACTTGATCGAAAAGCTTTGGAAACGAACTCATGGAAAGATCATCCTAGTTCGAAAGGTGCTTGGGTGGCATCTCAGCCGGGGAGTAGAACTTACGCCAGCCAGCGTCGAAGCTGCCCTCGAGGGCCTCTCAGACAACTTTCTTGAGCGAGTTTGGAATAGCCTGTCCAATCGTAGGCGAGAAGCTCTTCTGAGAATTTGTGCGACCGAATTTGATAGGTCGATTACGAATGATAATCTCGAAATCTTAGGGCGATACAGCGTTGAGATCCTTCAAGCTAGTGGGATTTTAAATAGCCACAATGGGCAACTTTTGCGCTCCGATCGGATTTTCGAATTCGCACAAAATAAGCATAAGGATGAATTGATAAGAGTTCGGGAAGCTCTACTTAGTGAACTTCGATCAGGTACAAATATTCAAGTATGTGAAGAGTGGATCTGGCAATGCATCTCGCTTGATAGATCTTCGGAGGCCGTTGCAGGTTTAGATAGACTTGTTGAAAGCCATGCATCCAAGATCAATTCAGCCAATTTATTAAAATTAACAAACTCAATTTATTCGGATATTTCGCTCAAGGCCTTTGAGTTGCGTCGAAACGCACTTGTGGCAAGGGATGAACTCGATCAAAGCTTTCTTGAATTGGAGCACCGCTTAAATCGACTTGATCTTGATCAGGCGGAGCGCGCGTATCTATATGCCGCCGGTGCGCGAACAAAGGCCTTTCTTGGAAAATTTTTGGAAGCTGAAACTTTGCTCGAGACGGCTCTAGAACTTTCTATTGAGAGCGATTCTAAGCATCTCTTTGTTTTGGCGTCTGCGGGACGTGTCTATCAAAGGTTGGATCCGGCCAAAGCCTTGGGCTATTTGGATGTTGCTGAATCTGTTTCTAAGAAATGGAACGATGCGGCGAAGAGCTATCTGGGTTATATCTTTTTCAGTAAAGCCTATGCTTTGGCACAGTTGGGTCGGGCAGAAAAAGCTATTAGATACTATATGGAGGCGAGTGAGAAATTTCATGGCATTGGGATCTCTCAGATGGGATTTCTCTCCGAGTTCAACAGCCTTCAAAACCTCTACAAATGGGGTGCCGTCCAAAGCTGTCTTGAGAGGGTTGATGAAGTCGAAAGTCGATTAAAGTCGGTTGGCTTTTCTGGGGTGAGGCGCAATTTGGCAGACTTGAAAATTCGCCTTCTTATGGATACGGGTAGACTGGCCGAAGCCAAGCGTCTTTGGTTGCAAACTTTTGATTTGGTGAGTCTTGGTTCCAAAGACTTTGAGCCAACTTTGAAGTTGGTCGAAATTTTGATTCAAATGGGAGATCTGGTTGGAGCGAGAAGCTTCCTAATCTCTCTTTTGGGGGCCGAGTTTGTGATGTCCAACGCTGGGTATCGAGACATTCTTCAAAAATTAGCTTCCATCGTCGACCGCGCTGTGTTGATGGAAGCGCCCAGGTTTGGATTTCGAGATATTACCGCGAGCTCGGGTGCAGCGGTTCAACCCTTTCAAGGTCAGATTTTATTTCTTACCTTTCATTTGTTATGGAGCGGGTCATGGGAGTTGTTGGAAGGTTTTGAGTTTAAGGATCTAGACAAACTTCCGCTAGCTCGCGTGGAGAAACGTTCGATGGCCTGTCTTTTAGCTTGGCGGAAGCTCCTGGGATCAAGAGTGGATGAGGCGGGAGAACAATTTAAGCGGCTCGAAAATTTCTTCTTGGAGAATCGTCTAAAGGTTTGGCACCTTCGGACTCAGCTAGGATTATGCCTGATCGATTTGATTCGCCAGCAAGCTTCGCAAGCAAAAGCCCGACTTCGAAGTCTTTATGAGCAAATAGATGGCATTGACTCTCAGATGGACCTTTATTTATTCGATCTCGTTAAAAGAATTGCGGATCTGAAAGTAATGAATCTTGAATCTCTAGAAAATATAACTTGGATGAATGTGGATAATTTTAAGAAAGAAGATGAATCCATGCGAGTGAAGTTTGGTCTGACGAGTTGTCAGCAAAGATTTTCAGACCATCTTTTGGAACTCACAAACATAGGATCTCCTCGAAAAGTTATCATAAGGACGCGTTCAGAAGAGGCGATAGTCGAAGAGAGAGCTTTCGATAGAAAGAGTCTTTCGCACTTTGATTTGGTCTATGATGAGCGTGATCAGGTCTTGTTTGTAAGAAATCAGATCGTATCAGTTGCTGGTCGTGGTGTGCTGAATGCGTTGATTAGGTTATTATTTCAAAACTATGATGCGGAACTAAGTAAGGAGAGTTTGGCGCTCATCGTGTGGAAGGAGGTTTATCATCCTCTAATTCATGACAATCGAATATATACTTCTATAAAGAGGCTCCGTCAGCTGATTACACCCAAGTTAGGCGCTGACTTTGTGGATGTTCGCGAGGGAGCCTATTCCTTAAAACAGACCCTAAGTTTTGCTTGGATATGTAACCATGAAACTCGAGTTCGATTTTCAGATCAACAGATGCTTCTTTTGAGCCAACTTCAAAGTTCTCGGTCGATGAGTCGTCAGGATATTCAAAAACTTTTTCGAGGCAGTCGGACGCAGACCCTTCGAGAACTTAAGCCTCTACTCGATCAAGGTTCCCTTGAATCTTACGGTAGCGGACGAGCTGTCCGCTACCGTTTGAGTTCTAATGGTATCAACTCCCTTCATGGTCATGGGGAATAAGCTCTGGCGCGCCCGAAACATTACGGACGATCTCATAGAGGGATCCATCAATGTTGATAACGTCGAATTCAGATAGGTTACAGGTCGGCGTAGCGGCAGTGTGGCCAACCAATAGATTGCTAACTTCAGGCGCGCTAATTGCGAAAGTTGAGCTCGTCGCAAGAAGGCCCAAGCTTACAATACCAAAAAGTTTACTTACTCTCATTTGATCTCCCTCCACAGATACGAATGATTGATTTGTTCTAAGACTTTATTTTACCTTCGATCTGGAGGTGGCAAAAAACGTGCCGCGAGCTTATGAGCTGAACTTAAGAGCTATGAATCAATTGGCCCTGTAAGCTTCGGGGCTTAGAAGCTGTTTTGCTTTGAATTTTGGAATGACTGAAAAATTTTCAGACTCATTTTTATTTCTTTTCAGAACGCGCGCGAGTTAGAGTCATCCGAAATGGCAAAAAATCATGAAGTTTATTTGATCGATGCGAGTGCGTTTATATTTCGAGCCTATTACGCTCTGGCGCCACTATCTTCAAAGGGTCGCCCGTCTCACGCGGTGGCAGGTTTTGCTTCGATGTTACTAAAGCTTTTAAGGGAGAAATCTCCAAAATCTTGTGTGGTGGTGTTTGACTCTAAGAAGCCTTCGTTTCGTAAGGAGATTTATCCAGAATACAAAGCCAATCGCGAGGTTCCGCCGCCGGATCTTTCGGGGCAGATCGTGGCGGTAAGGCGGATGTGCGAAAAGGCTGGCTTTCCTATTTTGCAGGAAGAAGGTCTTGAGGCGGATGATTGGATTGCGAGTTTTGTTCGCAATGCCTTTCCCAACGAGAAAGTCGTCATTATATCTTCGGATAAAGATCTTCTGCAGCTCGTTGATAAACGTGTGCAAATGTATGACAGCTTTCGTGATAAACGAACCGGCATAGGGGAAGTCGAGGAAAAGTGGGCCGTCAAACCAGACCAAATTCGTGATCTTTTAGCTCTCACGGGGGATAGTTCGGATAATATTCCGGGCATTGAAGGCGTCGGCCCGAAAACCGCGGCCAAACTTCTTAATGAGTATGGCTCAATCGATGGCATTTATAGGAACCTTGCAAACTTGCCAGAAAAACAGCGCGCCAAATTTGAGGCCGCCAAAGAAGCCGTTAAGTTAAGTCAGAAATTGGTAGATTTAAAAGATGATTTAAAAATTCCTTTTGATCATTTGCCGGAGCTTCCTGAGTCTTTCCCAGGAGAGTTTAAAGATTTTCTTGTGGATTGGGATCTTCATCGAATTCTTACACAATTTGCAGATAGGCTAGGAAGTGACAGCGGTAATGCTTCAAATACAAATGCCTCTAGCTCTCGAGCTTTAACCGACTTACGTCTGTTAAAAACCATGGATGATTTAAAAGATCTGCGTGGCGAAATCGAGAAGGCAAAACTTCTCGCATTTGATTGTGAGACCTCGTCCTTTGATCGCAATTGTGCTCGCGTCGTTGGAGTGAGTTTTTGTACGCGACCCGATCGAGCTTGGTACATTCCGTGGAATCACGGAGAGGTAGATCTCAGCGCTACGGAGATGAAAAAACTAATTGTGGAGAGTCTCGCTCGACCTAACTTAGTTAAGTTGGCTCACAACGCGAAATACGATGTGGAGGTTTTGGGTGTTGAAGGAATCGAAGTTGTTAACTTGCAATTTGATACAATGATCGAAGGTCATTTGCTCAATGCTGATCGTCGTAGCGTTTCACTCGAAAACCTTGCTCGTGATTTCCTGTCAGAGGAAAAGGGCGACCTTAAAGCCCTACTTGGAAAGTCAGAGAATTTTGCGGATATTCCCTTGGATCAAGCCAAAGAATATGCAGCCCAGGACGCGGCCCTAACTTTTAAATTGCACGAATTGTTTAAGCCTCAATTGGAGGCCGACGCTTCGATTACATGGGTTTTTAAAAATCTTGAGATGCCACTTGTTGATGTCTTAGCGTCGATGGAAATGACTGGCGTGAGACTCGACGTGGATTTCTTAAAAGCTCTGTCTAAAGAACTTCATGAAAAACTCGAGCATCTTGTTACGGAGATTTATAGGTCAGCCGGACGAGAATTCAATATCGCCTCGCCAAAACAATTGCAGGAAGTTCTCTTTGCGGAGCTGAAATTGCCAACGACTAAGAAGACTAAAACTGGCTATTCGACCGACGAATCTGTTTTGCAAGAGCTTGCTTCCAAGCATGAGATACCGCGCTTGATTTTGGATTATCGCAAACTAGCTAAGCTTACTTCCACTTATGTGGATGTTTTGCCTGATATGGTTTCAGCCAGGGATGGTCGTTTACACACTCATTATCATCAAACTGGAACGGCCACAGGGCGCTTGAGTAGCTCCGATCCGAATCTTCAAAACATACCAGCTCGTAGCGAAGAGGGGATGAAGATTCGTGAAGCTTTCATTCCGGAGAAGTCCCATGTGTTTTTAAGTGCGGATTATTCTCAGGTGGAATTGCGCTTAATGGCGCATCTTTCGGGCGATGAGAAAATGATCGAAGCTTTTGCCCATCATCGAGATATTCATGCGGAGACAGCGAAGATTATTTTTGGGTCCTCCGATAAAGAGTTTCGTTCTCGCGCTAAGGCCATCAACTTCGGTGTCATATATGGGATTTCGGCCTATGGACTTTCGCAGCAGCTTGATATCGAACCTAAAGAAGCCAAGCAATTTATTGATTCGTATTTCGAGCAATTTCCAAAGGTTAAAGAATATATGGATGCTTCTATCAAGCTGGCGAAAGAGATGAAATTTTCCGAGACCCTCTTCGGTCGCAAAAGACCTTTACCTGACATCGACAGCAAAAATCCTACGCTGCGACAGATGGCTGAGAGAATCGCGATCAATGCTCCTTTGCAAGGTACGGCGGCCGACATCATGAAGTATGCGATGGTGCGTGTTCATCAGGAGTTGTTGTCAAAGAAGTTAAAATCCAGAATCCTCTTACAAGTTCATGACGAACTTGTTCTGGAAGCTTTTGATCCCGAATTGGATCAAATTAAAGTCATAGTTCAAAAAGCCATGACGGATCTTTCCAACACTCCCGGAGAGAATCTCAAAGTTCCATTGGTTGTCGACATTAGCACGGGCCCCAACTGGGCAGCTTTGTGACATCTCTATTTTCAGATCGAATCGAATGCCTGGCTGTCTGGTTCTAATTTGAATTCAATTTGTAGGCAAAAACCTTGCTATCCCCCATGCTCGGCACAACCAAAATATTGGTAGAAGGAATATAGCCAATATCTGCAGAATTCTTAATACCCTTTAAAATTAACTCGGATTTACCGGCAGGCGAGACCCAGAATACTTTTCCGGCTACCCAATCGGAGACTATAAAGTTTCCACGGGAATCCATTTCTAGGCCATCCAAATTACCTAACGCGCTCGTGATATTGGATTTGGACTTTGTCCGCAGATTTATTTTGTAAAGATGCCCTGGAGTCTTGGTGGACCAGTCAGCTTCGGGCCTACCCCAGGCGGCGACAATCAAATCATCTTCTAAAATTAAAAGTCCATTGGGGCCATCAGCCTTTTCGCCCTCGATTAAAACCGAAATTTTTCCGTTTGTGATTTTATAAATCTTGCCACCGGTCGTGTCTGAAACATAAACATTTGAATTCTTATCAATCGCAATATCATTCAAAAACTTTGAGTCTGGAATTTGAATTCGAGAGATAATTTTCGCTGTCTTGATATCAATTGAAATGAGTTCATTAATATTGCTCACCCAGAGTGTATTTCCGCTGGCTCTCATTCCTTTCGGGGCATCTAAACCATCCACCCATTTAAGTTTTTTCAGCTTTCCATCCGCGGAATAGATAGAGATATAACCCTGAGCATCCTTATCCATTGGCTGGCCAACAATATTCGATACAAAGAGATGCTGAGAGCCTTCATCGTAGTAACAACTCTCGGGCGAAGAGAGACCTGTCTCAATTTTCCAAATATTTTGAATTTTCACGTCTAAGCCTACGAGCAAAAGTAGGGTAGAAATTATCATCCAAGAAATCTAGACGGCTTGGCCCAAGCTTGCCAAGTCCACCTTATTTTAGCTCACAAATGGCTTAAAATGCCATTAGGAGGCTGAACTCGGATCTTTGATTCTTCAGGCTTTGCCTCGACGGATTTTGGAATTTTGACCTGGGCCAAAGACTTTTGCCGGAGCCTGGCGGCTTTATGTAGAGTCTTAAAATTTCTCGCATTTTGCTCAACAATTCTTGTTGCTTCGCTTTCTAATCTCGTGTGTAAAAGAACAATCTTGAATCCGGTTATTGACCGGATTTTTTGTTCTTTGAAAGTTAGGTAGATGTGGTTCTTTAAATTTCTATGAAATATTAAAGACGCGTTTCGTACTCAAATATCTTTATAAAAGCAGATTCCCGAGTCAGGGGGTCTGCGTCTTTTCAGTTAAAACTGGAGAGTTTGATTCTGGCTCAGAACGAACGCTGGCGGCATGCCTAACACATGCAAGTCGAGCGAGAAAGTCCTTCGGGATGAGTAAAGCGGCGCACGGGTGAGTAACACGTGGGTAATCTACCTTTCAGTTTGGGATAACTCTTCGAAAGAAGAGCTAATACCGGAGAGACCACAAGGGCATAAGCCCAAGGGGTTAAAGACGGGGACCTTTCGGGGCCTGTCGCTGGAAGATGAGCTCGCGGCCTATTAGCTAGTTGGTGGGGTAATGGCCTACCAAGGCTTTGATGGGTAGCTGGTCTGAGAGGATGATCAGTCACACTGGAACTGAGACACGGTCCAGACTCCTACGGGAGGCAGCAGTGGGGAATTTTGCACAATGGGCGCAAGCCTGATGCAGCAATGCCGCGTGGGTGAAGAAGGTTTTCGGATTGTAAATCCCTGTCGGCTGGGAAAAATGTCTCTATGGTTAATAACCGTAGAGAGTGATGGTACCAGCAAAGGAAGAGGCGGCTAACTCTGTGCCAGCAGCCGCGGTAATACAGAGGCCTCAAGCGTTGTTCGGAATTATTGGGCGTAAAGCGGATGTAGGTGGCATCGAAAGTCAGGTGTGAAAGCCCTGGGCTCAACCCAGGAAGTGCGCCTGATACTTCAGTGCTAGAGTGCGGTAGAGGAAAGTGGAATTCCTGGTGTAGGGGTGAAATCCGTAGATATCAGGAGGAATACCGATGGCGAAGGCAACTTTCTGGTCCGCAACTGACACTCAGATCCGAAAGCGTGGGTAGCAAACAGGATTAGATACCCTGGTAGTCCACGCCGTAAACTATGGATGCTTGTCGTTGGAAAGTGTTAACCCTTTCAGTGACGGAGCTAACGCGTTAAGCATCCCGCCTGGGGAGTACGGTCGCAAGATTAAAACTCAAAGAAATTGACGGGGACCCGCACAAGCAGTGGAGCATGTGGTTTAATTCGACGCAACGCGAAGAACCTTATCCTGGTCTTGACATATACTGGACCGCTCTGTGAAAGCAGGCTTTTTCCGCAAGGAAACCGGTAAACAGGTGCTGCATGGCTGTCGTCAGCTCGTGTCGTGAGATGTTGGGTTAAGTCCCGCAACGAGCGCAACCCATATCCCTCGTTACCAGCATTAAGTTGGGTACTCTAGGGAGACCGCCGGCGTTAAGCCGGAGGAAGGTGTGGATGACGTCAAGTCCTCATGGCCCTTATGACCAGGGCTACACACGTGCTACAATGCAAAGTACAAAGGGCTGCGAAACCGCGAGGTGGAGCCAATCCCAAAAAGCTTTGCTCAGTTCGGATTGAAGTCTGCAACTCGACTTCATGAAGCTGGAATTGCTAGTAATCGCAGATCAGCATGCTGCGGTGAATACGTTCTCGGGTCTTGTACACACCGCCCGTCACACCACGAAAGTCGTTTGCACCAGAAGCCGCCGCGCCAACCGCAAGGAGGTAGGCGTCCAAGGTGTGAGTGATGATTGGGGTGAAGTCGTAACAAGGTAGCCGTAGGAGAACCTGCGGCTGGATCACCTCCTTTCTAAGGAGTCCTTCGATTTATCTCGAAAGGATAGATCCTAGGTTAGCCGAAACGCGACACATCTACTTAACTTTGAGAGAACAAACTTAAGAGAATAAGCTTGAGAGAGCAGATATTCTCAAAACGAGATTAATCAAAACAAGATTGAAAAAAGACCGCCTTCGAGCGGTCTTTTTTTTTGAATAGGGGTTTTTAAGTGCGTATTTAAATCTTGTGCCCGGGCACAAACATTCCTAAGGAATGTGATTTTGACTCATTCTCTACATTCCTTAGGAATGTAATTTTTGCTCATAGTCTACACATGAAGTTTAAGTGTCAGACAGAACATCTTGTCGAGTGGTTTTAGTGCTTTCATCTGGCCTTCGTTTGCGAGCTAGAAAAATTCGACCTGTTGAGGCAAAGCTAGGCCGCAAGCTAAGAACCGAGCTTAAAACGGTACGATAGTCAGAAGGCGAAGCGTTTAGTTGAGGATGGCGCCTAAAAATCCAAACGACGGCTAAAAAAGAAGAAAAGCGAAATACGGTGGAAGAGATAAAAAGCCAAAAGAAATTTTGATCGAACAATTCAAACAGATGGGAGCCAAACAAGGCGCCCAGAGAGGCAGCACCAGCCATGATGCAATTGTGAAGTCCTGTTATACTCCGGGCACGGCCCTTAAACTGCGACTGGATATAAACAATCAAAGAGATTTCAAAGAGACCCCATGCAGCGCCTCCCAAAAGTTCAGTAAGGCCAAGAGGAAGGCGATCCCTTGAAAAAGCATACATGATTGGTAAAAGGGCAATCGAAAAGATCGCGATCTTGAGGCCAGCAATGGCACTAATAGAACTTCGCGCGTAGCCAATTTGATGCAGGATCAAAGCTCGACCAACAAAAGGCAGTGCGGTCAACCAGATATAAACGGAAAGCGGTAGATTGAGTTCTCCCAATTTGTAAGGAATGAAAAATGGAGAAGAAGTTCCTACAGTAAGTTTAAAAAGTACCAAGATCAACAGGGCGTGAAGGAGCCAAGGCTTAGCGTTAAGTCTGCGGAGTTCATCAAAGGATGAGACGGTGGTTTGTGCTTCGCGGGGTGATTGTTGAAACTGCAAAAGAACTAATGAAATGATTCGACTACAGAGGCCAATTATAAACAAAAGAAGAAAAGAGAACTTTAAATCAAATGAGTGAAATAAAAATGAGCTCGAAAGAAATGTGGCGACGGTAATGAACATCACAAATGAATTGCGTCTCGAATGAAACGAGCGAAGCTTGCTGGATGGAAGCCAACCTGCCATCCAATCCAGCCAAAGTGGTGCCGCCAATGTTCCGCCAATCCAATAGAGGCAAAGGGAGAGTAATAAAAACGCAAAATCAAGTTTGAACAGGACAAACGAGCAAAAGCCGATCAGGCCTAAGATCTGGGTTCCGACAGAAAGCTCCACTGAACTTTTGATGCGGTTTGAAGAAATAAAGTTGGGAATCAGAGCCGAAAGAAAGGAGGCAACGAAAATAGGAAGCGTGGAGGCCAGCGCAATCTGAAAAGTCGGGAATTTGTAAGCAGATAAATAGGCGATAACAAAGCTCTCAGAGCTTCCCACCATAATCGCAAAGAAGGCGCCTTCAATATAGCTGAGAACAAAAGCACTGCGGCGAGCTAAATTACGATCATGAGCCACGTGAACGTCGACTATTCCTTTAAGCCACTAGGTTGATACAGCGGAAGGCATTGATCAACCTTCATATAAGGTTTCCTTCATATAAGGATTCTTTCATATAAGTTTTTCGACCAACGAATCTAAAAGCCTTTCAGGAATCCAGTGTTGTAAACGACTAAAACTTGCAACCCCCCTCCCAACATAGATGCGGGGCGGGGGATTTTTTGAGAGCAAAGCTTTATGGAGAGCTCGCAAAACGATTTCGACAGGTTCAGCTTTTTTAGCTGAATCTTCGATACGCTTATAAAAACGACTTAGGCCTGAATAGTAGGCCGTTTTCAAATCTGGCGAGAAGGACTCAATTTTTTCCCAATCCATCATTTTGCCCAGACGCTTTTGCCAGAGAGGTGTTCGAATCGGACCGGGATTGATTGAGACAACTTTGACGCCGGTCGGGCGAAGTTCTCGTCTAAGACTGTCCGAAAATGCATCAAGAGCAAATTTGGAGCTAGCGTAGGGCCCCAAGAATGGGGAGGCGAATCTTCCGGAAATTGAACTGATATCAATAATACGCCCACGGGTTTTGCGGATTAAGGGCAGACAAATCTGAGTGAGCCGGATGGCTCCAAAAAAATTTACTTCAAACTGATGTTTAAGTTCTTCTATATCCTGAAGCTCCCAGGGGCTTGAATACACAATTCCAGCGTTGTTGATTAAGTTGAGGGAGCTAATTTGAGAGCTTTGATCTTGAAGGCGCGCTTCGAGAGCGCGCAAGTGCTCGGCTTTGGTAATATCCAAAATCAGTGGTTCGATATCTGGAATCAAGGCAAGCTGATCAAAGTCTGACTGAGATCGAACGCCTGCCCAGACGCGATAGTTTTTGTGGCAAAAATCTTTGGCGGCCTCTAGGCCAATCCCGGTGGAGCTGCCCGAAATGATGAGAACTCTCTTAGCCATTAGCGGCCAATTTGCCCCATAACGAGGGTAAAAAACATAATAATTTCAAACTTGTGTCGTGGGACGATTTTTGCAACTTTCAGCCTTGGGTTTTTAAGGTGGCAGATGCGTTGTATTTATAACAATTCCTTTTTGAGGCTCTTAAGTTTTTTCTTTGGGCTCTATCTGTACTCGTTCAGTTGCTTTGGTACAGCTCTGAGCTGCGTTGGCAATTTTTTTGTCCCCTTGAGTGCTTCCGGATTGAGACCAAATCATTTTCCTCAAGGAGGCATCCTAGCAACCGACGAGACTGAGCATGCCATTGTGCGAACGATTATTGGCTTGCTAAATGATCCACTGGATGGGGAGGTCTTCCGAGAATTTTTTGAAAATAGTATGGGTGGTTGGCCGAGGATACAAAATCGGATTGGAAATCATAGAATCTTTGCGATTTGGAAGGAGCTTGATACTTACTTCGATTTTAGAAAAGAATTTATTCCAAGAATTCAGAAGGAATTGTTAAGGCATCCCAATAATATAAATGCGCTCGCGGCGATGACTAATGGTGGAAGCATTTCTATTAGGAATGCTTACAATTATTTTATTTATATGATTTTTAAAAGTGAGTCCGGGGCGCGAAATTACGAACGTCAAAAAGAGCGTGAACGAGATCCAACACGAATGGGTGTTTTTGAGGCGAGCTTGCCGAGACGTCGCGTGGCTTTTGATTCGAATGCTATTCTGCGTTTAGGTCATTTCGGCAAGCGAGCTCGCGAAGGGGAGTCTATAAATGATCTTAGTTTTGATTTCTTGGAAAGAAATCTTCTGAAACAACTTGGATTGATAGAATATGTAATGCTACCAGCCATTCCTTTTGAAATTGGCTCAGATTTTCCCATCTATTTTAGGGGCCGGCATTTTCGAAGTGCATTTTCGGAAGAGGCTGAATCTATTGAAACAGAAACTTTCGGGCAGTATGCGGAGGAGATTGCTAGACAACGCCAAGAAGTTGTTCAGTTGATGAATAGAAATCCGGAAAGTTTATGGACCAATTTTAGTGGTCAGAAAATGCATGAAGGCGTTACGAACGATGATCATGTAGTGGCGCAAGCCTTGCTCTCGGGAACTGATACTTTAATCACGGAAGATCGGGAAATCATAAACTCTTTGGTCTTGAATCCACGACATGAGGTGGTCGCTAGATCGGTGGTTGTTAGAGATGTGGGAGCCTATTTTGTAATATATCGCGTAAAAATTCCGGACTTTAGAGATCCAACAAAAATCCATAATCTCGAGATTATGGACTTGGGGAGACGATTTAATCTGCACCCCTCACGATTTATCCAAGGCAGTCTTAGTGCCCATGATCATCTGCGCGAGATTTACGTTCGAGAAACTTCTAATCCAGCCCCATGAAGTCGAGTTTTTTAGTTCGTTGCACGTTCGATGAAATTGGCAGCTACGAGCAAGTTCTTGGGGAGTTGGAGGGAGTTGAGAATTTCTTAGGCAGCCTTCAATTTGAAGGCCAACCTAAGAATAAAACGCTACATTTGGCGGATGAAGGCAGCGACTTCGTTGTGGACGGTGAGTTTACGTCTGATTTCTACTTTTCGACTCCGGAGTCTGCCGACAGTTTTAGATTAAGATTGATGGGCAAATGGAAGAAGAAATCTCAGATTCAAGAAATTGCTGGGGAAGATTGGAATAAAAAGTGGCGAGATAGTTTTGCGGGTGCTGAGGTCCCGCCGTTCTGGAAGATTGTTCCTGAGTGGATTGACAACGAGGAAAATATTCAAAATAAAAAAATTATTCGAATGAATCCAAGCCTAGGATTTGGAACGGGCGAGCATACGACGACTCAGCTTTGCTTGAGTGCTATAGCGAGTCTGAGCTTTCAGCCGACTTGGGAGGTTATGGATTTTGGTAGTGGTTCGGGGATTCTAAGTGTTGCTTCTATCATGATGGGCGCAAAATCCGTTGACGCGATCGAAATCGATGGGATGGCCCTTGAAAGTTCAAAGGGAATTTTCAAGATCAATAATATTTCTGAAAAACAGATTCAGCTTTCAAACAAGATGCCTGAAGAAAAGACGTTCAATTTAATCGTGGCGAATATTTTATTTTCAATCCTTCAGGAAAAAGCTGAGGAATTGATACACACTATGAAGCCAACTGCTATCTTGATCTTATCGGGCTTCTTTGAGCCGGATGCTGAAGTATTGTCGAAGGTCTATCTTGAAAAACTTTCAAACTACTCGAGAAAAATTCTAGTAAAAGACAGTTGGGCATGTATCGTAATGTCGCCAAATAATTATTTGTAAAGAAGTCTGTAAATCCGTCGGTAAGCAAAAAAACCTAAAAACAGTCCACTTAAGATCAGCAGAGGGAGAAATAGTCTTAAAATATCAGCAACATCCTTTTTCCAGTATAGGGCCTGAGCTATTTCAATTCCGTAATAGAGTGGATTTAGAAATGCGATCTTTTGAACGGTGGGCGGCAAGTCGCTTATCGGAAAAAATGTTCCGGAAAAGAAAAACAAGGGGCTGATTAATAGAGCATAGATCGTTTGGAATTGGTTAATATTTTTGACAAAGGAAGTGGCTAACAAGCCAAGAGCTCCGCAAGCCACGCCCAACAATGACCCAAGCAGCGTGATGGAAAATAGAAAAACAAAATCAAATTGTCTGAGTAAGGCGAACATAACTAAGCAAACGCCTAGGCACATGCCGGCGCCCTTGAAGCATACCCACAGGAGCTCGCCAAATATAATTTCTCTTGGGCCGATGGGTGTAGTCATCATGGCCTTGTAGGAGCCGTCATAGCTAAGGCGGATATAAAAATTGTAACTTGTTTCAAAAAATGAAGTCCAAAGCGCGGCGGACGCGATAAGGCCAGGTGCTATGTACGAAACATATTGGTGACCACCAAGATCCGTAACGTAGGCCCCAACGCCCATGCCGATGGAAAATAAATAAAAAACCGGATCCGTTACTATGGGGAGAATGTTGGAAAGAAAACTTTTACGGTAAACCGCCCAGTGCTTACTGGTAATTAAGAGCGAGAGTTTTAAGCTTTCAAGCATCAGCGCTTAAATCCTTTCCCGTGATTGTCAAAAATACATCTTCGAGATTCGAAGGTCGGATGAGGCGGGCCTCGGCTTGGAGATCTTTGCCCAATTGAACTAGGGATTCAATTTGAGGAGCGCGGATATGAATACCGGTTTGATCTTCTATGATCTTAAATTCAGCCGATGATGCTAGCTTTGATTTAATTTTATCGGCTAGCTCCGTATGGAGATCAAAACTTGCCACATAGCCCGGGCAATGCTCCCTTATCAGGGATGAGGGGCTTCCAAGGGCAGCGATTTTTCCTTTGTCCATGATCATCAAGCGATCGCAAAGACGTTCGGCTTCATCCATATAATGTGTCGTAAGAATTGTAGTTCCAGAGCGAAGTTTTAATTCGGTAATCTTTTGCCAAATTAAATGTCTGACGGCGGGATCCAATCCCGTGGTCGGTTCGTCGAGAATGATTAACTCGGGTTCAGATAGTAGCGCGCGTGCAAAAACCAATCGTCTTTGCATTCCACCGGACAATTGTTTGACCGTGGCTTCTTTCTTGTGATCGATGGACATGAACTTCAATAAGGTATCTACTCGATTCATTCTTTCGGCGCGTTTAACCCCAACGAATGCCGCAAAATGCATCATGTTTTCATAGACGTTCATTGATTCGTCGAGGCAGTTGTCTTGCGGAACGATTCCCATTCGAGCTCGGAGACGGCGTCCGTTAATTTGTGGGTCGAGCTCAAAGATCGAAAGTCTTCCTGCATCTCTCGAGCTGGCTCCATAGAGGCAGGTGATTAATGTGGATTTGCCAGCACCGTTTGGCCCAAGTATTCCAAAACATTCCTCCGCATAAACATCGAAGCTGACTCCCGCGACGGCCTTAAGCTCTCCGAAATGCTTCTCAACGTTTTCAGCCCTAAGGATTTGCTGCATTACTCAGCCTAAAGTTGGCGCGTCTAGATGTCACGGGATGGGACATGGATGCCACAAGTCCTTCGACATTTTGCGTTATTTTCGTTGACACAAAGAATTAACTTGCCACGGCAATCAGAAGCTCGCAAGGATCTCAAGTGGAGGGGAAGTATGTTGAGATGTTTTGCGCTGGTAGCGTGTCTTTCGATTGCCAGTATTTCTGTAAATCAAAATATAAATGCTCAGAGTTTACGTCAGGATCTCGAGCGGAATAAGATTGTCAGCTTGCGGCAGGGTCAGGCCGTGTCGGCACTTGTTTTGGGAGATTTTAAGGCCGATGACTATGCGAGGTCTTTTGAATCTAACTTTTCGGAATTAGCCAAAGTTCTTCCTAATGTTTCATCGGCAAGACTTTTGAAGTCGGCTGATGGAAAGACTTTGCTGATTGTGAAAGTGCGAGGCCTAGCTTTGAGTTCGGGATTGGTTTTCGAGGTCAAGGATATCCAGTTGGCTGGGTCAGGCTACCTTTCAAAGTATGACAAAGTGGATGCTGAAATTCCGATTTCGACTAAATCTTCAAAACGAGTCTATCTGGATCAAGTCAACGCGGTGCTTTCAAGCGCGCTTCGAGACGAGATGGCAGCGGGATCGAGTGCTTCGAAATCTTCAATAATGGAATATGGGCGTGTCAGTTTGGTCGGTCCGCTCAATCATCTTCAGGTTTATCCAGGACTTCAAATGAGCGCTCGTGTGTCCTTCTACAAATACACATCACCTTCCGCCAAACAAACGGGTCTCATAGGTTTTGATATAGGATTTGTTCAAGGTCGTCGCTCGGAGAACCTCGGCGATATTTTTGGATTCGGTGCTCATGGAATGATGATTGCTGAAAAATTCATCAAAAATTATATGGGCGAGTTGCGGGTCTCTATGGAGAACTTCAATCCCGGTGTGGGAGCTGATGTGACTGTTGGGCTGCCTGATTTAATGGGAGGATTGCGAAAATGAGTTTAAGAGTCGTAACTCTATCGATGATTTCGGTGTTGATGGCGGCTTGCCAATCGCAAGTTCCAATGGGCGATGTGGCGCTTCGATCTGATAACGAAATCATAAAAGCTAAAGATGAATCTCCTCTTCATTCGGAGAAATCATATTTTACAAACCAACTAATCGTTCGAATGGAAGACACGTCATCGATTGATTCAGTCATTCAAGCCATGAGTAGTGAGCGTGTCCGTCTTTTAGACAACGTTCATGGCCAGCCGATTTATTTGCTCGAGATCCAAAGCCATAAGCAAGCTTCAGAGCTTTTGCCTCAAGTCAAAGCTCTTGAGGGCGTTCGACAAGTATCCTTTAATCATTTGGCGCAGTCCAATGCTGCAAGCAATGATTTACTTCTTAAGCACCAGTGGAGTTTGTCGAATGTTGGGCAAGAGGCTCCGGCTTCGCTTCCGGGACGTATCGGTGCGGATATCGATATGGATTGGGAAGCTTCTGGAAGTCGAGATGTTGTCGTTGGCGTGATCGATACAGGCATTGATTATCTTCATGAAGATTTGGCTGTTACGGAAACCAAGGATGGAAAACAAGTTCCGGTTGAAGGCAGCAATATCTGGATCAATACAGATGAAATCGCAGGAAACAATATCGACGATGACAACAATGGCTTTGTCGATGACGTCTATGGCTACAACTTTGCGGATCGCAAAGGAGATCCCATGGATGACAACGGTCACGGAACGCACTGCTCGGGTGTGATTGGAGCTTTGCGCGATAACTACAAAGGTATCGCAGGAATCAACAATAAGGTTTCATTGATGGGCTTAAAATTTCTTTCCGCAGCGGGAAGTGGCGGGACTTTTGAAGCCATTCAAGCGCTCTATTATATGGTCGATATGCAAAAACGGCATCCCGAAAAGAGATTTGTTACATCAAACTCTTGGGGAAGTGCTGGGCGTGAGGAGGCTTCGGACGAAGATGATCCACTTTATCTAGCTTTTATGGAGGCTGGTGAGGCAGGAATTTTGTCCATGGTTGCCGCGGGAAATGATGGTACGAGCAATCGCTTCTTTAAGCATTATCCCTCCAACTATTCGAGCTCTATTCCAAATATGATAGCGGTAGCGGCGACGGATAATATGGATAAGCTCACGGACTTTTCTAGCTACGGTCATGGAGAAGTTGATGTCGCCGCTCCTGGTGAATTGATCATGTCGACAGTTCCCAAAGCTTTGTTTGAATCAGGTTACGCGGCTTGGAGTGGAACCAGTATGGCGACGCCTCATGTTACCGGACTTGCCGCTTTGCTGTGGGCCAACCATATGGAGATGAAGGCCGAGGAAATCAAAGCCTTGATTTTGGGAACGGCCGATCCCTTGCCCTCTTTGCAGGGACTGGTCACAACGGGAGCTCGCATCAATGTGCGGCGGGCTTTAGAGGCCGATTTTACGATTGCTCCCCTTGGAGTTGTCGAGGATCGACCCTTAGTCGTGGAGTCGCCTAAGAGTGAAGACAGGTACTCCTATGATCTTTTTATGGAAGTGAATGGAGATGAGGACGCAAAGGAGACTTCAATTTGCTTCTCAAATATTTGGCTTCAGGCGGATATGGATTGGATTGAGATTTACTCTCCTGACTACCGCATCATGGATACGGTTTCGAATAACTATCGAAACTTGAATATGAAGACTAAGCAAACCAAGGATCTGTGCTCGGCACCGGTTCCTGGAAACAAACTTTTTATTCGAGTTTATAACGATGGGTCTGAAAAAGCAGGTCCACACGGATTTAAGACTTCACATGTGAGGATGACAAAATGACAAGTCATAAATTTTCTCAATTAGGATTGTTTTTAGCAGCTGTATCAGTACTTGGATTTTCGGGATGTCGTCCGGCAAAGCTCGAGCCGCCTCTTATTATGAGTCTGCGTATCGATGCCGATCAAACTCGCCTAGAGGCACCGGAAGGGTCGGCCCTCCATCAACTGGGAGTCTCAGAGCTTTGGAAAAAGACGACCGGCAAACGTGCGGATGGAGAGCGAGTGCGAATTGCTGTGATTGGCACGGGCGTCGATTATACGATTCCGGATGTTCGCGAGTCCTTATGGATCAATGTCGGTGAAGTCGGGAAGGCGCAACGTCAAAACAAACTTGATGATGATGAGAATGCTTATGCAGATGACGTTATAGGCTATGATTTCTATAGTGTGGATGGCTTGCCCTATGATTGGCATGGGCATGATACTTATACGGCGGGGATCATTGCAGCGACAGGTCGATCCAATCCGGCCATGCAGGGCGTGGCGCCGAATGCTGAATTGATGATCCTTCGCTACTTAGGCTCAGATGGAAAAACGTTCGATGCTACTTGGGGGCCTGTCGATGCGAGTGATTCGATCCGTTATGCGGTTGATAACAAAGCACGGGTTATTTACTTCAACTGGCCTCAAGGCGGCTTTCATGCTGATGGAATTGGCTATGTTGTATCTGCCTTTAAGTATGCCGCTGAAAAAAATGTCTTGATCGTCACAGGTGCTGGCAATCGGATGAACTCACAACCAACTCAATTTGTTAGACAGATTAGTGCCTTAGATAATGTGCTCGTCGTAGCCGGCTTAGATGCAAACGGAAAGATTTCTGCTTTGTCGCATTCAGGTAGGGATATCGCCACAGTTGCGGCACCACAGGAATTATCCAATGGATATTTTATGGGTCATATCGAGACGAATGCGGTTCAATCAACTTCGGTTGCCGCGGCCTACGTCACGGGTGTCGCAGGCCTTATCGCTAGTCTTCCAGGAATGGGAGATGCGAAGAAAATTCGGGCAGCATTGTTAACTTCGGTGGACCAAATGGCTGTTGAGCCAATTGATGTTTTGGCCGGGGCGCCATTAAGTGTTGCAAAATTTTCTAGTAACTAACTAGAAACCTAAAAACCTGGAAACTCCTAACAAGAGAAGGGGGCACTTGGGCAATCCAAGTGCCCCCTTTAATTTTGCTGAAGACGGGACTTGAACCCACAACCTACGCATTACGAATGCGTTGCTCTACCATTGAGCTACTTCAGCGTCTAAAATCATTATGAGGTTCTACTAAAATAAGCCTTAAATAGATCGAAGATACAAGCTGTAAGTTTATTGAACTTTTCTGGGATAAGTTCTTGTTTGTCTTCATCCATATAGAGCTTTCGATTGATCTCAATTTGAATGCTTGAAATCCCTAATGAGCCAAAATGCTGAGTAATATAGCCACCTTTATAAGGCTCGTTGATTTGGGCATCGAAACCACGGGACTTCAGAAAATCTTGAACCAACTTGACCCGAGCTAAAGGAGCGGACTTACCGTCTGCATCTGAAATGCAAAAGTCTGGACGATCCAGAATCTGATGCGGGTTTTTAGATAGATGATACGAAGTGGCTCGAGAGGGCATGCTGTGGAGATCGATAAGGGATAGGTGGCCCTTCGTTAGATTTTGTAGGCACTCAAAATACGGATCGAAGTGCTCGCTTAAGAGCCTTTCCTGTTCAAGGCTTGGGAGTTTGGAGATGACTACATTTTCGCCGGTTGAATTTTTGGGCCAAGCAAACAAGGCGCGATCTTTGGGTCGGTTGAGATCTATGCATATTCGGTGGACCTTCGCCACGACTATATGAAGGCCAAGTTTTTGTAGCTGAGAAATTGGAGCGATCTCATTTACTTTAAAGTCGAGATCCCGATCACGGATTTTTTGACTCGGGCTGAGATGGCTCGAGAAGGCCTCTGGAATCCAATCGCCAGAATGTGGGATCGAAATAACCCCTCGGGCTTCAGCCTCCGCCGGAAACAAATCAAAGGCGAGTGAATGAGTTTGCATTTCGGCTCAGCCTACTCTGAGACAAAGGCCTTTTCAAAGTCCAAAGCTGATCTCATACTGAAAGCCTATGTCGCTTGATGGGGTGGCCGAATTAATTCAGCGCTTTGAAAAAATTAAAGAACGGCATCCGGGAGCTATTCCCTATTCTGCAAGCTTTGGTCGATCAAAAAAACCGCATCTCGTAATTAGTGCAATCATTCACGGGGATGAAGTCGGTACGCTTCCGGCCCTAGTGTCTCTTATGGAAGAATTGGATGTAGGAAAGTTTGAGTTTAGAGGAAAGCTTAGTTTTGTTCTGGGTAACATCCCCGCCGCTCGAATCAACCAACGATATATAGACCGAGATCTCAATAGGAGTTTTGGCCTAAAAGAAGTGAAGCTTGATGAAGAGAAACGAGCCCTTGAGTTGGAAGACTTAATTTCTGACGCGGATCTATACGTGGATCTTCATCAAACGATTGAGAGCTCTTTGGATGGCTTTCATATTACGGCCTTTCATAAAGAATCCTATGAGTGGGCACGAATCGTGGGGCGACCGGGAAAATTTGTCACTCATGATCCCGATGAAGGTTTTTCAACAGCTGGTATTTGCTCGGATGAATTTGCACAGAATCGTGCCATTCCATCCATGTCTATTGAGTTTTTTCAGAAGGGATTTTCGAAGGAGGCAGAAATCTCCACGAAGGAATTTTTAGCAAATCTCTTAAATCAAGCCTCTTTGCATTTAGGAAAGCCTGCATCCGAAATAAAAAGCTTGTCCAAAGAAAAAAATTCATTGGAGGTCTTTTGGATCATGTATCGAGAAAAGTTGCAATCGCGGGAAGACAGGCTTGTAGAGAACATGTCCAACCTTCAAGAAGTCAAAGCTGGTGAAGTGCTTGGCGTGCGTTCTGATAATCTTTCAATAGTTGCTCCTGAGACTGGGCTTATTTTGTTTCCAAAATACCCTCATAAACTTCATCCGGCTGCGACCCTTCCAGAGAGTCTGTTTGTTTTGGCGCAAGCTCGAGAGGATCTTGACCCTTGATTGGGGATTGAATAGTTCTTTGGAGATGCAGGCGATAGAAAGATTATCAGAGAATTGGTTATATCCAGAGATTATTCCGTATCGTTCCGAGAAGTTAAAAGTTTCGGAGAAGCATGACCTTTATTTTGAGGAGTGCGGAAATCCTAACGGCAAGCCTGTTGTCTTTTTGCATGGAGGGCCTGGCGCCGGGTGTAGCGCATCTCATCGACGTTTTTTTGATCCGCGTCGCTATCGAATTATTTTATTTGATCAGCGAGGTTGTGGTCGGAGTACGCCTCATGCGTCCTTGGATGAAAACACAACTTGGGATTTGGTCGAGGATATTGAAAAAATTCGCAAGCACTTAGGCGTGGAGCAGTGGCAAGTTTTTGGAGGTTCGTGGGGTAGTACTTTGGCCTTAGCTTACGCTGAGACTCATCCCAGTCGAGTGACCGAGTTGGTGCTTCGAGGGATTTTTAGTTTACGCCAGCGTGAGTTGAAGTGGTTTTATCAAGATGGAGCGTCGTATTTGTTTCCAGATGCTTGGGAGAATTATTTGGCTGTGATACCAGAGGCGGAACGTGGGGATTTAGTAATGGCCTACCATAAACGATTAACTTCAGAAGATTCTGCAATGCGACTACGCGCCGCAAAAGCTTGGGCCAAATGGGAATTAAGTACGAGCGGTTTAATAGTTGGGGAAGAGAGTATCAGAGAGGCGGAGCGAGACGAGTTTGCCTTAGCGTTTTCGAGAATCGAATGTCACTACTTTGTGAATCGGGGGTTTTTTGAGCAAGATGATTTCCTTATTAGCAATATTCAAAAGATAAAGCATATTCCCACAGTCATTGTTCAGGGACGTTATGATGTCGTTTGCCCTATGGATACGGCTTGGGCTTTGCATCGAGCTTGGCCGGAGGCTGATTTTGTAATTGTCCCTGACGCGGGTCATTCGGCTTTTGAGGTTGGAATATCAAGAGCTCTGATTGCGGCTACGGATAAATTTTCAGATCTGACTTCTTGAGTCACAAATTCTCAGCCTTGGCGCTTGAATTTCTTGCGCTGCATCCCTCATACTGTAAAAGTCATTAACCGAATTTTGGGGGAATTATGAAACTATCAAAACATCATATGGCCATTCTATCGGGCCTTGTCGTTATAGGAGCTGGCTTAGTATTTGTATCGTGTGGGGGCTCGTCGGGTTTAGCAACCTCATCAAGTTTAAGCGCGGATATTGCCATTGGCTCTCCGATGGTATCGACTTCTGGGTCCTCTCAAATTGTCGAAAGAGATTTCCAAGCGACAACAATTTCGGCAGCTATTGAAGCAAGACGAACAGTTTTGCAAAATTTGTTGGATGCGACGGATAAGGAAGATTGTAATTTTGCTGTGGATTTACTCCGGTCAGAAAATGGCGATCGAGTCGAATGCTACGGGCCAATAGTGGATATAAATGGTGGATCGCATCCCGATCGGTGGAGCTGTTAATCAGCAGCTTCCAGGTCTCGATCTTGGATTTTGGAATACGACCCAATCTGGGGACGAGGCTTGTTCGTCGGCGCAACTTGGTGCGCTTGTAAATCAACATACAAAAGCGGCCTTTTTTGCTCAGCAGCTTGGGACAGCCGGCCGATGTTTTATGCAAAATGCGGGCATTAGTTTCCCGGCTTCTACAGCTGAAGCGGACAATGTTGAATTTTTAGCAGCAGAATTAACGGATTTTGGGTTTACGAATGCCGAAGGTGATATTGTGGCCTTTGATGGTCTAAGCGTCAGCAAAATCGAGGACAGCGATTCAAACTCTGGGTTTAAATATGATGTTACAGGGACTGTGGTGGACAATACTGGAGACCCCAGCCTTTCATATTGTTTTTCAAAATGTTCCGACTTCGACCGGCTTTCATGGAAGAGCTTCTTGGTCGATCGCCGACGCGGCGGCTTCTGGCTTTAATTGTAGCGGTGAAGGCGGATCGGGTTTAACTTTTGCCGGTTATTTGACTTACGAAAAGTCGGGCACAAGTCTTAAACAGGAATTTAAGCACGCAGAATTTTGCAGTATTGATGAGGCTGATGATCGACTAGACGATGCCGATTATACAATCACCGCCTGTAACTATAAAAAGAGCGGAAATGCGACAGGTTGGGCGGATAATTTTAATGCTGCGAGATTTTCGTTTGATGTCGATAGTCTCGCTGGAAACTATGCTTATATCTGGCAAGCCGGAAAACAGGATCCGCGTAGTCGACGTTTTAGTTTTAAGGTGGATGTCGAAGGATCGGCGACGACCGCCAATGCCTATTATGGTTATGGACCAAGTGTTTATACAGAGGATTCCGAATGTGCTGAATTTTCGGATTATTTGATTGATGGAATGGTCTGCAATTGGACTGGACCCGGCGGTTTCTTGAGCAAGACTCCGGAAGAGCGTGATGCCATTGTTCAGCCCTATGTTCAACGTCAGACGCTTGAGTTGGTATCGGATGTGTGGACCGTAACGGATGAGCAAATTAAATATCCGCCGACAAACGCATGTACCTGTACCGGTGCTTGCGGCTTTACGTATCTGACTCCCGACGAAGATTTTTCAAACGACAGCGATCAGGTGGGAACGCCTATTTTTGATCTCGATGATTTTGCCGATTACGAAGCTGACTTTAGCGCACCTGGCGCACCGAGCTTTTAATAAGCTCAGGGCTTTTGTCAGGCTTTTGAAGCAGGACTTCGATAAAAGAAACAAATAAGGATTCGGGATCGTCGACCTTTCGGAAACATGAGGGCCACTTCCAAAGTGGCCCTTTGTTAAATAGATCCGGGGTTTCCTGATAAAAATGCGTATCAAAACTCAAACGCATTTTGTCGAATAAATTACGAAAATCCAGAATCGACCAGCCATTGCAAAAGCTCTTATCAAGGGAACCTCTGTTTTTTATGGAAAGATATTTATTCAAATCTTCGGGTCGGAAAAGGAATTGGCAATACGGGATCTTGATTCGATTATAGAGATGCAACCCCAGAGACGAGGGGAAGAGCGGGCCAAAGTAAAGGTATAGATAGCCTCCGGGCCTTAGAACGCGATGTGCTTCTTTTAAGGCTTTCTCGGGATTTGCAATATGTTCAAAGGCATCAAATGAAAAGATTAAATCAAATGATTGATCATCGAACTTAAGATCCTGAGCGTCCATTACGATAAAATCAAGAAATTTAGTTTTATTCATAGTTTCTGGTTGGGGAAGAACCTGATCCACACCAGTCGTGTGGATCCTATAATTCTGTGAAAGTAAACGACTGCAGGCTCCTGTTCCGCAGCCGAGTTCAAGGACATTTTTCATTTGGTCGATACCAGGAACTCGACGATATATTTTTTTCAATCGTTCCGATGCAACACGCATCTCTTGCTCGTCCGAATAATTTTTTTGGGAGGCAGCAAACGATGTATCTCGAAATTGATGATCAAGCCGCTCGATCTCTTCAAAGGCTAGGTATTCAAATGTCGCGGAAGATGCATTAATGAGCCTTCTTGCCCGACGAAGCTGAATGCTTTTCACAAAATTTGCCGGTGGAATCAATACAGATTCTGGAACGTGGGTTTTCAAAAAATCCTTCCACATAGCGCTAGACGTAGAAATACTACACTAAAGGCAGGGTTGAGGGGAGGGAGAGTTCCACCAGGTCGTTGAGAATTTATGCGAAGGGGCGACTTGCACCTGATAGCCAGGCTCTACTAGAGTAGGGCCGATGAAATCCGCCAACAGGACCAAGCAGGCTAACAAAGCTATCATTGATTGGATTATGGTTCGGGGTGCAAGGGAGAATAATCTTAAGGATCTGGATCTAGATTTGCCTAAGCGAAAGTTGATTGTGCTCACTGGACCGAGCGGAAGCGGAAAATCGACACTTGCCTTTGATACCATTTTTGCCGAGGGGCAACGCCGATATATTGAAAGTCTCTCAGCTTATGCCAAACAATTTGTGGAGCAACTTAAGCGGCCTGATGTTGAATCTATAACAGGGCTTTGTCCGTCCTTAGCGATTCAACAAAAAAAGATTTCTCAAAATCCTCGTTCGACTGTCGCGACAATTTCCGAAGTCTATGACTATCTTCGATTGCTTTATAGCCGTGTGGGCGAAGTGATTGACCCCAATACAGGAGAAAAATTATCTGCTCAATCCGTTGGTCAAATGACGGACGCTGTTTTACGTCTTGGCATTGGCGCCCGTATTAGTGTTTTGGCCATTGTTGCCGAAAGGAAAAAGGGTGCCTTTGCAAAGGAGATTGAAAAATTTGTTCGCTTGGGTTTTGTTCGCGCGCGAATTGATGGCCTAGATTATGAGTTGCAGATCGGGCAAAAACTAGACAAAAACAAGCCGCATGACTTCGAAATCTATATTGATCGGCTGGTTGTTAAACCTGAAGCCAATCTGCGGTTGCAGGATGCTATCGAAAAGGCTCTGGAATTTGGTGAGGGGAGATTTAAAATCGTTGTTCATTCTGAAAACGATCGTATCTTAGCTTTTAGTCGTAATTTGACTTCTTCCGATGGAAGTTTCTCTATTCCCGAAATGACTCCGCGTTTGTTTTCATTCAATTCCCCCATGGGGGCTTGCCCCGAGTGTAAAGGCATGGGGTATCTGGGCTTTGAAGAATGGGAGGCCTCCCAGGACTTTGATGAGCGAGTCGATGATGGCGAGGAACTCGCCGCTGAAGAGAATTTGCCTTGCCCCCTATGTAAGGGAAGTCGCCTGCGTTTAGAAAGCCGTTCGGTTTTTATCAATAATCTTAGTATCGATCAAATTCATGCCATGTCGATTCGCGAAGCGCTTTCGGCGATTCAAAGCTTTGAATTTCGAGGGAACCAGAAGCTCGTATCCGCTAAAATTATTGAAGAACTTGGCAATCGGTTGAGATTTTTAGAACAGGTAGGTTTGGATTACTTAAATCTAAATCGGATGACCAAAACCTTAAGTGGTGGGGAAGAGCAGCGAGTTCGCTTAGCCACTCAAATGGGGATTCATCTTCGAGGTGTTTTATATGTCTTGGATGAACCCAGCATTGGACTGCACCAACTTGATAATGATCGACTGATTGCCGCGATGAAGAGTCTTCGCGATATGGGCAATACGGTTTTGGTTGTGGAACACGATATCGATACGATGCGTGCAGCCGATGAAATTATTGACCTTGGTCCGGGAGCCGGCATTCACGGGGGAGAAATTATTGAACAGGCTACTCCTAGGGAGATGAAGCGAGGGCTTACGGCGGAGTTCCTTTCGGGCAAGCGTAAAATTGCCGTGCCCGAGGCACGGCGGCCTTTATCTAAGCGGTGGATAAAAATTAAATCGGCCAAAGTCCACAACTTAAAGGGTATTGATGTAAACATCCCGCTTGGGGTCTTTGTCGCGGTTGCCGGTGTGTCAGGCAGCGGAAAATCCAGCCTCATTCTTGAAGTCTTGGCCAAGAGTTTACGTGAGGAAAAATCTGTCAATTGTGAAGAGCTAAAAGGGGCCGAGAATATCGATAAACTCATAGAAGTAAGTCAATCGCCTATAGGGCGCTCGCCTCGGAGCAATCCCGCCACCTATATTGATTTGTTTTCGGGAATTCGAGATTTGTATTCCAAAGTTCCCTTGGCACGGCAACGAGGATATGGCCTTGGTCGTTTTAGTTTCAATGTGAAAGGCGGTCGATGTGAAGCCTGTCAGGGTGCAGGGGAATCGAAGATTCAGATGCATTTTTTGCCCAACGTCAAAGTGACCTGTGAAACCTGCCGCGGCCGACGTTATAATCCCGCGACGCTTGAATGTCTGTACAAAGGAAAGACCATTCATGAAGTCTTGGAGATGAGTTTTGAAGAGGCTTTGGAGTTCTTTGAGGCCGTGCCTTATTTGCGATCGAAGATTCAGGTCGTTTATGATGTAGGGCTTGGCTATTTGAAGCTAGGGCAGGCGGCGACGACTCTGTCAGGGGGTGAGGCGCAGAGGATTAAGTTGGCGAAGCAGTTGGCCAAACGTCAGACAGGAAAAACTCTCTATATAATGGACGAGCCAACTTCGGGGCTGCACCATGTGGATGTGGAACAGCTGCTCAAGGTCTGTCAGAGGCTCGTGGATCAAGGAAATAGCTTAATCGTTATTGAGCATCATTTGGATGTTATCAAATCAGCGGATTATGTGATTGATATGGGTCCTTTGGGTGGGGATCGAGGTGGGGAGATCGTTGGATTTGGAACACCCGAAGAATTGGTTAAGCTATCCGCTTCGCATACCGGAAGATTTTTAAAATCTTTTTTGTCGCATGGAAGGGCTGCCCGGGCTCGGGCCTCATAGTTTATGTCTGAGGCTATCCGCATTGATGGAGCAAGACAGAATAATCTAAAGAATATTTCTTTAGATATACCTCTTGAGAAGTTTGTCTGTATTACAGGTCCTAGTGGCTCAGGAAAAAGTAGCCTCGCCTTTGATACTCTCTATGCTGAGGGACATCGGCGTTATGTCGAATCTTTGAGCACCTATGCGCGGCAGTTTTTTGAAAAAATTCCTAAGCCTGATGTGGATAGCGTCGAAAATATTAGTCCGGCCATTGCCTTGCAGCAGCGAAACCCTGTAAAGAATTCTCGTTCGAGCTTAGGAACGACGACAGAAATTTATGACTATCTGAGGTTAATGTATTCTAAAGTTTCGGCGGCACATTGTCCGAAGGGCCATGGCCGAATCGAAGCTGACAGTCCTCAGTCCGTCGCCGATCAAATTTTCTTGAAGTGGCCCCTAGAGGGGGAAAAGCGCCGGCTTGCGATTGGCTTTCGATTGGATCAGGCGAGTCTTGCCGATCAAATGATTGAGCGTGGATTCTTGCGAAGATTGGATGTCGATGCGGAAAGCCCAATGTCAGACTTGGAAGAGGAACGGGGTAAGAAACTTAAACCAGGCAGTTATATTGTGATGGATCGCTTGGTTTTGACAAGCGCCCAGCGGCCCCGCCTTGTTGAAGCTTTGGAAGTAGCCTTTAAGCAAAGTCAAACAGCCGCTTTTGTCTGGGATTTTGAATCGAAAAAGCTTTTGGAGTTTAGTTCTAAGCGATCTTGTAATGAGTGCGGTCTCGAAGTTCCGGAGAGCCATCCACTTTTATTTTCTTTCAATTCTCCGCTTGGAGCCTGTGAGAATTGTAAAGGTTTTGGAAATACACTTGAATATGATGAAAGCTTATTAATTCCAAACACTCGTCTTAGTTTAGAGAAAGGTGCGATTGATCCCTTTACCAAGAAAATAATGATGAAGGGAAAGAAGAGACTATGGGAGTTTTGTAAAGAAAAAGGGATTCCCTTGGATGTTCCTTTTGCGCAGTTAAGTCAAACCCATCAGAAAATGATTCTTCGCGGCGAAGGGAAATTTAAGGGCGTCGTAGGGGTCTTCAAGAAATTTGAAGAAAAGAAATATAAGCTACATGTTCGCGTGTTTTTAAGGCGCTACCAGTCAAGCGTCATCTGTGAAATATGTAATGGCTCTCGTCTTAGGTCTGAAGCTCTGTGGTTTTTTATCGAAGAGAAAACCATTTATGATTTGGTCCAAATGCCACTCGAAAAACTCGAAGGTTGGTTCGGCGATTTAAAACTAAGTAAGCAATATACCGAATTGTCTCGAGAGATTTTGCGCCAGATTCGATCGCGCCTACATTTTCTCAATCGGATAGGCTTGGGCTATTTGACTTTACATCGACTGACTAAGAGTTTGTCAGGAGGGGAATCGCAGCGTATCAATCTTGCCAATCAATTGGGCTCGGAGTTGTCAGGTACTCTTTATGTTTTGGACGAGCCAAGTATTGGACTTCATGTTCGGGATCGTGATCGCCTTTTGGATTCTCTTAACGAACTTGTCAGTCGGGGGAATACGGTGGTTGTGGTTGAGCATGATCTGGATACGATAAAAGCAGCTGATGATGTGATCGAGCTTGGTCCGGGTAGTGGCCGGACTGGCGGGCAAATTATTTTTCAGGGTAGTCAAAAGGAGTTTGCGGCGAGTCAGACACTAACCTCAGATTATTTGCAAAAACGTCGTCGTATCGAGCTCCCTAAGGAACGACGAACAGGGACGGCAAGATGGTTGAGTATCCAAGGGGCAACCGAGAACAATTTACAGGGAGTGAATCTTAACATTCCCCTTAATCGTCTTGTGGGTGTGTCGGGGGTTTCGGGGAGTGGGAAGAGCAGTTTAATTCACGCAACCTTATATAACGCTCTTGCTCGAATTTTTGAGCAGGCAACGGATCGTATTGGTAAGTTTTCGAAACTTTTTGGTGCTGAACTCATCAAAGGCATTTGTTTGTTGGATCAAAGTCCAATTGGTCGATCTTCTAGAAGTATTCCTTTAAGTATTATCGGGGGCTACGATGAGATGCGAAAAATATTTTCCCAAATTCCAGAGTCTAGGCGTCGCAATCTAACGCCTTCTCATTTTTCTTTTAATACGACCGGGGGCCGATGTGAAACTTGCCAGGGTGACGGCGTTGTCAAAACAGAGATGTATTTTTTGGATGATCTTTATTTGATGTGTGAAGATTGCGGCGGCAAGCGCTTTAAGAGAGAAATATTGGATATCCGCTATCGAGGGAAAAACATTTATGATGTCTTTCAAATGAGTGTCAGCGAAGCAAAGGACTTCTTTTCGCAATCTAAATCTTTGGTGCAGCGCTTTCAGACGCTCGAAAAAGTTGGATTGGGTTATTTGCAACTGGGCCAGCCCAGTTATGGCTTGTCTGGAGGCGAATCTCAGCGACTAAAAATCGCTACGGAGGTGGCCAATGTTCGTAAGAAATCAATTTTATACATTCTTGATGAGCCCACGACGGGTCTGCATATTAGTGAGATAGAATTGCTAATTGCGTTGATGAATGAGCTTGTCGATTCTGGGAACACCGTTGTTGTTATCGAACATAATCTGGATATTTTAAAGTCCGTAGATTGGCTAATTGATTTGGGTCCTGAGGCTGGCGACAAAGGAGGACAAATCGTCGCGGAAGGCGAGCCGGAGCAGGTCGCCAAAGCCGAGACGCTCACCGGAAAAGCCCTGGCCAATTATTTGTAAGACTTGCGTTCAGTATTTGAATGCGAGATCCTGATGAGGTGCAGATTCTAATGACAACGCCCGAATGGTTTCAAATTATTTCTACGATTCTTATTGGCACATGTATCGGGAGTTTTTTGAATGTGGTCATTGTCAGACTGCCAAGAGGACGATCCATTGTCAGTCCGGGTTCAAGAACCTTTCCGTGGCGATCCTCTATTCCCGCGTATCAAAATATTCCGGTTTTAAGCTACCTTTTGAATTTTGGCAGAGATCGCAAGTCGGGCTGGTTTTATTCCATTCGTTATCTGGTGATTGAAATCTTAACGCCAACAATTTTTTTGGCTTTATATTTTACGCATGGCTGGTCGATGACAGCTCTTGTCTATGCTCTTGTCTGTTCATGTTTGATTGCGGCATCTTTTATTGATCTTGATTTGCGAATTATTCCCGACTCATTAACCATCGGGGTTTGGTTTGTGGCTATCTTGGCAGCTGCCTTTGAGGCTAAAGGCTATCCTCTGGATTTTCAATCGGCAGTCTTTGGCTCAATCATAGGCTATGGATCATTCTGGTTGTTAAGCCGGTCCTATTATTGGATTACGGGCGAAGATGGGCTGGGCGGCGCGGATGTCAAATTGATGGGATTTATTGGTGCGGTTGTTGGATGGAAGGGTGTGATTGTGACGGTTTTGGTGGCCTCACTGTCGGGAGCCTTGGTGGGGCTATTTTTGATGATGGTTTATCGAAAAGGTCGACGATTTCCGATACCCTTTGGGCCATTTTTGGCAGCTGGGGCGATGGTCAGTATTTTTAGAATTGATGTTATCGATTGGTTGCTTCTTAGCTAGGCTTCATTCATGTTTTATATTGAACTTACTAAAGATCGATTTAAGTTTTCGGTGGCTCATTTTACCATTCTTTCGCCGACTCAAAGCGAGAGATTGCATGGGCATAATTATTATTTAAATCTCAAGTTTGGTTTTTCTGAATTGGACAAAGATTTGGCCTTGGCGGTGGATATGAATCTGCTCAAAGACATTGTGCAAACCGCGTGTGACAAATTGGATGAGCGAGTTCTTGTAGCTGAAAAATCTCCCTATCTTGAACTACATAAAGATCAAGGTTCCCTGGAAATTAAATTTCAGAAGAAAGTCTATCGGTTGCCTTTGGAGGATGTTTTGTTGTTGCCCCTTACTAATATAAGCTGCGAGGCGCTTGCAGAATATTTGGCGCGTGAGCTGGCCTTGGCTTTGAGAGGCAAAGTCTCCGTTCAGAGGCTTACGCTCCAGCTGTCTGAGACTCGGGGTCAGGCGGCCGTTTATACGACTGAAAATCCTTAATTTTAGAATAAATTTGAAGGGGGTTGACAGGATATGGGGGCCGCCTAGTTTATATAAATATGCCCATTTACGAATACCGACGAAAAACGGACGGTTCAGTTTTTGAAGTCGTGCAAAAGGCGGGAGACCCTGTATTGGAGGTATGTCCTACGACAGGTGTTCCGGTAGAAAAATTGATCTCAAGGTCCTCATTTCAGCTCAAAGGCGGGGGCTGGTATACGACGGATTATAAGAACGCGGGGACAGCGCCCTCACCGGTCGAGACGCTTTCGAGCGAGGCGACACCAGCTGCAGCAAGTTCGGGCAGCGAGGCCGCTAGCAGTGAAACCAAAGGGCCAGAGGCTCCCGCAAGCTCCGAAAAGTCCGGAGGCTGCACCAAGCCTGGGTGTGGGGGATCCGGCCATTGTAGCAGTTAAGGCTTCAAGATTTGCGATCTGCTTCGAAGCTGTGTAGTTTTGAGTTGATGCGTCACGGACTTCCCAAGTCGTTTACGATTAAAAACGTGGATATATGGAATGCAGATGCCGTTCGCAGCTCGGTCGATCTAGAAATCAAAAATGGAAAGATTGAAAAAATCTCCGACTTGAAAGCTAAGACGCCAGCTCGATTTGCATTGATCCCCAGTGGTGTTGATAATCAGGTTCATCTTCGAGTTCCTGGACAGGAACAGAAGGAGACGGCAGAAACCGGACTTAAGGCCGCGCTCTTTGGGGGTTATGGAGCGGTTCTCAGTATGCCCAACACTAGGCCGGTCATTGATGACACCGATATTTTGAAGCAAGCTCAATCTATGGTTCGGTCGGCAGAGGATTTTTTTGGTGTGCGGACCTATTTTTCTGCGGCCATCTCTAAGCGGCAGGAGGGTCGCGAGCTTGTTGATTTTAAAAACTTGGCCGACGCGGGGGCAAAGGCTTTCACGGACGATGGTGTTGGTTTGGCCTCGGATGAGTTAATGGCGGAAGCCTTTTCAAAGCTTGAATCTGTTGGGCTTCCTCTTTTGCAACACTCCGAGTTTTTGGGACATCATGGCGTGCTGGCTCCAGGGCCTGTTCAGAAGAATTTAGGAGTGAAAGACTATCCAGATGAACCTGAAATTGCAATGTTGCGGCGTGACTTGCAGCTACTTCAAAAATTTCCAAAAGCGCGGTACCATCTTTTGCACGCGACAAGTCGCCGAGTTTTGCCTGTCTTGGCAGAAGCTCGCAAACTCAAGCTAAAAGTTAGTGCCGAAGTTAGTCCTCATCATTTATATTTTAATGTTGGGGATATCGATCCGACTAATACGGCCTTCAAAATGAATCCTCCAATTCGCTCAGCTCAAGATCAATCAGATCTGCTAAATGCACTCGTTGAAGGGCAGATTGATTTTGTGGCGACGGATCATGCACCTCATACGGCGGAGGATAAAGGTTCAGATTTTACAAAGTCAGCCTTTGGAACCTTGGGTTTGGAAACCGCGTTGCCAGTACTCTTAAAATTTTGGCAGGAAGCTAAGATTAGTGCGTCGCGACTGGTCGAAGTGTTTTCGACAGGACCAGCGCGATTTTTGGGAGTTGAGGATGAATTTGGCAGGCTGGAGGAGGGGCGAGCCCTGCGCGCTGTTTTGATCGATCCAGGTTCGGCACCGAGAAAATTTCGCTTAGAAGACATCCATTCAAAATCAAAAAACTCTTGCTTTATAGATCGGAGCCTCGTGATGGGCTTACGATTGCATTTCAATTTTAGGGGTATTTTTAATGCTTCTGAGGGCTTTAAGCTGGATGAAGTGCTGTCTTGCCCGCTAGAATGAGAATTTGTGATTAAGGTGCCGGCAATGATGAAATCTAATGAGTTTGGATTCAAGCAGGATGTTAAGATTATTGATTTGTTAAAGAGTCAGAAATTCACTTTCTCGGCTGAAATCATCCCCCCCCGAAACGGGGTGGAACAAGTTAAAGTTCTCGATCAGATTAAAGTTTTAATTTCGGCGGGAGCCGAATTTTTTTCCGTTACTAAGGGTGCGGGCGGTAGTTTGCGCGGAGGAAGTTTGCCAATCAGTCAGGCCATTAAGGATCAGTTTGGGGTTCCCTGTATTGCGCACTTTACCTGTCGAGATATGACGCCGCAAGAAGTTGAGAATCAATTAATGGATCATCATTATTTTGGAATTAGAAATATTCTTGCACTTCGTGGAGATCCGCCCACGGACCAGCCGGATTGGCGGCCTCATTCTGAGTCCCTTCGCTATGCTTATCAATTGATTCGTCAAATTAGGGAGCTTAATGAAGGAAGATTTTTACCAAGGCCAGGAGCGCGATCGGACCAGAATCAAGTTGCTACGGACTTTTGTATCGGTGCCGCGGTTTACCCGGAACATCCCGTGGCGTCTGAGAAAATTGAGTTTCTTAAGATGAAAGTCGATGAGGGCGCGGAATATGGCATTACGCAGATGATTTTTGACGCGAGTGTTTATGCACAATTCCTGGAGGATTGCGCTAAGCAGGGGCTTCAAGTTCCTATACTTCCAGGGAGTCTAATACTACGGTCGCAGGCTCAGGCGCATCGAATGATGAAGAGATTTGGAATTCAGGTTTCAGCAAAAATAATGAACAAACTTCCTGCAGAAAGGGAAGCAAACGGTGTGGGTCGAGTGGTCGACTTATTTTTGGAATATTTGGAAGATCTAAAAAGAGTGGGCGCCCCCGGTGTCCATTTATTTGTAATGTCCGATATTGAGGCATCCTCTGGAGCTCTGGAGAAAATGAAATTACTGGAGGTGGGCGATGGATAGTAAACTTCTTGAGCATTTGCATGAGGAAGCGAAATTAGCTCGAGAGTTTTCGCATAGCCCGTATTCTCGCTTTGCGGTGGGAGCCGCTCTTAAGTTAAAGGATTCCGACAAGATTATTCGTGGTTGCAATATTGAAAACGCGTCGATCGGGGCAACGATTTGTGCTGAGAGAGTTGCTCTTGTTAAACTGCGCTCCGAGAATAAAAAGCCTCAGATCGAGGCCATTATGATCGTAACGGCGGAAGCCAAGGCAACGCCACCTTGCGGAATTTGTCTACAGAGTCTGGCAGAATTTTGTGGACCTGATCTGGAAATTTATCTAGCGAATTTATCGGGAGTCATGGAAAAGCTTCAATTCAAAGACTTGTTGCCTCGGACCTTTCGAAGTTTTGAGTCTAACCTATGATAACGCGGGACAGTCAGATTTATAATTCCCTTAGTCGGCGCAAGGAAAAGCTTATAACACGCAAGGAAGGGAAGCTGAGTTTCTATTCTTGTGGACCAACGGTTTATAATCTTATTCATGTGGGCAATTTGCGAAGTGCCCTGGTGGCAGACCTTTTTTATCGTTTTTGGAAGCAGATTGGTTTTGATGTTATTTTTACTCGAAACTATACAGACGTAGACGACAAGATCATTCATCGCGCTCAGGAAGATAATCTCACGGCGCAGGAAGTTGCCGAAAAATTTATTGAAGAGGTGGAGAAGGATTACGAAAAGGCGGGATGTCTGGATCCGACTTACAGACCGAGAGTCACCGACACGATGATGGAAATCATTGGGTTAATTGAGCAAATTGTTTCTCGAGGCTCGGGCTATGTTATTGATGGCAATGTTGTGTTCTCGGTGGATAGCTTCAAGGATTATGGGAAGCTGTCTGGCAAGCATTTGGAGGACCTTGAAGTGGGAGCACGGGTGGATCGTGACACTCGGAAAAGAAATCCGTTGGATTTTTATTTGTGGAAGGCAAGCAAGGAAGGTGAACCTTTCTGGGAAAGTCCATGGGGCAAGGGTCGGCCAGGTTGGCACATTGAATGCTCGGCGATGATTCAGAAGTTGCTTGGCAATCAAATTGATGTTCATCATGGCGGAAGCGATCTGATCTTTCCACACCATGAAAACGAAATTGCTCAGAGTGAGGCGGGTAGTGGAAAGGCACCTTTTGTTCGCTATTGGTTGCATCACGCCTTTGTGACAATCAATCAGGAGAAAATGTCGAAAAGTCTAGGTAATGTTTTTTCGGCCCGCGAGTTTTTAAATAAGTTTTCGGGCGAGATGGCTCGATATATGTTTCTTACACCTCACTATCGTTCACCAATCGATTTTTCAGAAAATGCAGTCTGGTCGGCTGCCAAGGCTTTGGAGCGAATTTATGAGGCGAAAAACCTGGCTGAAGATTGCGTGGCGCTTTCCTCTCAGGCGATAAAAAACCAAGCTTTTGAAGAATTTATCGCAAAGATTTCGGAAGAGTTTTACTCGGCTATGTCTGACGATTTTCATACGCCTGTGGCCATTTCAAAAGTTTTTGATCTTATTAAGGAATATAACAGACTGGCCTATCAAGGTTCAAATGATGATAAAGCTGGACGTGCGAAAAGCTTTCTTCGATTTCTATCAGAGGTTCTCGTTCCTATCTTTGGCTTTGGTGGTGATAACTCCAAAGAGGTTTTGGTGCGCTTGAGTGAGATTCAAAAATCTATCAAAGGCTGGGATGAGTCCGGGCCTGAGCAGCTCAGTGCAACCGAAATCGAAAGTTTTATCTCTGAGCGCGAACTGGCACGAAAGCAAAAAGATTTCAAGAGGTCGGATAAAATTCGTGATGAGTTATTGGCAAAAGGTGTCGAACTCAAAGATACGCCGCTTGGCCCCAAATGGTCCTATCGTTAAATCCCTAGAACTGCCCATCTATTTACTCTGTAATTCTTGCTTACACTGAAAATTTCATCAGATTGACCGCCTTTCAAGACGAATTAGACTAGAAGAAGATTCGGAGTATAGAGGGAGATAAGGGCCATGGTAAAAAAAAGGTCTGAGAGTCAGCCAGAATTTTTCATTCAAAAATTCGGTGAAGACGATTTAGACGAAATTCTAGAGGAAGAGATGGACTGGAATGAGTATGTGAAGTCTGATGCATCGAGGCTGGGGAGCTTGGGAGAGCATATCAAAGCAAGGCAGACTTCGGCCTCGGCTCCTAAAAAGAGAAAAATTAAATCAGGTTAGTGCCGAATAGATGTAAAATATAAAAAATGTAAATCATTACCAAAATCAAAGCTTCCCATTGAACGAGACGGTATCCTGTTCGAAAGAAAATAATGACCAAGGTTGTAGTGAGAAGGCAGAAGGGCAAATCAAACTGAGTGAGACTCTTGGATACCTGTAAACCATCCGGAGTAATCAAAGCACTTATTCCGCCCACGCACATAAAATTAAAGATATTACTTCCTACTACATTACCTACGGCAATTTCACTTTGAGACCGAAGGGCGGCTATGGTCGAAGTGGCAAGTTCAGGAAGTGAAGTACCAAGAGATACCAGAGTCAGTCCGATGACAAGCTCACTCACACCAAAATAGCGAGCAAGGGTCACCGCTCCATCGACAAATAATTGAGATCCAGCAACAAGTGTTCCAAGTCCGATTAAGATTAAGGCGATACATATGGAGATAAATCGAAAAGATTTTTCAAATTTAACTTCTCCTTCAATTTCTTTAACTTCTCCTTCAATTTCAGAAAGCCTTTCAAATTTACTTTGCTTAATTTGGAGCCAAATATAGGCGATCAGGCCTATGAACAAAATGGCACCTTCCCAGGTTGAAATGTTTCCTGACCAAGCAAATACAAAAACCAGAAGGCCGGAGCCAAGTAAGATCGGCATTTCACGATGAAGAGAATGCTTTTTGATCGCAAGTGGCGTAATCAATCCGGCCACTCCAATTATCACGAGGAGATTAAAGATATTGCTTCCGACGATATTGCCAAGTGCTATGTCGGCCTTCCCATTCCAGGATGACCAAAGACTGACGGCCAATTCGGGGGCACTTGTGCCAAAGGCTACTACCGTTAAGCCAACGACCATCGCCGATATCTTAAAAATCCCTGAAAATCTAACGGCGCCTTTGACGAGCCAATCGGCACCAAAACCAAGAAGAAATAACCCACCGATAAGTTTTAAAATCGCAAGGAACATGGGTTAGTCTGAGGCTTGCTTTTCGAAACACCAATGGTGCCAAAGATTTGATTTTACGATGGGTGAGGGATTTCCTGATAACTGAGTTCGTTCCTCCATAAAAATCATATCAAAACTCTCGAGTTTCTCTTGAACTGGATGGCTGTCATTCCATTCTCGGCAAATATATTTTCCAAGAAATATCCTGTGTTTTTGAAAGTTTTTCTTTCGAAGATTCATCATATACTTTCGCCAACGCTGACGCGGGTAGCTGTCCACTATGGAAGCTGGTCGATCGTAAGTTAATTGAGTGTCGCCATACATAATATAGCGAAACACATCTACCTCCTTACCATCGCGCAGTTTTCCTGGAAAGACATACCAACCGTCAATTTTTAGAGGATAAGGGGCAAACATATTCCACTTTTGATCCAGCCGAAGATAGAGAGAGACTTTTCGCATAGACTCCGGCATCGGGCTGTAAGTGTCGTAGGTCCTCCAATTCCACCACAGGCAACAAATAATGAAATATAAAGCGACCACCTGGAGCCATCTACCTGCTTGGTAGTGTGGCTTTCGTTCGTATAAGTGGCGAGTGAAGTGACCCATGAATTTTCGATGATTGGCGATCCAGCGATAGGCGTGATCACCAAAAAAGTAAAATGGTTTAAGAGTCCAGAGTCGAGCTTTCCAAAATCCAATCGGTGAAGATCGCAAAAGCAAAATGATTCCATCAAAACGAAAGTGGTATTTCAAATTGCGATCTTCGACGACCCATGAATTTTCTTGGGTCATAGCGGCCATGGCCCGGGGATGGTCCTGAGCTTTTGCGTAAGGGATGCTTTCCAGGCAAAGAAAACAACGAAGAATTTTTAGAATCTTTCGGCAAAATCCACAGTCCGCATCGTAGTATATTTTATGGACCAGTTGAGGGGACAGTCGCTTGTCAAGAAAACTCCAAAAGCTACCCGGCAGGAGAGCGACAAAGGCCGTGATGCAAATCCATGGAAAGAGTCCAAGTTTCATGGTCATAGCAAAGCCCAGATGAAGAGCAAAAAAAGAAAGAATGCCAATCATTCGAGTCCAGCTTTGGAAAAAAGGAAGCACCAAAAGAAAGCCCCCGAGTAGTTCTAGATACCAAACAGGAAGCGTCATCAATCGCAACAAAGCTGGAAAATTTAAAAGATATTTTCCAAAGTCTGTCGCGAATTGATCAATAGAGAGAGCATAGTAAATGGCAGAATGAGATAGGTGCCATTCTGCCCCAGTTTTTAAAAGTGCTGCAAAAAAATAGACACTGATAATTTGAATAATATAGGCGATGCTTCCAATGGAGAAATGGGTGTCGGAGGGTTTTTCTTCCCTCGGATCAAGTGCTCGATCAATTGAGTAGCGAGCACCAAGTGGCAAGAAAATAGCCCAAAAATATAAAAGCCTAAATTCAATATCGCCACCTTGAAGTACAACAGGCATGCGAGCTTGGATCGAAAGCATCAGGATCCAAGATATAAAGAGCATGAGTCGAGTTCGGTAGCCGACGATAAGCAGCAAGGCACAAAAACCGGTGATGGCAAATATCAAAATCTGAAACCATGCCTCGCCATTGATAAACTGTAAGGAGAGGTAATAGTAACGATAAAACTCATTAAGCATGGCCGATCGCGGCAAAACTCCCTCGTCGGTATAGTGCGCCACGAGATCCTGAGATCGATTGATGAGGTCCAATAAGACAAGGACGCCCAAGCATATTCTAAAGGCAGCCAGGGAGCGGAGATCAAGACTCCAGGATTTTCGGAAGGCTTTCAAAAACTGTACTTCACGAAAGAGCGAAGGCCAAAACTTTAGACCCATAAGATTAAATTTTAACGGACTTAGCCGCCTCTTAATAGATAAAGACGTGGAATTTGTGTCGGACTTTGGTTTAAATGGAGAGGTAGGAGAGATTATCGTGAAAAATAAAATAATTGGATTTCTATTAATTGGGGGAGTCTCAAGTGGAATTTCAAGCGCCTCTGGGGTGCTGGGTCAATCGCTTTGCGTAAATGTTGAAATGGCTGAATTACATAAAGAGGGCATGGAGTCCTCAGATATGGTCGTAAAGCTTATCCGTTACTCGCCGCTTCAGAAGCTCTCAAAGAAGAACGGATGGTACCAAGTGAAGGATTTGGATGATCACAAGGCTTGGATTCGAGAGGATCAGGTCAGTACCAGCTTCGAATGTGCGGTCATTTCGAATGAGTTTGCCAATCTTCGTACCGGACCTGGATCAAGCTTTCCACAAACAGCCGGCGAGAAGGGCCTCAAATACCTTTCGTTCCGAGTGATCCAGAAAAAGTCGGATTGGGTGCAGCTGGAGGATGCTGAGGGCGACCTAGCCTGGGTGCATTCGCCGCTAGTCTGGATGCCCTGAAACCGAGGAGTTTTTGGGGTAATCGCTAGGTCAAATTCCCCTATCTTTTGCATAGTCGTCCTTTAAGCCCGTTTAAAGCTGCCTACAGCTTGGCATGGCACTTGCATCTCTATCGCTCGTGATGAGTTATCTGGGAGTCATTTTAGTAGCCTTTTTATCGAGTATTTGTTTATGCCAAGCAGCCGAGTCGGTTAAGATTTCGTCCACTTGTTTTTGTTTAGGCCAAATCTATCGAAGCGGTGAAAAACTATCGAACAAAATGAATGGCGGCCTTCAAAAAACGAAAGATTCAAAGTCTCACTCTAAAGAACGAGATAGTTTAGAGTTCTCCGATTTCTTAAACGAAAATATTCGTTTCAATCAACACAGTCTGTTTCTTAGTCTTAGCTTCTAATCGTATATTAAAAAATGTATTGGATCGAAAGATCAAGTTCGAGGGCAACACTGTTTTTGCCTTGCCTGAAGATATAGCGGCCGAGACTATCCCCGTAAATCGCCCAGTCTGAACTTAAATAGTACCCAAGACCTACGCGGTAATCAACAAGCGGTGAAAATTTGGAGAGCCTCCGTTCCGTTCCCCCACCAACCGCCGCGCGAATAGCGTATGGATTAAAAAGTTCATAAACAACCAAATTGAGTTCAGCCATTTGCTTGGACTTATATTTATCGGATTGGCCCGCGAGTTCGTATTTGAAACTTTGATAGGTAAAGTCAAATTCGGACGTGATATAAAAATCTTTTTTATTCGCCAACGAATAACTCAGTCTAGCACCACCCGCCAATGCTCCGTTGTCGGATGAATCTGTTACGGATCCACCGCCTTTAATTTCTAGCATCAATCCGCGATCAATTTCGTATTCGAAAGATGATATCAGAAGTCCGCTAGTTATAAGGGCAAAAATACTTATCACGGTTTTATTTTGAAGCCTTCATTCAAGAATGTCATTTCTTAAAAATTAAAGAATAAAGGGGCAGTTCTTTCTGTAGAAACAACTTTTTGAATAGGCTGGGGGGTTCGCTATGAAACAAATCTCCTTGGAGGCTCTGCATCATGGGGAAAAGTCCCTTTGAGGTTTGGACCTCCATGAGATGATTCCAATAGTCGGCATGATCAGACAAGAAGCAAAATCTCCCCCCTGGTTTTAGGATCCGATTCAAATGGAAATAGAGAGAGAGCCGAATCATGCGATGGCATTCATGCCGTTTCTTGGGCCAAGGATCCGGGAACTGAATCCATACTTCATCCCAAAAGTTTTCGGGGCTCATCGCTACAAAGTCCTCGATTTCGGAGCGCAGGCCTCGAGCTCCCAAGGCTTCCAATTTCTTTTGTGTTTTAAATATTCGCTTGTAACGGCGCTCGACACCGAGGCCGACAAAGTCAGGATATTTTTCAAGATACTGCGATAAAAAGTGTCCGTTGCCACACCCCAGATCAACCACACACTTTTTGTTTTTATAATGTTCGAAAACCCCGCTGGCCTCAACAGACATGAGTGGATGCTCGCGAACTCGCTGAACATACGGATTGAGATTTTCAAACTTGGCAGTTTTATACAAGTGCTTCACCAACCTTCAAAGACGGGGAGCTTAGTCCTAGTGGATTTTGGGGGTTCTTTTCAACAATTAAAAGCACGCTAGAACCAAGCTGAAAGGCGGCCAGGGCAGCCCCTTTCTTGATTGTTTGATCAATCTTGCTCCATTTTCGTTCAGAAAATTGCCCGAAAGGCGTTGGCATTCTCGAAACGCCCATGGCACCCACACATAGAACATGGACCCATCCTAGCTGAGGATGTTGGGTCCTAAAGCTTAGGCGCTCATTTTCGAGATAAAGATGTGGGATCAGTCGGCGGCCTAAAGCGTTAACTGGATAGGTCTTTCCCGGTACGCGGCAAGCCTCCCAGTGCTCCGCTTCGCAAGGGCTATGGACCCAATGATAATCGTTTGGCGCAAGATAGAGGTTCCAGAAATTTGAAGACTTCCATGAGTCCTGAAATTCAAAAAATTCTTGCCAGTTATAGTCGATAGATTTGATCGAAATTGTTGAATTCAAATTAATTTTAGCAGGGCCTTCCATGCAAGTCGATTCTGTTGGCGAGACGAGAGCGGACGAAGATATAAAAATATCTCGTGATCGAAGAAAATACTGGCCGAGCTTTTTGTGTGAGGCGATGGGTTCATCCTCAATTTTGTATAGTTTTCGAAAGCCTGAGATTAAAATTCTATGAACGAAACTTCCCCACGGCCCATAAGCGATAAGATAGACGATCCGATTATGGATCGGCACAATCATGCCAATGATAATTCGAAGAAGAAGCGTCATTTGACTTCATGAACTTTCACAAGATTGGTCGTGCCCGGCTTAGCAACCGGCGTTCCACTGAGCATGACAAATCGAGTGCCTTTTCTCCACATCTTAAATTCCGTCAGAACTGGACGAGACAGGGCGGGCATTTCGTCTGTATGTTTCATTTTGCGAATAATTCCGGGAATTACGCCCCAGACCACAGCCATTCGACGGCAAATGGCTTCAAATGGGCTGAGAGCAAAAATAATAGGCGATGGTCGAAGCCGAGATACATAGCGAGCCGTCGCTCCAGAATGCGTAAACGCCACAATGGCCGACGCCTGCAAGTTACTCGTAATATGAACGGCCGCCGCCGTAACTCCGTGTCCGATATCTGTTACACTTTCGTGTAGACGAGTTTCTTGAATATCCGAGAAGCTTTGCTGGTACTGTTCAGTTCGCATAATAATTCGGGTCATGGTTTTGACACTTTCCAATGGAAATTGTCCGGAGGCCGTTTCAGCCGATAACATCACGGCATCCGTTCCATCCAATACAGCATTAGCAACGTCTGAAGCCTCCGCTCGAGTAGGGCGAGGACTTCGAGTCATACTCTCCAACATTTGGGTCGCGGTAATGACAAATTTGCCTTTTCGATTGGCAGCCCGAATCATTCTCTTTTGAAGGCCCGGAACTTTTTCCAGCGGACATTCGACGCCAAGATCACCACGGGCTACCATAATCCCATCCGCAACGTTGATGATTTCCTCTATGTTATGGACCGCTTGGCGAGTTTCAATCTTGGCGATCAAAGGTATGTCGGGTTGGCTCTTGATCAGTCGCCTTACTTTCATAATATCTTGAGCCTCAGAGATAAAACTAAGGGCAATGAAATCCACGCCATTTTTAAGACCAAAAGCGATGTCCTTTTTATCCTTGGGCGTAAGGCATGAAAATCCTTTTAAGCGTGTATCGGGAAGATTAACACCTTTATTGTCTTTTAAGCTTCCGCCAAAAACCACACGTGTATGAATGGCACGTCCTCGAATTTTCTCAACAACCAAGAATATCAAGCCATCATCCAATAGAATGCGATGACCTACCTCGATATGTTGATGGAGATTCTTTAAGGAAATGCTTATCTGTCGAGAGCTGCCCACAACTTGATCCGTACGGACAATAAACTCGTCGTTTTTTCTAAGCTCCACAATGCCTTTTGGAAATTTACCAATTCGAATCTTGGGTCCTTGGATATCTTGGAGGATGCCCAAGTATTTACCTTCTTCCTTAGCAATTCGGCGTAAACTTTGAATGCTACGCAGGTGATCGGCGTGCGTGCCATGAGAAAAGTTGAGTCTAGCCACATCCATTCCTTCTCGAATCATTTGCCTCAATATCTTCGGATCCTGGCAGCTCGGGCCCATCGTGCAGACAATCTTCGCTCGTTTGAGGCGAATGCTTTCGCCTGTCAAAGGATTGCTACGATCGATTAACTTAAAAAAATCAATTTCTGATTTCATAAACTCTCTTTCATAAAATTTTCAAATTCTTTCGCGCGCGCCTTCCAGGACATTGTCTCCGCGCGCTCAAATCCTTTTTTGGCCAAATTATTTCTAAAGTCTTCTTCGGTAAGAAGGCGATGAGCCATTGTTAAAAATTCTCGATTGTAAGAATCCTGAGTAGGCAGTCCATCGATTAGAATGCCGGCATCACCAATTGTTTCCGGAAGGGCTCCCAAGCGAGTCGTCAGCGGGACGCATCTAGCGGCCATAGCTTCCATCGCAGTGATGCAACTCGTTTCTTCAAAGTGACAAGGGTAAAAGAGAATAGAAGATTTCATAAACTTACGTGCCAAATCCTGTTGCAAAATACTCGTGTGTACATGGCAATCTGGCAAGCGAGCCAACTCTTCCTTGACCTTGCTATAGCGCGGATCCTCCGTCTGGTCGTATATTTCGTAGCTGCTAAAGATATGAAGTTCGAGTTCTGGATTTCGAGTTTTGAGAGCATAAAATAGAGCCGGCACAAACTCGAGCCCACGATAAGGCGTTGATGAGTAGATCAGTCGCATAGGATTTTTATTTTCAGTCCCGGAGAAATGCTCAAGATGAATCCCATTTTGCAATATGTAGCATTTTTCCCGTGGGAATCCTGAACGAAGACTGATTTCAGTAGCTTGCCAGTGACTAACGCAAAGAAGCGCATCAATTCTATCACTGATTCGTTTGTCCCCGATTCCATAATTGGGGAACTGGTCATAAGAATCACCGGTCCAAAAAAATATCTTCTTCGTCTTCACTTTGTAAAAGCAAGGAATCCAGTCTCGGATGCAAATGAAAATATCAAACTCCGGCGCCTTTTCAATTTCAGCGGCCGGCAAATATTTGGGGAACGAAGGGGGAGGCTTGGTGTGTGAGCCATAAATGTAAACTTCATGCCCCAGCTTTTGGAGTTCTTCGGCCATTCGAATCAAACCAGTTTCGGTTCCTCCAACCGCTCGTTCTTCTAAACTTTTGGCGTGAATAGGAATAAGGCTTTTAGCGTAAAAGGCTATTTTCATTGAACCGCTCCAAAGATATTTTGTAATGGGCTGGGAAGGTCGGCGGTCGAGAAAGCTTCCGACTCTTTGAGATAACTGCGAGGGTAACTGCAGTAAAAATAACTGAATAAGCCAGCCGGCCAATTGTTACCGCTTTTCTTTGTGCCGCCAAATGGCAGAGCGCTGCTGGCGCCAACTGTGGTACGATTCCAATTTAACAAGCCAACACTAAGATGTTGATCAAGAAAGTTAAACTTATTTTCGTCGCGGCTAAATACGGCCGATGCGAGTCCGTAGGGCGAGGCTTCGTGAAGTTCAACAAGATGTTCTTGATCCTCAAATGGAATCAGAATCGTATTGGGTCCGAAGAGTTCTTCTTGAAGTAGAGGCTTTTGAACGTCGTCGTCGGGTTTTGAGGACTCAAAGACCGAGGGAAGAACAAGGCAATTATTTTTGTCCAAACGCTGGCTCATTTGGTGAACGACAAAGCCCTGGCTCGTAGCGGTCTGGCACTTGCTGATAAAATGATCAGCTGCTTCGGGAGAGATCATGCAACCCATAAATGTTTTATCGTCGGATGGATCGCCAATCCGGATTTTATTTGTTGCCATTAAAAACGCGTCTCGAAATTTATCCAATAGCGACTCTTGAATAAAGAGCCGTGAAGCGCAGGAACACCTTTGGCCAGCCGTTGCAAAGGCGCTTAAAACAGATTCGCCGATAGCGCGATCAAAGTCAGCATCCTCAAAAATTATACATGCGTTTTTTCCACCCAATTCCAGGGCGGCTAAGGTGGCAAGATCTGATCGAGTTTTTAAAAGTCGTTCGGTAATCCGGCGCCCGTTTTGATAAGAGCCTGTAAAGAAAACGCCTTTAACCAGAGTGTTTTCCACAAGGCATTGCCCCGACTCGGCACCCCCAGGGAGCATTTGAAAGGCGCCAACAGGAAATCCAGCCTCTTGAAAACAGCGAGCGTAAAGGCCCGCGCAGAGTGGACTATGTTCCGAAGTTTTAAAGATGACGGTATTACCTGCAAGCAGGGCAGGAATGATATGACCGTTGGCTAGATGTAGGGGAAAATTGAAGGGACCGATTACAGCGCAGACGCCGCGAGCGAGTAGCTTCATTTCTTGTTTGCCCGTGCGCCCGGTGGCTTCGATTTGTTCAACCAAAGGCAATAAAGTATCAAGAGTGATTTGTATTTTATTGGAAAGGGCTTTGGCTTCTTGTCTAGATTCCCAGCGTGCTTTGCCAGATTCCAAAACAATTAAATTTTCAAATTCTGTTTCATGCTTCTCAAAACTCAATTTTAGCTTTTTAAGCAATTCAACGCGCTGGCTTCGAGCCAATGAAGAGAAGCTAGCAAACTCATCATGGGCTGTAGAAACGGCTTCCTGTACGAGACTTATATCCTCAAACCATCGGCAAAGTGGCTCATTGAGCCTATAGGGTTGAAGATCCGTCCATTCACGGCCTTTAAGCAAGGACCTAAACTGACCATCGAGATATGCTTCGACTATCATGGCCCATAGGCTACTGAGGGGAAGCTGGGGAGTCCAGTTTAGAGGAGCGGGCTAATGACGACCGAAGACTCGTCATAGCTAAGTTCTGTGACGAGGCGAAGAACGTCCTCCGAGACCATAATTTTTGAGCCGTTTTCTACCCATTTGACATGAACGAGTAAGCAGTGGAAAGCCCCTTGCGCCATGAAGCCAAGGAGGACGCGATTGCCGCCATAATCGAGAGTTTTGGTGTCGATGCCAACGGCTTCCATTCGCTTAACCACGGTAACTTCGCTGACACGAGAGCCATAATGAGGTCCTCCATCAAAGGGGTCGACCGCATTTAAAAAACTAAAGCCGATTTTCTCGAGTAAGACTTTGGCAGCGGCTGTTTGACGATTGGTTTGCCCGATCTCATCTTGAGCCTTTTGGTTGAAGAGGCAGGTGTAGATGTCCTCGCGAGGAAATAGGTTTTTGATGAAGTCTTTATTGGTCCGCGAAAGGTGGTCAGCCTCTTTGTAGCTTAAGCCGGTAAATCTTTTTCCAAAGGCTTCCCAAAGTTCACTTGAACCCTGTTCATTAAATGGTGGCAAAAGCTCAGCAATCACATTTTCTTCAAATCTATCTGGAAACATGCCCATATAAATAAAGCGCGCATAAGAAAGTTGAGCACCCAAGCCGGCGACCGAAGAGCGATAGTCTGGATGGAGAATGAGTCCTCCAATTTCAGTCGGCCCATCGGTATCAAATTCAAACCGGAGCAGGCGATGTTGAACCTCAATATTTGTCGAAGGGTCGCGGTGGGTTTTGTTAAGAATCTCAAGATAGGTATGCGGGGATTGACGCGTCCCATGTTTGGCAAAAATAAGAGAGCTGCCAACAATAATTTTTCGGAAGTAATCTTCGAGAATAAACATATAAAGGTTGTCGGCACGTCGCGAGCTTGGCTTTTTAAAGCTTTTGGCAGATCGCTCGATTTGTTCGCGAAGTTTGTCTGGATCGCTGGGGATATTGCCAGCGCTACCCAAATGTTTTGCCAAACTCAAAAGAGCTTCAAAATCCTCGGTCTTTACCTGCCTAAATACGAACATGAATAAGGTAGTAGACCAAATTCAGGGATCGAATGTCCAGAAGGTCCTGAATCTAGGATAAGAATACAGTTAGAGGCGCCTTATCAGCTAGCCTCCTGAATAGCCTTCACACTATCCAGATTTTCGACAGCCGATGAATCATAATTTTCTTTCAAGCTTACTTTGCGGATAAGGCCTCTAAGGATTTTGCCGGAGCGAGTTTTGGGGAGTGCGGCACAAAATAAAATCTTTTCAGCCGATAAGGCTTTTCCCATTTTTGACTGCAGTCGCTTTTGTAAGGATTCTTTCTTCTCCTCGGAAGCGAGGGAGGGATTTTTTAGAACCACAAAACAATAGACACATTCGCCCTTAATTTCATGGGGGATGCCGACTGCCGCAGATTCGGCGACGTCTAAATCTTCCATCAACGCCGATTCATATTCGTTGGGGCCAACTCTTTTGCCGGCGACTTTGATCGTGTCGTCACTTCGGCCTTTTAAATACCAAAGCCCATCTTCATCTATGAAAGCCCAATCGCCGTGGTACCAAACGTTCTCGCCAAATCGATCAAAATAAGTATGAAGATATTTATCTGGATCATGAAGAAAACCCTTCGTCATCGAGGGAAGGGGTGACAAGCAAACAAGATGGCCAAGACCGCTAGAGATCAACTTTCCGCTTTCATCCCAAGCTTGAGTCTTAACACCTAGCGCTGGGCCGCCAAGGCTGCAGGGTTTAAGCGCATCAAGCGGCGTGGGTGAAAGTAAGCATCCCATAATTTCAGTTCCCCCACTGATATTAATAATGGGGCATCGAGACTTCCCGACTTTTTCAAAAAACCACAGCCAGCTTTCCTCATCCCATGGTTCCCCCGTGGACCCAAGAATTCGAAGGTTGGAAAAATTTTGGGATTTTAGAAAGTTCGAATCAGATTTTTTAAGGACTCTTATCGCCGTCGGCGAAATTCCAAATTGCGTGACCTTATGATTTTCAAGCATTCGCCACAATCGATCCGTGTCTGGATAATCGGGGACACCCTCGTAAAGCAATACAGTTGCACCGTATTGAAGAGCGCCCAAGAGCTCCCAAGGGCCCATCATCCAACCGATATCCGTATACCAAAAAAAAACATCTGAAGAATGAACGTCAAAGCTATATCGATGTTCTTTCCCTGGTGTCGCAAGGACACCAAAATTGGTATGCACACAGGCTTTTGGTTTTCCTGTGGTTCCGGATGTATAAAGTAAGAGGCATTCCGCTTCAGCCGGCCTAGAGACAGATCCTAATAGTGGGAAGTCTTTGTGACCCTTGTGAAATTCATTTCGGTTAAGTTGAAATACTTTCTTAACGCTTGGGCAGTCCGGAAGAATCTTTTCAAGCGTTTGATAAACCGGAACTTCTTTGCTGCGTCTATAGGTTTTGTCTTGAGTGATGACAAAGCGAATCTTGGCATCTTGAATTCGAGCTTTGATGGCCTCTTCACCGTATCCTGAAAAAATAGGTACTATACTCATACCGGCCCGAAGCGTCCCAAAAAACGAGGCAACCATCTCGAGGCTCATAGGCATAAGTAGCGCAACACGATCACCAGGTAGGCCCCCTGCCTCTTGCAAGAGGCCGCATACATACGAAGATTCACGTGCTAAATCTTCGAAGCTCCAGTGGATGGCTGAACTTTCGGAGTCCGCCTCGAAAATTAATGCCGTCTTATTGGCGCGCAATTGCAAATGTCGATCGACGCAATTTTCGACGATGGAAATTTCACCGCCCTCCGCCCACTTCGGCCAAGGGAGTCCTGCAGGAAGAAGGCGCTTGTAAGGGCTCGAAAACTTCAAGCCCATATCTTTTAACGCGACCTTCCAAAACCACTCCGTATTTTCTTCAGCCTTTTGTGCAAGCTCCTTATAATTTTTGCAGGCAGATATTTCGATAAGATTTTGGATATGACTTTTCGCTATCCAAGAGGCTTTAGGCTGATAAATCACAACTTATTGAGCTAGAAAGTCTAACTAAAATCAAGTCGAATTAGGCGCCTCTAGTTAGCTTGATCGGCTCGTTTGTTTTCGATTTCCGTTGCGATTTCCCTGGAGACAAAAAGGCTATCGACTTTCGCATTCAGAACGTCCTTTTCAAAAGGCTTGAGGATAATACCCGACACTTGAAATTTGACGGCTTGTCGAATGACTTCTTCTGAGCATTTCCCGCTGATAAGAATAACTAAGGTGTTAGAAACTTGACTGTTTTCTCTAATTTTCTCTAGAAGCTGTAGGCCAGTCATGATTGGCATATCCCAATCTGATATAATAAGATCAAAAGCTTTTCCGTCCTTTTGGGCGGTCAGAGCTTTGTTCAAACCATCCATTCCATTGGAGGAGTTCTCAATATTTTTGTAACCAGCGCTCTCTAGGAACTCTCGGCAGATCTGTGAAATATCCTTTTCATCTTCAACGATCAAAATATTGATTTGGGATTTGTCCATTTAAAAAACTCCAGCCTTATGAACTAAAGTTCCATTATGGCCGAGTTTTGGCAAAGATGGGGAGCGTCAAAAGTAAATTAGATCAAATAGCTTGGACCAAATGCTTTTGCCGAATTTACTTCCATTGCCTTCTGGATTTTTTAACTGACTAAGAATCTGTTCAATTTTTCGCTCTAAGCGAATGATGCGCGCCTGATATTCGACAATATGATTGGCTTGTTCGGAATTTTGGTCCTGAAGGAGGAGTACTTGTGCCTGGAGTGAAACGAGTTCCTCTCGGGAGGTTGACAAATCGTCAAGACAGATTCTTAGATCTTCGTCATCAGAAGCAGGCGGAGGAGCTTGCTCTGGTACATAGGAGAGAAATAAATAGGCGCGGCCAGTATCCGTTCCTCCCGAATCGTGAAATGGCGCTGCACAAAGAATGTCGGATTGACCATCCCCGTTAGCGTCAAAGTTCGAAGATAAACCTCGGCAGGGGACACTAAATGCGTCAGAAGACGGACTTTCGCCCGTGATGGTTTGAATGAATTGAGAGTCAGCGAGGGAAACTAAGTATAGACGACCCTGTCCGGCGTTGTAAGTTGGATCGCTGATGAGCAAGTCCGCAATTCCATTTCCGTTTTGATCCCCTGCGCTCGATAGAGAAGCTCCAAAGTTGCAATTAGCCCCTGTGCTTCCGCAGTTTTCATAGGATTTCCATTCGCTAAGAATTGAGAGATCTCGACCTGAATACAAGCGGACGTAGCCACGATCACTTTGCTGGTCAGCACCTACGGCGAAGTCGTCGAATCCGTCTCGATTGACGTCTCCCACAAAACTTAGGCCTCTTCCAAATTGGTCTCCAGCCACGTCCCCTCTTAGAAGAATTCGGTTTTGAAAATCATTTCCATCGTAGCCATAAACAGCTCCTGAACCTGATCCGTTTACATCCTCAAGAGGTGCGGCCACGAGAACATCTGATTTTCCATCGCCCGTAAAGTCTCCATCGCAGCGAATGTTTTTAGCCCAGTCATCGGCACTCCCTTGCACACTACTGATTTTTCCAAGGAAGGCTGACGACCTGCCTGAGTAAATATATACTCCGGTATGCGCGCCGACTAAAATCTCACTGGATCCATCGGAATCTAAATCACATCCCGTCGCGATAGATCGACCGCACTCATCGGAGACTTTAGAATCACAATAAAATTGAGAGAGGATCTTATAGTCAGTCCCACTATAGACGTTGACGTTTCCCGAATGGTAGCCGCGGGCATCACTATACGAAGATCCCACGATCACTTCGGCTAAGCCATCGCCATTGAGGTCGGCTAATCGCACCGCGCTTCCAAAATTATTCGTCGAATCTGGATTTTGGTTAATAGGGCCTTCCAGTCTTTTGATAAGGTTGGCACGTTTTCCACCAAATAAAAAAACTGCTCCGTCGCAAAACTTAAATGGAACCGGAGGGTTTTCAAAACATCGCTTTCCTCCGGCGGGGGCACCAATTGCAAAATCTTCCAGGCCGTCTCGATCTAAATCAAAGCCGACGTCCATGGAATTGCCCATCAATTCAAATTCTTGAAGGCCAGTAAAAATCAAATCAGCGGTTGCCGCGGAACGATCGGGGATGTCCTGTGCGATTAGGGGAAAGGTAAAGCCAAGGAAGATTACTAAACCTAAGTTTCGAATGTTGGCACATAAGGCGCGCCAGCGCTTAAATTTTAAATCGGATTCTACACACAACATGAAACCCATCCTTGGAACGCAGCCAAATTGGAAGCAAGCCAGGGCCCAAGGAAGACAAATAAAATTTGTCCTTGATATTAAGAACTTAGCCTTTCCCCCAGGCGACCTGAACATCAATAATTGTAAGCTTAGGCCGTGCTTGGTCCTGTGCATCTTCTGCTAGTCTAGGAAAAGATTTCTATGCCGCAAGCCTCTATATAGGCATTGGGGGCCTTTTGAGGCCGATTTTTATGGCTTGGAATTTGCAAATTCCAAGCTCGGTAAATGAAGCTATTTTCCATTCATACGAATTTGCGTGTTGTTTTGGTTTGTTTGTCGATCGGCTTTGGACTGTCAGCCTGTGGTTCGGGCACCCAGTATTCTGACGCCGATGCCCAGTTCTTTGCTTCAGAAAATCCGTTTGCACCCATTATTAATCTTCAGGGCGGAAACCCTTATTTTCATGAAGTCAAAACCGCCTTTATTGATCCTGGCTATTCAGCTCGAAGTTTGAGTGATGGGGATCTGAGTAGTAAAGTTCTTGTTCAATCCAGCGTGAACTCTAACGAGTTGGGTGAGTTTGATGTTAGTTATTTCGTTTTAAGCAAGGAAGGCTTGTTGGCTCAAGCTAGGCGAAAAGTCGTTGTTCGCGATTCAACGCCACCGAGTCTTAGTCTGAATGGTGCTTCTGAGCAAACTCTTGAGAGAACGAATGACTATATTGAGCTCGGATACTTGGCCAACGATAACTATGACAGCTCGCTCAATGTAAGCGTAACCGGAAGTGTTGATAGTTCAAAGATTGGCACTTATAGGTTGGAATATCAGGTTAGCGATAGTTCAGGAAACTCGTCTGATCCCAAGACCCGGCTCGTCTATGTAGTCGACACGGTACCTCCCGTGATTTCAATCACACAACCTGCCCCAGAATTTATCGTGAATTCTTTTAATCAATCCGCCATTGCGACTAGTGGAACCTGTTCAGAGCAGGATCAGGATGTTACGGTGACGAATACTTTGGATTCGAAACAAGTCGATTGTGTTGATGGCGAGTGGTCAACAAGTTTAAATTTTACGGGCCTTGCAGATGGACCCGTTAGTATTATTGCTCAACAGTTAGACGAAGCCAATAATCTGTCGGAAGTTTCTGTGAACGGAACCAAAGATATCAACACTCCTACCGTGAGCATTATGAACCCTGCGAGTGATGGATACTTTGTCAATGCTGGTAACCAGTATAATTTTGAAACTTCTGGATCATGTTCAGAAAATGGATCCAATAATGTTGTTGTAAGCAATGGGGTTGATCAAAAAATCATTAATTGTAGTGCCAATCATTGGTCGACAACTTTGAATTTTGGCTCCTTCCTTGAAGGTCCGGTAACTATTCAGGCTGATCACAGTGATGCTTCTGGCAATCCGGCAATTCTAGCGATTCGTCATGGCTATAAAGATACGGTGGCAGCGACCGTGACAATTGCGAGTCCTCTATCTGGATTTTATGTGAATCAAGCAAATCAGTTCAGCTATCCGACCTATGGAAGTTGTTCGGAAACTGATCAGCCGATTAATGTGACAAATGGCGTAGATAATCAAATGGTCAATTGCGATGCGGGATTCTGGTCGGCTAGCCTAGATTTCTCGGGCGTTATTGAGGGTTCGGTTTCTATTCAAGTCAGCCACCTGGATTTGGCCGGAAATTCGCCCGGCACAGATCAGGTAAATGGAACTTTAGATCGAACACCCCCGAGCGTGAGCATTTCTACGCCGGCTAATTTAGTCGTCAATATTGCTTCCGGTGAACAAATCCAAACTTCTGGAATGTGTTCAGAAAACAGTCGTCAAGTAAGTGTTAGCAATGGATCTGATTCCAAAACGCCTGTCTGTACGGCGAATCAATGGACGGCGACTTTAGACTTCTCGGGATTGAATGAAGGACCAATCTATATTCACGCCGACTTGGTGGACGAAGCAGGTAATCCGGCGGTTCAAGCCAGCCTTCAAGGCCTTAAGGATGTTCACGCGCCTGTCATTACAATAAACGGAGACAATCCTATTCAATTGAATTTATGCGCGACCTATGAAGATCTCGGCGCAAGCGCTTATGATAATCTTGATGGGAGCGTTTCGGTTCAGACTGACAATCCAGTAGATGAGCTTGTAGCGGCCAATTATCGAGTAACCTATTCTGCGGAAGATGCAGCGGGTAATCCGGCGGAGGAAGTCAGGGATGTCGGTGTGCTAGGCCTTGATCTGGATGGTGACACCTATCTACGTGGACTAAGAACTCGAGCGAATGTTGAGGCTATCGCGAGCGCGCCGGCGGCTCACTACGCTCTATGCTCAGACATAGATTTTAATGCAAATGAAGATTTCGTTCCCATCGGACCAAGCTTCCAAGGAAAATTTCATGGACAGGGATTTAAGTTTACAAATATTACCATCCACCAATCTTCGGATAACGAAGTTGGTGTTTTTAGTGACAGCTCAAGTGGCGCCGTCATTCGAAATCTTATTTTGGATACTGTTATCGTCGAGGGCCGCAATAGCGTAGGTAGTCTTGTTGGCATAAATCGTGGAGAGATCCATCAAGTTAGGGTTCAAAATGCCGTCATTAGTGGAAACGATATGGCGACCGCTATTGGGGGATTGGTTGGGTTGAGCGAAACGGACGCAGAGATTCATGAGGCTTCCGTGGTTTCTTCCTCCATATCAGGAGAGCGAGAAATCGGAGGACTCGTTGGACGGAATCGGGGCGAAATCCATGACTCTTTTTCTGGTGCGAGCGTTACCAGTACAGCTTCTTCCAATTCTAAGGTGGGAGGCTTAGTTGGCAAAATGGATCGCGTCGGACGGGATGATCCGATTGTATTTCATTCGTATTCTCAAGGTGCTGTTGAGGGCTTGGATGTTGTTGGCGGGCTTATCGGTGAGAATTCTTACGATGATACGGTTATTGCATCTACTTGGGACGAAGAGACAAGTGGTATTGAAGGTCCGAGTCCTGACGAAGATCGCTTTGGAATCGCGTTAACGACAGTCGAAATGCAGACGGAAAGTACATTTGATTCCTTGGGTTGGAATTTGATTTCAATTTGGTTTATTTCTATCGACTCGTATCCGGAACATTTTTGGTATCAACCATAGGTTGGAAGTCAATTTCGCAAAGTACGAGATTTTCAAAACTTGATCGACCGGTCGACATTTCATTCCGAAAAGATCTAAATGCAATTTTCATTATATTATTTTTTGTGGACAAAATTTGATTGTAAAAACCAGATGATCCGCCAATTCCAATATGACTCGTCGTCCATTTACCCAGGCTATAAATCGCCAACTTCGGTTCAAGCTTCCAAGCATCAAGGTACAAATAAATGGGTCTCTCAAATGGGGCAACGATTTGCGCATCGATGTCCATCCCAAGATAGTTTTGATAGGCGATTCCATCAATAGTTTCGTGCGTCCAAAGTTCTGATTCCAAATTGAAAATAAGAAGTTCGAAATTTCCATTTTCCCTATTTAGATATGAAATAAAAGCTTCTTTGTCGGTCACGACGAGCTTTGCGTGGTCCGTTCGAAACTTGTGCTTTGGGCGGTAGGTGATCAGATTCGAATCCGTGCATAGGGAAGCCCTTTGAAGATAAATCCCGTCAGTAGATTCAAGCACGATCCACTGGCGGCCATGAGGATCATGAGCCAGGCTCAACACGAAATCTTCGGAACTAGCCCCTCCGGAAACTAAATGATTTTGGTCGAAACATATCCAGTCGAACCCCCCACTCGTATTCTCGATCTGAAGGGTGGTTGATTCGGATGTTTGATCGAATGCCATTAATCTCGAGACTCCAGAGTTCAAAAGCTCTTCCGGTTTTCCATTGGCCAGAAGCCAAACGGATTCTTTATTACGGTAGGCAATGAATTCATCACTAAGTTTAATCTCCGCCGCCTCGGTCGCCGATTCATCAAGTAGAGTCAGACGAAGCGATACGGGATCAATCTGAACTAAGCCGTGTTGAGGAGCCTCTTGATCACGAACCACACTCACCAGCTGTTTATCTGGAGTTTTCGAAAGGTAGGCGCCAATATCTAGGTCTTCATTAGCAAGCCGGCAATGAGTTTCAGATTGTTTCAGTCTAAGTTCAAGATTGTGAGAGTTTGACATGGCGAGCTGGCGAACCTGATTCTCACCACAACCTAATAGGTAAAAGACTGAGCTGATCGCGAATAGTATCTTCATTGAATCTCAGCCTCCTGGGCTAAGTTAATATCAATTAAAGTCATTCCCTTTTTGACTTGAACCTCTTTTATGGCCAATTCAACGGAAGGCTTTTGGGTCGAATCATGAAGTTTAGTTTGAACAAGAGTAGGAAACAAAATGAGTTCGGGGAAGGATGAAAAGAATCCTTCCCAAATTTCATTCGTTATTCTTTCAATGAGCCTCAAGTCATTTTTATTCATTATCTTTCTAAATTTTGTTTCTTCATCGAGAGATATTCGAAAGCTGTCCGCTTGAATTTGGAGATTTACGCTTTGATTAGCAAAGTCTATTTTGGGAGTGGCAGTCATTTGGACGTTAGCCACAATCTCGGTTGTGGGAATCAAGCGATCTTCAATATAAGCACCCAATCGAAGAAGATAGTCAGAAACCTGAAGAGACAGGAAATCGGGTTGAAAGATTAGTTTTGGGGCCGTCTCCGATCCCAAATCGATACGCACATCAAGATTGATTTCATCTTTGGTAAGTAGGCCCTTTACCTGCTTACCCATGTCAATGTCTGCCTGAAAATCTGTAAGATTCTCTTGATAGATTCTCATAAGGGCTTCGTTGAATAAACCTTCTGTAATAAACAAACTAAAATCCGCCTCGGAGCTAGGAAGTAAGGGCCGTGTCCATTTGGCATCTGCCACAACTGCGGGCGCTTGCTTCAAGCGGTTTTCCAGAGCCTTGACGATATCTTCATTGGCACTAATTTTAGAACTGCCAAGAATTTCTTTAGCCTGAGTTTTTGAAAAGAAAACCGCATTGACGTATAATTCGATTTGTTGGTCACTTACAAAAATCGAATCTTTGCCTCTCGGGAAAAATGCAAAAATGAGTGCTCTATTTTTTGGTCCTGGCGCTTTATTTCTCAGACGAATGAAGCCTCGGTTAATTTCCACGCCTCGTTTCCACATTTCAGAACGAGAAAATAATTCGGTCACGGATTCAGCATAGACAAGTCCTCGAAACCTAGTTTCGAGCATTTCACTAAAAAATGCATTGAGCTTAGAAGCAAGTTGTCCTGAGAGGAGCTGTAAAAGATTCAGATCTTCGATAGCTCGCTGAATATTCGGAAGTTCCGGAAGTTCAATTTTCAAATTCTTCTCAACTGCCGCAACACTAAACTCATCAATCGTAAGCCGCAAGTTGGTGGGATCTAAGCGTAGTCGGATAGGAACAGTATCTCCCAGTGTCGCCGAGGCAGCGTAGCGTTCCGCTCGAGAATTTGAGCAATCAAAACTAAAGCTTCCCGTGAAAAGCATTGAGGATACAGAGGTCAAAACGATTAGATTTTTTTCATCTGCGGCTTTCCATACTGCCTTCTGCAGAGTGAGAGTCAAATCCCCCTTCATGCTTCGGTTATCCATGCAGGCATCAATCGGCATGCTTGAACTTTTATTGAAGCTACCGATAATCTTTTCCAGTAAGGAGGGACGCAGAATGACACCCAAAGGAAAAGCCTCAGGTAGATCCGTCTGTGCTTTCAGCGCTCCTATCGACGAACCGAATAGACTTGCTATCAAGAAGACTCTAAAAAGCATAATGCAAGCTCACAGCCAGTTTATCCATGCTAGCCCGGTACCTCCCATTGGCATCGGGGTTCACAATTATATCCATACTTTCGGTTGGGGGAGTCGTAAAATTCGTAATAGTTCGTTCAAACATAAAACTATGTCCGTATTCAATGCCCAAGTTTAGTTTGGTATTCCAACGATAACGTCCAAATATGCCAACAGATAAAGTGTCAAAGTCAACTCGCGATGTCGATAGCAATTCATCGTTCACTCCATTCCAATGAAATGATCCAGTGACACCCGTTTGAAGATTTTTCCACAGGCTAAAACTTTGATTCGATCCGACTAACCAACTATCGCTCGCTTTGGCTCCTAGGCGTTGGCTCTGATTGAGACGTTCAATATTTGAGCTTTGAAATTTTAGCGTTGTGAACCGAGTCATGGATCCAAGAACATAACGGCCATAATATTCTCCCGTCCAATAGCCAAAAGGTTGATAGCGGAGTCCGGCGCCGATGACCGCCGGGGTTTCGATTTCGACCTGCGAACGAACGGCATTACTTTCTTGATAACCAGCGCTGTCGGCGGCGACGTTAATGCCCCTAAAAAAACTTGCTCGACCCACCATCATCTCAGTCTGAAAAACATAGCGCATGGGGAGCAAAATTGAGAGGCCGAGCGACCATTGAATATTGGGTCGATAGAGAAGACCGAACGATCCTCCAAAGCTATGCGCTGTTGAGGTGGGAATTTTAACTCGAGATGAAAGGGATGGCTCTTCACGAAACTCGTCCGGCAGGTCCAGAATTTTGGCAAACATCGGGCTCATATCGATATCAAGCTCAGATCTGAAAAAGGCCAGTGAGTAAATAAACGCCGCAGCAAGCGTGAGTTTGGGAGTTGGGTTGTAGGCAAGCGAGAACTGATGTTGCCAGGGCAGAAACATCGCCGAAATTAGATCATAACGTTGGCTTCCGTCGGATTGATAGTCGGCAATGGCGCCGGTCGGAAAGTAAGTTGCATACCCGATTCGCCAATCCTCGGTACCAAAGCCTGAAGCAATCGAGAGAAAGGGATTGGGAGCAATAATTTCCGTAGAACTACTGTCATAAAGTCTCCCATCACCGGAGTCGCGATCGTAAATCAACCAGGCACCGAGGAGCGCCAAATTCGCTTCAAGTTCAGTGTCTTCAGCCCCGCCGATTGAGGCAGGATTCCAAAAAACCGAATTGGGGCTCAAACGAGTCGGGCTTGCTGTGAGTCCGCCCACGCTCGGGGAAACACCTTGAGCTAAAGCGGCCAGGGGCCCGAGAAATCCCAAGCTCAGGGCACAAAAATTTTTAAAAAGACGCACGCCGGCAGACCTTAGCCGATGTATCGCTACAGCTCAAGATAGCACAACAGGTTCTAAGCCCCTGGAAGTTATTGGTTTTTCAAGCCTTCAGGGGATAGAATTCCAGTATGAAGTCCTTGGGCATGGGAGAAAGAATTAGGAAGTTAAGAGAGGCTAGGGGCCTTTCGGTGGAGGCTCTAGCCAAGGTAATTGGCGTGTCCGAAAGCGAGTTAATTAGAATCGAAGCGAACAAGGATTTTCCCAAAATCGCTGTACTGATTGGACTCGCCAAGTTTATGAAAATCAATGTGGCCGACATCTTTCGAGATGCGGCGGTCGGAAAATCCTATGAAATTGTACGAAAGACAGAGCGCCTCCGTCTTAGTCCGCTCTTAAGTCCCCTAGAGGCCAAACGCTTAGATTATTCTTACGAGCCTCTAACTTTATCTGGCTCCAATAAACATTTGGATGCCTATCTAATTGAGATCCCGCCGTTTCAGGGCCCTAAGCCCGATGAAAACCTTACTCATGCTGGTGAGGAGTTCATCTATATCTTGGAAGGAAAAGTTATTGGTGAACTAGAAGGCGAAAGGCATGAGCTTAGCGAGGGTGACTCTCTGTTTTTGAAATCCATGATTTCTCATTCGTTTTATAATCCCTTTGAGCAAAAGGCTCGTGCGATTTCGGTTATCTACCCCTATTAATGTTCGAGGCATCAAGGAACTCGAAAAGCAATAAACAGAGACATATTTTGCCCTGGAGCCCGGCGAACAAGGCTTAACAGGATTGAATCTCCGGATTTTAATTTCTTGAGAATCTCCGAATACTCCTTTTTCGATTTAATATCATATTTTTTCGAAAGGTAGGTTATTTGTAGAATTCGATCTCCGGGAATAACCCCACTTCCCATGGCAGGGGATTTTGGATCGATGCCTTGAACTTCTACACCGCCTTCGTTGGAATCGGAAACAGCCAGTCCTAAGCGATCCATCTCTTGTTCCGCTTCTCGAGGAGCCTCTTCCTTGGACTCATCAAGAGTCCCCAGTTTGACAGATAAATTAAACGTCTTTCCATCCCGAAAAACTTCAAGATTGACGCTCTTGGAGGGTTCCGTCTTTCCGATAATTCTTTGGAGGCCCTTCGAGTCTACGGTTGCCTGTCCATTGACTTGCAGAATCACATCTCCAGGCTTCAAAGCACTCTTGGCCGCCGGTCCTTTTTCAGCAATCTGATTCACTAAAACACCACTCCGATTGCCCAATCCTAAGGCGCTTTTCATTTCATCCGACACATCCTGAATCATAACTCCCAAATATCCCCGCTGAACGCTTCCGCCCTCCTTAAGTTGCGGAATGATTTCTTTGGCAAGGTTGATAGGAATCGCAAAACCGATCCCGCTACCTTGAGCGGTTATGGCTGTATTGATGCCGATCACCTCGCCCTTCAAGTTAACCAATGGGCCGCCCGAATTCCCGAAGTTAATAGCAGCATCCGTTTGGATGAAATCATCAAATCGACGATTCTCGTTTGGCGAGATCTCTCGCCCTTTAGCTGAAACAATGCCAATCGAAACTGAGTGATCAAGGCCAAAGGGATTTCCCATTGCCAAAACCCAATCGCCCTTTTTCATAAGGTCGCTATTACCAAGAAAAGCGTAGGCCAACTTTGTTTTGGCTTTAATTTTCAAGAGCGCAATGTCGGTTCGAGCGTCTCGCCCTACAAGTGTGGCGTCGTAAACCTCTTGGGGGCCATCTTGGTTTGGATCCGTAGCATTTCCAAAGGTAAGGCTAACTTCGATTTTGTCCGCACCATCAACGACATGATTGTTCGTTACGATAAATCCGTCGTCCGAAATGATAAATCCCGAACCCATCGACCGCCGCGGTCGTTGCGGCGCCTGCTGTCCTGGACCAAAAAATTTTTCAAAAAAATCTTCAGGACTGGAAAAAGGATCCATCGGACCTTGTGGCACCTGCGGCGGGCCATCTTCCTTTCTATCTTTTGTGATGGACGAAGAAATGTTTACTACCGTGGCATCCAGTTCCTCGATAATAGGCTGAATACTCGGCAATTGAACAAGTTGGCTTGCTTGAGCGCTTTTTTCAGCCCAAATTTGGTCTTTGGCGCAGGTCCGTTGCGGCTGAAGCAAAAATGAGGAAAGTACGAATAAGCCAATAACGAAATTCATTTCATTTATTTTTTTCACAATAATGTATTCTCCGAGCCTAGGATTCATTGTTTTTGCTTCTCGACATAACGAAGTCGTGTTTCGTAGAGAACGTCTTGAATGAGTTTATCTTCCCGTTCCGACAGATTAGATTTTGTCTTCTGAACCAGTAGCTCGAGAATATCGATATTTTGTTTGGCCGCCTCTAAATTACTTTCTTTTTTTTTGGAAACGGGATTTTCGATTTCGCCGAGAGCCACAAAGGTTGCCGTAGCCAAGGATAAAACAAAGGTTTCAAAATTAATGCTGTTAGTTTCCGACTTTTGGTCCATCGCCCGGGCCTCCAGAATTTGATTCTTGTTTCTTCAAAATCGTATTCACATCTACCTTATTGGCGGCTGGAACGGCATCAGTCTTTCTTACGAGCCTTTGAAAAGCAAACTTTTTCTCGTCAAACGCGGAGGCATCCAATTTGTAGCGAAGGTCAAAACCCCCAAAGCTTATCCATAACGTTTGCTTTTTCTTGTCTATTGACCATGCCACGATTTGCCCATCTTTAAGTTTTAGGCTGATTTGAAAAAGTAGTTGGGTGAATCCTGGGGCAGGTTCAGATTTCTCAAATGCCAAGCCACGAATTCGCTTAAGGCTATCCAAAATATTTTTGATCTCATCTTGATTGGGATCCGAAATGCTTTGCTTTTCACTCTTGGCCAACCAGCCGTCTCCTGTTCGGCTAAGGTTCCAGCCGAATAAATGATCGGTTGCCAAAAGCGCAAGTCCTTCCACTTTTTCAATATCAAAGTTCTCAAAAGATTTTTGAATATAAGCTTCCGGGCCTTTTTCAAAATTCTCGTAGTGAAAGCGAGGTATTCTAGCGGCAGCTGTTTTGTCAGATTTAGCAAAGTACTCGTAAGAATCATCATTCCTATTTTTGGAGCCAAGCTTTTTAGATCGAGCGAACTGAATCTCAAGGCCTTGAGGCCTCTTGTCACCAACGCCACTTCGTAGATCTTTCGCGCCCTCCTTAAAACCAACAATTAATTGAATGCTTGGCTTGGAAAAAGCGGGAGGAGTCTTGGCGAGAAATTCATTGGCTCGAATCATAGGAATTTTGCTTATTTGGTTATTCGTAAAAGATTGATCAAGAGGGAGTTGCCATGGTTGTTTCATTACCCAATCACCTTTTTCATTCCGCTCTAATCGCATCTTTTTCCCAGATTGGATAACACTCAGGTCGGCGTAATCATGCGCCTCGACTGTTGTTAACCTCATTTCACGATAGTCTTTGGGCTCAGCTGATTTAAGGATGTCGAGGCTTTCAGGGGAGAGAATGATGCGCTTGTTCTTCTTGTCATCGATATAGGTAAGCGAGCCGCCAGGATTCTTTCGGCCAATACGTATCATTCGAGGCTCAGCTGACGCACCCAACTGAAGGCCAATCTCTAAAGCAAGCTTGCCAAGTCCAAAATCATCTAAACGTGCTTCAGCTTCGGGATAACTTGCTGCTTCATAAAGTATTTTATCTGCCTTGATTCGAAGCAGCGCGCTAATAAGTGTTTCTACTTTCGTCGAAGAGGCGATGTCCTCATGGGGGCCAAGGAGTTTCCATGTATTACCGCCCTTTTCAAGAATAAAACTGCCCTTTTCATTCTTAATTTCTATCTGTGCAAGCTGAGAGAGATCATCTTTGATTAGTTGCTTGTCATAATCGTCGGTTGCTTGCTTTTCTTCTGCAGGTTTTTGAATGCCCCAATAAATATAAGCTCCCATGCCAATAAGAAGAACCAAAAGGAAAATTAGCTGTTTCAACTTCATCGACGTGATCTCCTAAGACTCCATATGGCCAGTCCAAAGAGAATGATCAACTGAGGGAGGACAAAAATACTTGCAAAATAAACGCCCTTCTTCTGATCCACTGTGATTTCTAGAGTTGAATTGCGCCACTGCTTCGGTCGAAGACTCACGGCTTCAGGTGTTCCGAGTAGATAACCAAAAATATTTAAAAATAAATCCCGATTGAATTGACTCTGAATTAATCCATTTAGAGCAAAGTCCGCATCTCCAAAAACCACCAAAGATGAATTGCCTTCAGGCGAATTGGTTTCTGCGATCTGCGCAATAGGATGAGGGCCATTGAGACCAGACTTGGGTTTGGAATCGGGCGTCTGTTTTAAGAGCTCGGCGATATTACTTTCCGTATTTGTCTGTTCGCCAGTCGAAACAAGAGTCTCGCGACGAACTTTTGAGTCTTTAAAGTTTTTGGATTGAAGTACGGGTTGGGCTACTGAAAACTGAGTAAGGTTTCCGCCGAGGTCTTTGACAATAGCCTGATCCGAATAGGTCATCCCAATTACGGTTGCCGTGCGGACAGACTTCGATTGGAAATTTAGGACTTGAACTAAAATACTTTGGCCCAATTCAAGCCCGTATCTTCCCAGGAGACCTGTATAGCTACTCGGAACTAAGCGATCTTTTGAATTTGCAATCATAGGATCTAGACCCATTACTAACTTGCCGCCTTTTTTGAGGTAGTTTTCTAAAAGCTTAACAACAGCCTCCGGAGCTGGGTTTTTGGCGCCCCATTCCACAATGACACCAGCATCGTCAGGAATTTTGAGTGCGGTTGCGAGCTGAAGGGGCCGGACTTGAAAGCCTTCCCGTTCTAACAAAAGCTTGGCAATGAACAAACCACTTTGACTTTTGTCGTCCTCAAGGTCTGGCTCACCCAAGCCTTGTAAAAAATAAATGGCCTTGGTCGGCGCGCTGAGGCAGCGACGTATGGCCGTAGTGAATTCTTGTTCGGATATTTGACTCTTCGCCACCTTGACGGTCTTTTCTGTTTTGGGATTTAGGAACACAATCTCATCAACTTGGGCGCTATATTTTTCTAAAAGGGTCGGATCGGTATCGGGATCGAGAGCTTTAAATTTAATTTGGGAAGACTGGTAGGTGTATTTTTCGACTAGATTTCGAAGGAGCGCTTTGGCGCGAGGGTCGATGACAAAGCTAAGAATTTCTACTGGCTCTTTAAGTTCTTTGACAATTTTGACCGAGTCATCTGTAAGAGAATGAAGCTTGTTAGTGGTAAGATCGAGTTTCTTTTCACCTAACTTGGAATTGGCGATTACATTTACGCCAATCAGAATCAATAAGATGATTAGGGCCCCGAATCCACCTACTATGCTATCACGCTTTCGCCAGATGTTTTTAGTTGCTTCACCAAAGAATTTAAAAAGATAGATGCCCAATGAAAGGAGCCCGAGGGCTATTTCGATATAGGCGGCCGGAGCGAGAAAAGTATCATGGAAGAAAATAGCAGCAATGCCGCCAAAGAATAAAAGAATAATCCCAAGAGTTCCTAATAATCTTGTCCAGGTTCCAGTCATACATTAGCTCCTTGAAAATGAACGAACAGCGATTTGGCCCATCGACAGAAACAGCGCGATAAGGCTTAAGAAATAAACGGTTGATGAAATATAGATGACGCCTTGATTGAAGTTCTCAAAATGCGAGGTGATGGCAGCTTTATTCAAAAATAAAGACAAGTTTTCAAAGGCGTTTTCGGCACCCCAAGAAATCATTAGTAAGCCGAGGTTTATAGCCATGGCCACAATCACCGCAATAATTTGATATTTCGTAATTGAGCTTGCAAAGAGGCCTATGGCCAAAAAGCTCATACCTGCCAGAAAAAGTCCGAGATAGCTTGCTACCACGGGTCCAATTTCTGGATTTCCAAAACCAAACATCACGGCCAAGAAAATGGAGTGAGTGGCCAAGACTACCAGCAAGAACAGACTTGCCGCCACAAATTTACCGAGGACGATCTCTGTGACGGAAATCGGGGAAGTCATCAACAATTCGTAGGTCGAGTTGATACGTTCTTCTGTAAAAAGTCGCATGCAGAAAAAAGGCGCACAAAACAGAAGAAGCATGAAGGTAAAGGATGTCACGTTGTTAATAAGAAAACTGTTAAGATTAATATAATTGAGCATATCCGGATTCTGCATCATCCGGGCTTGAAGTTGAGCATCTCTCAAGAGAGCATCAAAACGTTGCATGGAAAACGTGAAATAGTAGCCCGTGCCAAAGGCAAAAAGCCCAAGAACAACATAGGCGACTGGTGAGACGAAGAGGCTTTTGAGTTCTCTCTTTGCAATCGTCCAAATTGAAAAAACATTTATCATCATGGTCTCCTTGATTAAGCCACCGACAGGCTTTGACCGCCGGAATTAGATTCAAAACTATCTTTGGATATAACTTCTAGGAAGATCTCTTCAAGTGACTTTTTCTCACTCATATCTTTGAGGGCCTGTTCATGAACAATATGACCTGCATTTATAATGATGGCTCGTTCGCAGGTAGCCGTAACCTCGGACAAGATATGAGTCGATAGCAAAACGGTGTGATCGCCGCGGAAGGATTGAATCAGATCACGAATCTCCATGATCTGAAGCGGGTCAAGTCCAACGGTTGGTTCATCTAATATAATGACAGAGGGTTGATGAATCACGGCTTGCGCCAGGCCGACCCGTTGGCGGAATCCTTTTGATAGAGTAGAGATCACACTCTTTCGGCGATCTTTAAGTCCACACTTTTCAAGAGCCCATCCTAGTCGATCTTTTCGCAAGGCTTTGGAAACCTTTTTTAGTTCCAAAATAAATTTTAAAAAAGATTCCACCGTCATCTCTGGATAGAGTGGGGGCGTTTCAGGGAGGTAGCCAATCCGTTTTTTTACTTCTTCGGGCTGCCTGGTTACCGAGTAGGAATCAATTATCGCTTCCCCAGAGCTGGGCGGATAGAATCCTGCTAGGATTCTCATCGTTGTTGTTTTCCCGGCGCCATTAGGGCCCAGGAATCCTACGATTTGCCCCTTTTCAACTTTGAAGGACAGGTTTTTTAAGGCTTGAAATAGACCATAGGTTTTTTCGATTGAGATAGCTTCGATCATGGAAAGAGAATAGAGAAAAGTCTAAAGCTTTGTAAATATTCTTAAATCGACATCTTGAGTCTGGTCCTAGGAGGGGCGCCTATAAACCTTAAGATCAAGAGCCTTTTCTTCGAGCAAAGATGGGGGTACGCCCAGTTTTTGGCTAGCTTTAAGGATATCTCCATTGGAACTTTGAAGTGCCTCAACAATCGCCACTTTTTCGAGTTGAGCCAGGCGCTCTTGTAGATAATCGCGGTTTTGAGCCCAAGTGTTCTGTGGCAGTTTCGGACCCGAATACAAGAGATGGGGGGGCAGATATTCCCTTCGGATGACTGGGCCGTCCGCAACATTGACCGCAAATTCTATACAATTTTCGAGCTCTCGAATATTGCCAGGCCAAGGGTACTGGATGAGTTGAAACACAGCTTCATCATCCAAATGCGAAATAGTTTTTGAAAACTTCTTAGCAAACACCTTGATAAAGTGATCGACAAGCGGCTCGATATCCTGAGTGCGTTCCCGCAGAGGTGGCAGATAGATCGGCACCACATTTAAGCAATAAAATAGATCCTTACGAAATTGACCGTTTTCGATCTTCTGCAAAAGATTAAAATCGGAAGCTGCAATAATTCTAAACTCAATACTTCGTTTTTCGGATTCTATGACATATTGACCAGAGGTCAGGGTTTCAAAAAGTTTTGCCTGAACATCAAGACCCAAAGCCCCAACTTCATCTATGTAAAGGCTTCCGTTTTCGGCTAGTTCTAAGCAACCTTTCTTTGTTCCCTCACCAAAAAGGTAGGCTTCTTGCTGAGGTATGGGGCAGGCCGAAACATAGGCTCGGACGAGGGGGGATTCACGACGGCAACTTTTGTCGTGAAGTAATCTGACGACAACCTCTTTTCCGGTTCCGGTTTCGCCCGTAATTAACACATTGGAGTTATTGTTCGCAACGCGCTCGATAATGGAATAAACCTTTTCCATTTCCTCAGTCGTTCCAATAATTTTATCCTCTTGACGCAAAAAACTTCTCGAGCGTTGAAACTCCTTTTTCAACTCTTCTGCCGAGCCTAAAGCTCGAGTGACGGTATTCAGGAAGTCTTCTTGATTGAAAGGTTTGGTGACATAGTCAAAAGCTCCGCGTTTCATGGCCTCTACGGCGGTGTCAATTGTCCCATGTGCCGTAATCATAATAACGGGAATCTGTGGGTAAGATTTTCTAATTTTTTGAAGAAGCTTCAAACCATCCATTTTGGGCATTTTAAGATCTGTAATGATGGTATCGGGTATCTCTGTCTTTAGAATCTCAACAGCCTGTGAGCCATCAGGGGCTTCAATGGTTTCATGGCCTAAGCGTCGCAGTTGAATGCCGATAATTTTTCGAACACTGTCTTCATCGTCTACTATAAGAATCTTAGCCATATAAACTTTCCTTATTCTATTGAGAGCTATCAGCCTTGCTATCGGCTGTCGATGCTTCGATAAGGGCTTCACGTTTGGTCGGAAGCTGAATTTTGAAATTTGTGCCCCGCAAAAGCTCGCTTCGGACGCTTAAATCTCCTCCCAGAGAATCTACAATTTTTTTACAAATAGGTAGGCCGAGTCCACTGCCTGCGCGCTTTGTCGTAAATAATGGCGTAAAAATATTGGGGAGTACATCAGGTGGAATCCCTGGCCCATCGTCCTTGATTTCAATAAGAAGCTCGGCAGCTTCGATACTCGCTTGAATCCAGACATTTTTACTAAAAGCTTCGCAAGCGTTGACGAGTAGATTGATCAAAACCTGCTCGAGTTTTAAAGGGTCCGTTAAGATCTCGAGCGACTCAGGGCTGGGCTGATAATGGAGCAGAGTTCCGGTTTTTTGAGCCTTTTGTTGCGCGGCAGAGATTGAGGCCCGAATCAAATCTGGAACGGACGTAAGAACCAGTTCATCCGACTTCCGAGCATACTGAAGGTACTGGTTGACCGTTTGCTGGAGACGGTCAAGCTCTGTCGTCAAAATCGAAACACATTCCTTGTCCTCTGAATTGGTTAGTGTGGGCGAGCTTTCTAAAAGCTGGGCGGCGCCTTGAATGGCACCCAGAGGGTTGCGAATTTCATGAGCGAGCGCGGCGGACATTTCGCCGAGTGCGGCGAGACGTTGTTGTTGGTCTTGGCGTTCAAAGTACTGAAGTTGATCTATGAGGGAACCAAGTTCAGTAATCATTTTTTCAAGAAGTTGAACCTCGGAGTCCGAAAGGCTCGTATAGGGGTTTCGTTCCGATAAGCTCGTTCGTATTATCCAAATTCCAATTAATTCATCGTTGACGGCGATCGGAAAGATCAGATGAGCTCGCAGATCTCGTAATAGCTTTTGAGCGTCTGAACTTCCATCCTGTTCGTGAAGATAGGTGTCCAGATGATTGCGTAAATAGTAAACTAAAGCATGATCGGAAGAGAGTTGCTTGTCCGTGTTTAAGTTGCTTTCTGGAACTAGTCGGAAGACGTTTTGTTGTGGATCCAAGAGATAAAGGCCCGTGCGGTAAATGCGATCTGATTCACGACAACCCTTAAGAAGGCAGGACGTCAATTCATCAATCGAGTGGGTTCGACGCATTTTTCGTAAAGTCGTCAAAAGAATATTTTCGAGTTCATGCCGATCCGTGATGAGGCGTCGTAAAATGAAGGCGTCCAGTTGCCGTCGAAGTGGATCCATGATGCTTATAATAATGAAGGAGGCGAGGAAGGTGTTGAAAAGAAATAACTCGGGATCGTTTTCGCCTACCCAAACTAGAAGCGATACGAATATTACTCCGAGAATCGTCGTTAAGGCTAAAACTCGAATGCCCCGTAACATCAGTTCTCGAATCTCACGCAATCGCTGATTCGAAATCATTTTATAAATGAAATAAATAAAGACAGCGCTGACGAGATTGCCAAGATAGGGAAGAGGAATGCGAAGCAGTCCCTCCGCTCTAAGTTGTCCAAGAAGTGAAAGCCCCAGACTGACGCTGAGGCCTAAGCCGATAAACAAGCTTCGAGTCTTGAGCCGTAGATCTTGGGCTCGCTTGTAACGGCGCCAGATTTTCCAGTTAAGGTAGGCCATGGCTGTAAATGAATACAAACCGCAGACAAATCGATAATAGAAAAGAGTGTCTTGGCCCTTTAAGAAAAAAGCTCCTAGCGCCAAGATGGCCGAATACAAATGCATCTGGTTGGAGATAAGAAAACGTGCGTGATAAATTCTTCTCACGCACGCATGGGCCAAGGATGGGAGAAGGGCCGCCACGGCAAGATAAGCCCTCTCGCTCAAGTCTGCGGTGAGGCTTGTTGCGAAGAACTGAATGTCTCGTTGAGCATAGGCGGAGAGAAAGAATATATTCCATAAAGAATAGGCTAGCGAAAAATTGCCGCACCAAAACGATGCGGCTGAACGCATTCGAATGGAATTTTGGTAGGCCAAAATAGCAATCCACAGACCGGCAACAAAGCTAACCAAGCAGGCAGCAACAATGGCGATCGAGTTTTCGGATGAAACACGATAGTAATCGGGGTTCAGAAATTCGAGCGAGGAAAACATTGATCTTCCTATTTCAATAGATTTGTATTCGAGGAGCAATGTGGAATTTGGGTTATGGAAGGGGCTAGTCATATGAGCTCAACAGGACAAATGAGCCCACCGGAGAGACGAATGCTGCGGAGGGGGGATGAAATTCATCTTAAGCGGCGTTTGTTTCATATTTTTAATGGACTGTTGGCCGTTACGATATCCATCCTTGTTGATTCCAAAGAGAATTTTTTGTTGATTGTGGGAGGGTTTTTTTTAGTAGAGGTCAGTATCGAGCTCCTGAGGCTTCGCATTCCGACTTTTGGGAGTTGGATTCATCGTTATACGTGCTCGCTCATGAGGTGTGGGGAGGAAGGTCGGCTCAGTGGCATTCCATTTTATGCCTTAGGCGTTTTTATCAGTTTTGTTGTCTTTCCCAAGTCGATTGCGACATTGGCTGTTCTCTACCTGGGCATAGGAGATCCGGTGGCCTCCGTCGTTGGTGTCTATCGTGCTAAGAAGGGACGTATTTATCGTCCTGGTTGGTTTAAGAGTTTTTCGCCAAAAAGTATCGAGGGTGCATTAGCTTGCTTTGTGATTTGCAGTTTTATCAATTTGATTGCGATGCCCCTGGTATTTTCCAGAATGAATTTCGGAGAATGGAATTGGTTTTTTGTTTCTTTGCTGGCGGGAATTTGCGCAATGGTGGCCGAGCTTATTCCCACACGAACCGACGACAATCTAAGCCTACCGTTGATTTCGGGTTCGCTAGTTTGGCTAATCACATCATTTTTGGGCTATACGCCTGGATTAATTGGTTAAGAATCGACAAGTAAGAAGGGTGTCCAGCTTTCCTGAATTTTGCGAAGATTGACAAGTCCAAAGGTGCCGGCGGGTTTTCGGGGTCGAGAGCGAAGTGGCATACTTGCTTCTTGTGGCGTGAGGTTGGCTTTCTTGCGATTGCAGTCGTGACAGCTTGTAACCAGATTGTCCCAGGTCGTCTTGCCGCCACGCGATCGTGGAACAACATGGTCTAAATTCAGTTTGGCTTTCGGGAATTCATCTCCACAGTATTGGCAGGTGTACTGATCTCTCATGAAAACATGAGTTCGTGAGAATCGAACACTTCTCTTGGGCAATTGATCGTAGTCATTAAGCACAATAACTTTGGGTACCGGAAAAAACCCAGACGTCGTTCGAAGGGGCAAAAAGCAATCTTCGGGAAGGTTTTCGAGCGAGTTGTACATCAGCTGTTCCCAAGTATAGGTCTGATATTGGACATCTACGCCTTTGGCAGCCTCTAAAAACAATAGACTGACGGCTCGTTTGACAGTGGTAATATGAACAGGCAAAAAGCAGCGGTTAAGTACCAGAACCTTTTTGTAAAGAGAGTCTAGATTATCAATGTCGAGTACAGAACGGAAGATGAACCTCCTATCTATAATTATAGGGCCAACAGGCGCGAAACGGAAGGGCATTCGTGTAGACCGTGCATTAGCGGGTTTTGAGCAGCTTCCCAGCCGATCTCAGATTAAGGAGTGGTTTTCAAATGGGCTCATACGACGCGGGACGCAGATTCTTGAAGCAAGCGATCTCGTCTATGAAGACGATAAAATTTTGATCGATGTTCCCCCTGCGCCGCAATCTAATTTGGAAGCACGGCCGCATCCATTGCAAATTTTTTATGAAGATGAAAATTTAATCGTTCTTTATAAAGAGCGTGGCATGAGTATGCATCCCGGCGCACAGGCTTCGGATGAGACGACTCTTGTACACGCACTTTTGGGGCATCCAACTCAGCTATCTTCTTCGGGAGGATACTTTCGTCCCGGCATCGTTCATCGCTTGGATAAGGATACGGAAGGAATTGTCGTTGTTGCCAAAGATAATAAAACTCATGAGGCTTTGTCCCAGCAGTTTGCTAAGCGAACAATTCAGCGCCGCTATTGGGCGCTTTGCTATGGGGAGGTTCCCGCTCAGATTCAAATTGTGGCGCCGATTGGAAGGCATCCTGTCCTGCGAAAAAAAATGGCGGTTGTCGCTAGGGGGCGTGAAAGTGAAACCTTGGTCGAAAGAATTGATAGTTTTCCTGAAGGCTACTCTTGGGTGCGTTGCAAATTAAAGTCCGGTCGAACGCATCAGATACGAGTTCATATGCAGCACAAAGGTTACCCGGTTTTGAATGATCCTGTTTATTCCAATCGTAGTTTAAAATCATTAAACTTGAGCGAAGCCAAGTCAGCGGCTATGGCGAGTTTGAGGGGTCAAACTTTGATGGCTTACGAACTTGGTTTCCACCACCCGACGCGAAACGAAAATTTGTTATTTCAAGCGGAGATGCCCGAATGGCTAAAAATCATGACTACCAAGAATTGAGTTGTAGGTTTTCTGATTACGCCAAAGCTCATTTTGTAATTTCAGATGCAACTTGTTTTAAGACTCGAGAAACCTTGTTGCCGACGGGCCGCTCGTTGATGCGCCTTAGCCAAATTCATTCCGCTGCGGGATTCGAAGTTAGGGATCATTCTTTGTATGGAAAGGAAGGCGACTGGTTGTGGACGAAAATCCCAAATATTCCGATCGGTGTTTTTGTTGCGGACTGCACGGCTATTTTGATGGCCGGCGAGAATGCTGAGGGAAGCTTTGTTGCGGCCATCCATGCGGGCTGGCGAGGAACGGCAGCTGGAATTATAGAGTCAGTGATCGAAACAATTCAACCGGAAGGCAAGTTTGATGTTTGGCTTTCGCCTTCTATCTCACAAAAAAATTATGAAGTTTCCCAAGAAGTCTGGGAGGCCTTGGGCTCCGATATAAGGCCTTATGTCCGACCGACTCGAGTCTCTCACGCTCTTTTAGATCTCAAGAGTTTTCAGGTGGGGAAACTAAAATCTTTCGCAGCAAGAATCTGGAATTATCCATTGTGTAGTTTCGAGCAGCCCGAGTTTTTTTCCTATCGTCAGATGAAGGGGAAGCTTGAGAGTCGGCACCTTGCTTGGATCGAGCTAAAGTAAATTAAACAGAAATCAAGTTCACCTTGGATACAAACCTCTTGCCCCGAAAGTTTTGCGAATTAAATTTTGATGCGCGCCATGATAGATCTCAGCATCGACCCTCTCGACATCTAGCCCGATCTGAGGTGTCAATCCGTTTTTATTTTGCATTATAGCGGTCACAAAGAGATTTTGAGCGATAGTCCGTCCGACTTCCAGAAAGTATTTTCCCCCCAAAGCCATTCGAAGTTCCCAGAAAGAAGCGGCCAATGGCATGCCACGCTGATGAGGGCCGTACTCCATTCCCGCCGGCCATACATAGGGACGCTCATAAGGAAGATTAGAGTAGTCACGATAACAACCTGCACCGTCGCCATCAAAGTCAAGACCCATACAATACGTATCAAATGAAAGTGCCGCTACAGTGTCAGCTACCCCCTCATGAAAGCCAAAAAAATCTTCAATCTCACCCTCCTGAAAACCAAGGCTCTCAAGAAATGCGTGGCCGAACTCGTGGCGAATAATCGTCGAATAAGCAGCGTTCGGACAGTTAGGACTAGAGGCCAAAAAAACCATTTCACCCATATTTCTGCGATAGTACGCATTACAAAAACTGAAACCTCCTCCGACATTTGTCGTCGCTACTAAATTCAGATGGGGCGACCAATTGGGTTCAGCCTGCTGAATCCAATCAATCATCGATTCTATATGGTAATAAGCGTTCCCCGAAGCTACCGAATACTCGGTAATTTGCTTTGGATAATTAATACTGTCATCACCCAATAGAAAGTTTGTCTTTCTCTCCTCTCTACTAATCCAGTCTACTAATCCAGCTTGATTCTTCATGAGTGTTATAACAGTTCAAACCATTTTGATCACATCGCTTAAAGGTTCCGGTTCCGTCTTTGGCGTTTCGCACGCTCAAAAACTCTGAATGAAAATCTGTCATCAATAGCCCACGATCAAACTGCAAATTTCTTGGTAGGTTGATCAAATAACTTCCGTCCCACCTCGTCTCACCCGTCCAGTTAAATAAATCCGAAGCACTGATAGGAATCGACAATTCAACTTTTCCAAACGGAAGAGGAGCTTTATCAGGATCAGATTGATGGATGGGGGCAATACCCCGGTTGATCCACATTCCCACATGCCCCTTAATTGTCGGACCAGGACCTGTCGGTTCTACTTGACTGTTAGGTCGTTTAAATGACGGCCTCGACAAATCAGAAAGCTCTCGTTCAACTTCTGGAGGAACGTCCATGCAGGAACCAAGATGGGTAGAATTAAGGTCTTGTCGACCTGGCACAAACGACTGTGCCAAAGCCACGTCTTCCGATAAAAATGAAAAAGCTAACAATGAAAGAACCAAAGTTGAAAAAAAAGACCTCTCCCACCGACAACCAGCAAAATCCCCTCGTCTCATCACCGTTTTGCGTAACAGCCCTTCATAAACGGAGTAAAGCTTTTTTACACAATTTCAAAGACTTAGATTAATCGCTTTCAACTCCAAATTCGCGGAGCCAGGGGCTGTCCGTTTCGAATTGAGTTCCAGGAGCGTTAAGATCTTCACGAAGTTCACCCAAGAATTTAATACCCGGGATCCAGGTCCAATCCATAATTTTGAGACCCGCTGAAACCATCTTTGAGTCCTGCCAGTCGTTATCCGCATCTTGGAACTTATAGCGCAAGTGATCCGGAAGGAGGTTAAGGCCAGCGGTGAGAAGAACGACGACGAGAAATCCCTTGAGGGTCCCTAAGCCAAATCCCATCCAACGATCGATGGGATTGAGAATGGGCATTTTTCCAAATCTCATCATAGCAAAACGAAGGAGGCTACCGAATACCAAAACACTGATCGTCAAGGCCATCCAAACAACAAAGAGGGGCCATTGGGTCAGCCATTCACTCTTTAAAAGTTCGGCCAAGGGTAAAGAGAAAAGACAGATAATAAGGAGGCTGAACAGCGAAATAAACTGAAATAGAAAGCCTTGAGCAAAGCCAAGGCTCGCAAATAAAAATATAATTACTAAAAAAAGAAGATCGGAATACATAGCTTCATTCTATAATGAGGAGAGTGAAGACTCCCATCAAAGAATTGTGTTCGACGCTATCTGATGACCTGGCGCGCAAATCTTTTTTTCTTTTAACTTTTTATTTTTCGGTCGCCGCTGTCATTTACTATGGCAAGTTCTATGGGGGCATCGAATGGGGCGTCTATATTGAGCGGTTTGGCTTTCAGGCCGCCATTGGGCTTTGCTTGGTTTTTCTTTGGTTAAAGGGCTGGCGTCCGAATTGGAGAATGCCAAAAATCTATCTCACTTGGACACTTTGTTTAGTAGCAGCTTATTTTCTATTTCTCCAGGTTTTGGATTTGGTTCTGGCTGGAATTGGACTTCCCGTAGTGAGGGTGGGTGTGACCGATGAGTTTGAGGCTTTGCTTGCTCAGCTTTTGATTGCTCCCATAATCGAAGAGTTGTTTTTTAGAGACTATCTCTACCGAGCCATGTTCCTTCAGCTTGGCAGCCTGAAGCGAGCTGTTTTGTTTTCCTCCGGGTTTTTTATGCTGGCACATATGAGTCTTCATATTAATGCCTTTTTTCTCGGTTTAGTCGCCTGCGGACTTTATCTGATTTTTCGATCGATTCTTCCGCTGATTGTTTTTCATGCGGTTTGTAACTTTAGCCTTTTGCTAATTCCTGAGTATTTTCCCCATGTGCAGGCCCTCCTTGTCGAGATGGGCCGGTTTAGGGAGTTCTAGTTGGTTACTTCGGGAAGTTCATTTCCCCAGCAACTTGATTTCGGTCCAAATACACTTTTGAAGGGATCCGTCACCTGCTCAAATCGGGCTTGAGAATGAAGTCCATGTTTATTGAATGCCTCGCGGATCGTACGGGCATTTTTTGAGTAGGTAAGTGGGTCACCGTCTTCATTTGCTTCGTCGGCCATTCTGAGGTCTCGATAAAATTCTCGGATATTACTGCCTCTTGCCAATCGAGCTTCATGAATAAGCCTATCGGCTTTCTCATGCCCCAAACTTTCGCGAAGGTCCCAGAGCGCTCCGCTGAAAAGCTGGCCATCTCGATGGAAGTACTTTCCTTCGAAAAATGTATCGTATTGGTAGGTGTTCTTGACCGTTCTCAAATAGGGAACGTTTCCGATCATGGCGCCGTTTCCAATCATAGGATCCCCTGTAATCGTGGCTGCAAAATAATCACTAAAAGCTTCGTTCATCGCTGAAAATTCATAGTTTATTTTGATGCCATAGATTTCGTGAGTTACCGAGTGAAAAAACTCGTGCAAAATAATGTCTCGAGCCATGGCTGTGTTTTTGAACACGCTTTTTCCCGCGCCAAAGGCTAAGGTATAAAGCAAGGGATCAAAGAAGGCATTGTCCAAATCCAAGCCGAAGTTTGCCATGGCGACGATTTGGCGATTCATTGCGTTAAATTCGAGATTTTCGCTGAGGTAGCTGCGAGCTTTCATGACCCAATAATATATATTTCTTTCCTCGGGTGATGAATGATCATCAAATTGTACCAGTGAATCTCTCAGGTCCTCGCTAAAGGTTAACTGCATTTCGTTGTTCAAGCCCTTGTTGTCGACTACCGACAGGTAAGGATTTTCCAGCGTTAGCAGAGCTTTCTCTCCGAGCAAGTTTTTGAAATCAAATTTTCCAAAGAGGTCAGCCTGATACTTGCTATTGCCCACTTTAAAAGTCACAAAGGGTAAAAATTCTTCCAACAGACTTTGCTCCGGACGATCGGGAGCGATCGAACCTTGGACAGACAAAAGCATATCGTCTTCAAACAAATCTTCGGGAATATACGTGCCGACGATTTCGCCCGAAGCTTGATCCATCCATATTTGGTAGGCACGTTGGGCTTGCGGATTATAGATCTGGAACATTTTGCTTACATAAAAATCAAAGCCACTCTCGCCCAGCTTGGGGTAGATAACTTCTTGGCTTCCAAAAATTTGATGGCCGAAAGGGATTTTATCAGCGGCTAATTCTCGAAACTGGGTGGGAAAGTTTATGGCTTCAAGTTTTCCATTTTGTATGAGACTGGATCGCAAAGAAAGCCATTGGCCGCTTCGATCTAAGCGCAGGGTGACCTCGGCGCCCACAATGTCGCGTTCCATAAATGTTTGCTGAAAGCTTACGTAGTCGAAAAGTTTAGAGCGCTGATTGCCTTGCAATCGGAAGCTTAAATCTGGAAATAAATTGTTCAACACTTCTTTCGCTTGAAATATTAAATCGGCATTCGATAACACTGGACCCTTGGTAATAGGGCGAACGGGGTTTTCAAGTTGCCGAGGCGTCCCAGAATCCACGTTGACCGAAACAACTCGCAAGCCATTTTCAAGCTTGGAGGGCTCGGGAGTGTCAATGTCAGTGATCTCGACAATCCTGGAGTTAGTCTTAGAGAGACTGTAGTCCTCGCTCTTCCACTCCGAAGTTGGCGATGACGAACAAGCGCTTAAGCAAAACGATGCCAATAGATATCGAATGGATCGACTCATATCCCCCCCAAAGATGCGTGCCATCCCGATGGATAACTTGGCATCTCGAATTTTCAATTTAGTATCTGATCAAACTCTCAATCCCCATTGAGAAAGTTTTTAATCCCCAGTTATAGATTGTACGAAGAAGTATTTTGATCGGTCAATTTGTTTGCTGCTCTGCCTCAATTTTTTTTAGCGCCTGCAGAATAAAGGCTTCTTGTGGCTTCAACTTCAAAGCCGCATGGAGATAGCGCTTCGCATCAAGCCATCTTTTTTCTTCAAAGGCGATGACACCGAGATTGAAGTTCGCAATAAAATCATCAACTTTGTGACCGAGAACTTCGAGTGCTGTTCGAGAAGACTGATCGAATTTTTTTTGAAACATCAAGGCCGTGCTTAAATTTGATTTGGAATAAAGATCCTCTGGTGTGAGTCGTAATTTCATTCGAATCCATTGCTCGGCTTCCGGATAAGCTCCGGCTCGAAGCGCGACTTGATAGGCCGTGAGTAATACTTGTGCCTCTTGAGGAAATTGGCGAATCGCAAGTTGAGCCATTTTGTAGGCGGCCTCTTGTTCGTCAAGCTCTGAAAGCGTGACGAGATATTCCACCCAGGCGATTGGGTTTTGAGCTTCCTCCTTTAATTTTTGCCGCGAGAGATCCAAGTAATAAACAAGTTTCTGACGATGTCCTGATTTGAGTCGGCCATAGTGATGAAGAATAAGAGGAAGTTTTTCATGCTGGAGTCCCCGTCGGCGGCAAAAAGGAAGAAGGCTTTCATGAATTCTTCCTTCGTAGACAAGTCCCGATGTTTTCTTATAAAGCCGCTCCATATAATTGTCTGTGTAAAAGACGGGGCTTTTTGGAAATTCATTCAAGCCCGGAAGATTGGTACCTTCAAAGGGAATCACCTGATCTTGACTGGCATCCAAAGTGTAATTTCGTTGGATCAAGCTGAAGGCGACGCTTTTTTGCGATTGAATGGCTTGTTCAACGCCTCGTCGAGTTTCGGCATCTAACACCTCGTCGCCGTCTACAAAGAAAATCCACTCGCCACGAGCTTTCTTCGCAATTTTATTTCGGGCATCGGAAAAATGGTTTGTCCATTCGAGCTTATGAATATCAATTCTTTCGTCCTTGGCTTGAAAGGATTTTAAAATGGATGGGCTTTTATCCTTGGACCCAGTGTCGAATATAAGAATTTCTTCGCAAGGCAATTCAAGGACACTGGTCAAAGAAGCTCCAATAAATTCTTCCTCATTCTTAATCATATAGCAGACGCTCAGGGACATTCCCCACAGTCTACGGGCAGCAGGGGGAGGCTGCACTTGAATTTTTTAAAGTCCTGAGCTAGGAGAGGCCGTGCTTAAAGCCCTTTATTTAGCCACTTTATGCTTTTTAAGCCTTTTGGCGACCCGGGATAATCTACTTGTCGCCCAAGAGCGGAGTATGCCCCATGCTGGCTTACAAACCGACAGTGGGGACTTTGAAGATCGGGCGGATTCCTTGAAATTGCAACTGAAAAACCATATGGCTCATTTCAGAAACGCTTATGCGCAATTTAGAGCCGGGGAGCTTACTGAATCGATCTTTAAATTTTACGTCCGGCTATCGATAGAGCAGATTGTGGGTACGTTTTTTGATTCTGGCTTGGCCGATTTTCGAGAGACCGGGGGTGTAGAAGCTCTGGCCGATACGATTGTGAGTGAACTAAATAAACTTGCGCTCTCTACGCCGATGGATCAATCGAAGCACGAAATGATTGAGGCTTTGCGAATGGCCTTGTCCAAGCATTGGGAACTGATTGAATCTTCCGAAGATTATTTGACTTCCCAAAGAAACAATCGGATCAACTCTCGAATTCTCGGATACGGAGCTTTGCCAAGCCTTCGATATGTGGCATGGCCCACGGCGCGTTATCTTGTCTGGCCTAGTTTAAAATTTATTTTTTGGGACTTTTGGAAACGACCACCTCGGGCGCCCCATGGTATTGGGGCACGTTGGCGAAGTTTGAGATTATCGCGTGAAATTCGTAAGCTTCGATCAAAACCAACTAGCCCAGTTGCGCAGAGTCGGCTTCGGGAGTGCGTTGCCGAATTTCGTGAGTTGAATCCTCGAGTGTCAGGTAGTGTTCCAGAGGAGCCGCGGCGGACAAATCCATGGCTTAAAGCCGGACTCACAGTAGGCTTTTATGGAGCGAGTGGTTTTGTGTTAACCGGAGTCATTCAGAATCGAACGGCATTCATTCCAGATTGGCAGTCACATCGTCGGGAGCTCGACTCGAATATATTTCCAAGCATTGATGATATTCTTGGCAACTAGTGTAAGGCTGCCGGAGGACTAATGTTCACTGCCTTTGAAGGAAAGTTTTAATTGTTCTTCAAGGCGTAAGAGTTGATTGTATTTTGCGGTTCGGTCGGATCGCGAAAGGCTTCCGGTTTTGATTTGTCCTGCACCCGTGCCAACGGCCAGATCCGCGATAAAACTATCTTCAGTTTCCCCGCTTCTGTGGGATACCATGCACGAATAATCGTTCTTGATTGCCATCCTCATGGTTTCTAAAGTTTCTGTAACGCTTCCGACTTGATTGAGTTTGATCAAAATCGCATTGCCACACTTTTCCCTGATTCCGCGCTCAAGCCTTTCAGCTTGAGTGACAAAGAGGTCGTCTCCAACCAGTTGAAGATTGGGAAAACTTGAGGTCAATTTTTTCCAGCCCTTCCAATCTTCCTCCGCTAGACCATCTTCAATTGAGATAATCGGATAATTCTGAGCTATTTCTGAATAGATCTCAATCATCTGCTCGGCGGTTCTCGACCCGCCACCAGACTTCTTAAGCTGATATTTTCCATCTTCGAAAAATGACGATGAAGCAACATCCAAGGCCATTTTGATATTGGCGCCGTAACCGCACGCATCAATGGCTTCTCGAATAAACTTCAGGGCTTCGTCATGACTTCGCAGCTTGGGAGCAAAGCCACCTTCGTCTCCTACAGCAGTCGAGTAGTCCCGATCCTTTAAGATCTTTTTGAGTTTATGAAAAACCTCGGCGCCCATTCGAAGAGCTTCGGAAAAAGTTGTTGCCTTCACAGGCGCAATCATAAATTCCTGAAAGTCCAAATTATTGTTAGCGTGCTCCCCTCCGTTCACAATATTCATGAACGGAATAGGCAAGCACATTTTCTTGGTCCCAAATAGCTGCGCAATACATTCAGCCAGAGTGATTTTTTGGGCAAGGGCTGAGGCCCGAGTCGCCGCCATCGAAACTGCCAATATGGCGTTAGCGCCAAGGCTTTTCTTTTGGGGACTGCTGTCTATCGAGAGCATTTTTCCATCAATAGATTCTTGATCCACTGGATCCATGCCTTTTAAAACTGGAGCAATTCTTTCTAATATGTTGTTGATTGCCTTAAGAACTCCCTTACCCCCATAACGTTTTGGGTCATCATCTCGCAGTTCGACAGCCTCAAAAATACCGGTCGAAGCTCCGGAAGGCACTGCCGCTCGAGCCTGCAGTCCAGATTCCAAAATTATTTCGGCCTCGACGGTGGGATTGCCGCGGCTATCCAGTATTTCGCGTGCTCGAATATGTTGAATACGATCCATGGAGGAAGCTTAAACTTTCAAGATCTTGCGAGCAACCGCTGGATCAATGAAAGCGAAATCAGCTAGAACTAAGTCAATGAAACCCCATGCGATTTATCCCGGTTCTTTCGATCCTTTGACTAATGGACATATTAACCTTGTCGAGCGGGCGCTCAATATATTTGAAAGCATTACGATCGCCATCGCTCAAAACAGTCGAAAACCAAAAGTTTTTAGTATGGACGAGCGGCTACAAATGATTCGTAAAGTATTTGCGGATTCCCCTAGGATTGAAGTTGAGAGTTTTGAGGGTCTCCTCGTGGATTATGTTGCCAACAAAGACGGTTTTACGGTGATGCGAGGCATTCGTACGACTGAGGATTTTGAATATGAGCTCTCTTTGGCGCAAGCCAATCGGCATCTGCGCCCCGAAGTCGAAACAATTTTTATGATGACGGATCCGCAGTTTAGTTATCTTTCGTCTTCGATGATTCGTGAGATTGTGAGCTTAGGGGGTTCCACGAAGGGAATGCTTCCAGATTTCATCGAAGACTTACTTAAAAAGCGATTAGGAGAAGGTAAATCCAAATGAAATTTGAATTGGCAAAACTCCTTTCGAGCTTTGAGGAATCCAAAACCTTGGCGCTTGCCGCGCGTGCGAAAAAACTGAAAGCCGAAGGGAAGCCCGTAATCAGTTTTGCCTCAGGGGAGCCAGATTTTTTATCGCCAGCTGCGGTCATAAAGGCGGCCTATGAAGGAGCTAGGTCGGGGCAAACTAAATACACGCCGGTAGCGGGTTCTCCCGACTGCCGACGATCTGTAGCCGTGCGAATCAGCGCCGATTATGGAGTGGAGTTTTCGGCTGACGAGGTGGCGATTTCCAACGGCGGAAAGCAAGCCATCTATCATTTTTTACAAGCGGCTTTGAATCCTGGGGATGAGGTATTGATTCCCTGTCCCTATTGGACCTCCTTTCCCGAAATGGTCAAGATGGTCGGAGCCAAGCCTGTGATCGTTCGCTCACCTAATGGGAGATTGCGTGCAGAAGATTTGCAGGCCGCTATCAGTCCTCGAACTAGGGCTTTTATTTTCAACTCTCCGAGCAATCCAAGCGGGATGGTTTATACAGACGCCGAGACGAAGTCCTTTCTTGAAGTCATCAAGCCGCATCCGATTTGGCTAATGAGCGATGATACCTATTACTCGCTGGTTTACGAGCCGCATCGTTGGAGCTCAGCGCTCCAATTGGATCCAAGCTTTAGGGATCGAACCTGTATTGTGGGTTCGGCTTCGAAGTCTTATGCGATGACGGGTTGGCGTGTCGGTTGGGGGATTGGACCCAAAGATTTGATCAACGGGATGATAAAACTTCAGGGTCAGGTAACAAGTGGGGCGTCGAGCTTATCTCAAGCGGGACTGATCGAAGCTGTGGGATCGGCTCATAAAGAAGCCGAAGACTTCAAAGCGCTATTCAAAAAGCGTCGAGATCTGACCATCGAAAAGCTCTCAAATATCAAAGGCTTAAGCTGGATGGAGCCTCAAGGGGCCTTTTATGTCTTTATTAAGCTTAAGGGCCTCTTAAAGGAGGAGTCCGTTACAGAGTTTTGTGAGAGATTTTTGGAAAAAAACTCCGTTTGTATGGTTCCGGGGGAAGCCTTTGGCGAGCCTGATTATGCGCGAATTTCTTATGCGCTTTCGGATGCCGAAATCATCGAAGGTATTGGTAGATTGGAATTGGCTTTGAAGGGTTGACTTCCTTAGAGAATTCAGCGATTTGTTCAGGATTATGGCTCGGCGATGTGATTTAACAGGAAAACAAGGTCAATACGGCAATACCGTATCAAATGCGAACAATAAGGCGCGGACAAAGTCCTTTGCCAACCTGGTTTGGAAGCGCTATTTCGTTCCAGAATTGAACCGATTTATTCGGGTGCGGGTTTCTAAACGAGCGGTTCGTACGATTGATAAGTTAGGCGGGCTTTTGCCAGCTGCGCGCAAATTTAATAAGAGCATTTCGCCCGACCTTCAAAAGATGGTCAAAACGGCGGCTCGATAATTTTAGTTTCTGACAATAGGAGATCGATGGTGATGATGGATAGAGATAGAGGCGACAGAGAACGGGGCGATCGAGATGATAAGCCTCGAAAACGAAAAATGAAGCGTTCGAATTTTCGTAAAAAGCGTCCGCCCGCTGATCTTACTTTTGATTATAAACGAGTTTATGATTTACTCCCCTTCGTAACCGAAGAGGGCAAAATCATCCCCGGACGCGTTTCTGGCTTGCGAGCTTCTCAGCAACGAGAGCTTACAGTCGCTATTCGACGGGCACGTCATTTGGCCTTCATTAGCCCCATTCGACGTTTTGTCGTGGGTCAATATAGCCGCGATTAATTCAAATTCTTTAAATGAGATCTAAGATTCTTTGTTGTAACGACATAGTAACAAAAGCCTCGGTGGCGGAATTGGTAGACGCGCGAGACTCAAAATCTCGTATAGGCAACTATGTGTGAGTTCGATTCTCACCCGAGGCATTTCTTCTCTTTTGATTTTCGGTATTATTTCACGGTCCGCCCACTTGACTTTCTATTTTTTTCTATTAAAATATAGTTTATGTCAAAAGTACAATTGGCAACTCAGATCCATCCCCAGGTGAAGCGAGCCCTCGAAGAGGCGTGTGAATCTCGAGGGTTGAAGATCGGTCATTTTATCCAGGAGGCTATTTTAGATAAGCTTGAGGAATATGAGGATATTGCCGACCTAAGAAAACTCCGAGCCGAACCTTCTCGCCCTCTGTCTGATATTATCAGGGACCTTGAGCGCAGTGATAAAATATAAAATTTTTCTCTCACGTTCGTCCGAAAAAGCATTAAAGAAAATTCCTAAGCATGATCTGAGGCGTGTACTTGCAAAACTTGAGTCTCTAAAAATTGATCCATTTCCAGATGGCTGCAAAAAACTGGAAGGGGAGGCTCACGCCTTTCGGGTTCGAGTAGGTGTTTACCGAATTATTTACGATGTGATTGGGACGAATCTGATTATTTTTGTTCTTAAGATTGCCCATCGTAAAGAGGTTTATCGTTAGGGGCAGGCTGTAAAATGGCGGTTGGATTTCCTTACTATCAATTGGATTGCCTCGACCATAATGATGAATTAAAGGCACAGATCCGAATTATGGTTCGCGAGTGGAATACTCAGGCTAATTTCGAAGATTTTGTAGCCGGCACGGCGGCTTCAGCGAACACGGCCGGACAGGATGATCCCTATGATGTGGGTTTTGACGAAGATAATGATGATTTTTATGATCACAAAAGTCTTCAAGATCTTGGAGCCAATCCGTATTCATCGTTTGGCTTAACAGCAGGAGCTAGCTTGGACTCGATAGTAAGCAACCCGTCAGACTATTATATGAGTTTTCCAGCTGAGTAATACTTAGAGGCTCGCCAGAGAAATTCAAACAAGGCGATATGCCGACGGAAGATTCGCTTCTGTCGGTGACCGGCAATAGGATGAAAAACCGCCAGGGATCCAGATAAAATCTGCATGGGATTTTTTTTGAGCCATAGCCAAGATCCCATCTCAAGAGTCAGAGGCAAAAATAAGTTTTTATTCCAATCGGGATTCTTCTGATGCTTTTCGTAAATATAATCCCAAAGATCGCCGTGGGTCAGATAATGTTGGGATTGTGGTTCTACAACATAAATATGATTGGGGTAACTTCGCTTAAGTAAGCTTGTGAGCGATTGCACTTCGGCAATGCGCTCAAACTGCCGGGTACTTTTTGCATAAGGGTACCAAAGCCGATCTCGCATTCCAAAACCGGAGTGAACGTCCAGCGCAATACTGCAGGAGGCTGGTAAAATCTCTTTTTCGCAAAAGTTAATAACCGCCTGAGATTCCAATTCCATGGGCTCGTTTTTCTTGCCGCGATAATAAGGGATGCGACTCGTAATTCGATGCCCGCCAATCAAAAACGGAGTGGGTCCTTCAGCTTCGATAGGCGCGTTTCGCATCAGATCAACGCCATGATGATTGGAGCGACGCCCCATATACATTCCGGCCGGGTTTACAATAGGAATGGACAGTAATCGTACTGTTTTGAGACTTTCCAAAAGATCTTCATCCCATTCAAGGCGCGCCACAAAGCTCTCTAGAAAGCTCACAATCGTCTGAGAGCCAATGCGCTCAAGCCCATGAACACCGCCAAAGAGAGCTAAGCAAGGAAGACGAGGATCATCCGGACCAAAGCGAAGGGAAAAAATGGGGAAGTTGGACTTCCGAAATTGAATTGTTTCCAAAATATCAATTGCTGCAAATTTCTTAGCTTTCTCGACGAGATGTACGACCCGGTCCAACTCCGGAAGTTGGCTTTTTTCAAACCGAAAACTTGTTGTGTTTTCATCCTCTATTTGATCATTCATCTGTGGAATTGATTATAAAGTTGATTCCTTAATAGCCGAATCATTTCTTTAATTTTGGGGACAAACTGGGGCGCTTTGACTTGCTTTTGACCTAGGTTAAAGCCAGAAGGCCTCTATTTGTCTGAAAAACATAGGTTTTTTATTGGGCCGGCGGGTATATCTTGCACGGGTATTTGAAAGTGAAATTCCTTAATCTGTCGTGACGAGCCACTCCTTAATGGCATTAGCGGTCCAATCTGGATCCTCCAAAGGAAGATCGTGCCCTGCCTCGGGATGTGAAATGACAGAGGCTCTTAGTTTGAAAGCTACCGCATGGTGAGCACGAGCAGCAACCAAACGATCTTGAATGGAGGATAAGACGAGTGTCGGCTTGCTCCACGATCTGGGAGCCCGAAATCGTGAGGCAGCAATAAGTTGATTCATGGCTTGAAGTTTGGAGAAGCTTGCCGGTTCATAGGGCAGTTCCTCAAGCTTTTGATTTACGCAAATGCGCAAAACTTGCTCTTCGCGGGCTTTAAGGGAAGGGGCTAAAGCTGCGCGTAGAAAATTATCGATTTGAAACAAATTAAGTCGATCATAAAACGGCGACAGATCAGCCGCGGAAGGGTTGATTAGAATGAAATTCTCAAAATCCTCGGGATAACGCTCCCCCCAATTCATGGCAATCATAGCGCCCATCGATATTCCCAAGAGTCCTGCTTTCTCTCGACTAGAGGGGTCGCGATCAAGCCAGCTGCGACGTAGGTGGTCTGCAATTTCCCAAATGCTTCGAGGTGAAGGGCGGTGAGCCTCTGTTCCAAATCCGGGAAGATCCAGAAAATGAAGGCTCAGCTTGGGTAGATGCCTTTTGAGTCTTCCTGGAAAATCGCCCCAGTGTCCTTGTGTTCGGGTCCAGCCTCGCAGGAGAAGTAAATTCTTAATCATGGTGTTAAACCATAATACGTGGAATATTTAAAAAAATAAGTTTTCTTGATGGAGAGCGCTGCGAGTCGTTAGAATTAGAAAAAAGGGGGTCTTAATGTACCAATACTCCAAATCTATGATTTTTGTGACAAGTCTTAGCGTTTTAATGGCTTGCGGCTCGGATGACGAAAAAGCTCCGTCGGCAGAGTTTAATCCAAGTTTGGATGTTAACGAGATCCATTATCAAGTTCGTGAAATTCAAATTGAAGCAGTCTTTGAATATGAAAATGGCAGCAAGCAGGAGTTTCGAAATATATACCGATCAGCGGCTAATTTGAGTGAAGAAAGTATTATTCGCCGAACAATCGAAGGAAAATATACTCTGGAAGTCAACGAACAACCTGCTTCGGTAAGCATTCTCGATAGTAATAATTTCGAATACGAAAAGAATTTGAGCGAGCGAGATTATTGCGAAATTTTGGGCAAAAGCCAGGCCTCGGGTGCTGCACGTTTTGATGCTTTGGAGCTTAATTTCAATTTGAATATGAATTTAAAAGGTAAAGATTGTCCTCCAGCATTAATGGAGAGCTTTGTGACACGTCAAAAAGAAGAATTGGCGGGCCTTAATTTGAATTTGATCAAAACCCTACAAGACTCTGGTCTCTGGTATCACGAGGCAAGTAAGGCTGTGCAAATCAAAGTACGGATCAAAGGTGTCAGCAGCTGATCCCACCAAACGATCAAAGGTTGCGCTTCATCTCCTTGGCGGCGGCGTCACGGGAGCGTGTTTTCATTATGGTGTCCTAGCGGCGCTGGATGATCATTTAAGTCGTCGAAGTACTGAGCATGATATATTTGTCGGCGTATCTGCGGGAAGTCTCGTGGCCTCCACGACCTCTTTTGGTTTAAAGCCCCAAGCGATCGTCGAAGCTTTGATGAAAGACGATCAAAGCGTTTTTAGAATTCTGCGGGAGGATATCTATCGTATCAGTCCATTGGATTGGTCGATTGAGGCGATGAAGTTTTTGTGGACTATCTTCTATCTCATTTTCTTAAAAATCAATTCGCCCAAAGATGCTCCCAGTTTTTTTTGGGGCCTAAAAGATGCCTTGCCCTCTGGATTATTTTCGATGCGCTACTATGAGGCGTGGATTCGGAACTTTTTGGAGTCCAAACAATTTCCATCATTCTTTTCACAGATTCAAAAAGAACTTTATATTCCTAGCTATGATATAGACTGCTGCCGGCGAATTGTCTTCGGTAGTGATGGATGGCGGCATGTCCCGCTCTACAAAGCCATCACAGCAAGTTCATCCATTCCTATTTTTTTTAAACCCGTTCAAATTGAAAACCGTTACTTTGTGGATGGAGGCTTAGGAACAATGGCTCATTTGGATATTGCGACGAGCGCTGGAGCCAAGCTCATATTCTTGGTTAATCCCATGGTGCCTATCGACAACGATAATCCCAATGTAACGATTCGTACTGTTTTTGAGGAAAAGGGCAGGATCAAGGATAAGGGCTTTAGTTATATTTTTGATCAGGCCATGCGATCCGAACTCTACCAACGGATTCATTCAGGAGTTTATCATATCGGATATCGAAATCCGGATGTGGATATTTTGATGATTGAACCAGATCGCGACGATGTGACGATGTTTTTATTTAATCCAATGGATTTCGAATCTCGCCGGCAAATTGTCGAGTACGGCTATGAACTTACCCGTCGTAAGCTCAAGCAACAGTCTGAGCTTTGGAAACGGACCCTCGATCGGCATCAAATTACGCTTGTGAATGTTTAACTTAGAACTTGGATTTAGTTCCTGCGCGCTCGAGCAAAGCTAAGAATTCACTTGCCTGAGCCTCACGCATATTCATCAAAACTCGAATCAATCTCAGCGTGGTTTCTGAAGGCTTTCGAAATTCCATAATTTCTCGACCTGCTTTCAAGCGACTGTATCAATGATACAGTGCCTGGGTGAGGTCAACGCCGAATTTCAAACTCATAGAGTTGCAGAGTCTAATGTGGACATAAGTCCGCGTTTTACTTCAACGAGATGCGAGCGGAAGTGGTGTGCCGAAATCGCTTTTTATGGCCTGGATTTCCACTTTACGGCGTAAACTGGGCTGGTTAGTCTCCTCCACATGAGTCAAATGAAGATCGGCGTGCTCATCAAGCACGTTCCAGATACGAACACACGAATTCAGTTAAAAGATGGAAAAATTGATGAAACGGCCATCAAATACGTGATGAACCCTTATGATGAGTTCGCCGTTGAGGAAGCCGTAAAGACTAAAGAAAAGTTAGGTACGCAGGGCGTTAAGGTGGAGATCGTTGGCGTCTGTTTGGGCCCGAAAGAAGCCAGCAAGAGCTTGCGAGACGCTTTTGCCGTCGGGGTGGATCGAGGAATTTTGATTTTGGATATCGAACGGAAAGCAGCCGATCCCTTGGCGGTGAGTTCAGCTCTGGCTCAAGTGTGTCGAGACGAGAATTTTAATCTTATCTTGGCGGGTAAGCAGGCCGTGGATACGGATTCTCATGCCGTGGCTCAAATGTTAGCCGCGCGACTAAAAATGCCTTATGTTAGCGTGGTGTCAAAAGTTGAGATCCAAGGGGTAGATAAACTAAAAGTTGAGAGGGATGTCGAAGGTGGCGTGAAAGAAATTTATGAGATTAGGCTTCCCGCTTTGCTGACGGCCAACAAGGGTCTCAACAAAATGCGTTTAGCCTCGCTGTCAAATATTCGGAAAGCAAGTCAGAAGGAACTTAAAGAAGTTGCGCTTCCCGAAGTGAAAACAGGTTATAGAGTCACAGCTTGGAGCTTGCCTGCCGAGAGGGGGGCGGTGAAAATCATCGAAGGGAGCCCAGCCGAACAAGCTCAAAAACTCGTTCAGGCACTGAGAGAGGAAGCGAAGGTAATTTGATGTCCAAAAAAATTTTGATACTGGCCGAAGCAAGAGGAGCTGAGCTCAAAAAATCTAGTTTAGAGTTGGCGGCTGCAGCGAAGGGCATGGATATTTCAGCCGTGATATTTGGTAGCCAGGCCAAAAAAGCAACTGAGGATTTGGCGAAATATGTCAAAGAAGTTCATTGGATCAAGGATGCGCAATATGATCATTATCATCCCGACGCCTATGCCAGCGCTTTGAGCCAAGTTATCGATGAATTCAAGCCTGAAATTATTTTAGGAAATTCTTCGAGTTTGGGTAAGGATGTGCTTCCAGCTTTAGCAGCTCATTATGATTCGACCATTGTTGCTGATTGTACGTTTTTGGACCTCTCTCAGATGACGTTTCAACGTCCGTTTTATTCGGGCAAGGCTATTGGAGAAATCTCCACTGAGCCACTTCCGATGGTATTCGTAAGCCTGCGTCCCAACTCGTTAGGGCTTCTTCCCGCTGAGATTGGTTCGGGTCAGGTGAAGGAACTCAGCACAAATTTTGATTTTTCAGCATCGGCGATTAAATTTATCGAGAGCACTCAGGCCAAATCGGATCGTCCTGATTTGACCGAAGCCACGGTTATCGTATCCGGCGGAAGATCTTTGAAGTCGCGAGATAATTTTAAGCTTATTTTTGAATGTGCGGATGCCTTTGGGGGCGCGGCCGGGGCTTCTCGTGCGGCTGTCGACGAAGGTTTGGCTGATCATGATATGCAGGTTGGTCAAACAGGCAAAACCGTTAACCCCAGTCTTTATGTGGCTTGTGGCATTAGTGGTGCTATTCAGCATCTTGCGGGAATGCGCACCAGTAAAGTGATTGTAGCGATCAATAAGGATCCGAATGCGCCTATTTTTTCCAAAGCTGATTATGGAATCGTTGGAGATTTGTTTGAAGTCGTCCCGGCGCTGACGGCGGAGGTCCGCAAACTTCTTGGCAAAGCTGCTTAGATAACCTTGGAATTAAGCCAAATGAGTATTTTGCAAATATCGACAGCGCTGTTTTTGCTAATATCTCTGGCCGCATTTAGTTTTAGTTTTCAAAAAGTTCTGAGGATCATTTTGGCGGGCGCGCCCTCTAAAGTTTTTGATCGCTGGCCGCAGCGATTTTGGAGAGCTTTTGTCGAAGTTCTGCTTCACCGAAAAATGATGCGCCAGTTTTGGCCAGGATTTCTACATTTACTGATTTTCTGGGGTTTTATCATTTTGAGTCTAGGGACTTTAGAATGGATTTATTATGGCCTTAGTGGCGGTCTTAAATTTTCATTTTTAGGGGATCGAATTTATTCAGGTTATGTAGCGAGTCAGGACTTTTTTAATACTTTTGTTTTCCTGGCCGTATTAGGGGCCTTCTATCGGCGACTTTTTGTTAAACCGAAGCGAATGGCGGACAATTCGTCTAAGTCACGACTCGATGCTTATTTTATTTTGTTTTTGATCTTGGGTCTGGTTATCAGCAACCTTTTCTGCCATGCGATCGAGATCCATAATAAGGGGCGCTGGGAAACCTTTGCCGATTCTCAGCCCTCGGCCAATTTGATTGCGAGCTTTCTTTCGACTGGTTCCATACCCGATTCAATTTATTTTAGCCTTTGGTGGCTTCATTTAATTATCGTTTTTGGATTTTTGAATTATCTTCCTTACTCGAAACACTTTCATGTGATTTTAGCTTTTCCAAATGTTTTGCTAAGTAAGCTCGAAGCCCGAGGAAAACTAAGCACTCCTAATCTTGAGGATGAAAGCATCTTGAGTTTTGGGGCAGAAAAACTTGAGGATCTAAAATGGAAATCTATATTAGATTCTTTCGCATGTACCGAATGTGGACGTTGCAATGAGTTTTGTCCGACTGCCAGTACGGGTAAAGCGCTCAAGCCAAAAACCTTGATGATCGATCTTCGGGCTGCGGCCACAGGAAGAGCTCAAAATTTTGCTCAGCTTAAGGACCAAGCGTTGGTTCCTGAAACTTTTTCGGATCAATTTATTTGGGATTGCACGACCTGCGGGGCCTGTGTTGAGGCCTGCCCTGTGATGATTGATCATGTGGATGATATTGTAGAGATGCGTCGTGCTCTAGTATTAAATCGTGGCTCTAATCCCGACGAAGCTACTAATGCCTTTCGGAATTGGGAATCCAGTTCTAATCCCTGGGGTTTATCACCTGATTCGCGCCAGGAGTGGCTACTTAACAAAGGTGTCCCCGTCTTTGAGACCGGCGGAGATTTTGAGTATCTTTATTATGTGGGTTGCGCTGGAAGTTTTGATGATCGCAACAAAAAAGTAGTGGATGCCCTTGTGAAGATCTTGCAAGCGGCGAAAGTTAAATTTGGAATTTTGGGTAAAGAAGAAAAGTGTAATGGTGAAACGGCGCGGCGAATGGGCAATGAATGGCTGGCTCAACAAATGATGCGAACCAATATAGAGCTTCTCAATGGACGAGGAGCTAAGAAAATTATCACTTCTTGTCCGCACTGTTTTAATACTTTGGCGAATGAGTATCCTTCCCTTGGTGGGAACTATGAAGTGATTCACCATACACAGTTGATTAAGGACTTAATCAATTCTGGCCGCTTAAGTCTCAATTCAAAATCCCAAGAAGCTATTACTTTCCATGATTCCTGTTATATCGGTCGCTATAATCAAATCTTTGATGAACCTCGTGCAGCCATTGCGGCGGTAAGCAAGGATGAGCCTATAGAGCTTACTCGTAGCAAGGAGCAGGGCTTTTGCTGCGGTGCCGGCGGAGGACGAATGTGGCTCGAAGAGAACACGGGAACTCGCATCAATGAGAATCGAGCGCAGGAAATTGTCAATTCCAGCGCAAAAAGCGTTGGAGTTGCCTGCCCCTTCTGTATGACAATGATTTCAGATGGTCTTCGCTCGTTAAAGAGGGAAGATATTGCGGTCAAGGATGTAGCGGAATTGGTGGTGGAGTCTCTAAAATCATGACATGGGAAATCGTAGACGGCGAATCATTACCGGAATGTTTTTATCGGAAAGTTAAGGCTGATCCGTCTGCCCCAATGTTTTCGACAAAACGTGACGGCCAGTGGCACGAGACGACCGCCTCTAAATCTCTCAATTTTATCCTGAGAACGATGGCCGGTCTTAGGGCTGAAGGTTTTGGAAAAGATCAGGTCATATGTATTGTTTCGGAAAATCGGGAAGAGTGGATACTAACTGACTATGCGGCTCAATGGCTGGGGGGCGCGACAACAGCGATATATACCAACAGCTCTGTCGAAGATGTTCAGCATATCTTGAACAATTCTGAAACAAGCATTTTATTTGTATCCAATACGGAGATGCTCTCGCGCTTAGGTGATTTGGGTTCCTATCCCCATCTCCGAACGATCGTTGCTTGGGAAGATGGTCACAATCGCGAGCTTGTCGAGCAAGCTGGAAAAAAATTGATTTCCAAAGAGGAGTTTACACAATCGCAGCTGACCGAGACAGAAGCTCAAGACTACCTAAAAAAAATTCAACCCGATCAAATGACCATTTTGCTCTATACTTCAGGGACGACTGGGGAGCCTAAGGGCGTGGTCCTTAGCCAGAATAATGTCGTCGCCAATTTGCGTCAGATGTTGAACTCCCTTGATCTTGAGGGTTTGAATGTGACGATGTCGTTTCTACCCCTGAGTCATATCTACGAACGCACACTTCAAAGCACGATGCTTTTGGGTGGGGTTAAAGTTTGCTTTGCGGAAAGTATTGAAAAGTTGATTGAGAATATGGCTGAGGTTTCGCCTCGAATCATGATTGGCGTGCCAAGAATTTTTGAAAAAATGTACCTGAAGATTCAGGAAAAGCTAAAAAATGCGCCTTATTCGAAAAAGCTTTTGGCTAAATGGGCGTTTTCAGTTGGCAAAAAAATGCTTCCTTATCGTTTGGAGCAAAAATCTGCACCGCCTGGACTCAGTCTTGCCTATAGCGTAGCAGACAGACTTGTATTGGAAAAAATTCGGGCCATTACCGGTGGGAAGTTAAAGTACTTTGTTAGTGGAGGGGCGCCGCTTTCGAAGGAAATTGCGGAATTCTTTTTCGCGGCTGGCATTACGATTCTAGAGGGCTATGGGCTGTCGGAGACAATGATCTTGGGATTTAACCGCCCCGGAAGAATTCGATTTGGAACGGTGGGCGAGCCTTTTGAGGATACGGAATATAAAATTGCCGAAGATGGTGAAATATTAGTGCGCGGCCCTCAGATGATGAAGGCCTATTTTAAGATGCCCGAGCTAAGCAAACAGAGTTTTACGGAAGATGGATGGTTTAAGACCGGAGATATCGGAGAGCTGGATAAAGACAACTTCCTTAAAATCACCGACCGCAAGAAGGAACTACTAAAGACATCAGGTGGCAAATATATCGCTCCCCAACCACTTGAAAATAAATTGAAGGCCGATCCTCTTGTCGAGCAAGTTTGTATTGTAGGAGATGGGCGTAAATATGTCACGGCGCTGATTGTACCCAATTTAGAACTATGTCGTTCCTGGGCAAGTCGAGAAGGCATTAACCTTTCTAGTCTTCGAGATTGTGTAGAATGCCAGAAGGTTCAGGAGCGATTTGAGCGTTTGATCAAAGATCTCAATTCCAATTTGCCAAGCTATTCAACCATAAAATACTTTAAACTAATCGATAGCCAGTTTTCCGTAAATGGGGGTGAGCTCACGCCAACTCTAAAACTAAAAAGAAGAGTTATTCAGCAAAAATATAAATCTTTGATTGATTCCATGTATCCTGAGGATGAACTTCTGAAGGCGATCTCCTGACTTTCTTACCACGTTCTACTTAACGAACGGATGATTAAACTGACTACAGGCTGCTCGATAAAGACTTTCGGCCAATATGGCTTGCGCGAGAATATGCGTGAAGGTTAACGATGATAGGGACACTTTGCCTTTGGCTATCTGTTGAAACTCTGGATGAAAACCAACAGGCGGACCTATAACAAGATGTCGATCTTGTTGAAAACACCAACGGCTAAGTTCGTTATCGCTAAAACTACGGCCGTCAACATCCATGAGATAAAATTCTGTTGCTTTGTAAGTTTTAAGAAATTCTTTCTCTTCAGCCAATAGTTCAGAAGGGCGTTTGTCAGGATTATTACGGAGAGGGATATTAGCCCAATGAAAGGGGATCATTTTTTGGAGTCGTTCGATATAGCGATCTCGAAGATCGCTATGGCCTTGTCCAAATGCGGTGACGCGAACCATCGCGTAGCCTATTAAATTCTTTGTAGGCTAGCTAAAGAGGATTTAGCCTGCTTTTGCCAGTCTATACGTGGAGCGTTTTTCCATAGGTTCTCGAGGTCGATATTGTGACGAGTTTCGTCATCAAAAATATGGATAATCACATCGCCTAAATCCGCTAGCATCCAACGAGCGCTATCCTCTTCTACATTTTGTGGTGGATAACCTAGTTTCTTAAGCTCCTCACAGGGCGTTTGAAGAAGACTTTCCATATGCCTGGAGCTTGTCCCCGTGGCGACAACGAGATAGTCGGCGATATAGGTGCCAGGCTTAGTTTCTAAAACTTGTATGTCTTGTGCGCCCTTTCGATCGAGAGTTTTTGCGATCCATTGAGCAAGTTCTAATCCTGAGTCAGATTGTTGTTGATTGGTTTCCCTGGCTTTGTCCTTCAATGCATGACCTCCTTTAGTTATTAGCCTTTTTTAAGTTTTGGTAGCACAAATAAACATCGTCTCGTATCGTCTCGGGCAAGCTTTTCTTAAGCTTATCGTCCTGAGGCTTTAGACCCTCCTCCATAATCCACTCGCGGATGGCTGTCGATGAAATCTCCGTCATCAATTCAATATCGGCCCATATATACGAACAGCTGCTTTTAAGCAGGCGCCGACTTAAGAGGCGAGAGGATTTGAAGGGGGACTTATTGGCCCTAGATCGACCCATAACGATCCAAATTAACCGAGAGGCGTAATCATCAACATTCTTCCAATAAGGCAATTGCTCCCATTGGTCTTCTCCTAAGATCCAGAAGTATTGGGCTTCGGGTTGTTGCAGCTGGAGTCGGTAGATAATATCTTTGGCAAATATCGTATGCGAAGAATTGGCCTCAAGATCACTGACTTCATAGGGGGGTAAACTGAAAGTATTTTGTGTCCATCTCAGGCGATCCGAAAAATCTGCCGTGGGCATTTTGCCTGGCGGAAATTTTGAGGGAACAATCCAAATTTTATCGAACTGAAAATGCTCATGAATGGAGGCTAGGAGTCGACGATGGGCCTCATGTGGTGGATCAAAGCTGCCACCAAACAATGCAATCTCTTTGAGCGCTTGCTTTATCCGGCACCTCCACCCAACAGAGATTTTGCTAAGTCTTCGTCGGAAACTTTTTTAAATTCAATAACCCAATCGGATACGACTTTGTAAGAAGTTTTTCCATCGTGAAGAAAGCGTCCTTCCAAGATAAGCTGCATTTTTTGCTCATTTTTGCCACTCTTACTGTATTCGACCCGGATTTGATCGCCCTCGTTATTAACTAAAGGCTCCTTGAGCTCTTTTAATTTATCAAACCAATCATTCCAATCCAGATCGTTGTCAACAAGGCCCCATTTTTTACTCAATTCAAATGGAAACAACATTGTCTCTAACCAAAGGCCTTGCGAAATCTCTCGATCAATCGACACACGACGATTGGTAGGAGTCATAATGTAGTTAGCATCGCCAATATGGAGAATTTCTTTGGAACTTTGGCTAAATGGCAGTTGTCGAAAAACTCGGTAGTTTTGTGCATCTTTCCAAACTATGCGATCCGCGCTTTGAGATTCTCGCGAGATCAAGCTAGAAGCCTCAGTGCCATCTAGCTTAAGGTTAAGCTGATGGTTCATAACAAACGAACTTCCAATAACCCAGCTTGGCAGCGCATCACTAGCCTCGTTAGTATTTTTGGTTGAAGACTCAGCTTCCGCAAATAAACATGGTGAAAGAATAATAGAAATGACAGGGCCAGAAAGCCCAAGACCGAAAATTATGTAAAAGCTAAATTTCCTAAACAATTCTAAGCACAGGATAGCACAAGAGCCTTTGAAATAGAAAGTTCCTCTTCTATGCCGTCTACAAGGCTTTGTATGCCTATCTGATGCAGAGCTGAAACAAAGATACTCTTGGGGCATTGCGTCTGGATGCGTTTCTTTTGCCGTTCAAATTTAGCTCGAATTTTGGTTTCGATGCCCCAATCGCTGAGGACGTCTAACTTATTAACGACAATCAATTGCTGCTTTTCGAGGAGGCTTGCGTCATAAGCTTCTAGTTCCTTATTAAGAATCTTAAGCTGCTTTTGCAGGCTAATGTCTTCATCGAAACTAAGAAGAATTAAAAGTATTCGGCTTCGCGCAATATGTCGCAAAAATTGATGACCTAAGCCCAGGTTTTGGGAAGCACCTTCAATCAAACCGGGAATATCAGCCATCATAAAACGACGATGACCAAGTTCGACGACCCCTAAATTGGGCCGAAGAGTTGTAAAGGGGTAGGCCGCAACTTTAGGTTGGGCTGAAGACAAAGCTTTCAGCAGGCTACTTTTACCTGCATTAGGCAAGCCAACCAATCCCACATCGCTTAAGCATTTTAGCTCCAGTCGAATATCGAACTCTTCACCGGCCTCACCCGGCGTGGCAGTTCGAGGGGCTTGTTGAGTAGAGGATTTAAAATTTATATTTCCACGTCCACCTCGGCCACCTTTGGCAAGCAGAACCTCTTGATCCACTTCGGTGATATCTATGAGGAGCTCTCCATTAAGGTTTTTTATCTGAGTTCCTAAAGGGACGTGAATGTAGAGATCTTTGCCAGATCGGCCATTACATTGGCGGCCCTTACCATCATGACCGCGCTCGGCTCGAAATAGCGGTTGATACTTAAAATCTAATAAGCTGTGAAGATGGGAGGATCCAACAAAATAAATGGATCCGCCTCTGCCGCCATCTCCGCCATCCGGGCCACCTTTCGGTAAATGCGGGCCCCGAAAAAAACTGATACAGCCATTACCGCCATCACCAGCCTTAATTTGAATTTTGACTTCGTCTATGAATCGCATGAGAAACTTCTTATACCCAATAACTTGTCGGCTGCAGGATCTAGCAGCTCCTACCTCATTGGCAAAGATAAATAGATAGGCTCGATGCGGCCGGTTTTAGGACGCAAATACCGAGACTTTTTGCCTGGACTTGCCCATTCGTTCAAATTTTACGCGCCCATCTGTTAGGGCAAAAAGTGTAAAATCTCGGCCCATGCCAACATTTTCTCCAGGATGAACTTTTGTTCCAACTTGTCTAATCAGAATATTTCCAGCTCGAACCAATTCGCCACCGAATCGTTTTACGCCACGAAACTGAGGATTAGAATCTCTACCGTTTCTGGAACTACCACCCGCTTTTTTGTGTGCCATGCGAACCTCCCTGACGTTCTATCGTCAAGCTGCCTTAATATCTCTAATGATCACTTCAGAATATTTTCGACGATGGCCCACTTTTTTGTGAAATCCATGTCGACGTCTCTTTTTAAATGAGAAGACTTTTTTATCTTTTCCGTACTCAACAATCTCAGCCGTAACTTGAGCGCCATTAATATAGGGCGCACCAACTTTGGCCACATTGCTGTCTTCTGACGAAACCATCAAAACCTGATCAAAAACGATTTTAGTACCGCTACCCAGTTCGGCGCTCTTGTCATCGCTGACGCGGTCGAGCCGGATCACATCACCAACTGAAACCTTGTATTGCCGCCCTGGGCCTTCAAAAATTGCAAACATAAGAATCAGTAATTAACGGGAAGGACCCCAAATTGACAAGATTTTAGTGCCGGAGATTCATTCAAAAACCTAGCCTTCGGAGCCTGAGTCGAATTTAATAGCCTAATGGGTGAAAATATTTCCAAAACCGCTTTGATTTGGCTTATAGGAGGCATTTTAAGCCTGAGCACGGCCTGCTCGGATTCCAAGGAGCTTTTGGTGGAGTACCAGGCTCCTTCGACCGCCGAGCCAGATTTGGTCTTTCTGGTCGATCTCGAGGATCGAGGCGACGGCAGCTATCGATTTGTGAGCAGTTTGGACAGTTCAAGTTTTGGGGCGAGCTATGACGACAGTATCTTTGGGATCCATCTTATAAGCTGTGCCGAAGAAATGGAGCAGGTTGAGGCGGCTAGCTTTCCGGAAGATGCCGCCTTTCACGCAAGCAGCTGTTTGAATTTAGGGGCCTATATTCGCGATGTGATTTTCAATCAAGAAAGTGTTCAACTCGATCAAATCACTTTAGCCACGCGGCCAAGTCTTGTTCTCAATGATCAGAGCACGCATATTTTTGCGATCTTTGTTTACAATGCTGGTTCACTGAGCGCCAGTCCCCGTTGCGCCCAGTTGCGAGTTGCTAAGAATGAGGGCCAAACCTTTCGAATCAAATCAGATGATCTAGGATTTGTTACAGTGGATTCACTTAGCATTCAGCTACCAACTCCTGACGAAGCCACTAATTGTGTTTCGCTTGCCGCGACTGAGTAGTATCTGGTCGAAAGCTTATTCGATGTCGGTGTAGCCGCCGCATTCAAGAGGGTCCGCCGTTTGAAGCGCTTCGAGAGTAAAGTTTGGATTGTCTTGGCTTGGAAATTCGTTTGCTCGCGGCGGGCATTCCCCACATGTTCGACCCGCATAGAGCGTGAGAGGGATTTGGGCCAATGCTTGTCGGAAGAGGGATTCGGTCAATTCCAAACTGGGGTCCGCAATGAAACATCCATAAGCGACAACAAAATAACCTGTCGCGTATTGTTGAATAAATTCGACCGCCATTTCAAAGCCTGTTCGATTGAGAAGAATGCCGTCGGTACTAAATCGTATGCTTGAGTTTCCTAAATCTTGAGGGAGGTATCCGCGATTGCTGGCCTTATGCATATTGTAAGCAGGAACCGTCTTGCCATTGACTTGCACCATATTGAAAGTTGGTGCTGCAGCACTTGGTCTAAAATACCATTCGTTTTGTCCTAGGTTTCCATCGTCAAATCGATACATCACGCGGATGGAAACTCCAGAGCGAAAGGCTCCCGACTCGTCAAATAACAATTGTCGGACTTCACTGGAAGTAGAGTTTAGAACAATAGTTCCAGTCATATTTGTCGAAAGCTCGGGGCAAGCTGGAAGAAACCCGAGGAATAAAACAAGTAAAAACGCACGAAGCTTCATTTGCACAACAGCAATAGGCTAATCGAAAATACCCGACGAGCGCAATCACAAAACGCTCAGCTGGATAGCCGACTTTGATCAGGAGAAGTATTTTCTTCTTTGTCCTCTAAAGGGTCCTCAAAGTCATCGTCATCATCCTCGTCCTCATCGAAACCTTCGTCATCGATATGACTGACCTTGGTAGTTTGAGGGGACGGTGTCCGAATGACAGGCGCGTCTACATCGTCAGGAGCTTCGGCCACTGCCGGCTCTTCAAAATCATCTTCGTCCTCGTCAAAACTTTCGGACATATTCGTTGGGGGAAGCTCGACTTTTCGTGTGACTTCCTCGCCTCCTGATTCCGTCCAATTTGAAATGGCCGCTGGCGCTGTCTTGACCACGGCGTTGGAATGGCTTCCACGCTGTTGCTGTCTAAATTGCTGAACCGCAGTGACATCTTTTTGATAGGCTTGTTCGTCGTCCGCTTGATCCTCTTCATCTTGAGCATAATCTTCCACAGCCGGAGTCTTTGCCAGAAAGGGTAGTGGATCAATTTTCGCGCCTTTCATTTTGGCAGCGTTTTGAGGATGAATACCGATCTGTTCAAGGTGGAAGGTATCGTCGGATTTAAGCTTAATTCCTTTTTGAAAATGTTTTTCCATTGCAATGACAGCCTGCTGTTCCTCGGTCGTAAGAATGGTATAAACCTCCGGGTTTACCGTTACATGGAGGTGGTCTTCTTCGCAAAAAGGTAGCTCCCGGCGCATATCACGTAGAGCTTGGTGGGCAATAGTAATTCCACTCTTGAGAAAGCCACGGCCATCACAGTTTTGGCAGCTATGTCCTAAATAACGATGCAAAGGCATTCGACTTCTTTTCCGAGTCATTTCGACAAGGCCCAGGTTGGAGATTTTCAAAATCGTTGTCTTCTGCTTGTCTTCGCGAACGAGACTTTCGAGATAGCGGTAGACTTGATCCTTCGACGAATCTCGCTCCATATCGATAAAGTCGATAATGATAATTCCACCAACATTTCGCAGTCGAAGTTGGCGAATAATTTCTTCGGCCGCTTCCATATTGGTTTTAAGAATCGTCTCTTCAAGAGTTTTCTTCCCGACGAATCGACCTGTATTAACATCGATCGATGTCAAAGCTTCTGTGTTTTCGATAAGTAGGTAGCCCCCGCTTTTAAGCCAGACCCGCTTTCCAAGAGCCTTGTTTATTTCGTTTTCGATATTGTAACGATCAAATAGCGGAATGTTATCGAGATAGAGTTCCACTTTATTTTTGAGATCGGGATTGAAAGTACGAATAAACTTCAAAACTTTTCGATGTTCATGCACAGAGTCAACCACGAAAAAATCAATGTCTTCGTCCAAATGATCTCGAATCATTCGTGTCGTGAGATCCAAGTCATAATGAAGAAGTTTTGGAGCCGCGTTCTGTTTATATTTGCGATTAATTTTTTGCCAAAGACTCTTCAAATATTCGACATCGTTTTTGACATATTTGTCTTGAACGGCCTCGGACCCGGCGGCCGTTCGAACTATGAATCCACCATCGGGGATGCGATACTGATCAATCAGGCGTTTGAGTCGCTTGCGCGTTTCGTAGCTCTCAATTTTACGCGAAACCCCATTGTGGCGAAGAGTAGGCATAAAGACGACAAAGCGACCGGGCAGGGATAGGTGGCAGGTCACTCTTGCCCCCTTGGTGCCGATAGGGCCTTTGGCGACTTGAACCAGAATTTCTTGGCCTTCCCTTACAAGTTGAGCAATAGGAGGCACGTCTTCGGCCGTTCTTCGGCCGCGCCGACCACCGCCGCGTCGACCACCTCGATTTTGGTTTTGATTTTGATGACTTTCGTCCTCATCATCCATTTCGTATTCGTCAGTACTGAGGCCGCTTTGGTAAAAATCACCCGCATAAAGAAAGGCCGCACGTTCGTGGCCAATATCCACAAAGGCTGCTTGCATGCCTGGAAGGACCCTAACAACTTTCCCTTTATAGACGTTGCCGACGATACCTTTGTCGGAATTACGCTCGTAAAAGAGCTCGATAACCTTTTGATGCTCGATCAGCGCGATGCGCGTTTCTTGGGGGGTCGAATTGATGAGAATTTGTTTTGCCACAGCTTAAACCTTTCTTGTCGAGACAAGGAGCATTCCAAAGTAAAAGGAAGCTTTCTTGCGCTCGGTGAATTTTTTCTCCTAAGAATTTCTTCTTTAAGAACTTGTAGGGTGGTGAATTTGAAATTGAATCTGTCCTCGGAACTATTGAGTTAGAATAGCCAGATGCTAGAGGTTCTAATTGGAGCCACCCCAAAAATTGAAGCAATCTGACAAATAACAAATGCATCTTAATCTCGCTACCTAACCTATTTAACTTACCTAAGAAGCCGGATATGGGTCAATATTCCAACTGATTAAGCGGATTTTGTCTCTGGCTCTTCGGTTTTGGCCGTTTCTGGGGGATTGGAAGCCGGAGCTTCTTCCAGTGACTTTACTTTCAACTGTAATTCCACAATTTCGGTGTTTTGCTGTTCGATTGTTCGTTCAAGATCCGCACGCTGCTTTTCGAGGCGATCGTAATCTTCTTCGACGGGAGCCTTTTTAGCTTGCTGGATACTCCTTGCCAGCATGATCAAGGCATTGAACAGAAAAATCGAAACCAGAACAAAAAGTATATAAAGAGCGCTTAGACTCATCCTTTTTTGATTTTAACCTAATTTGTTGCGATTGGCTGAATGCGTCGCAACATTCCGCAGGCTGCAAAAATGTCATTTCCACGGTTTTTTCGAATGAAAACAGGAACTTCGGCCTTCAACATCATTTGATGAAAGTTCAACACAGCCTGGTCGGAAGGACGTTTAAATTCCGTAAACTCACTTTCGTTGTAGGGAATTAGGTTCAGTTTACAGCGAAGTGCACCGATCAAGGATATCAGTCGTTTGGCGTCCTCGGGCTGGTCCGTCAGGCCCGCCATCAAAATATATTCGAAGGTAATCCATTTATTTGTTCGCTGGGAATAATCATGGCAGGCACGCATCAGCTCTTTGAGGGGCCACCGCCGATTGACGGGCATCAATCGGCTCCTCATTTCATCGGTGCTGGAATTGAGCGACACGGCTAACCGAAAAGGGTCATCCTTTGTCAGAGAATCAATCTTATCAACCAAGCCGACCGTTGAGACCGTAACTTTGCGGGCACTTAAATTAAGGCCTCGCGGGTGAGTGAGAATCCGTGTGGCGCGACGGACTTCATCGATATTGTCAAATGATTCACCCATGCCCATAAAAACCACGTTGGTTATGGGGCGGGTTTCGGGATCGATATTGACGCTATAGACCTGGGCCACAATCTGGGCTGCTGTTAAGCTTTCTTTATATCCAAGCTGAGCCGTCAGGCAAAACTGGCAGGCCATCTTGCAGCCGACCTGCGAGCTTACGCACAAAGTTACGCGCTCCTCGTCTGGAATATAAACTGATTCTATCTCCTGAGGCCCTTTGGAAGTTTGTATCTCGAAGAGAAACTTGATAGTGCCATCCCGAGAAACCAGACGGCTTTTAATAGCAAGAGGCGCAAAATCAACCAGGTCTTTGAGATTTTCGCGGACTTCTTTTGAAAGACTTAGCATCTGATCGAGAGAGCTTTTGTGATGTTTGTAAACAAAGTTAACGAAAGATCGCCCATGATAGGCTTTTCCAGCTAGAGAGCCGACAAGACTTTCGGCTTCTTCAATTTCGAGCCCAAAAAACGCCAAGGGAAAACTATGCTGCTTTCCCTTGCTTGATGTTTCGTACTCGACTGCCATTCATGGGCCTATTTTCTTAGCTCAGGCAACTCAGAGGAGTTGAAAAAATATCGAATTTCAAATGCCGCAGTTTCGGGGGCATCGCTACCATGGACCGTATTGGCTTCAATACTGTCAGCAAAATCTGCCCGAATTGTTCCGGCGGCAGCTTCTTTAGGATTCGTAGCACCCATTAGATCTCGGTTAAGTTTGATGGCGTTTTCGCCTTCCAATACGGAGACGACGACGGGGCCACTTGTCATGAATTCGACCAAAGAATTAAAGAAAGGACGTTGTCGATGAACAGCATAAAAGCCCTCAGCCTGCTCTCGGCTCAATTGAAGTCTCTTGATTGCGGTAATTCTTAGCCCAGCCTTTTCGAAGCGGGCCAAAATTTGGCCGACAATGTTTTTCTTAACTCCATCTGGTTTTACAATACTCAATGTCCGTTCCATGATAATTTGAGGCTCCTTCATCTGGTTGCTGCGTATATAAATATACGCAGGTTATGTATGTCCATATTATGCCGCTAGGGCTGCTTTCATCGTCTTACCCAAGTCTGCGGGGTTGTCTACCACACGAACGCCTGCTTTGCGAAGGGCTTCCATCTTTCCTTGGGCGGTCCCTTTGCCCCCCGAAATAATGGCTCCTGCATGCCCCATTCGCTTACCTTCGGGCGCTGTGGCTCCGGCGATAAAGCTGACGACAGGCTTTTTGAAATTCTTCGAAATCCACTCAGCGGCCTCTTCTTCTTCGGAGCCGCCAATTTCGCCAATCATCACTACTCCCTGAGTGTCTGGGTCATCTTTGAAGCGGTTTAAAATATCAATAAAGTTAGCGCCATGAATCGGATCGCCACCGATGCCAACGCAGGTTGTGGCCCCAAGCCCTTGTTCGGAAACCTGATGAACGGCCTCATAGGTAAGCGTTCCCGAGCGAGAGAGAATGCCGACTCTTCCTTTTTTTCCAACATTGCCTGGTTGGATACCAATTCGACATTCCCCCATAGTCGTGACGCCAGGGCAATTGGGCCCAATCAGAAAACTTGTGCGGGATCGTGCTAACTGTTGTTTTACCGAGATCATATCATTGATCGGGATGCCTTCTGTGATCGTTACGATCAGTTCAATTCCCGCGGCCTCCGCTTCTAGGATGGCATCCGGAGCAAAAGCTGGGGGAACAAAAATCACCGTCGCATTGGCCCCGGTTTTCAAGGCAGCTTCTTTTACGCTATTAAAGACAGGAACCTTATAGTTCCCTTCTTCCATTAAGCTTCCTCCTTTACCCGGCGTAACGCCCCCGACAACCTGGGTTCCATAATCGAGGGAATACTTGGCATGGAACCATCCTGTTTTGCCGGTGATTCCTTGGACAATGAGTTTTGTATTCTTGTTGGCTAAGATAGACATAGTTTATTCCTTAAAAATTATGCGGCTTGTTTTCTTGAAGCTTCGACGACTTTTCTAGCCGCTTCATCTATCGTGTCAGCTGTCATCAAATTGAGACCTGATTCCGTTAAGAGTTTTAAACCTTCTTTGGCATGAGTCCCTTGCAAGCGAACGACGAGCGGAAGTTTGAGCTGAGTTGCTTTGGCGGCACCGATGATACCTCGAGCAATAATATCGCACTTCATAATCCCGCCAAAAATATTGACTAATATCGCTTTAACTTTCTTGTCCTTCAAAATAATTTTGAAAGCTTCCGTGACGGCTTCTTCCGATGCGCTTCCACCGACGTCCAAAAAGTTGGCAGGTTCAGAACCTGCTAACTTTATCACATCCATCGTCGCCATCGCTAGGCCTGCTCCATTGACCATGCAGCCGATCTGGCCACTAAGAGAAATATAATTGAGCCCAAATTGGCTGGCTTCCATTTCGAGAGAATCTTCCTCCGTCATATCGCGAAGATTCTGGAAATTCGAATGCCGAAACAAAGCATTGTCATCAAAAGTGACTTTAGCATCTAGGGCCAAGAGTTTCTTTTGTCTGGTTACAACAAGCGGATTGATTTCGACCAAGCTAGCATCTGTCGCGATATAAGCGACGACCAAATTTTGGCAAAAAATATTCAATTGAGAATGCAGGCTAGAATCCAAACCGAGCGCCTCGCCAAGTTCTCTGGCTTGATAGCTTCTAAAGCCAATCATGGGATTGACTTCTATTTGAGTGATCTTTTCGGGATGAGTTTTGGCAAGCTCTTCAATCTCGGTTCCTCCCTCAGCGCTAGCCACAAACATCATGGTCGAACTTTCTCGGTTCAGCAGCAAAGCAAGATAGAATTCTTTTTCGATTTCGGCGCCCGCCTCAATATATAGACGGAGGACCTTTTTCCCTTCAGGACCTGTCTGTGGTGTGATGAGAGTTTTGCCTAAAATTTCTTTTGCCTGGGCCTCACATTCTTCAGAGGATTTAGCAATTTTTACGCCACCGGCTTTTCCACGTCCTCCCGCATGAATCTGCGCCTTTACGGCCACCACGGAGGACCCCAGTTTTTGATAGGCCTCTCTAGCTTGTTCCGCTTTTTCGATCATGATGCCGCTTGAAACCGGAATGCCATATTCTCTTAAAATTGCTTTAGCTTGGTACTCATGAATTTTCATAGACTCTATAAGTATCAAGGCCCCAAGAAAGGGTCGATAGAAAAACCAATATTGTTTTTCAGATCTGAGTTGTTAAAACCAACGGCTAACATCTTCAATCTTGGTACGCGGAGTCTCGGGGCTTTCGCCAGCCGAATAGCCTAGCCAGACGGAAGCGACAGGTTTTTCCGAATCCGAAATCTTTAAGTACTCTAAGCAGAGTGGATGGAAAACCGCTTTGCCTGTACTCCAAAAGGACGCAAGCTTGAGTGCCGTAGCTCCCAATAAAATATGTTCCACGGCCGCGCAAGCCGCGGCGTAATTTTCTTGGTTTATCGTGGGGTTCTCATCCTTAAGAACCGTAACAAAAATCATCGCTCCAGCTAAGGTGAGTCGGTCATAAGATTTTTGGAAGGCGGATCTTTCGGCATCCTCGAGTATGGCATTCATATGAGAAATGAGTCTTGGGATCGCTTCTTGGGTGAGAATTCGAAATCTCCAGGGTTCGTTGAGCCGATGGTTTGGAGCGCGAACGGCCAATTCCAATAAGCTCTCCAATTGGGCTCGTGCAATAGCCTTGCCAGTATAATTTTTTTGAGTGTGACGATTTTTGACAATCTCTTTAAAGGCTTCAAACGCAGGCGCATCTAGCATTGGCTTATTAGGCGCGCACTTGCTGGCTCTTGTCAAATTGATGACATGTAAACTTTTGTTCCAGGGATTGAACTCTATGACGCGTTGAGTGATAAAATCGAAGCGTAATGAGAGTGCGAGTGAGTGGCGAGCTATTTGGCTTTAGCTTTATGGAGATTATGGTTGCGGGTCTTGTGTCTGCTTTCTTGATGGTGGGCACGCTCAAGATCATGAGCACGCTTAATTCCAAGGCTAAAGTTGCCGAAGTTTCCGCCGACTTGGCGCTTCGTGCTTCGCAAGTGAATGTGCTTCTCTCTCAGGATATTGATAAGGCAGTGTTTTTTTCAGGTGGAACCGTTGCCGGAACTCATTTCGAAGGGACTCCTACTTTTGGCATAAGTCGTTTTCCCTTTCAGGACATAAATAGTGATACAAGTGATGGAATCAAACTTTTTGTTTTAAACTCGGGCGCTTCCTTGCAATCTAGCAATCGAGTAACAGCTTTAGCTATTAACGCGGGTAAATCAACGATCACTGTGGAGGGAGATTTCACACCTGTTAAAGCAATGGATGAAGATTTATTTTTGATGCGATGCGGGGATTCTTATGAACTCTTTACGGTGGAGTCGAGCATTGTTTATACGCCAGGCACTCCGGGAAGCTCACAGTTTGTCGCTACGGAGGATGGAACAGATTTCTTAACCTATATTAACAATCCTCTTACCTATGGCTTGCCCGAAATTGTTAGGGTCTCTCGAAAAATTTATCAAATTGGTCATGGCGTCGCAACGTCGGGTTTGTTTGCCTATGAAAATGGTCTCTATCGTTTAATTGATAGAAATATTCAGAGTATGCAAATCAAATTTCAGTTGCGAAGTCGTGACGAGCAAGCTGTGTCGGATTGCGCAGCAAAAAATGATTCGCGGTATTTTGTTAATGGAAGTGTGGATACCGAATGTGATTGGAATGATATTGTCGGGCTGAAATGGGAAATGATATTTGTTAGCTCCAAAGACGTGGATGGAGCTGAATCAGAAAATTCCCATACCGGCGTTGTCGATAGCAAAGTAAAGTTTCTAAGCGTTCTTAGTAAGTCGCCGTATTACTATACGGCAGAGTTGACGAACTAAGGTTTTATATAGAGGGAGTGGAGGCTTTTTTATGATAGCCAAAAGAAAAAATCACAAAGGGGCGGGGCCGATTATCTTGCTTGCGGCATTAATTTCGGTGGTCGGGATTGCACTGGTTCTTACTTATATGACCAAAGTAAATTCTGAACTTAAGATCGCGAATCTTTCGGTAACAAAAACTCAAACCATGAACAATGCGGAGTTAGGCTTTCAGAAGTTGTTGATCCTCATTGCTGATGGCTTCAACGATGAAAATTTTGAGGTAGGTTATTTTAATGGCGAGGCTGTAACGGCTGTCCCCTGCGAAGATATTGGGGGACTCGAAATAGATACGGGTTGCTGGAGATTAACGGGCAGCATTGAACTCGATCCTACCGGCGGTTTACAACATTACGCTGAATATAATATTACCTGTCGAGGCGCGCCTTGTTCAGGCGATTTTGAATCGGGCGGGGCGGCCACGATCAAAGGTGGTCTGGTGACGATCGTGGGGGCCGGGAGTACGGCAGCTAACTTTGTGGTGATGGCAGGAAAGAATACTTATTTTAATTTTGGTTTCGCTTCGGGAGGTGATGGAGCTGGAGGGCCTGGAAACACTGGAGGTCCTGGATTTCATATTACCGGAAAGCTGAGCAAAGCACTGATTCAAGGCCTTGAGGCACAGTGTGTAAACGGTGAAACAGCTTATACGAACTATTTAGAAAAATACTTTAATGCCTATGTTTGTACTTCTGGCCAAGTGCCACAGCCTAAGACGCAGATTATTACAACTGTGAGCAATCTTGCGCCTGTTTCATATAATTTTAGTACTCATCTATCTAAGTCCTGGTTACTTCAGCAGGGACTTATCTCCTCGGGACTTACGAACATTAACGAACTGTTTGGCTATTTTCAAACTTGTTACCCGGCCATGCCTTTTGCCGACGCCAGTGCTTTATGGACCTATTTGAGGCAGCTGTCCGACGTTGAATATGCCCGTGACGTCTATTCGGTTCTTTCTCCTATGGGATGTAAGATGGGCAATATAGCTGAAGCGCACGTAGAGTGGGATGGTGCACTAGGCTATTATGTTCCAAACTATCCAGCGGGTTATGCTTATATTGGCACAATGGAAGCCGCTGACACTTATTATAATACTGGCATTACACCGACAACTCAGACAGCGAGTCTTAAGCGATCGATTCCAGATAGTAAGTACTTCGAACATTTGAAATATGAGAACTTCTGCCCGCAAGGCAATAATCCTCCAAAGACAAAATTAAGAAGTCTGCCTGCTATGGCAACACCACTATCGACATTTGTGAACGCTCATAAGACGGCGGCGGAATCAGCAGCACCTAACAATCATTTAATGAGCTGTAGTACTGGAAGTTGCAAAGTGACAATTAGTTGTTCGGGCGGATCAAACGTTGTTACGTCAACGCCAGTCACACCAATTAGTCTTCTCACTAATACCTTTACCGTCACTGAAAACAATACGGTCATTTCCTTCACAAATCTTGGAGCCACGAGTCATTTAGAAGTAGGAAATTCTACCTATTGTCCGGGAGGGAAAACATTCACGCTTTCAACTTCTTCACCTGTCATTATAACTGGTGATATTGTTCCCTATGGACTTTACTCAAAATCCTATACATCTGCGGAAAGTTTTATTACAGATTTTGATGCTCTAAATCAGGCGCCAATGATCGGAATCGTTACGACGAAGGCTCTAAGTTTTGATGCGGCGAAGATACCAGCCTTCTATCAAAACCAAAAATCAGAAATTCTTCAGGGCGTGGCTTTAGCTTATTCAAATAAAGCCACCGTACCTACCGCCAACGCAGCTCCCGAAGATCCTCCTTCGGAACCTATAGCGGCCTATTTGCCGCCGATTAGTATTCCAGTTGTCGGAAATATCGGAGGCGTTGTGGCGGGAGTGGCTCTTGCCTCGGACTCCTTCGAAGTTATAAACGGAGCGAACTATAATCGAATGGATTTAACGATAGTGGGGGCTACGGCCTCGGACAAAGGCTTCGTCAATAAAGCCTATGGCGTGGTAGCGGACCCCGTGGGTGGTTGCCAAATCAATGGCTCGATGCCTAGATTCCATAGTACGCCCAATTCTGGCTCAGGGCCCGCAGGTCCCGAAGCATTGGGATTCGGTATTAACGTAGTCTATTATGAAGTAGGAGCGGGTAGTGGAAATTGATTGGTTAGGCGCTGTCCCTGTTGTCCTGTCCGCGCAGGGGTGACCTAAATCAGGTCGTTTGAGAAGTTATGTTTTTTGCGGACATCATGGTCTGTTTCCAGAATTCTCTTCGCTTGTTTTCTGTTTCTTGTCGATCCTTTTTTCTTT
>Ga0210019_1000107_pt1 | contig 113149 bp, 119 predicted proteins | sample CryGeyCG2114_020_2_FD_183969 | JGI IMG/M metagenome (GOLD analysis project Ga0210019, IMG submission 183969) | Groundwater microbial communities from aquifer - Crystal Geyser CG11_big_fil_rev_8/21/14_0.20 (SPAdes) (version 2) | ecosystem: Environmental > Aquatic > Deep subsurface > Groundwater...
TCCAGCTAGTCTGTTAAGAGAGATTAATAAATTAGGAAGAAAATTAGCAAAAGGTTAGCAATTTGGATTGGATGTTACTTGATGCAATGAATGGCCGTTTGTTCGGATTCTCTCGTGATGCATAACGATCTAAGCAACACAATAAATTTGGCAAGCGAATTAAGTCTTTACGAAAAAAGAAAAATATGACACAAGAAGATTTAGCTTTTGAAATAGGCGTAGACAGAAGCTATATGGGATTTATTGAACGAGGAGAAAGAAACCTAACTTTGGAAAAAATAGCAAAAATTGCCAAAGCATTAAGTGTTTCTCTATCAGAACTATTTAAAGGTATATAAATAGTGAGTAGCGGGGTGGGGTAAGTTTATGCGTTATCGTATGCTCTCAAGTCTGGAATGTAGATATACGCATTCTACCTCTCAATATGGTACTTACATTTAGAACTGGCGATTATATGTCACAGCGGCTTGCTATGCTATAATTTTGTGATGTTTAGGCTTGCACAATAAGAAAATAGTATAAATTATGAACAAGGACTCTCTGTTTGGGACGCTTTTACAGGTAAGAAAATTAAATCGAGATTTAAGTTATCAGGATGAATGGGGATTACAAGATAGCTCACTTGAGTCATATCTCGCCAGCTTTAAGGACATAATAACTCAAGATGAGCTTGTGCAGATAATGGATAAAAACAAAGGATATCAAGCCACGCTTGATTTAATGGGGTCTGGTAGCGCTTGGGAAGATACATCAGTAGACGCAATTCTAGGAGTAACCCTGTCAGACAAGGATTATTCTATAGATAGAAGAACTGTTCTTGGGGGTGATGTCTTATCTAAAAAAACTTGGAAAAGAATCAGATCATATTTAAATGATAAAGAGCTAGAAGGTTTTAATATTATTACATGCCGTCCCGAGGGGGGTATTCATACTCTGCCTGACAATAAAGATTTATTCGGATATCTATTATCGGAAGCAGTAAGTTTGCTACATGAAGGTGGAGTTTTGCTTACTCAATTACCTGGTAGTCTTTCTCACGAAACCAGTAGATTAGTGTCTCAGCAATTAGTAGAAGACATTGAAGCCAAAATGGGTGTCTCAGTTTATTATCAATCAAGTCAATCTTTTGGTTTACCTAGTAAAATATCAGCAATTAGAGTTGATAAGTTAGTTTCTTGATAAATGTATGAAAAATCGTTTCTACCTTGTTCGTCATGGAAAAACAAAAAAACAAATCGGGGATCCTCCTCTTTCGATAAAAGGAATAAAGCAGGCTCGTAGTACAGCTAAATACTTCAAGTTATTACCAATACAAAAGCTTTTAGCAAGCCCTATTATAAGAACTCAACAGACAGCTCAGTATATTGCTGATGTCCTTGCTTTAGATGTCGTAACGCTTAATCTTCTGAGAGAACGCGTAAATTGGGGAGACGATCCAAATCAGACTTTTGATGACTTTCTAGCTATGTGGCAAAGAGCGTCACTTGAAAGAAACTGGCAACCACCAGTAGGAGATTCATCTTATGCTGCCGGAGAGCGAATATGTAAAATTATTTCCTCAACTCCTGATGAATTAAGTCATATTGTTTTGGTTACCCACGGAGGTATTATTACTGATTTTCTACGAAATGTTTTTGAGGCAAGCTTACTTGATAATAGACTTACAAATTTCAGCAAGGCAAAAGACGGAAGTCTCATTGAGTGTTCAATTACTATAGTAGATTACTATACAGATAAATCAGCTTATGATCTAGTTGAGCTTGGTTCTACGAGTCACTTACATGAGCTTTAGCTTTTTCAATAAATGAATCCCGAATTCTTGTTCAAAGGTATTTAAGTCAGAAAAAACTTTTAGAGAAAGCAGTCTAACAACCCAGTTGTGGCGAAGTGGAGATATGGTCAATATAGGTATGCCTGCATTATGAGCTACCCACATCTCTATTGCAGATCCCATGCTGGCTTCAGGTATAAAAGAGATGAGAAAATCGACCTCTCCAGCTATTTTACAATACCTAAAGAACATTTCTTCTGCTTCTTTGTTGTTGTATCCTAATCTATTAGGATCTGTCAGATCGGGATCAATAATCTCTACATTGGGGAAAATAGTTCTTAAATGAGATGTGATTCGCTCTCTATAATCTTGGGAGTGTATACCAAGTTCTTTCTTGTTTCCTTGCATAATACCAGCAATAAAAATTCTCATTATGTATCTACTATATAGTCTTAGAGAAAAATTGTTGTATTTGTTTTGTGACATATTTAATTTCTTTTTTAGTCAAGAAAGGATGCAAAGGTAGTGATAACGCTTCCTTACTCCATTGTTCTGCTTCTGGAAAAGAACCCTTATTACCTGTGTATGAAAACGATGTAGTAAAGTGAATTGGTTTTGGGTAATGAATTCCAGTTTCGATACCTTGTTCTTTTAGCCATTTCCTTAGATTGTTTCGTTGTTTTGTTCTAATCACAAATAAATGAAAAGAGTGCTCACCAAAGCTACTTTCTAAAGGAAGGGTTAAATTCTTTAATTGTACAAGATTATTGAAATAAATGGTTGCTAGCTGTTTTCTGATTAAGAGCCATTTTTCCAAATAACGCATTTTAACGAGAAGAAAGGCTGCTTGGATTTCATCAAGTCGACTATTTCTTCCCACAAATATACTATCGTAACGATTTCTTTCCCCATACATTCTTAGCATTTTAAGTTTCTCATATGTTCTTTTCGTATTTGTAACTATAGCTCCGCCATCACCTAATGCGCCTAAATTTTTTGTAGGATAGAAACTAAATATAGCCATATCCCCAAAAGAGCCAACGGGCTTTTTTTTATAGATGGATCCAACTGCTTGAGCACAATCTTCAATAAGTAAAATTTTATTTTCTTTACAAATAGATTTAATTTCATTAATATTTGCAGATAAACCATATAAGTGCACAATAATAATAGCCTTCGTTTTATGAGTGATTTTCTTTTTTAATTGTTTTGGGTCAAGGTTAGCTGTATTTCTTTCTACATCTATTAATACAGGTGAGGCGTGACTTAGTGCAACTCCGAAAATAGTTGGATATGAATTTGCGGGTAGAATTACTTCATCCCCAACCCCAATATTATTTGCTTGCAGGGCTAGTGTAATTGCGTCGGTACCTGAGGCACAGCTAACACAATATAGTCTATTGACTTTTTTTGCCATTTTTTCTTCAAACTCAGACACCTTGGGACCGAGTATTAAAAAACCACTTTCTCCTAGTTGATCAAGAGAATCATGAAGCTCGTTTCTAATCACTTTAAATTCCCTGCTTGTTGGGAAAAATGGAACCTTAATCCCAATAGTAGTTTTTGTTTTTTTCATAAAAATTTAATGTTAATTTAATTCCATTTTCTAATGTGGTCATTGGTTTCCATCCAACATATTTATTAAATTTTTCCCAGTTTGCTATGTAACTTCCTACCTCTATTTTTTTCCGATCCTCTGAAAATTCGACGCAACTATATTTACCTTTTCCATATACTGTTATTGCAGTTTTTATAAACTCCTCAAGACTTACTGCTTCACCTCCTAAATTAAATGCTTGTCCCCAAGTGTTATCGGATGCTGCTGATAATAGAAAGGCATCAACAACATCATCGACATAATTTATGTCTCTTATTTGTGACCCAGCACCCATTAGTTTTATTTCATTGCTATCTATTAATTGACGAAGAAACCAATTTAATACTCCTTGTCGTGAATGTTTCATCTGGTGACGTGGACCATAGCAATTAGTAAGTCTTAAAGAAGTAGTTTTTATTCCATATATATGGAAATACAGCAAATGGTATTGTTCACCTGCGATGTTATTTATTCCGTTAACATCTGTAGGAACTTGTGGATGATTTTCATCTACAGGTAGATATGTTGGTCTTCCATATTGATTTCTAGTTCCTGCCCAAACAATCTTAATCAATGGATTATTAAGTCTGCATGCCTCAAGAATTGATAATTGACTGACACAATTTACTTCAAGATCTGTAAAAGGATCGGTCATGCTATCTATGTGGCTTAATGTTCCTGCTAAGTTAAACAATATATCTTTATCCTTTACTAAATAATTTATACTGGGGCGGTCTCGGACGTCGGAGATGTTAATATTTAATTTATTTTTTACCTCCTGAATATTAAATAAATTACCACCGTAATCGGGAATGAGTGAATCAATTAAAGTGACATGTGCTCCGAGCTTTACTAGTGCTATTGCAAGGTTGCTACCAATGAATCCAAGTCCGCCTGTTATTAAAATTTCTTTATTGCTATAAAACTGTTGAAGATGATTCTTTGTCATTTTATACGATTGAATCGATATTTAAGTCTTCTAATGCATACCCTCTTTCCAATGATTGTAGAATTGAGAAGTGTTTCAATACGTAGGTTTGAATATTGGGATTGTTTCTGAGTAAGTTATTCCTATTAAGTCCAAAAATAGTTCGGAGATAAGAGAGAGAACGGAGAGCATGATAAATTAATCTCTTTTGTGGGTAGTTAGGGGATATTTTTCTGGTGATGTTATAACCCCTTAGAAAATCTTTTTTTTGATCATAAAATTCGTTTTTATATGATGAGAAATAAAGCCAATTCTCTATAAAAGCAATGTCTATTTCTGGATCTCCAACTAGAACATCTTCAAGATCTATTAGACTTTTAATCTGCCAAATTCCATTTTCTCCTGAATTTGCAATGAAATTGGCAAATCTAGCATCTCCATGACTCATGCTTAACGAACTACCTAATAAATTTGTTTGGGTACTACCGATTTGATTATGTAAACCTGGAAGAAGTTGTACTATTTTTGCAGGACTGATACCCCCTATTCCTTGATCATTTGACAGCTCAAAAATCTTGCGAGATTCTTCATTAACTTGTTCTAATACATGTTGTATCCAATTGGTGTAATATGCGGGGTTTAACCCCATAATTTCATTATCGGTTAAGTTATCATTTCTGTGAAATGTGCCAATACGATATCCTAAGTCTTGAGCTAAGTTTGTGATATGTTGAGTTCTTTCTTTTTCCATTAAGCGAGATTCTATTGTTTCGTCTAAATTATATCCTTCGACAAATTCTCTTATTAGAAAGCCTGTTTCATTTCCGTCAACTAATTCATACCCTCCATCATACATTTTAGGAATGAGTACTTCTGGATCACCATCAAGCACATCTCTTATTAAAGATTCCTTTTCTATTTTCCACCAATCTGAAGTATCTCGAAAAATTGTAAAAACTAGAGTCTCATGCGAAGGGTTTTGTCCAAAAAATCTAACCTTATAGCTTTCGTTGCTTATTCCACCTTCTAATCTAGAGTATGTGTAAAGGTCGGTCGAAAAGTGACTGTTAATCATTGTTTCAACTGTTTTTTGCATAGCTTACTTTGTTAAACTACATACAAAACTATCAATGATCTCTACTGTATGGTCTAAGCCGTTATTACCAAGTTGACTAATAAATTTTTTACCAACTGATATTTGGTGTTTTTTTATTGATTCGGGAAGTTGTATATACTTATTTATTCTTTTTGCGCAGTCATTTAGAATTTCAGAAGAGTTTTCAAATTTTCTTAGTTCCTCTAGAAATTCTTTCATGATTTTTTTTAAATCTCTTCCTGCTAGTTGCTTATGCTGAAAGTAATCAGAAAAGTGAATAGAATTTGATAGAGTTGCAATACCTTTTTCACGAAATTCATCTAGTTCTACGTAAGCACTGCTATTATATGGAGGTAAGAAAAAAATAGGTTTCTCATAAGCAATAGCTTCTAAAGGTGCTTCTAACCCTGGGTTAATCAAGATATCCTGAGACGATGCAACTTCTTGTAGCCATTGCGCATGTGACAAAATAGTAAATTTGTATATACCGTTTCCATATTTTTTGTCCAGATCTGCCATAATTTTTTCATTACCTGCAAATAACACAGAATCATACCTATCAGTATTAATCTCATTAACTATCAGCTTTGAAAAAGTATAGGGATAGTTACTATCTTTGCCTATTTTGTACCATCCTGCTGCCTCTGTTCCGCCATACGCAATAAGTAATTGTTTTTTTTGCGGATTATTTTTGTAAGAAATGTCTATAATAGGTCCAACAATTACCATATTTTTGATTTTTTGCGCATATTTTTTCATGTTACGTTCATTTTTTACAGAGTTCTGTTGAATATATAAATCAACGTCAAATAAATAATCAGGAATTTCATCCCACCACCAATAGAGCATATCCAACCATATCACGGGTAGGTTAACTTTCTTAGCAAGAATGACACTAGAACGATCTACACTAGAAAGGAGAGCATCGGCCTGCTTAAAAAGATCTTTACCCCAGTTCATAAACTCTTTTGAATCAGTATCAAATCTATAAACTTTACTAAATTTAACTCGGCTGGCTAGTTGATATGCTGTTCCGTCTCCAACAAAGGAGACGTGATGTCCTTTTTCAAGAAGTTTTTCACAAACAGTAATTAACTTACTTACTGGGCCAAATGCGAAATTTTCTGCTATTGCTATTATTTTTGCCATATTAACTTTTTCTAAACTCTAGTACTCTGTATATTTCGTAGCCATAATCTTTTTCTGCAACAATATTTAATGATAAACCTGATTGTTCTACCAGTTTTTCTATATGTCCAAGAGGGTCTACAAAACTTACTTTAGAAGCATTTGAGAAGGTCATAAGTACTCTTCCAGAATCATTTAACCGGCTATGACATCCTTGTATAAATTGCGTTGCTAGAGACATATCTGGGCTGTCAGCAACTGCCATTTCTAAAATAGTTTCAGGAGTGGCAGGAAGCAATGGCGGGTTTGCTATTATTAAATCAAATTTTTCATTTTTTAATACACCTTGCCATAAGTTCCCTACTCTAAAATCAGTTTTGCTGGTTGCTAAGTTTCTTGTTGCATTTTCATGTGCACAAGCTATTGCTTCGGAAGATGCATCCACACCAACAACTTTGCTAGCCTGTTGCTTGACCAATAATCCTAAGACTCCTGAGCCACAGAACATATCTAACACTACTGAGCTATTTTCTGTATTCAGGTTTTCGGCCAGCATTCTTGTGACTTTCGTAAATGCAGGATTAAAAACATTTGGATAAATTACAAGTTGTAAGCCCATAAATTCCTGTTCATAAGGAGTTTTATGTTGAGAATGAAGACTCAATAATTTTTGAGCAGGTCTTAAATCCAAGCTAATGTTTTCAGCTATCATGACAAAATAGATATACTAATTATTGTATGATATACAATGTATAACATTTTCTATATTATATAATAATACTTGATTTATACAAATCGAAAGTTTTATGAGAATATTTTTTTTGGCAAGTATATCTGCTCCATATAAACTCAAGGCAGTTTTTCCATTGATTATTCGGGAAATAGAAGGATATGGTAACGAAGTCATATATGAGCACGTTCTTGATAAGCCCACTAATGTCCAAAAGTTAACCTCGCAACAACTAGAGGAAAGGGCTAAGAGACTTTCAAAGGAAATGTTAAGTTGTGAGTGTGTTGTTTTTGAAGGAACTCATCCTAGTACAGGATCGGGTTTTTTACTTTCGCAAGCCACTAAGAAAAACATTCCTACTCTATTTTTAACACAAGAAAAATACTCAGGTTTGTATTTAGCCGATCGTAGTAGACTATTGGTGATTAAATATTATCACCCCGAAAAGAAAAATGATTTTAAATTAATTATTAAGAAGTTCTTAAAGTTTGCTCAGAAAAAAAAGTTGTCAAATAGATTTAATTTGATGATAAGTGATTCTATGAATAAATATATAGGCAAGTGTTCAAAAAATAATAATACGTCGAAAGCTGATTTCTTAAGGAATTTGGTTTATGAGAAAATGAGGAATGAGAATGCGAAATAGTAAATATATTCAAATACACAATAACTTAACAAACATAACAATTCAATATAACTCTGGTAGTTATTAAAATAGTGAGTAGTGGGGTGGGGTAAATTATTTCAATACAGATCTAAGCGTATCCTCTCAAGTCTGGAATGTAGATATATGCGTTTTGTCTCTCAATGTTGGTTCTAACGTCGTCCACAGTGTGGAGCCACGCTGAACGATCGGCGTATTTTACGATTTCGTCAAAGGGGTTTAGGTAGTCATACTGCACTAAACTGCCATTTAACCTCAAGTTCTGAAGTGTCATCTTGATTAATTGGTGTTTTTCTTCCATTTCAGAACTTTCAAAGATGTTTTTTGCCCGATTAGCAAGGTTTAGCACATGATCTACGGTCAAATAGTAGTTATCTTCGGCATCTTGTAATAACTTGAGCCTTGCGTCTGTATCAGCGATTTTGTTTCGGGTCTGTAGGTAGTATTTGTCATACTCGCTCTTAGTAATACCACCCTTACCAACAAATATTGGTCTAATAATGTGGTGTTTTTCATCACCCGTACATTCAAATGCAAATACCTTTTTGAAGTTGGTTTTTGCAACTATCTCTTTTGCATAGTGCAATGCGCCATTTTCTGCAAAATCGGTAATCGATTTAGTATCAAGTGCTAATTCTGTTTCGCTTTCATCTGTGTAGTGGGCTTGTTTATTTAAGTCTGCTTTATCTTCTACAACTAAGATGAAGTCGCCTGATTTTGCGGTAAATTCTGGAAAGCCAACTCTACCAGTACCCTTTTTGGATGATGTTTTCAGTGCTTCGTGTATTTCTGCAATATTGCTTGCGTTTGGAGTAAATTGAATTTCCGCCGACGTTAGAAGGTTGCCAATATGAAAATCTAATGTTCTTTCGTTTTTATTCATGGTGTTATTTTTTCGATTGCAAAAACTTTTCTAAAACATTTTTTTCAATTCGGTATTGCTTGCCTGCTTTTTTGGAAACCAGCTTGCCCGATTGAGTTTCTCTTTGAGGGAGCAGAATCTGATTTGGAAAAAATTCGTTCCTATGAATACAAATGGGGAGGTAAAAAAGAGCAAATGGTTAGAGCAGATATATCAAAACCCATGGAAGAAGCATTGATTGGTTATTCAAGAACTGCTTTTCAAGCCACAGAGTGCAGGGATTATGCTAGATTTGATTATCGTGTGGGTGATGACCAACAGCCTTACTTAGTAGATATTAACTACAACCCAGGAATTGGTCTTAATACCCACGGATTAAATAATACTCTAACCATGATAGCGAGCTTTGACGGGTATACTTTTGAGGATTTAGTTGAGAAAATAGTTAGAACCGCTGCTACAAGAGAAGGTATATTGTGAAACAAGACAGAGAAAGAAGAACTATTATAATAGCTAACACTGCGGAAGCATTCAGTAAACCTTTGTCTCGTGCTGGTAATACACCAAAAGGAAAACAAAGAATCAATCACGAGCTTGCACTATCACAAAGAGCTTTCTTTTGGGAAAGTGATAATAAGGCAATAGTCACTCCTTATAAAATCCCTAATCTTCTATTTCAAACCAATATGTCTTCGTTAAGTTATCGTAATGTAGATAATTTATTTCCAAAGATAGCGGACATCAACCTTTGCCAGATGATAATGAAGGACAAAAAACTATGGACAAGGTTGATTGGTTTAATTAAGCAAAATCCGTATACTAGATTAACGCCCTATGCTGTAACTCCAGACTTTATAACCCTTGTAAAAGAACTTAAGAAAGAAAATGTTGATTTTGAAGTTTGGGAAAATGAAGACACAAGTAACATTGTTGAATATCTTGATTCTAAGATTGGCTTTAGAGAAGTTTTAGCTACTCAGATAAAAATCCCCAAGGGATTCGTTTGTAAAAGCTCAGAGGAAGTATTTAATAAGGTTAATTGGTTTTTGAGCAAGAATAAAAGTTGTGTAATAAAGGCTAATGTAGGCGAATCTGGTTGGGGAATGTTAATTATAGATAAAGCTAAATTTAAAGATAATAAAAAATTAATACCATATATTAAACAGGAATTTGCTAATGACAATATCTGGCAAGATGAGCTGTTTGTAGTTGAAGAATATTTAATTGTTGATATGAAAATTGGAGGTGGCTCGCTTTCTACAGAGGTTTTTGTATCAGATGAGGATCTTGAAATTACTTATTCCTGTGAGCAGATATTAAGTAAAACTGGCGAGTTTTTAGGAATCGGTGTTGGGAAGAGTGGCTTTTCCAAACAAATACAGATAAAACTTGAAGACATAGCTATGAAAGTTGGGCAGAAATATAGAGACTTAGGATACCGTGGGTTTTTTGATTTAGACTTTGTAATAACTGAAGATAGAACAATATATGCAGTTGAAACCAATACAAGAAGAACTGGGGGTACGCATGTCTACGACCTAGGTAGAAGAATATTTAAGGGGAGTGTGTCTAACTGGGGATACCTTATATCCGAAGACTCTTTTAGATATAGTAGTAAGCAGAATATTCTTTCAGATGAGAAAATTATTAATACCGTAGAGGATCTACTATTTCCAATAAAAGAAAAAAATAATGGAATAGTGATTACTTTAATTAATAACGTAGACCCTATATTGGGCTATATAGTTGTTGCTGACAGCAGAAAGCAAGCTGTATCTTTGCAAAAGAAATTTAGAGACCGTTGGAAATAGAGTGTAGTAGAATATAACTTATGAATACACAAACAAAACTTTTAAAAGTTGTGCCGTTTCAGGAAACACTAGGCGGTGGATACTGTGGTCCTGCCAGCTTAAAAACGGTGTTGGATTACTATGGAATAAACAAGACTGAAGAAGATCTGTCCCAAATATGTGGTAGAGACCCTGATCTAGGAGTGAATGATGAAGCAATAAAGAAAGTGGCTCAAGCTCTTGGTCTGAATGTAGAGATTAAAAATAATGCAGAATTTAAGGATATTGAAGGTTGGCTGAAAAGAAAAGTACCAGTTATAGTTAACTGGTTTTCCAGAGGAAGATATGACTATCCTGAAGATGATGTAGCTGATGGACATTATTCGGTGGTAGTCGGGCTGGACGAAGAGTATATCTATTTACAAGATCCCGAGGTTGGGAGAGTACGCAAAATTGGAAAGGAAGATTTCCTGCGAGTATGGTTTGACTTCTCAACTGAGCACATCACTAATTGGGAAGATATGATTGTTCGCCAGCTGATTGCTATTTATAAGTAGTATTTGGTCTGTATTAATCTCAATTTCTCGGTTGATGAACAAGTCCTTTAAGGGGAGCCACGCTGAGCGTGGCTTTATCCCGCTTAGCGGGAAGCTAACTCATAAAATATATAATTAATTTTAATGTATTATGTTTACATTCTGCATTGTGCTGATGGAAAGCTTTATACTGGATATTCTTCTGATTTAAAGAAACGTATTGAGAAACATCAAAAAGGTTTTGTCAGATCCACTAAGTCAAAGTTATCCATTAGGTTAATTTATTACGAGGCATTTATTGAAGAAAAAGATGCTAAACAGAGAGAACTGTACTTAAAAGGTGGAAATGGAAAGAAAGAAATAGAGGTTATGCTGCAAAGCTATTTTGAAAAGACACCGTGGATAAAATAACAGTCTCTTAATAATATTAAATGTATATATGAAAGATATTCTTGACGCTATTAGAAAAGCGATAAAAGACAAAAATTGGTATGGTGCATTATTTATTTCTCTAGCACTACCTGACATTTGTGGCAAAATTGAAAATCCAAATTTTCTTTCCGGAAAAAGATACAAAGATTGGTTTAATAAATAAAGGACAAGAATCTGGAAAAATTTTAGAAAAGTTTTAATCCGTAACCTTTTCTATTTCCTCTCTGATTTGTGCTATCCTTCGACTTCGCTCAGGACAAGTGCAAGTCTAAAGTTAGAGAAGTTAAATCTAAGCGTAATAGGTTCTAACATCCTCCAACCGGTGGAGCTAATTGGCACTTAATATAACTAAACGAACCTCTTGATAAATTGGCCATTCACTATTCGTATCATTTGTGATACGATTAACAGATATGAATGATACGAATCTTAATGACCGTCAAAAACAGATCTTATCAATCTTAAAACAAAAGAATAGTATTACCCGCCAAGAATTGACAGAGAAAATATCTGCTAAAAAGGGAGTTTCGAGAATAACAATTATTAGAGATTTAAACGATCTAATTAATGATAAGCTTGTCAAAGCAGAAGGAAAAGGGAAAAATACTAGATATGGTTTGTTTGAAACCAATTCTTTACTAAATTATCTTGATCTTGACGGTTATTTTATTGAAGAAGACAGGATAATTAAAAAAAAATTTGATGTTTTCGTCTTTGATCACTTAAACAACTTATATTCTCCAGATGAAATCAGATTGTGGGAAAAGAGCAAGAAAGTTTTTAAAGAGGCTCAAGAAAAACTAGATTTATCAATCTATAAAAGGGAGCTAGAAAGATTTGTTATTGAACTATCTTGGAAATCGTCACAAATTGAGGGAAACACTTACAGCTTAATTGAAACGGAAACCTTGATTAAGCAGAATATTAAAGCGAACGGGCATTCTAACGAAGAAGCTGTGATGATTTTAAATCACAAAGAAGCGTTTGAGACAATTTTAGATAAAAAGAATTCATTTAGAAAACTAGATTTCCCCGACATTATTCAGTTACACCGAGTGTTAACAAAAGGCTTAATAACTTCGGGCATTAGATCGCAAAAAGTGAGAATTACTGGAACACAATACGAACCCTTATCAGACAAACATAAGATTGAAAAGATATTAAGACAATTAATTGAACATGTGAATAAAATTGAATATCCACCGGAAAAAGCATTAGTACTTGCAATAATGATTGCTTACCTTCAACCATTTGCCGATGGGAATAAAAGAACCTCGCGTATGCTTTCAAACGCTGTCCTCATGGCTTACGATTTTCCTCCTTTGTCTTATCGAAACATTAATATTAATGAATATAGAAGCGCAATGATTGTTTTTTATGAAACTAACAATTTGTTTAATTTCAAACGACTTTATGTAAAACAGCTTCAATACGTAATTGAAAATTATTTTCAATTGTAGATAATTTAAAATCGCCAGCTTAAATCGCCAGTTGTCCGAAAATCATCTCATCCCCCGAGCCAGATGGATTGCCTCGGCAACAAAGCGTCTTTTTTTGTTGATTTGTCGGGCAATTCTGCATGTTCGAAAGTTTCTAATGCTTTAATCATAGTTATGTTGGAAGGAGTTACCTTCTATAACTAGCCTAGCCGGAGTCGTATGTTTATCTCAATAAACTTTATGGTGGTTTATGTTCACTTTTGTTTACAGTTAAAGATTTTCACTCTTTTGCCCGTTTTCACTGTTTAGTGAAAATGCATGTTTGAGTGAAACTGGCTAAAGATTTGACAACTAGCGCCAAACGAAGTTAACATCGGCAAACCTTACAGAAAGGAGCATAATTATGAATATGACAATGAAAAAATCAAAAGGCCGCTTACTGATTGGAGGAGGCGTAGTACTTGCCTTGGCTCTGATTGTTTTTGGCAACTTCAAACTGGAAGGAGCCAAGGATCAGTATTGCCTTGCTCAAACCCATCTTCAGTTCCCGATCACGACTCTGATGGAGGGTGATAAGTGGGATTTTTATACTGGCTGTTTTGACAAGTTGTCGTTTAGGGATTCAGTCAAGCTGCTTTTGGTTGATCAATCAGCTGAGCTAAAAAAGTCTACAGAAATCTCAAAATTGCTGGCAGTGATGGAGAAAAATCCTAACAACGATTCTCAGGTTTATAAGGAAGCACGGCAAAAGTTTTGTTTACTCACTTCCCGATCTGCAGAAGAGCGGGAGCAAGCAGTGGCTAATATTCAAAAGTTTTTGGGATTAACTGATATTCCCGTAGAGTTTCTCTGTAGTAGATTTAATGGTAAGCCCGATGATAGTGGGACCGACTATTCCAGTCCTGCCTCTGAACACTACGAAGCAGCTCGGTTTGCCTTTACTGTCGATCCTAAGACTAACTACATTGTCGAAGTGGGAGAAGCCGAGCGCCGATGGGGAACGAAGGAAGACGGTACTCGTTGGTTCGAAAACATGCCCGAGTACGACGACACACCCACTTATACGACACATGAGGCAATCAAGCCAGTAGCCGAAGCCTTCATGATTAAACATCAGGACATCTTTGGGGTAGACATTACCAAGATGACTTACCAATTCGAAGGCAGGAAGGTTGGCAACTTCTTTGTAAGGTGGATTGATACAAGCAAGCCATACACAAACGATACTGTGGAGTGTGGAGATGTCGACCAGAAGCGAGAGGGTGCTTACCAAAACGATCAGGGGGTATGGTGCTTAAAAAGCACTTATACTCGATACCCGACAGTGAGTATGACCATCATGCAGAGCGGTCAGGTAGCGGTCTACGATAATGACGGCTGGGAGCTAGAGAAGTTGTAGGCCGTTGTAGAATATGAGTATGAAGAAAGTTTTATTATTTGTAGCGTTTTTGGTCGTACTTTTTGCTATCCAGTATTGGTGGTTCATGGGAGCTATGGATTGTGTGGTTAACAGAGCAAGTTCTGGCATTATCATTGACTGGGCGACCATTAAGGATTGTAGTTACTAGCTTCCTGATAATTGCTTTCGAATTCTCCAGATTTTGTTTCCAGGGTACAATTAGCCCAACCAGGCAGCAAACGCCTCGTAAACTTGGCCAAGCGGGGTCAGGGCTCGTGTTTTGCTTGGCAGTTATTTCCAAAATAGAAACAACTGCCTTGGATCCATCGGAGAATACATTTCTAGGAGTGATTATTCTTACCTCTATTTAGCCGTCTTGCTGACAATTTCTTCCAGATGTTTTCAGCAATTTTAATATCACTTGATGATAATCCAAAATTATCCTTTAGAATCTTTTGATTAGTGACTTTCAATATCTCTGATATATCTTTTTTATTTCTTATCATGTTATCAATATCCTCAAGCAAATCTTTATTGTTCTCATTGTAGGGAAGCAATATTTTTTCTGCCTCGTTAGGCATTAACTCTAAGACGCCTCCTCCATGACTTCTTCCACAAATTTCGGCAAACGCTAAAGATAAAGAATTGTAATAGCTTGCGATTAAGGCATTAATATCAATGCCAGGTTTTACTGTAACTCGATGCATTGTGTCAGTGGTGTAAGCCCCAGCTTCGTTAATAATTAATTTTGGATATAAATTATTTCTTCTTATGAAAAGTGCATCTGAAATACGAAGTGAGGGAACCATCTGCCACTCATCCCTAATCCTGCATTTATATCCTTTATTAATTCCTTGATCTTCACCCCATCTAATGTATTTCATGGCACCAGCATGGTTTTTCAGCTCGGACAATGATGGGAATACCAAAAGGTGTGTTCTCGCCTCAGCAATCCTATTTTCTAGCCAATCCTTGTGAGTAAAAATTGCACTAGGAACCTGAACGCTTCTACCCACCAAAGGTTGGGCAAATTTTTCTAAATTGTATTCTTTAACCGTTGAAGCTGAAACTGTAAAAAATGGATTTGAGCCGGTAGTTATTCCTACCTCAACTTTTGCATACTTACCGAGCTTGGGAATTACTTCGCTTTCTTGAAGTCGTTCAATAAAATCTATTTCCTCTTGATCTAGAAAGTAAAAAGTCCATTTATTAGATTTAAAATCAATCTTCTTTTTGGGACTTCTTAAAGTTGTTACATCAAGATTTGATAACTCTTGTGCGCCACTGAGTTCTAAATGCTCGATAAAATGAGAGTCGGAACCATTTTTCTCACAGAGAAGGATTATCACTTCTTGTTGAATTTCTGGAAACACTAAGGTCTTAAAGGAGATAATGTTTATCTTGTTATAGAAATGTGCCAAAAACTCCCTGAGTTGTTGGGCAAAGGAGACTTGTAATAATTCCGCCGGAAGAACAAAACCAATCTTGCCCTTTTCCTTCAGTAACAAACTGGAGCCAATTACGAATGAGACCCAGGCGTTAGTCAATTTTGAATATTTTAATTGGGCTCTTGTGAATATCTCATCAGCCATTTTTTGTTGTTTGCGATCAAAAAATTGATATCTGATGTAGGGAGGATTGCCAATAACGAGGTCAAATTTTTGACTAGATTTGAGACAAAATTCATGAAAATCAGAGACGATAACCTTGCATTTTAAAAGAGCAATCTTTTTTGTTTTCTCAGCCTCTACAGCGTCAATTTCAACTGCGGTGACGCTTTTATATTTATAATTGCCGTTCCTGATTTCTTCCAGAAAAACACCATCACCACAGCTCGGTTCTAAAACATCATTTTCCTTATTGCCATTGAAACCCCATTTTAAAATAAACGCAGCAATGGAATTGGGAGTGTAAAAACCTCCTCGCAATTTTTCCTTAGTAGTTTCATTAATTAGCTTCATACATTTTTGAAATCAATGGAATCTGGTCGTCCATATCATTTAATCCATACAGTCTCACCAGTGCTTGGTTTAATTCGGTTTTTTTAAGATCAAACTCTCTTTGTAGCGGATCGGTCACTCTATGATCACTCCGATTTGTATCTATTTCACCCTGAATCCTTATAAGGTCTTTCTGAGTCGCAGAAATCTGGTCATGAAGGTTTTTCTCTTCAATCTTAGTAAAATCGATTGTTCTTATTGGAAGTCTTTTTAAGACTTTGGTTCCTCTAGCAATGTAGCCGCCTCTGAACACCTCACCAATAAGGGAAGAGTACCATTCAAGATATTTTGAATTAAGCAAAGCCTGAACATAGTAAACAGAATAGGGGAACCCATCCGGTAGGGTTATCATGCAGTAGCCAGCAGTACCACCCGATGATATGAGCGTTCCATAGTAATCAATTGCATACTTGTTTCCTTGGGACAAAACACCAACAATTATTTTTGATGGGACATCGCATTTGTCTAAACTTTGATGTCTTCCAAATCGGTACCACTCATTGTCTGTTTCTGGGGTAGGTTTTATATCACGCTTAGGGTCACTTAGAGCTTCTCTATACGCCATTAAGTATTCATGCATGAAAGGAAATTCAGCTTTTAGCTTATCCATTCTTACGAATTCTATTCCTGAGGTAGTTTTAAGATACGGATAAATAACAAAAGCGTTTGGTTTGAAAGGACGATAGGAATTTAGATTATCGCTACCACTGGAAGTTTTGAAATATGGCCTTGTTAAGGTCTTTTCTACTTTCCATGTTCTTCCGTCTTTTGAAAAATATACATAGGTTTCGTCTTCTTTTGAAGCTGTATGAATATAAATATTGTTAGCACTTGTTTGTATGCCGTTATAAATGTTATCTGAACCGATAAGCTCCTCTAACAATTTACTTTGATTGTTAATAGCCTCATATGCTGGCTTGAGATATCCAGGGACTAAGACCCAAACATCATCATCTAATTCGTCAAACGCAACGGTATCATAATCTCTCAGGTCAATATTTCTAGTTTTCCAACTATTTAAGTCTTTGACTTCAATGTACTTTAATGAAGTTTGTCCATTGTTTTTAAGCACAAGCATGCAGGTATAAGTCGTCTTATCTTGAAATATTTGATTCGCACCAAAGGAAACGATTTCTTCTACAAATTCCTGGCTCCTTAGTAACTCTCGAAGTTTCTGACCAGCCCCTACTTTTGCAAACTTACTCGGAACAATATATCCCAGAAAACCATTCTCCTTGAGGAGTTTGAGTCCTCTCTCGATAAATAAGAAGTATTTATCAAATTGCTTGTGTGAAGAAGTGTAAGTCCTTTTATATATTGGGAGTTCAAGTGGAGTTAGTTGTTTAATGTGTTCTGTTGACATGTATGGAGGGTTGCCAACAATAACGTCAAATTTTGTTTCACCAAAGTCAAAGGGATTAATAGTTGTTCGGTTCTCTCTCGAAGTCTGGGTTGAATCCACTAAGCTATTCCCAAATTGAATATTTCTGTCCAAAAGTGGTAATGCTGGAGTTGGAATAGTAGTACTATCTTCATCTTCAAGAAGCTTAAGTAACAAACCAAACTTGCAAGCCTCAACTGCGTTGAAATCTTTATCAATTCCGTAAAGACAATTTACAAGAACTTGCTTCTTGATTTGAAAGGGAAGTTTGTATGTATTCACGCCCGTTCGAATTAGTGTTTCAGGAGTGGTCTTAAGAAAATAGTCCACCAAATAGTCAACTATGAGTTGGTAGGTTTCTAATAAAAAGGCTCCTGATCCACAAGCAATGTCAGCGAATGACGAACTTAATATCTCCGAATCTGTCTTGCCTTCACAAAACGGAAGAACGGTTTTTCTTAAAATATCCTTAATGATAAAGGTTGGCGTAGTAACAATATCTCGATCGATGTGCTCCGGCTTTTTTGTGAGTGAGATTTCACCACTGCTTATGGTCAACTTCTCTCCTAGGAAAATTTCATAAATATTCCCTAAAATATCTGAGGCAAAAACTGCAAAAGAGTACGTGCTTTCAGGGTAGTAGAGCTGGGAGATTATCGTCCAAAAAGCTGAACTATTGTTTTTGATGACTTCCTCATTTAATGTGTGATTGAAAAGTCCTGAGTTGTACTTTCTATCAGCCTCTCGGAAAAGCTTAATTAAAGTTTCGTAGTTGCCATTACTGGAGAGAAGGGTTTTATATGTTTCAAGGTTTCTGTCTTCACAAACCCGTAGGAAGATAATGCTGTTTATGTATTTTTGTACGAGATCATTTAATTCTGTCTCTTTTAAGTCGGGTTTGTGTGAGAATATCTCTTTTCCTAAAATTAAGCGCCACTGATTAATTTGGGAAAGAAAGAGGTCGTCAACACTGAAAAGCTTAAGTTGTTGCTCAATGTATTCCCAGGTTTCATCAAATGAACCAGTGTAAACACTGTCGTGGCTTAGAGATATCTTGATGTCTTCAAAGGCTTCTTCGTATTCGGTGAAATGATAAAGTTTTATTCGAGATTTTGAAGCATGATCAGTTTCTTCCACTTTGGCTGAGCAATCATAAATTGCTAAGTATTCAAAGTTGGAAAGCACGGAGATTTTTAATTTTGAAGTAAAGCCATAGCGTCTGACTTGCTTCGCAGGTTCATTGTCCGTGTCGATTTTGACACTAGGTTTTTTAGCTTCTAAGTAAAACTTTCTTTCAGAAAAAAGACGAAACGTGTAATCAGGCTTTTCTGTGGTGGAATAAATATCTTCTTTCAATGATTCTTCAACCAAAACCTCTCTTTCGTTTGTAGACTTACCATTAACATTCTTAATGTCCCATCCTAGAAGTTCAAAAAGAGGGTCTAGAAAATCAATTCTTAATTGAGCCTCTTTGTAGTCGGCTTTTAAGTATGCATCTCTATTGGATTTATATTTTTCGACTAATTGGGTAATTGTTACATTGTTCATATTGCTTAGTTCATTGTATCTAATTACCACCTCTTACTAAACCTACAAACACACCTCTAATCTCAAGTTGCTCTGGAATGATGGTTTTATATTTTTGGTTTCTTGGTTTGAGTACAATTTGACCATTGTCCTTGCTAAGGATTTTGAGAGTTGCGCCCTTTTCTGTTATGCCAACAACAACCTCTCCAATATTAGCAGTCATTTGATGTTTTATGAGAACAACATCGTTATCAAGAACTCCCATATCGATCATGCTGTCACCCCTTACCTTGAGAGCATAGTAGGAGTCGTTCTTGTTCAGCTTGATATTAGTTGGAATTTGAATGGGTTCTGAGTCTTCAATTGGTTCTATGGGCTCTCCGGCTGCGATAAAACCTAGTAGGGGGACCGTTTGTTTTTGTACAGTAGGCGTGATTCCGCGACTTTTATGTGGATCTCGCTTAAGATGACCTTTTTTCTCCAATTCCTGAATAAAATACTGAGCAGTACTCAGATTTTCAGTTTTCAGAAACGAAGCAAGTTCTTTTAGAGAAGGAGAATAGCCTTTTGTTGTGATAAAGGAGCTTATGAAATCCAGGGCTTCTTTTTGTCTGTTTGTAAGAGGCTTGACGGACAAGGGCATATTATGATAACTTTATGATAAATCTACAGTGATGTCAAGCGCGACATCCAAAGAATATAAATGTCTATGAAACAATTACTGATCATCCAAGCTAAACCAAATCCTTCTGGTAAAGACCGCCTTGGGAATGTTGTTCCTTCCTCTCAACTTGCTGGAGAATGGGTCGATTTTAAAAATTCCGGGGATGAAGATTATCCACTACAAAATATCAGACTTCATCATATTGCTTATACCGCTCAATATCCTAACGGCGTTTGGGAAGAAGTAATGATCTTTAGAGGAGTTTTGGGAGTAAGTAGAGTTATAAGGGTGCATTCGGGTGGTGAAATTCCGTTAGAAAATCTATATCAAGTTGACCGATCTGGTGCTGACTATCATTTGTTTACTGGCGGCAACTATATCTGGAACAATAATCGACCTGACTCTCCGCGCTTGGTTTTACAGCAAAATAATCAAACACATGAGCTTGACCGTGCTTCTTACTCTGCATATCCCCCAGAAGGAAGAGTGCTTAAACGGGTTGGAAATAATCTACTATGAGAACACAAAAAATAAATGAACTGATTGCTGTGAAGTTACTACTTGGTGAGGCAACAAAATCTGTACAAGGAACAGGGATCCAAAGGGCTTTTTCTATCTTACATGCACATGACGCATTGGAATGGATGCTCCAGATTACTTATGCACACCCCAAAGTTGGAGGAAAAAAGAAATCAAAAATGTATATTTCTGATTATGCAAAAGAAATTGATAAAGCAATTCCTGACTTAATTGATATCGGAAATGTCTCAAAACTGAATTCTATGAGGGTTGCGTTTAAACATGACCTCATTTTCCCAGATCCGGATGTAACAAAAGAGGTAATTTTATGGGCAGATAATCAAATTAATACCTTGGCACAAAGTATATTTCAAACAACTTTGTCTGATGTTGATTTAATTGTTGCAATTGATGATGGTCAAATTAAGACAAAAATCAATGAGGCTGACAGTGATATTTCAAACGGGAAAACGGCGGAAGCGTTTTGTAATTTAGCTGTGGCCTTTGAAATGGTGAGATATAACCTCCAAGAAAACTTAGAGAAGGCAACTGGGAAAAGACCAATTTTTAGAACAGACTTTGGTTTTTCCAGTTCATTTTTTCTCCATCTAGATGCAATTGGTGGAGATTTTTCTAAGGCATGGGATCAATTAATAAATGGAGTTGAGTATTTGGTAGACATATCTTTTGTTAGTACGCTTGGCGTTAAGATGAACGATTACTTTCAATTTTTATCAGTAACTCCGAGACCCATGAGAATGATGAATGGTGAGTACCATTGTGATATTTCGGAAAAAAAGTCAAAGGAAATCACGCCATCAAATTATAAAAACGTCAGAGATTTCGTGATAGATGCAGCATTGAAACTGCAAACGAGGGTTTAATGGCTTTATGAACATGACAATGAAACACACTAGAACTGCCAAGATTAAGATTCCTGAGTTGCTCCTCTATACCAAACATTGGGGGAAAAATAAGTTAATTCAGCTCGCACAAAAGGAAGAAATTAAGGAAGTTGAGGTTTATCAACAACCTGATAAACCTGGGGTGTTTGTGGCCAAAGACGAATTGGATAGGCTTTACTATTTAATACTACCAAATGAAAAAGCTGAACTCAGAGGAAAAAACGTTTTAAGAGTTAGAGGAATCTCAAATATTGAAAACTTGAATTCAAGTACTGAACTAAAGTGGGAAAAGCACATAGCTCAAAATGCGCCGCAGACACCCCTCGAAATAACTAAGTCATGGGCAAATCAATTCATCTTTAAGGAGGAAACGGATGGAGAACCTGGTTTGAGACCCTCACAATTAGGAGCATTGCATGCAATTGCCTCGCACTGGTCAGTTAAGAAAAACTGTGGCACGGTTGTGATGCCGACAGGGACTGGTAAGACAGAGGTAATGTTATCAACCTTGATCTATTCCCAATGTTCTAAAGTTTTGATCTTGGTACCTAGCTCGATATTAAGGCAACAGATGTTTAGCAAGTTTTCAAACCTAGGTTGTTTAAGAGAGGTTTGTGTTGTTAATTCAGGAATTTTTAATCCAAGAGTAACTTTAATCGAGTCAGGAATTGGCAATATAAAAGAAGCAAAGGAGTTAATAACAAATTCTAATGTAATAGTCACCACATCTCAGGCCTTACACAATTTTCCTGATCAAATTAAACAACTATTCTCTCAAGAATGTTCCCATCTTTTTATTGACGAAGCACACCATGTTCCAGCACAAACGTGGGGTGATATTAAAAATCTGTTTAAGGAAAAGCAAATTTTGCAGTTTACTGCAACACCCTTTAGAAGGGATGGTAAAAAGATTGAGGGCGATATTATTTACAACTATCCACTTGGAATGGCACAGGATGACGGATATTTTAAGAGGATTAATCTTATTAAAATTGAAGAGTTTGATGATAATGAAGCTGATGAAAAAATAGCAAAATTTGCGATAGACGCTCTAAAAGTAGACTTGTCGAAGAATCATGATCACTTACTGATGGCTAGGTGCAGTAATAAAACAAGAGCTGAAGAAATAATCAGGATTTATCAGAAATTGGCCCCTGAATACAATCCTATATCAGTTAATTCAGATCTGACCAAAAAGGAGATACGAGAATCGCTCGATAAACTCAATAACAGAACCAGCAAGATAATAGTTTGTGTTGACATGTTGGGCGAAGGGTTTGATTTGCCAAATCTGAAAATCGCCGCTTTGCACGATACTCACAAAAGTTTAGCAATTACTTTACAGTTTATAGGTAGATTCACAAGATTCTCTAAGGATGTGGATGACGCTACTGTCGTCATTAATATCGGTGATCCTAAAGTTGGTAAAGAGCTAGAAGCTCTATACTCAGAGCCCGCTGACTGGAATAAGCTTATTAAAGAGAAGAGTGAATCCACCATACAAAGGGAGATCGATTTTCATGAATTTATTAACAATTTCTCTGGAGAGTTGTCTAAACATATTTCGCTTTGGAACCTAAGACCTTCTTACTCCACCTTGGTATATGAGACGAAATGTGAGAGTTGGACCCCCCATAAGTTTTCTGAAATTATTCCAGATAAATATTTGCATTGGCATGCCATAAATCACGACAAGAAGGTGCTAGTTGTTGTGATTAGTAAGTCTGAAGATGTGAAATGGGGTAGATACAAGGATATAAAAAATCATAGTTTTGAACTGATAGTTGCTCATTGGAGTGAAGAACACAAGGCACTTTTCTTACAATGCAGCGATTATGATGCCATTAACTCGGCCAAACTTTCCACATTGATATGTGGAGATTCTACAAAACCTAAAAACGGATCATATTCGTTTAATATATTTTCTGGTGTCCAAAGGACATTGGCAAGGAACTTAGGTGTATCAACTGTTGGAAAGATCTCCTACACAATGCACTTTGGTATTGATATCACTACAGGCTTATCATCTTTAGATAAAGCAAAGGGTGGAGTTCTTAATAATATTTTTGGTTGGGGATACGAAGACGGTGAGCGAGTTTCAATTGGTTGTTCAGCAAAGAGTGGCAAAGTTTGGTCTATGGGTGGTGGAACAATCATGGAATGGAAGAGTTGGTGTCATCGAATTGCGAACAAGATTTTTGATAATGAAATAAAAGAAAGTGAGATTATCAAGGACTTTTTAAGACCCAAAGCCTTAGAAAAAAGACATTCTTCAATAGCCATATTAGCTCAATGGGGAGAGAAAATATTATCTGCTGACGAGGACAATATTTTGGTATGCTTTGGTGATAAAGAATATAAGCTTTATGAGGTTGATCTTGAGATTACAGACTTTAAAGATAATGGTCCTATTTTCTTTAAAATATTTTCCAAAGACGAAGAGTCATTTTACAAAATTAGTTATGGGGAGAAAGCTGTTTATAGTTTGGTAAAAGGGAAAAAAGTAAGTATCAAGAAATATAGTAAGGATGCCATCCCGTTTATTGATTATGTCGAAACTGACCCGATAACAATTATTTATTCTGATGGTTCCTTCACTTTTAATAATTACCACGTTCCCACGCCGCCCCTGAATCAGTTTTTCGATAAACAGAAGATAAACGTTCTTGACTGGAATAAGACTGATATTCAGATCGAATCCATGGGTAAGGACGGTGATATGAAGAGTATTCAGCATAGAGTTGCAGAACATTTTAAGAATGACCATGAAATCATGTTTAATGATGATGCTTCAGGGGAAGCGGCTGATATCATTGCCCTCAGAAAAGAGTCAAGTGACTCCTTTAAACTGCATCTCATTCATTGTAAGTTTTCTTCAAAACCAACACCTGGCTCGAGAGTAGAAGACTTTTATGCACTTTGTGGTCAGGCTCAAAAATGTATCAGATGGAAACATAATGGTATGGAGTATTTGGTAGACCATATGAAGAGGAGAGAAGATAGTTGGCAAAAAGAAAACAAGACACGGTTTATTAAAGGGACCATGAGCGACGTTAATAAGCTTAAGAAGTTTGCGAGGCTTGCCAAAAAGTTTGTGTTTGAAGTATCCATTGTCCAGCCAGGTCTCTCCAAAGATAAAGTATCAGATGACATAATACAGTTATTGGGAAGCACTGAAGATTATCTAATAAAAACATCAGGGGCAACTTTTAATGTTATTTCTTCCTAGAATGAAGACTCTGTTGACATCTCCTTTCCTAATGTCAACAAAACCGTCAAAAAGTTGACATCTACTCTCAAGCTTGTAGAAACCTATTCACCTCTTTATTCGTCCACTCCGGATACTCCAACTCTCCAACCCAATCAATTCGTCCGAATTCATACCATCGTTCGAGCCAGATGGATTGCCTCGGCAACAAAGCGTCTTTTTTTGTTGATTTGTCGGGCAATTCTGCATGTTCGAAAGTTTCTAATGCTTTAATCATAGTTATGTTGGAAGGAGTTACCTTCTATAACTAGCCTAGCCGGAGTCGTATGTTTATCTCAATAAACTTTATGGTGGTTTATGTTCACTTTTGTTTACAGTTAAAGATTTTCACTAAATTGCCTGCTTTCACTGTTTAGTGAAAATGCTTGTTTGAGTGAAACTGGCTAAAGATTTGACAACTAGCGCCAAACGAAGTTAACATCGGCAAACCTTGTAGAACTAGTGGTGGTCAGTTGATCAACTTCTCCAATGAGTTGAATGGACCAGTGAGTAGGGCAACGGTACAATAATCGCTTGCAAATTCTCCAGATTTTGTCTTCAGGCTACAACTAGCCTAACCAGGCAGCAAACGCCTCGTAAACTTGGCCACGCGGGGTCAGGGCTCGTTTGTTTGAGGTGATATCCTTTTTCCGTTGTGCCATTAGAGGCTTTGTAGGATAATACCTCTTATATGGCAAATCTATTTGAATACGGAAAAAGACTACAGGAAGCAGCACTTGAGATAATCTCACTCATTGGTTCCGGTGAACACATTTCAAAACAAAAAAGCAGAAAAATAATCACCCTCTTTGTCAAAATAGATGAAATAAAAAAATCCATAGTTTCAATTTTATTTCATGACAATGGGAGAGAAACCAGTGCAAGAGATAGGATTCTGGCTTATCTTAAATCCAATGTTGGTGAAAAAGTTTCTGGGAGAGAACTTTCTCAAGTAGGTGGGATTTCTGAATATGCACGTAGAATTAGAGAGCTTCGTCATGAGCACGGCGGATGGCAAATCTCTACAGGCATGAATAGATCAGACTTAAGACCCGACGAATATCTATTGGAAAGCTTGAATCAACGGCCTGTATACGAAAGAATGAATGCCCAAGTCTGGGCTGAAGTTTTAGAAAGAGATAGCTTTACTTGTCAAAATTGTGGATGGAAGAAGGGTGATCCTCAAACAAATAATCGTAAATTCTTAGAGGTTCATCACAGGAATCCTGTTAAGGCTCAGGGTGAACCCACTATTGAGAACTTAATTACTTTATGCAATGTGTGCCACGATGCTATTGCTTAAACCTAAGCTAATAGTTTGCTTCTAAGAATTCTTTTACAGTCAGTGCTATGTTGTAGGCCAGGTTGCATGGAACAGCATTTCCTATTTGTCTCCCCACAGAAGTTTGAGACCCTACAAATTCAAAGTTGTCAGGAAATGTTTGCAGTCGAGCTCCTTCTCGGAGAGTAATGGGTCGATCTTCTGTTGGGTGTAAGTACCTTCCTTTTTCGGGTTTATAGAACTCAGTTCTAACAGTTAACGATGGTTTGTCCCACCACAACCTGCCAAACACATCTGTACTGCCAGTTGGTTTGTTACGCCAACAATCTGGTAAAAGCTCATCTGGTAAATCAAATCGATTGCCCCCAGAGGGTACAGCTTTATATCTTTTTTGAGACAACTCTGTTGGCTTTCGTTCGGTGTGCCAATTTTTACCATCAGGCTTGCCAGGTAAACCTGCAAAAGCTTCTTTAACTGTGACCCAAGGTTTTTGGGTATCGGTAAAAAGAGTTTGACCTTTTGAATCAGTGTGTGTTGGGGATGGGTGTTTTAAGCCTGTTTTTTTAGCTGCTATTACAATAGCTCTTTGTCTTCTCTGTGGAACACCGTAGTTTGCCGCGTTCAAAATCTTTGTTTCTATGTGATAACCAAGTTCAGATGTGGCCTTTCTTACCTCTTCAAATTCTTGAGAAGATAATAATTCAGGTACGTTTTCCATAATCCACACTTTAGGAGAGAGGAGGCGTACTATTCGTAAGTACTCTTTCCACAATCTGTTACGAGGATCATTTTTTAGTTGTTTGCCTAATGCGCTGAATCCCTGACAAGGTGGGCCACCAATAATAATGTCAACATCTTTGCCCACAATGCTTAATATTTTTTCGTTATCTACCTTGGTAATATCCTTGCAGATAATTTCGGTGTTTGGAAAATTCTTTTTATAAGTCAAACAACTATCTTTATCGAAGTCAATTGCTAGGGTAGAGTCAAAACCAGCCATATGGAAGCCCTGCGTCATTCCGCCAGCTCCTGCAAATAAATCGATAACTTTATATTTTTTTGCCATACTATTCTGTTCTAATTAATCCTACAAATACTCCGCGAATTTCAAGTTGCTCAGGAATAATTGTGTCATATCTGTGGTTTCTTGGCTCTAGAACTTTCTTTCCATTTTTCTCACCTAAAATTTTTAGAGTAGCTCCGTTTTCAGTAATGCCTACGACAACATCTCCAACATTGGCAGTCATTTGGTGTTTGATGAGGACAATATCATTGTCTAGAACTCCCATATCAATCATACTGTCACCCTTCACTTTGAGAGCGTAGTATGAATCGTTTTTGTTTAACTTGATATTTGTGGGAACCTGAATTGGTGTGGAATCTTCTATTGGTTCTATTGGTGTTCCAGCTGCTATGTATCCCAGCATAGGCACTGTTTGTTTCTGTGCGACAGAAATAATACCACGATTTTTGTAAGGATCACGTTTGAGGTGGCCTTTTTTCATGAGTTCCTGGACAAAGTACTGAGCGGTACTGAGATTCTCAGTTTTGAGAAACTGGGCGAGTTCTTTCAGAGAGGGAGAGTAACCCTTTGTGGAGATGAAGGAGTTTATGAAATCCAGGGCTTCTTTTTGTCTGTTTGTAAGAGGCTTGACGGATAAGGGCATATTATGATAACTTTATGATAAATCTACAGTGATGTCAAGCGGGACATCCAAAGAATAAGTATGACTATGACAATTCTAGACAAAAACTACTTACGTTTTCAATTCAGAGACAGAATCTACAGAAGTAACGGCAGTGAGTTTCAGTCATTTTTTGAAGAGGTAATGCGAAAAGCATTTTCTGATTTCAAGAAAATAAAACCATCTGGTAAGGAAGGTGACGGGGGTAATGATGGTTATGTCCCATCAAAGGGGATTTATTATCAAGTTTACGCTCCGATTAAACCAGAAGAAAGTGATTCCGATGCCGCCTCAAAACTCAAGAAAGACTTCGAAAAGAAGTTGAAAGAAAAATGGGAGTCTATATTAGATATCAAAAAATACTATTTTGCATTTAATGATAAGTATTTGGGCACAACTATAAAAATAAAAAAGGCTCTGAGTGAGCTAAAAGAGAAGAATAAAAATATTAAATTCAATTCGTTTACAGCGCAGGATTTGGAGGATGTCTTTTTTACTTTGAAGGAAGAACAAATTTTATCTTTGGGGTTTGACGTAGACTCCACTAAAGCTCTAAAAGTTGTCCGTGATTATTTGGAGAAACTTGAAATAGATTTGGATCGAGATAATACAACGTTCGTGATTAGAACTTTAGAGAATATTAAAGAAATTGCCGAGGCATTGTCAAACAATGATTTGAGTTTAGAGCTTGATATATTAGAGGCTCGTACTTTGCATAAAACTGAACAAATAGCTCTGGCGAAAGAATACTACAAATCTCTTTGCAAGAGATATCCTAACGATTCCAGGCCATTCTTATATTTGGCCGAAATATATTTAAACGAACGAGATCTCAGTAAAAATAAATCTTTATTAGATCAAGCTGAAAAGATTAGTGTAAGCTATTGGCTTTTGGAACTTGAAAAATTGATCCGCATGTACGCGACTAATGAGAAAGTTGATCTTTCCTCAGTGAAGGAAAGCACCTTCCCAAGCGATCCTCGCGTCAAAGCAAACTTCTATAGGATTTATTCCGGATTTTATGCTGAATCAGGTGATTATACTAATGCTGATAGCTTTATAGAAAAAACCATTAAACTTAACCCTGACAAATTTAGTAGCTACGATGCCAAGCTTTCGATTTTGGAAAGAAGATATTTCGCCGAGGAAGACAAGGATAAGAGGCTTGAGTTGGTTGAAAGCTTTTTGTCTGAGGTTGAGTCAATAGAAACAAAAATACAATCTTGGGGGGAAATTGGGCCAAGAAATAAAGCTATTATTTGCTTCCGTAAATTCAATGCGTTTCGAATGCGAGAAGACTTGCCAGCCGTTGAACAATGTGCCAAGGATTGCTTCGAACTTATCTTAAAATGCCATTTCGATCACACGATTGACAACCTGCTTGTTGGTATCCTTACTTTTATTGAGTTACCAGAAAGCGACCTGAAAAAACTGTTTGACTATTTGGATAAGGCCCAAAAGCAGATATCCGATGATCTGGCTAAACGGCTGATTTTCCAATTTTCTCTTAAGGGAACATTATTTACTGACGGGAAGGAATATTTTGCAAAGCATAAGAATAAAAAGTTTGTAGATTTTATATCTGATTTAGCAGACAAAAAATATGACGCAATATTAAGTTTTCTGGCAGATGATTCCTTATTTGCTGTGGCAATCGCCAATATTGCTAAGCATGATTCTGAGTTGAGGTTAAAAATAATTGAGAGTTTACCTAACGATGGTAGTGTTCAAAAAGATAAGCTCTTGCTACTTCTGAGCTACGATGAGGGCGACATGGATAAAGCCTTTGACCTTCTAAAAGGCTTTGATTTATCAGAAATGGGTTACTTGGAATCTAGGCAAGTCCTGAAGATAGCTCAAAGCAAGAAGGCATGGGATTTCACAATCGTTTTACTAGAAAACCTATTGCAGCATGAAAAAGATCCAAAGTTAGTTTTGCAACTCAGACTTGATTTGTTTACTGCAAACTTCAATTTGGACAAGTTCAGAGAAGCTGCTCAGACTGGTGAGGAGATTTTGGCAGACAAGCTGCAATTAAGTTTCCTAAGTGACAGGAATAAGGAAAGTCTTTTGGGCCAAACAATCTTGTCTAAAATCAACCGTGGAGAATTTGAGCCAGCGAAGCAACTTTTGGAAAGTTATCCTACTTTGATTACTTCACACGATTTTGTCTTGGGTGTTAAGGTTGATGTCTACCTGAAGAACAATGATGCACAAAGGGCTCTAGAGGCAATTGTTGAAGGAGTCAGGCTTATAAAAACACCTAATCCAGAACAGTATGCCCGTCTTTTTCTTTACTTTACTGAAATCGGCAATAGGATGGATTTGCCTCTTACTTCTCTTGAGAGTGTTATAAAAAATAGTTTTGTAAAACTTAAAGATCAAGACCAGTGGTATTTTATTGGAGAAGATGAAGAATTGGATGCCACGAAAATTGTGCCTAAAGACGATCTTTACCAATTGTTTTTAGGTAAGAAAATTGGAGAATCAATCGAATTTGAAGAAAAATACAGGGCCACAAAGAGAAAACACGAGATAGAGCTAATTTTCCCTGTTGAGAGATATATTCTTTGGCAATGTAGGCATTTTGCGGAAAAGTTGACTGTCGAGAAGCGCTGGAAAGGAATGGAAATTATAGATGTTCCGAGTACGGCTGATGGCGGAATAGATCCCAAATATCTTATTGCAAGGTTAGAGGATGATAAAAAATCTAGAGGAGACTTTTTTGATATGTACTCACAAAAACGTCTTCCTTTAGCTTTTCTTGCTGTTAACCAAGGTGGTCTTCCTGGTGCAATCGGAGCAATTCAAATGGAGCAAAAAGGTTATATTCATTTTAGTTCTGGTGATTTGGACGAAATTAATCAGCAAAAAGAAATAGCAAAGCGAATCATTTGTGGAGAAAAGTTTTATATAGACGGGACTTCAGCTTTAGTACTAAGCGAAACAGGGTTATTGGCTGATATTTATCAGCATTTATCTGGTTTAACAGTTCCTCAATCAGTAATTACTCTTTTACTTGAGATTAATGATAAGTTTCGAGTTGTCCCTGGACAGGCAGGCAATATGGCATATTCACAAGGTAGACTAGTGTTTTCATCAGTCGATCCTGAGAAGAGAAGGAAAATTCGAAGTAATTTTTTGGAAGCCATAAAGCTTTTGGAATCCAAGCCAGAAAATGTAGAGGCAATTTCAAAAGCAAATAAAACTGGAGAGTTTTCCGAGAGGGGAATTGAGCCAGCTCTTAGTGATGCTTGCATTTTAGCACAAAGAGATCAGTTTCTTGTGTTAACAGAAGATTTTACATATCTCAAAGTGAACGAATTAGAGACAAAGAAAACTGCTCCAGTTTATTGCTCAGCCTTCTCTTTAGTAAGAGTGCTTTATGAGATGGGTGAAATCGGATTTGACAAATACCTAGCATTCTTTAGTTATTTGGCTAGCTACCGATTTAGATTTCTACCAATTACAGTCGAAGACATCGAAAAGTCAGTATTTGGGGATGGAGATATCAAAGCATTTGCTCCAGAAAATATCCGATTATTTAATTTCCCATTAACGCTGTCTGAGGATTACGGAGTTCCATTTGATAGGGCATTTCCTGTTGTAGGTAGGTTTTTGGTAAAAATCTTGATGGACGACGCTTTGGTCCCAGAGATGGTGGATAAAATTTTTGTTGAAATATTGGAGACTTTCCCAACCAAGAATAAGAAAGAGTTGGGTCAAATGTTTTTAACTGTGAGTGTGAGAGTCATTAACAATATTCAAAAACGAATGGTGGTTAGTACGAAGGTGCAAGAAAAAGTTGATTCTTTGACCAGACTGATCGAAATTTATGATGGAGAAGGAATAATTATTCCCCAATGAGCTATGAAACAAATAACATCGATAATTAAATTCAGATATGGACGAATAAAAGATGTTTCTAGTCCACATAAAGACAAAAACCGAGTTGAGGTGTGTTTGAAAAAGATGGCGGACAATGCCATTGAGGTTGTTTGTTCATTTGAAGACACTGATATATCCAAAGATCAAGCAATAGACTATGCAATTAAAGCAACAGATATGATCGCTTTAATTAATTCGTTGAAAACAGAGGTTAACTCTGAATGTAGCTACAACGTTAAAATGCACTGGCAGGAAAGTGATGGAGCTTCCATTCAAGGGAGAGTTTCTTTGCAGGCTCGTGCAGCTGCTGCATCTGAGGTCAATTGTGAAATCTCAGGGTGTTTAAATATTGATGTTGAAAATATTCAAGATTCAATGAATCATCAACAATCATTTGAGTGTTTTAATAGGGCTCTGCAACACAAGGAGTCAGGTCAGCAGGATACAAGTGCTATAGCAATATGGCTTCGATTGTCTTGGGAAGCATTGCAAATGGAACTTGGTTTGTCAGAACAGCAACTAAAGAAGGAAGTTGTAAGAGACAAAATTCTTTCAGATAAAATTTTGGGTGATTTTAAATACTCTGTCGGTGAGTACTATGTCCATAAAAAAAGAAGATCTGGAGGAAATAAAAAACCTATTTCCATAGAATCCTGTACTAATAATATGCGAAAAATCCTCCTACATTATCTATGACTGCAAGCTAGATATGGAACATAAAGCCAATAATCAATACCGCACGATGCTTAGAGCATATCAGGAGCTCGAAAGGATTAGTACCAATAACGGAAACAAAATCTCTTTTGCTGATCCAGATTACGAAGTAAGAAACTTCTTCATCCATTGCTATCATCTCAAGGATAGTTTGAAAAAAGATTCAACTATTACTCTCAAGGAAGATGTCGAGAAATTTATTACTAGAAGCAATTCACTTAGCCTTGCTGCGGATTATGCCAATTCTTTCAAGCATGGTGGTTTAGATAGAAAAACTAGATCAAACAAAACTCTGGGCAAAACAAACAAACATCTGCGTCTTGATCTGACATCAACTGGTTTTGTCGGTTCTGCCCGGATGGAATTGACAATAAGTGGAGAAAAATATGATGCCTTTACTCTTGCTACTGAATGTATCGATGAATGGAACAACTATCTTAAAAGAAATGAGATCTTATTTAAAGATGAATAGTTAAAAATCTATTTATTTCCTTCACCGTCCACTCCGGATACTCCAATTCGCTCACCCAATCAATTCGTCCGAATTCATACCATCGTTCGAGCCCGATAAGACAAAACTTCGAATTTGTGTAATGCCTCTGTTATAATTCAAGGGTGATAATTACATCGGATAAACCATATACAAAACAGCAAATTGAGAAGCTTAAGGAGCAGTTTGATGTATATATTAAGACAGTAATTGATGTAGATAGAAAAGTTTGCTCTGCTGGATGTGATCGTCATTTTGATAGTGAACAGGTGCTGCTAAAACAAGATAGCAAGCAAGAAAGCATATGGGGTGGAGGAGTAGATTTAGAGACAAAGATGATAGATTTCAATTCATTTATCAACATTAGGCCTGGACAGGATAATCGAAGTAATGAAATTCAAAATTCTAAAGTAAGAGATAAATATGAAAAATTAACTAAATTTTTCTTTCAGAAATTATATGGAGAAAAATAAAATTGCTATTTCATCATTAGCGCTTGATCTAAGACGCGTTGCTCAGGCGTATTACCGATCTTCTGATAGGGTTGCGGAGAGATTCATGAGCGAAGCAATTAGAAGAAAAGCAGAGGTAGATACTAGCTTAACGCCTAACTACATAAGAGAGCTTTTGTATAAAGTACAACAACGTTCAACAGATCCAAAAAAAGATGCCGAAAAGTATCTAATGTACAGTGTTCTTTTTCAGAACTATGCAGTTACATAGGTTCTAACCACGTCTCCTTCTTTCATTCCTTCAACAAGTTCAGGACTATTCAGAATCTAGGATTCCTCAATATTTTCGGAACTTGCAGCATACGGGGGAGCTAGGCCGAGCGATCGGCGTAGGTTATCAACAAGGGGTGCGTCTTGAGAATCGTTCCCAACGACCACTTGACAAACCCAGTTGGATTGTTTATTCTATAAGTAGATAGTGCCTATAAAAGGGTACTTAAGCTATATGAAACAAACTATATTAAATACTAATCAAAGCACACTTCTCGAGAATCTGATCGTCAAACACGGCCAGATTGTGACCTCTGAGCAGATTTATGACCAGGCTGAGGGTTCGTGGGATCAACAGAGGACAAAGAAGGTCATTGCTAAATTAACCCAAAATGGCTGGTTGATTAGAGTGAAAAGGGGTTTATATGCCATCTCTGACTTGAGTAATCGCGGGTTTTTGTCCCTGTCGCCTTCTGTGGTGGCTAGTCTCCTGGTTAAAGATTCCTATGTTTCTTTTGAGTCGGCTTTAGCATATTATAGTATGTTTGATCAGCTTACTAACAAAACTATCTCTATTTCGCGAGCGCAATACAAGTCAGTCCAGTTGCAATCAGTCGAATATAGCTTTGTGAAAGTGCTAGACAAGTGGTTCTTTGGCTGGCAAGAGGTGACTATTGATAATAAGACGGTACATATGGCGACTGCTGAAAAAGCCTTAATTGACATGATTCAGTTCCATAAAAGCAAATATACCGTTGATTTAGTGGTGGAAAAGCTCTCAATGTATAAAAGCTCACTAGATTTGCAAAAAATGATTGAATACTTGGGTAAGATGTCTTTAACTACCATTAAGACATTTGGTTTCCTGTTTGACCTTTTAAGGATTGATTCTAGTGACCTTTATAATCAAGTTAAGTTAAAAAGTACTAACTTGATGTTGTCTCACGATGCTAAATTTAATGCCAAATGGCGACTCTATTACGACGAGTATTTTGATAAATATCAGTCAGTTAAATAATCCCTATGCTTACTCGGCAACAACTTGAAATAATCAATCGGAAAAGCTTACGTTATCCGTTGCACGTCGCCGAAAAGGATTATTTCCTAGCTCTGGTAATGCAAATTATTGCAGCTTCCTCGACTGGCAAAACTCTTATTTTTAAGGGTGGTACAGCTTTACACCATTGTTATTTGGACCAGTATCGTTTTTCCGAAGACTTGGATTTTTCTTCAAATCGGATGCCATTACCCCTTGAAGAGATGCACAATATATTTGATAACATCGATTATTTGAGTATCAAGAAAGAGTATCTCTCTAATGCCACTATTAAACTAGAAAAACTCCAATACTCCGGACCACTGCTTCAACCCAACTCGCTCAAGGTAGAAATTGATTTCCTGCAAAATGTGCTACTACCTTCTCAAACCTTGGCTTACAACAATGTCTGGGGTGTGGATTTTATGGTTGCTATTATGGATATTAAAGAAATATGTGCTGAGAAAATCCGAGCTATGAGTGATAGAGCTCGTTACCGGGACTTTTATGATATCTACTTACTTTTGGAAAAGTACAAGTTGGATCTGGATGAAATTGTCTCGTATGTCAGGCAGAAGGAAATTCGCCGACCTATCACCAAGGCTAGCATTCAAACCAACTGGAAGGTGATTGCGACCGAAAAAGAGCAGGAAATGGGCCAGATCTATTACTCCAAGCAGATAGAGGATAGTCAGATTGAGACACTAATCCAAAGTCTACCTTTTGACAGTATTGTGGCTGTATAAATCTTTATGGAAGGCTGAATGAATAGCTCAGAAGCTCATGTACTTAAGGGAGCAAACGAGCTTAGCTCTTATTTACAGCCCCTTATAAAGTAGGTGGGTGGATTACTCGAACTTGGTATAATTCCTTCATGCAAGTAAAGAAAGATCAAGATTTCATGCTTCTTGCTATAGAACAGGCAAAGAAGGCTAAGGAGACCGGAGATTTACCTTTTGGGGCAGTAGTTGTATACAAAAATAACGTTATTGGGAGTGGTAAAGCAGAAGACAAATCAACAGCAGATGTAACTGCCCATGCAGAGCTTAATGCGTTGCGTGAGGCTTGTAGAAAACTTAAAACAGATAATCTTGAAGATTGCATAATCTACTGTACTAATGAGCCCTGTGTTATGTGTGCAGCTGGAATTTTTCAGGCTGGAATACTCAGAGTTGTGATTGGAGCTTCCAGAGCTGATCTGTCACATATATTAAGACCCAGAAAATTAAGCATAGATGATTTGGTTATAGATTCAGGTCACAAGATAGAGATTACAAGAGGAGTTCTTAAAGATAAGGCGCTTGAGTTATTTGCAGATATAAATAATAAGTCATGAAAATACTAATTATTGGTGCAAGTTCATATGTAGGAGCAAGGATATATTTTGACTTGAAAGATAAATATGACGTTGTGGGAACATATAATAGCAATCCACTTTCGAGTTCTTTTATTAAACTAGATATTACTAGTAAAGGAGATACAGATAGAATACTTAAAGAGCTAAGACCAGAAATTGTAATCCATGTAGCTAACTATCCAAGCCCACGAAGTGCAGTAGGCAATGAAGATAATTTTATCAAGTTAAATGACATGGGAACAGTTAATGTTGTCAATAGTGCAAATGAAATAGGAGCAAAAGTAGTCTTTATTTCCTCTCAAGCAGCGAATAATGCCAATAATATTTATGGCAAACTTAAAGCAAAGTCGGAAGAATTGGTAAAAAAGACAAAAGCAGGATATTTAATTATACGCCCATCGTTGATGATTGGGTTTAGTCCAAATACAACTAACCCAAGACCATTCAATCGCATTCTCAAATGTTTGGATGCTACAACAATAGGTGAATTTGATACTACCTGGAAATTACAACCAACTTACGTGGGACATTTATCACAAATCATTGATAAGGCGATTGGTAATTCTATATGGAATAGATCCATACCGGTATTTATAGATGAACTTGTAACTCAATATCAGATTGCACAAGATTTACTAGGAGAGTTTGGCATCAAGGTAGCTAAAGTAGATCAACACATAAATATTCCTCCTAGCAAGGATGATACAAGCTTGTTTAAGTCATTTAACTTACCTCCTTATACCTATGCAGAAATGATAAACCTTATTGTTAGAGAAATAAAAGAGCGAGGAAAGTTTAAGTTGGATATATAAATTATGAATACCAGTAAAGTAATCAGAGAATTAGAACAAAAATATCCAGGAAAGAAAATTGTTAAGAATCAAGAAGAAAATCCCACCGAGATACTTTGTGAGGTTGAGCCAACAAAAGAGCATCCAGATCATAGCCTAGCTATAGCAGTTATAGATAAAAGCATTCCCCATGTACATAAGAAAACTACTGAAGTTTACAGGATTATAAAAGGTAAATTGAAATTATATGTTGATGAAAAAGTAATAAATCTAAATGAAGAAGATAAATATGAAATTGAGGCAGGACGAGTCCATTGGGCAGAAGGAAAGGAAACTTGGTTGGAATGTTATTCAAAACCTGGCTGGACGTTTGAAGATTATATTTTGATTGATCATAATAAATTTGCAGTATCTACGTATGAAAATGGGGTCAGCCACCTTTTTCTAGTAAATAACTAACTCATTAAAAGTAGTGGGTAGGTGCTCAAATTATCTAGGTTTTCTTTTCTGTATTTCTTCTTGTGCGTTTTTGATTCTTTCTGAATATGGAACTCCTGCGTAAAAAAGCTTTATTCTTTTCTACTGTGTAAGGAGTTTTTTGTCCAAAAACTGAGAGAATATTATTTCTAATTGGTACCCACTGACTTGTAATCAAAATTGTTATGAATAAAATTAAGTATTCCACATTTTGATGGTATCATATTTATACTTCTTTTTATGAAAGTAATCTTATCTATGGCAATGTCTGTAAACGGTATCATCGCCGATGAAGATGGTAGTGAGGACTTTCTCTCTCATGACAACTGGATAGCATTTACTAAGTTAGCCAATAAGATCGGTTCATATATCTGGGGAAGAAAAACCTATGAAGCTGTCATAAAGTGGGAAGGTGATTATCTTGATGACCTTTAGGCAAAGGTGTTCCGCTGTTATCTCCAGTTAATGTCAACCTCCGATTGAAACTAATTAAGGTAGAAAATCTCGCACCTGACCACCTTGCTGTCCATTATGCGGTGGTTAAGTAAGTTCTAACCATGTCTCCTTCTTTCATTCCTTCAACAAGTTCAGGACTATGCAGGATCTGGGACATCCTGGGGAGCCACGCTCAGCGTGGCTCTATCCCGCTTAGCAGGAAGCCAACTGAGTTTAGCCTGTATCTACAACCCCTTTTAAAGTAGGCGGGTAGTGGAAAATGAAAATGGGGTCAGCCACCTTTTTTCTAAGGAATAACTAATACAGAACTCATGGGTTATATTTATAATCCCGATGCCAATTCCTGTTGTGAATAAAATTATACTGGGTTTTAGACTGTTTTTGCAGTCTTCGTAACCCCCGGGGTTGTATGCAATCTTTTTTGCAGTAAGGCTGACACAATCAAAAATACCTGGTTACTTCTTAAAAGTGGCATGGTGTCTTGAGAAAAGAAACCATATTCAGACACCTCTTCACTCGGCGTAAATTCGCCACCCATAAAGACCCCGATATAACATATATCCAATCGGGAGCCTGTTCTGTCGGTACGCGTTTTGAGAGATTCGTCGACACTGACGACAAGCCCAGATTCTTCTTTTATTTCTCGTTCAATTGCCTCTGCGGGGTGTTCGCCAGCCTTCATATATCCGCCCGGAAGACTCCAGGACTGCTGTCTGTATGTATGTTTAAAAAGTAACACTTCGTTCATTTGGTTAAAAATAACTCCCGTAACACCGACTAAAAATTGATTTTGGAAGAGACGCATGAAGAAGAGCTGATTACCCTTAGGTAGATTCAATAATTTCCAAATTTTTGCTAGCAGTGATTTCACAGTGCGTTTGTGTCTCGAGGTTCTTCCAATATTGAGTGGTCTTTGAGTTTCTCGTTTTCAATCTCCAGCTGGTGAACACGTTTCGTGAGGTCTGCTATTTCATTCTTCCCTTCCTTGATTTTCGTATCCTTCCCGCGCATAGAAAAGGTGATAAAAATAGTGTTTACCAGATGAATTAAGTAGGCAACTATAAGTCCGGTCAAGAGTGAACCGATAATCACATAAAAGAGCGGAATATTTGTGACAATGGTTGGTCCAAGATGTAGTGTTACGGGTATTAGATTATTTTGTGCTACATACACAAAGACACCGCTGATAAGTAAAATGAGAATAAGGGTAATTATATTTGTAGTATAACATATAATATAAATATATGAAACTTGACAAATAGTTGTAAGTGGTGCACACTGTAGTTATATGAAAAACGATAAAAAACAAAGACTCACGGCTTTTGTAAATCCGGAGCTTGTTAAAAGGGCAAAAGTCCGGGGAGCTATTGATGGCCTTACTCTATCAGAGGTGGTTGAGCATGCTCTGGATGCCTATGCACCTATTATTGAAGAAGGTAAGGGTAAAAAAATTAACCTTGTTGTGCCCCGATAACGGAGTTATTACAGATTTATGTGCATTGAGGATGTGAAATAACATGACAGAACAAAATACAGATGTACTGGAGGTAGCGAGAGTGATAAAGCCAGCTATTTCAACCGGGTCTTTGCAAAAGACATACAATACAAAGAAGGCTATATTCCGAAGCTATCAGATTATCTGGTATATCGTGGGAGTAGTTGAAGTTGTTCTTGCCTTCAGATTATTGTTTAAGTTATTAGGAGCAAATGCGTCTAGTGGATTTACAAGTTTTATTTATGCGATCAGCGCGCCTCTTGCAGGTCCTTTTGCAGGAATACTTGATACAACCGCTAGTTCTAGTTCAATTATTGAATGGTCAACGCTTATTACGATGGCTGTGTATGCAGTTATTGCCTATGGAATTATTGCGCTTTTCCAATTAGTAAAGCCAACAAATCCAGCGGAGGTATCACAAGCAGTTGATAATCAATAAACATAATGAGTGTTTATTGAAGAATGTAAAATAGTGAGGAGGTGAATTATATGAATATTTCTACAGATAATTTAAGTCCGTTAACATCACTTGTGTTTGGTGTGCTTATTCTTATGTTTCCGAAATTTCTTAACTATTTCATTGCTGCATACCTGATTATTGTTGGAGTTATCGGACTGGGGTTAATTCGGTAATTAGCTTCACGTTTCTTTAACTGAAATTGATACAATCATATATATGTCTATAATTGGTAGTAATGTGATTTTTTCAAAAGCGAAAGTTAATAAACAGAAAAAGCAAAGTGATAATAGAGAGACACTTCAGGAATTTTCTGGAGTAAACAACCCAACGTTGCTTAAAATTCAGACAGTATTTCCATTCATTATTTTTCCTAATATTTTGAGAATTGATCTTCAAAAAGTAAGCATAACCCATGTATTGTTTTTTTGGACACATAAAGATCAGGTTATAGACATAAATGACATTCTTGGAGTTTCTGTTCAGTCAGGACCACTATTTGCAACACTTCTTATAACTACAAAGTTTTTTTCCCAAAATCCTTTTAAAATAGCTTATTTACTTAGGGGACAAGCAATGTTAGCAAGAAGGATTATTCAAGGATTAATGATCGTTTCGAAAAAAAAGATAAAGATTGAAGAAACAAATAAAAATAAAATTATTGCTATGCTCGAGAAAGTTGGGAAAATTCGATGATCCACTTTTTAAATCATCATTAGGATCTAGGACATCTGAGTAAAATGGGGTCAGCCACCTTTTTTCTGAGGAATAGCTATAGCAACCTTATTGTCTGGTTAGAAAAAAAAAGGAAAGTCACATCTGTATTCTTTTTTGTTTTCCTCTTGGTTTTGACACTTCGTGTCTGGCTACCCGATGGAATTATATATGTGGACGGGCGGCCTATATGTGAGAGGTATGCACAATAATCCCCTCAGGAGAACGGCGATGTTCAAGCGCGTCAATTTCTTCTTTTGATAGCAGTTTCTCTTGAGCTATATTTAAACAATGTGCGGTTTTTTGCAAGATATGCGCCCAGGAAGATCCATTTACAAAAAGCATTGAATCCGCATCAAGTGTTCCTCCGACATTTGAAAAACCCACCCAGTCAATATGCCTTAACTCATTACACTCACGAAGCGCGCCAACAATAGGTTCTGGATGAGTATGAGTAACAAACAAAAGATTTTTTACATGTTTTGGAATAATTTCTCCGATTATTTTAGCACTTACAAGATGTTTCTTTTCATCTGTGCTTCGCGGAATACGAAATCGTCCAGGTTCAATAATATAACTTATGGTATGAGGAATTTTATATTTGCAAAGCTTCTCGCTTGCTTTAAGAATTTCCTTTAATTGGTAAGTACCTATGGCTATAAATCCGATTTGAGCTTTTTCCGGCTCGTGTTCAGCCCAAGTTAACCGAATACCCCCATTATCAGCCAATTGTTCAGCTTCCTGCCCGGTAAAAAAGTCTGGAGTTTTGCGTTTTGCCACAACCATTGTCCATATCTGTCCATGGGTTTTATATACGCGTCTTATCAATGCCGCGCAAGTGTTAAAATCTGCCGGAAATAGTACCCGAGAAATATCGCAAGTTTCTGCAAACAGCGCCTCAGACATTGTTGGATCCTGATGTGATAATTCATTTTTGCCGTTTTCCCAAGTGTGCGATGTTAAAACTAATGGAACTGAAAGCCACCTCGCGGGCCGTCCGCATGCTTTCTGATTTTTAGCAAAAATTATCTCCTGTCTGGCTTCCCCTAAAATTTTTACTCCAAAAGCCTCATACGTAACAATAATATTAATGCCCCCCTTGTTACCAAATGCCGCGCCAGCAATAGCTTCTTCATTTAAAACTGTAATAACCTTTCCAAGAACAGACTCTTCAACACTTCCTTCAGGATCAGTTACACGAAATTCTAACTTTTCCAATGTCTTTTCCATTTTATTTGATCTCATCTCATCAGGATTTCCAACTCTTGGCCTTAAGGTTGGATTGGCAAAAACAGCAGAAATAAACCCTAAATCAACCGCAGACATAGGCGTTGAAACAGATAGGTCAGCTAATTTGTACCGTTTATTTGTATCTATAGGTACGGCATGAGCAATTGGAACAGGTTTTGATTTAATATCCCGATTTGCCAATGGATTATCTTTCTCCTTACATCTGTTACTTTTACTATGGTGTTTAAAGTAAGAAACACATTTTTCAAGCTCGTTAATTGGAACAAATAACTTGGCAGCATGCGCGTTAAAATGGGCGGCGGCGGAGTTATTTGTATAAGGATTTGTTGCAAGAGGAAGGCTGTGCGCATAGTTGGTCCCTTCGTTATAAAAACCCGCGCCTTTTTCTGCAACTGCTATTCCATAGGGTATTGGTAATGGATAATCATTATAACTATTCATCTGGTTGGCTGACAAAGTTAACCTCCGCTCACTTTCAAAGATAAACCAGGCAAATGCGGCAGGATCGCGTCCGTCAATAATAATAGGATCATAGCTATTTATTAAAAGGTGTTGTTTTAGCCAGTCAGCTCCACCTTCTTGAGACATGGTGGATCTTTGGTCTATGCGGCGACCGTTGTAGATCATAATTGGAGAAACTAATCCACAGTCTTCATTCCGCCACCAACGTGGAGTCCAATCGCCCCCGCGTTGTTCCTCAAAAGCCCCATCAGACAAAAAAGCAACTAGCCTCTCATCTAAAAGTGGCATATGAGCGTATTGGAGTTGGGCAAATCCCAAATATCCACCTTCCATAATTGCTCCTCCAGTATGTGGATTAACATGACTACCTAATAAAGACTGCTGTTTTCCATTTTTATCCAGCTTATATGAGTAAAAATCGTTTAAAAAATTATCCAATCCAATTTTTGAAAGGTTATACCGCTTATTTTGAGCATCACTCATGTTATCAAGTAAAAGATTAACACTCTCAATCGCGGCAACCGCGTGTCCTTGTTCCATTACCCAGCCACGTGTAAATCCGGTCAGGGCATTGGCGAGCATATATCCCAAATACCCGGGAGCCATATTTAATGAACCTCCAACATGTCCTTGCGGTTTGCGTTTAAACTCTTTCTGTTCTAATGGAGAATTGTCAAAGTGAACTGTGTTTGCATAAGCTTGATGCACAATAAGCCACATTGCGGCAGAAGTAACTCTATCTGCGCTAATTAGCAGATCTAAAGGATCGATCCTGTCGCCATGGATTTTCTTTTTTTTAATTAGCCTTAACAATTGAGCAATACGTTTTACGGTAATCGGTTGATGTTTAATTACTCCGTAACCATCTTTCCAGATTTTAAATTTTTTCTGTTCCTCAATTGTACTCATGTGTTGCTATTTTATTTCCAAAACTTGTTTTGTATATTTGTGTATTATACAGGATTCATCAACTGGAATTACATACACTTTAACATTTGATCCATGTGCGCTAATCTCTCCCTCTTTGTTTACAACATCACTATTCTTGTCAACGTCAATAGTTATATTAAGTGGCGACAAACCAGATAATATCCTGGTGCGCGTTATGGGTGAATGCTCACCAATTCCACCCCCAAACACAACTGCTTCTGTAGTATTTAATGCGGCCATATACGCTCCAATCTGTTTTTTTACCGTATAAGCGAAAAGGTTAAAAGCGATTTTTGCATTTGGGTCATTTTTCTTATAATCGGATTGGATCTGGCGCATATCGCCATTGGTACCTGTTAAGCCGGCAAGTCCTGAGTCGGTATTTAGCAGTTGAATAACTTTAGATACAGTAATATTTTCCTTTCTGGTTATATATTCTATTATCGCCGGGTCAATGCTTCCTGATCTGGTCCTCATTACAAGACCTTCAAGTGGTGTAAACCCCATTGTTGTGTCCACCGAGCGGCCCTGTTTAATCGCGCATGCCGAACAACCGCTCCCTAGTTGGAGTGTAATAATTGTTGCCAAGCTTTGCCCGGTTAATTTACAATACCGTTGGTGCATATATTCATGCGCTAGCCCATGGAAACCATATCGCTTGATTGGGTACTTTTCCAGCCACTTTTTTGGCAATGCATATTTTGTTACATAATTTGGCAATGTCTGGTGAAACATAGTATCAAATACAGCGACTACCGGAGTTTTTTTGCCAAAAAGTTTTTGCGCAGAGGCAATTGTGGTAATTGCCGGAGGATTGTGCAAAGGCGCAAGTTCGTTAAGTTTTTCAAGCTCGAGTATGGTAGTTTCATTAACTATAGCCGGTTTAGAAAAACTTCCTCCATGAACAACTCTACAACCAACTGCATCTATCTTGAAATCTGCTAATTGTTCACATATCTTTTTTACTCCGACAGAAAAATCTGATACATGATCTAATTTTTTTTGAGCGGTTTTTTTACCATTAACATATAAAGCCATTTTTAATGTGGAGCTACCGGGATTTAAAGTTACAATATGCACCTTTTAATTGTATCACTGAGGGGATAAAACTTCTTCATCGCAATCGCAATCAATCAGTACTTCCATTTATCATTATTTATCATAACTACAAAGTTTTTTTCCCAAAATCCTTTTAAAATAGCTTATTTACTTAGGGGGGAGCCACTAGAGAGTGGTCTATTTCTTTGGGGGAAGGGGTATGAGTAAACTATTTCTTTTTTTGTATGCTTGGTAATTTTGAGAGGAAGAATGAGCCGTTTATTCCTAAGTTGATTAAAAGGGCAAATAAGTATACGTTTATCACAGTGGCTTCTTACTTAAAGTTTAAGTAGGTGATAGAAAGTTGCAAATGTTCCCCATAATAAATATGGAATTTGGACATAAGCGAGAGTTCTTGAATATGGATACAACAGCATAATGCCCCAAATTAAGGTAATATTTACCATTACTACAGCTTATTTGGAGATGAAAGCCGGCTTTAAGATAAGTGAATTAATGGTTCAGACATCTGGTGTTGCTGCAACTTGATTGACATATGAATAAAAAGTATGTAAAATCTAGTTGTTTTGGCCTCTAAATAGTTTTATGAATTTTATATCGATAGTCGCTATTATTGTTTTTATATTAGGTTATATTTTCATAACACTTGAGAACGAGATTAAGGTGAGCAAATCCGCAATAGCCCTTACAATGGGAGGACTACTTTGGTTTCTTATTGGTTTTTTTGACGGATCTTTTCATGAATCTATGGCAGAGGCAGGGACTGATATTTTTTCCATAGTTATATTTCTTCTTACTGCCATGTCCTTGGTTGAAATACTTGTTCACTATCGCTTTTTTGATTTACTTCGCGCGCGCATTTTTTCTTTGGGTCTTTCTGAAAAGCAGCAGTTTCTCGTAATTGCATTAGTGACATTCTTCCTTTCCGGAATTATTGATAATTTAACAACTACTATAGTATCAGTTCAAATTTCAAGAAAATTTTTCAAGGGAGAAAATCTTCTTCGAATGGTGTCTCTTATTGTAATTGCGGCAAATGCTGGAGGTGCTTTTTCACCAATAGGTGATGTTACTACTATTATGCTTTGGCTTGCAGGGAAGATTGAGGCAATAGACATTATCTATAAAGGATTTTTGCCATCTATGTTGTTATTTATAACTTCCACTGTATTAATATTTCGATCGATTAAGGATAGCTCTTTTAATATCAAAAATGAGTTGGTAAATAAACTTTCAAGATCAGAGAAGGTTATAGTTTCTCTTGTCTTTTTTTCATTCGGGATGCCTCTTGTAGTCGGAATGGTTGGTTTGCCTCCTTATGTTGGTTTGCTAACAGGTCTGGGCATAGTCTGGATAGCTGTTGATTTACTAAAAAGATTTCGTCCATCACAGACACATCTTGATGCCTCTATTGAAAGGTTTATTCGAAAAACAGATATTCCATCTCTTAAATTTTTTATTGGTATTCTTCTTACTGTATCGGCGCTTGATCATTTGCATGTTCTTGAAAAATTATCGAACTTTATTTTTGGAAGTGACCCAACAGTTATGCGTGTTGCTATGGGAAATGTTTCCCTTGGTTTTCTTTCAGCTGTCTTGGATAATGTGCCTCTTACCGCAATTGTAATAAATATTCTTCATACATCTGTTGAAAGCTTATGGATTCTTTTGGCGATTACTGTGGGATCTGGGGGTTCTTTATTGTTGATTGGTTCAGCTTCGGGAGTTATAGCTATGGGTATGGTTCCTGAACTTACATTTAATAAGTACTTCTCAATTGCCTTTATTCCTGCAATTGCTGGTTATTTAGTTGCTGTCCTGGTGTGGACAGCTCAATATGTTCTTTTGGGATGGTAAAAAGATCTCAACAAGACCTATAGCTTGTTAAGTTATGCGTTTTGTGCTACAATATTCAGTTAATGTAGTCGTGAACACTTCTCGAGTTTTTATAAACTCCCTGGTTACAGATTTATTGCTACAACTAGTCATATGAAACAAAAACTTGATAGTAAAAAAATACGAAACGTTGCTATTATTGCCCATGTTGATCACGGCAAAACAACATTAGTTGATGGCTTGTTAAAACAAGCAAAGGTTTTTGCGGAATATGAAGCTGAAATGACCCAAGAGACAATTCTAGACAGTAATGACCTCGAGAGAGAGCGTGGACTTACAATTTTATCTAAGAATACGGCAGTTTACTGGAACAATCATAAAATAAACATATTAGATACTCCAGGGCATGCGGATTTTGCAGGAGAGGTTGAGAGAGTTCTCTCCATGGTCGACGGATGCGTTCTTTTGGTGGATGCGGCAGAAGGTGTTCTTTCGCAAACGAAATATGTATTATCTCTGGCATTCAAGCAAGGATTGAAAGTTATTGTTCTTATTAATAAGGTTGATAAAAAAGATCAAAGAGCGTTTGAAGTATTAAGTCAGATAGAAACACTCTTTTTAGAACTAGCAATACGAGATGATCAAATAGATTTTCCTGTTATCTATGCAGTTGGTAGAGAAGGTATTGCTGGGTTGGAAACAAAGGAAAACCCAGATAACTCATTAACTATTGCTGATAGTAAGAATTTAGCCCCACTATTTGAGAAAATTATTGATTTTGTTCCTCACCCCAAGGGAGAGGCGGATGGAGGGTTTCAGATGCAGATAACAACTTTAGACAGTGATTTACATAAAGGTATTTACGCAATTGGAAGGGTACAAAGAGGAGTTCTAAAACAAAATCAACCGATTGTTCTCATGAGGAATGGAAAAGTTGTTGATACAAAAAGGGCTGAATATATATTTACATTTAACGGACTTAAAAAAGAACTAATCGAAGAAACATCAGTTGGTGATATAGTTGCGATTGCGGGGTTCTCGGATGTGAAAATAGGTGATACTGTTGTATCACCAGATGCACTTGATGCTTTACCAGACTTGGACATTGCTGAGCCAACCATACAGATTGACTTTTTAGTATCAAATTCACCTTTTGTGGGACGCGATGGTAAGTTTGTAACATCACAACAGATAAAAACCCGTTTGGAAAAAGAGCTTAGGACCAATGTTGGTTTGAGATTGAATGCTTCGGGAGGAGACAGTTTTACTGTGTCTGGAAGAGGTGAACTGCATTTGACTATACTGATAGAGATTATGCGACGCGAGGGTTATGAGTTTTCAGTTTCCCGTCCACAGGTGATATATAAAACTATAGATGGAGTTTTATGTGAGCCGTGGGAGTTGGCAACAATTGAGGTGCCAGAAGAGTATTCTGGAGTTATTATTACTGAGATGGCAGCAAGAAAGGCTGAGATGGTAGACATGAAGAATTCTAGAAATGGAATAGAGTTTACTTATAAAGTTTCTACGCGTCACTGGATAGGTGCCAGATCAGAGCTATTGCAAAAGACATCTGGTATGAGCGTGGTACATACGCAGTTTATTGGATATGAAAAAAAGAGCGCTGATGCATTAAATAAGCGAAGTGGCGCTGTTATTACAACTCATGGAGGACAAGCAATTGCCTATGGACTTGAGAAGATTCAGAAACGAGCTGACACATTTGTTGGCCCAGGTGAAGAGGTTTATGTTGGAATGATTGTTGGACTAAATTCCCGCTATGAAGATCTTAATATGAATGTAACTAGAGGTAAGAAGCTTACAAATATGCGTGCGTCTTCAAGTGACGATATTACTAAACTTGCTCCACCTGTCAAAATGTCACTTGAGCAATGCTTAATATTTCTGAAACAAGATGAGCTATTGGAAGTTACGCCAAAAAATCTTCGTCTGAGAAAAAGAAGTCTAGTAGTAAAACAGTAAACTATCCCATAGTTTGACTTATGCCATGAGGCATGCTATATTTCTTTTGTTGGTTTGATATTGGTCAGTATATAATACTGATTAGAGTCGGTTAAATTAGTTAGACCCCGTGGTCCTCTTCTTTAAAATCGTCTCCCTTTAAGAGCCAGTTATATATTATGAGAAATTATAGTAGCAGCCGTTCTCGTGGTTTTCACGGGAGTAATAGAAAATCGTTCGGTCAATCCAGACCGAATAGGTTTGGTGGAAAAAATAAATACAGTAATAAGGGTAGTTATATCAATCCATTAATGTTCGTTAAGAGAGCTCTTGACGAAGCTGATGTGCCATATGTACCTGAGAATACTTTTGCAGATTTTCCATTGGATAAGGCTTTATTAAATAATATACAGTCTCATGGCTTTAATAAGCCTACAGCGATTCAAGACCAAGCACTTCTTCCAGTATTGGAAGGAAAAGATCTAGTTGGTATTGCAAATACAGGCACAGGGAAAACTGCAGTTTTCTTACTCCCCTTGCTTACAAAAGTAGCTAAAGACCGTAGCCAAAGAGTTTTAATTGTAACGCCTACTCGTGAACTAGCTGCGCAGATTCAGGATGAGTTTAACCTGTTTAGTAAAAGTATGGAAATTTACTCAACTCTTTGTATTGGAGGAGCTTCATTAAGTACGCAAGCGCGCCAACTATCCCGTCAGCCTAGTTTTGTAATAGGTACTCCTGGAAGAATTATGGATTTACAGAAACGCCGAAAGTTAAACTTAACCCAGTACACTAATGTTGTTCTTGATGAAGTTGATCGAATGCTTGATATGGGATTTATTAACGATATTAAACACATAATTTCCTTTTTACCAAAAGAACGCCAATCGTTATTTTTCTCAGCAACACTACCAGAAGCAACTAAAGTAGTGATGCAGGCTTTTTTGAGAGATCCAGTTATAGTATCGGTAAAAACTGGTTCAACTGCTAAAAATGTTGACCAAGATATTATTAAAACTCGTGGCAAGGATAAACTTGAAATTCTTCATGATCTTCTGAATAAAGAAGAATTCCGCAGAGTTCTAGTTTTTGGTAGAACTAAATGGGGAGTGAATAAGCTTGAAACCAATCTTATTAAGAGAGGTTTTAAGGCTATAGCAATTCATGGTAATAAGAGTCAGTCCCAGAGACTGCGCGCTATCAATAAGCTTAAGAATAATGAAGTGCAGGTCTTGCTAGCAACGGACGTAGCGTCTCGAGGCATAGATATAGATGATATAACTCATGTTATTAATTATGATGTACCAGGAACTTATGATGACTACGTGCATCGTATAGGTCGCACAGGCCGAGCTGGTAAAAAAGGCATAGCCTTAACCTTTATTGATTAATCACAAAGTAACTATAGAAAAGATCCATACGCTTTCCTGATTGCACAGATATAAATGGTGGCTGACCCCATTAATTCTAGTAGTTGTATATAGGAAGAGGAAAAGGTTTTTTGAGGTATTCCAGATAGAGCTGAATATTTTTATAGTGATCAAAAGCAAAATCTTTTTCAGAAAGTAGATTATCTAGAGGAAACCATTTTGCTTCTTGTACTTCTTCATCCGGTTCTCCTATTTTTTTAACAGCATCGGCTAGATAGATAAAATCTACATTTTGTCGATCTTCGGCAGGTCTATTTGGGTTGTCATTAATGCGAAATAATTTGAGATTTTTGATTGTCCAGCCACTTTCTTCCAATACCTCTCGAGTTGCAGCTTGTACGATTGTTTCGTTGCGTTCCAAAAATCCACCAGGAGGCCCCCATTTCCCATACTCATAAATGGGCTTTCCATTATATTTACCTCTTTTTCCTAATAGAATCTGATTATTTTTGATTACTATTGTAGTTAAGACTACATGGCGTAGCGACGTATCTCCTCCGTCTTCAAAAGTGCAGGTTATCACGGAGTAAATATATCATAGTTTGTATTTAGTATATAATTGCAAAATGCAAATGGTTATACAGCATTTTAAAGCCACTGACGCTGTAATCTATTCTATAATTGAGAGGAGTAGAAAATTGGAAAAACTTAAGCCAATAGATAAGAAAGACTATTTCTTGAAATTGGTACGAGAGATTGTATATCAGCAGTTATCTGGTAAGGCTGGAGATACTATTTATTCTAGATTTGAGCTACTTTTCCCAAATGAGAAAATTACTCCAAATAATGTTTTGAAAGTAAGTCCACAAGAAATTCGTAAAGCTGGGGTTTCAAATGCAAAAACACAATATATTCATAATCTAGCGGAGGCAGTAAAAAATAAAAATTTATTGTTTCAAAATTATAAAGATATGAGCAATGAGAATATAGTAAAAAATTTGATCCAAGTAAAAGGAATTGGGTTGTGGACTGCTGAAATGTTTTTGATGTTTAGTATGGGTCGTGAAGATGTGTTTTCATATGATGATGTAGGTTTGCGAAATGGCTTAATGAAGTTATATGGATTTAAAGATAAGCCTAGTAATGAAGAAATTGAGAAAATAGTTAGTAAATGGACACCATACAAAACCTACGGTTCTATGCTTCTTTGGAAGAGTCTGGAATTATAGGTAATCATTCAGGATTTAACAAACTGAGCGAAACAAGGCAAGGCCTTTCATGAAATGAATGGCCTTGCCTTAAGCGAGCGATTATATCCGATTCTAAAGCCAAGCTATCCATTTCATGTAAAGCTCGGTTTTGAATCCTTTGTAAACTCGTGAATGGTTACCATATTAATGCACTTCAAGGAGTTGCAGATATTGCAGTGGTTGGGAGCGCAACTTTGGAAATTATTAGTAAGTATGGAAAACAAGACTATTTGCCACGTGTTGTGAAATTTATCAAAGACTTGAGAGAATAAATCATTGAATGCAGATACCTGTTTTTGTGGCGGAGCCTGGAGCTTTAATTAATTGTTATAATACCTTGTAATGAAGATTAAGAATATACTAGCCGCGGAGATACTGGACTCGAGGGGAAACCCAACCGTTGAGGCTGTGGTAGAACTTGAATCTGGCGCAAAAGGGTGGGCAGCCGTTCCTTCTGGGGCATCTACAGGAACCTACGAAGCATTAGAGTTGCGTGATGGGGATATGACTAGATATGGAGGAAAAGGAGTATTGCGGGCGGTTGAAAATGTGCAAGGATCTATTGCTAAATCTCTACAAGGCAAAGATGTTACAGACCAAAGATATATTGACAAGGTTTTACTTGATCTAGACGGGACAGAGAATAAATCTAACTTAGGTGCTAATGCGATCTTAGCTGCATCTTTAGCTTGCGCAAGAGCTGGAGCAGTGTTTCAAGATAAGCCGTTGTATAGATATTTGCGAGAGACCTATTGGGGAAATAAGCAAGACTGGATATTACCAATCCCGATGCTTAATGTTTTAAATGGGGGAAAACATGCGTTTGGCTCTGTAGATATGCAAGAATTTATGATATTTCCAATAGGTGCAGAGAGTTTTTCGGAGGGTTTACGTTGGGGGGCGGAGGTGTTTCATGTATTAAAGAAAATTCTTCAAGATAAAGGTCTATCTGTAGGTGTAGGAGACGAAGGAGGCTTTATGCCTAAATTAAGATCTAACAAGACAGCTCTGGAATTTTTAATAAACGCAATAGAAGTTGCTGGATATAAGCCAGGAAAACAGGTATCTTTAGCAATAGATCCAGCTGCTTCTGAATTTTATAGAGACAACAAGTATATTTTAAGTGTCGAGGACCAGGTCCTCGATACGAAAGAAATGGTCGAGTTGTATACAAATTGGAGTAGAGAGTATCCCATAATATCGATGGAGGATATATTTGCGGAAGATGATTGGGAAGGATTTTCTGCTATAACAGCAAAGATTGGAGATAAAGTTCAGATTGTAGGAGACGATTTGTTTGTAACTAATGTTAAACGTCTTAAAGAAGGAATTGAGAAAAAAGCAGCTAATTCAATCTTAATTAAGGTTAACCAGATTGGCACATTATCAGAAACTGTTGATGCTATTAATATGGCAGTGGAAAATGGAATGTCAGCAATAATATCTCATCGTTCAGGTGAAACTGAAGACTCATTTATTGCAGATTTAGTTGTAGCAGCTAATACTGGACAGATAAAAACTGGTGCACCCAATCGTAGTGAGCGAGTTGTTAAATATAATAGACTTTTACAAATTGAAAGAGAATTAGCTGGAAAATCTAGGTTGGCCAAATTTCCGTATTAGTAGTTTTAGTTAAATAATTTGTTTTCAACCATTGTCACAATTGAATCGAGGGATGTATCCATTTTTGTTATATAGTCTCGTATTTCATAAAGCTCTGCAGCTTCAGCAAAGTTTGTCATCACGATGGTAGGCGTGTTGCTAAAGTCTGTATTGCTCAGTTTTATTAGAAATTCACCGCCATCCATAATCGGCATTATTATATCTACAATAATTAGATCAATCATTGTAGTTGGTAGTAACTCAAGAGCATCTTTTCCGTTTCCTGCAACAGAAACGAGGTAGCCACTGTGTCTTAGTTTTTCGGCTAATACAATTTGCCCTAGGTTTCCATCGTCTACAATAAGTATGTGTTTTTGCATTATGCAGATTAGTATTACATATCTTATATGTATTAGTCAATAGTGGCTGTTGACATGGATGTAAGAATTATGTATATTTTAGATGTGTATTATTGTGTTTTACAAAAACTCGTGGGAATAGGGTTTGCAGTATATTTTGCAGTAGTTCTTGTAACTTTTGGCTATGCTGCGGAGACGAAGCTTAAAGTTAGCGTAGAGTCTGGATCGCTGTCTTTAACATCACCAGATGAGGCTAGCTTGTCAGGAGTTTCTCTGGAGAGTGAGACTAAAGTTGTACAAGGATTATTGGGGGCAATTAAAATAATAGACAATAGAGGTTCGGGTGTTGGGTGGAGTGTTACAGCGTCAGTTTCAGATTTTTCATGCTGTGATGGGAAGTATACGATTCCTGTATCATATCTTACTATTAAACCAGGAAAATTTACAACGGGAGGCAATAGCGAAGGTGTTAAGTCTGGTGCTACCAAAATTGTAGGAGATTCTAGTGAAGTTATAACACTTATGTCTGCAAATAATGGATCAGGTATGGGGGCTTATGAAATTAATCCAACAATTGAGCTAAAAATTCCCTCGGATGCTTTGGCTGGGAACTATACGGCTGTAATAAGTATTACAGTTATATAATTTTATGAAAAGATATCTATATCTAGCTTTTTCTGTGGTTTTTGTTTTTTTGTCGCTTGGTAATTCTAAAACTGCTTATTCTGCTGAGACGAGTGTTGTTGGTATTTATCCTGCGGCGTTTCGAGATGATGAACCTACAAGTCGTGCATGGTTTCAGCTTGATCTAAAACCAGGAGAAACTTATCGTTCAAGTGTAGTTGTTTGGAATAAAGGTCAAAAGAAGACCTCTTTTGCCCTATACAGTGTTGATGCAACTACGTCTACAGATGGTGCATTTGGAGTCTCAAAGAAGGGCATGATTGATGATTTAGGTGGTTGGATTGATCTGGATAGTTCAAGTATCACACTGCTACCAAGTGAAAAACGTGAAATAGGATTTAGTGTAGGCGTTCCGGAAAATGCAGCCCCTGGAAGTCATGCTGCAGGATTAATGGTTGAATCTGACGAAGATACTTCAAATAACAGTGGTATACATTTTGTTTCACGGGTTGGGGTTAGAGTATATGTGGTGGTTGAAGGAGAAATAATTGAAAAAATCGAGTTAGGAAAACCTGTATTTGACAATATATTTCACTCAAGAGAAATAGTATTTCCAATTATAAATTCTGGAAATATCGAACAATATTTTAATATTGAGGGAAATGTTGTTGGTTTTAATAAAGTTGGTAAGTTAGCATTTTCTCAAGAAAAAGTTGTATTGGCTGGTAAAAATTCAAGTTTAGATTTACCTGTGGACATTGTTCTTCCAATCTTTGCAAACCTTAACATAAGGTATGGTGTTGATGTCAATAATCTTTCTCATGACTCTACAAAGTATGTTTATGGATTTGGTTTGATACCTTTTGTTCTGGTGTTGTCTTTATTTATGATATTTCTAACTCGAATGCTTAATAGGACTTGATGGGACGGAACATCATAACTAAATTACCTTTCTTTGTGGTTGTTGTCATAATCTTAACTTTTGTTACAATTCCATATTTAAAAGATTCAGACGCGTATATTGGCGAGGTTAAAGGTCTGGCTGCAAGTTTAATTAAGGATATTCCTATAAAGCAACTTCAGTCGCTCGATCTTGGTATTGTTTATGATGGTGCTAAAAATGTTACTTCAGATTTACCAACCAATATACAAGACTTAAGAAAAGCTTATAGTCAGGTAAAAAAAATTACTGATGATATTGAGCAAGCTGTTGGTAATTCTAAATCGGAGGAGCTGCGTCTTATATCCCCTCGTCAAATTGAACTTGAAGGATTTATAGTTGGATCAGGCGTGACGAAGTCTAATATAAATACTCAAGAATTTGAGGTTGTTGATACAAGAAGCAACCCGGAAGGATGGAGTCTTGTTTTAACAGTGCTTGAACTGATTGGTAATAAGACTGTGATTTCAACTCAAAGCGCAAAGCTTATTCTAGTAAATTTATCAAAGGAAAACCAGGCCAAACTAGACGTAAAACCAGGCAATCCATTGGTTGTCACGTATCTACAACAAAAAGAAAATTATGATAAAAGATTTACAATATCTCTTGAACTAATACTTGATTTGCCTAGTCAGATGTATTATGGGGAGTATAATGGTATTATTCAATCTGATCTAAAATCTTTGTAAGCTGAAACTTGATGATATCATATGTTGAACGTATAATGTTTTATAGTCTTATAGATTTGGAGAATCTCTCAATTGTTTATGGTGAGTAGGAATTGTGGTTTTAGACGATGATGAGCAAATATATACAAGGTAAGAATGTTAATTATATGATTTCTGAGATTTGTAAAATGGTGTGTAAAAAGGTTGAAGGTAAACTTACGGTTGTTGGAATTAAAACTGGAGGTGAATATATATCAAAGATATTTGCAGACATGGTTCAAGATCAAGGTAGGCTTCAATCGCATTTTAATATTGAACTAGATAAGCAGTCTGAATTGATTATAGAAGGAGCGGATCTTCTTGTGAACGATAAATCTACTTATATCATTTTGGATGATGCTATTTGGTCTGAGAGAACAAAGAGAATAGTGGAAAGTGAACTTAAATTAAGACATATTAAAAAAGTTAAATACGCTGTTATACTAGATCCGTATAAAAAAGCAGACTTTTCTTTATATTCTTGAGGTTAATGTGTTTTTTTATGCTCCCGAAGTAGGTTACGGATAAATGTCGATTTTGTTGTTCCTTGTTCTTTTGATACTTTGTTTAAGTAATTTAGTAGATTAGGGTCAATAAAAAAGTTGAATCTCTTATCTGATTTTCTTTTTACTTCTGATGTGGCTTTTTTGATTACTTCGTTTATATTATTATTCTTGTAATTGAAAACTATCATTTTTTCTACCTGTGTATTGATTAAAAAATGTGGCGTATTCGTTTCAAAGTAGAGGATAACTGTTGGTTTATTCAGGTCGATTGACAGTTGAATCATATACCCTATTGATAAACTAGGCAGTGAACACTCGAATACTGTAAAATCTGCTTTTCTGATTAGTGAAACGTTGCTTGCGTAATAGTCGTTATATCCTTTAATACCCTTTTTTTCTAGTTCTATATAAAAATCTTTGGATTTTATTTTAAGAAATGAGGTTTCCAGGTGCTTATGTCCTTGTTTTTCAATAACATCATATATTTTCTCATACTGCTGCTGAAAATATTTTTTTCCTCTTTGGGAGGCGGTGAAGAAGACTTTCATACTATGATGCTAAGTATATCTAAAAACTATCTATAGGTCAATGAGGGAAAGAACAAAGTTAATTATTCTACTAAAGAGAGATTCAAGATTATGATCGGCTTGCTGAATGAAGTTTATGGCTTGTTTAGGGGCTTCTAATGCTTTGATAATGCCAGTTTGAATTTCTTTTCTAGGTATTAAATCGTGAGTTAGTATCTCTATCTCTAATAGACCTGAATCTGGTGTGGCTAGACAGCGATACTTAGTACTTGAGGTACTACATTTATTTGACTGCTTGTAACTTCCGCCACTAGTTGTTGTGACAGTGGCGACGAGGTGGTATGTGGATTTTGCATCCAGATCTGCAAACAAAAATGGCATAAAGAAGCCAGATACTCTTTCCTGTTGAGCCAAAGGTGTTTTACTACCTGATTTATATATTTCAACCTTAATATTTTCAATCTCTGCATTGTTCTGGTTTACTACGATAACTTGACCGTATGCTTGAAAGGCAGATTGTTGGGGAAAAATGTCAGGTGTTGAGTCTGGTAGTTGAGGAGTATTGGTTGGAGTATTTGTTGGGCGAAAGACAAATTGACGTAATGAGTATTTTTTTGTAGGAACTGGTGGTGCGGGAGTGTTGGTAGGAGCTGGAGATAGTCTGGGAGGTATAGTGGGCCGAATGGAGGGAGGTGGGTTGTCTGCATGGCGAGTCGGTGTTGGTGTTGATCCGGCTGGGGTTGTAGGAGTCGGACCCGTTGGCCTGTTTGTTGGAGTGGCAGTTGGTTGAGGAGCTGTTCCAAGACGAGTTTCTATAGCGACAGGTTGAACATTACCGCAATATTCATTAAAGGCATGACCACATTGGCAACTATCTCCACATTCAGCGTCTGATGCTCCTCGGGATATAGCTGTATTGCATTGACTGGGTGCGCACCAAAGTCTTTCCCAATAACCAATACATTTAGTAAACTGTCCAGTACGGGCAACTTCATAACAACAAGCTGGGACATATCCTGCGCAGCCTTTATCTGCTCGCCCTCCTGGTCCATCTCCCATACATGATTGTGGATTGGGTGCTTTGCTATCTATGTTTAACTCATCGTATCCATAACCACCGCAATAAGGAGCGCGACTGCATATTTGCTCTCCAGGTATTTCATAGTATCCATTTTTACAATAAGGTTCGAGGTTTGTTTCTGCGGATACGAAGGTAGTTATGAAAAGAAAGCTGGTGGATAAGATTATTAGCAATATTTTTCGCATGGTTTAAGTATAGGCATAATACTCGCTTAAGGCAAGGCCATTCATTGCATGAAAGGCCTCGCTTTGTCTTGTTCGCTTCGTGTATAATAAATTTATGTGGTTCTTTATAAAGAAGGGTATAGTTGTTTCTGGGGTGGCGGGGATCTGCCTTGGCTTTGCATATTTGGTTGAAAGTTACTATGTACAAAGTGAAACAAAGTTAGTTGATTTTATATTGATTCCTCTAGATTTTGTTAATAAAATATCTGCTTGATGTTATTTAAATTACAAAAATATGTTTTTGATGAAAAAGATGCTTTTTTGGTTCTTTTTGGTTCATTTTTATTAGGGAGTAATCTATTTACTATTTCAACTGCTCCGTTTAGATTTGACTCATTAGTTACACTGTTTTTGTTTTTATTGGTGAGCAGGATAACAAGTGCACATTTACAGTCATTTACGTTTTATGCAGTGATACTTATAGGACTGTATGCATCAATATTACTATCTCCTGCCACTTTGGCTCTCTTTTATCTAATATTCTTATTAGCACTTCGTAAATTATTTCTAATGTGAATAATACTTCTATTCGCGCAATAGCCATATTAGCGGGAACCACAATTGGAGCGGGTATCTTTGCAGTGCCTTACGCAATAGCTCAAATTGGCTTTATTCCAGGACTCCTGTATTTATTAGTAATTGGAGGCTTGATGATTTTGCTAAATTTGATGTATGGAGAGATTGTTTTGCGGACCAAAGGTGATCATCAACTCACGGGCTATAGTCAGATATATTTTGGTAAAAAAGGCAAGATGATCGCTACATTGGTAATGTTGGTAGGCCTGTATGGAGCACTGCTGGCATACTTAATTCAGATTGGAGTGTTTGCCTACGGGTTGCTTGGAGTTGGTTCACCACTGATCTGGAGCATGGTCTTTTTTAGTATGATAAGTCTCGCGGTGTTAAAGGGAGTGCGTTTTGTAGCTAAGCTCGAAACTCTACTTCTTGGAGGCTTGTTATTGCTGCTTTTAATGTTGCTAGGTGGTTCATTAGTGAGACTTAATCTGGACAATTTTACAGGGTTTAACCCTGTAAACATCTTTTTACCATTTGGTGTTTTATTATTTGCTTTGACAGGTGCAACTGTAATTCCAGAAGTTGAGGAGTTAATGCGTCGACAGCATTCAAGATTAAAACAAGTCATCTTTATTGGAAGTTTTATTCCATTGGTGGTGTATTTTTTGTTTGCATTTGCTGTAGTTGGGGTAAGTGGTTTGGGAACCAGTCAAGATGCAATAACTGGCTTAGCGGGGCTATTGCCACAGGGAATAGTTGCGGGTGGGGCACTATTGGGAATAGTAACTATGGGAGGCTCTTTTTTAACCTTGGCATATATCTTAAGAGAAGTATGGTACAGAGACTATCATTGCAATAGATTCACTTCTTGGAGTTTGGCAGTTTTTCCTCCTCTTTTATTATTTTTTGTTGGCTTTGCTTCTTTTTTTCAGGTTTTACAGATTACCGGAGCCCTTACTGGTGGAATGACGGGAATACTAATTGGCAGTTTATATCTTAAAGCTCTAAAATCTAAAGATTGGACATCTGCATATAGTCTTAAGTTGCCTAAGGTAGTTGTCTTGGTTATTATTTTGGTCTTTGCTTTGGGAGTTTTTACTGGTTTCTAGGTCAGTCTAGGTCAGCAAAGTCATCTTTAATTTCTGTAATTTCATTCTCAATCGATGTTATGCGGTTTTTTAGCTCTTTTGCTAACTTAAGGCCGCGCTTAAATAAAGGAATTCCTTCTTCTAAGTTGATTTCTTCGTTCTCGAATTTTGAAGTTATCTGCTCTAGCTCGGCAAAATCTTCAGATAGTTTAGATGGCTTAGTTATTTTATTCATTCAATTTTTATGACTGTCGAGTGTATTTTACCATCTGCAACTATAGTGTACATATTTTCATTACTTTTTAACTGAGACTTGCTGCGTAATATTTTCTTATCTTTGGTGTATGCAATACTGTAGCCCTTTGCAAGGAGATTTCGGTAGTCAAGATTTTGTAATATGCGAATAAGAGTTTCTAGCTGTTGGCTCTTTAATACTAATTTGTGTTTAAAGTTTGCATACTGATTAGTAAAGTTTACTATGTGCTTTTGCATACGGAATAGATATTGGTCGACGTGATTCTTAAGTTGAGAGATGGACTGGAACACTCGTCTTTTTGATTCACTAATAATGTCATTTAATCCTAATTCAATTAATCGTGCTTGACTTTGAATGTGCGTAAGTAGTTCTGATCGCTGGCGTACGATTAATTCTGCGGCATTGGAAGGAGTTGACGCACGAAGATCCGCAGCAAGATCTGACAAGCTAATATCCTCTTCGTGACCTACTGCACAAACTACGGGGATCTTGGAAGTAAATACAGCTCGCACAACAGCTTCATCATTAAATGACACTAAATCTTCTAAGTTTCCTCCGCCACGAGTAAGCACTAATAAGTCTAAATTAAGATTGTTCTGGTTAAAATATGTAAAAGCACGAATAATACTTTGAGTGGAATCAGCTCCCTGCACGGAAACTGGATAAAAATATATCTTAAGTCCACCCATGCGCTCAAGCAGAATTTTAGCAAAATCTGAGTAAGCACGAGAACCTTTGGCTGTGATAAGTCCAATTCTTTCAGGAAATTCTGGAAGTTGGCGTTTACGATTTGGATCAAATAATCCTTCTTTCTCTAAGCGTTGTTTTAATTTTTCAAAAGCAAGAGCAAGCGCGCCAGTCCCTGAGGGACTAATCTGGTTAGCAAAAATACTAAAACGGCCTGATTTTTGATATAACCTGGGAGTACCGATAATTTGAACAACCATCCCTTCTTCAAGTTCTCGATGATTACTAATGTTATATATGGTCCCAAACACCTCGACAGTTGCTGCGTTGTCTTTAATAGTTAAAAATATCCATTTATTTTGACTAATTCTAAACTGACTAATCTCTCCCTTGACGTTAACCTCGCCCATGGTTGAGAGATAGACATTGATTAGCTCGTTAAATTCTGAGACCGAGAGCACTCCTTTGTTTTCCACCTTCATATTGTAACAAAGTGTTATGATTATGGACATGGTGAAGGATAAATACAGCGCGGTGTGGGTATCGCATTCCTCTATTGGTAATTTTTTACAGTGTCCCCGAGCTTATTATTTGAATAATGTTTATAAAGATCCAGATACGGGTCATAAGATAGTTCTCATGAATCCCAGTCTGGCACTTGGCCAGGCAGTACATACTGTGCTTGAGGAGTTATCTGCTCTACCAGTGAAGGAGCGCTTTCGTGACTCATTGGTCGATAAATATGATATGGCTTGGAATACGGTGACTGGAGAGCTTGGAGGATTTATGGACAAAAAAGAAGAGCAAGAATATAAGAAGAGAGGAATAGAGATGCTGAAAAGAGTTGAAAAAAACCCAGGTCCTCTTGGTAAACTAGCAGTAAAGATTAAGCGTGACTTGCCATATTATTGGTTGTCTGAGGAAGAGAATATTATTCTTTGCGGCAAAGTTGATTGGCTAGAGTATTTGCCAGAGACGAACTCAGTTCACATCATAGATTTTAAAACAGGAAAAAATATGGAAGATGGTAAATCATTGCAGTTGCCTATTTATTTACTATTAGTACATAATTGCCAGAAGCACAAAGTTACTAGGGCAAGTTATTGGTATCTTGCAAAATCTAATGATCTTACTTCTAAAGAGCTACCTAAACTAGAAGTGGCATACATGCAGGTATTAAAAGTGGCAAGGCAAGTAAAAAAAGCTCGGGAAAAGGCCGAATATATTTGTCCCAAAGGTGAAGGAGGGTGTTTTTTTTGTCGTCCGCTTGAGGCGATCTTAAGGAAAGAAGCTAAATTTGTAGGAATAGATAACTATCGTCAAGATGTATATATCTTGCCACGCGAGCCACAAGAATTAGAAGAAGAAATCATCCACTAAGCGAAAAAAGTTCCAACAACATAGGCAATAGTAGCAGAGAGCGCTCCTAAGAGCATGACTTCACCAAATGAGCGAATTGGTGATTCCTTGGTTACCTTTAAGCGTAGTGAAGCTAATATAACTAGCGCTACTCCAGTTGCTAGTATAGAGACAATAAAGAGACCGTTGGTGCTCTTAATTAATACATAAGGAGCAAGAGGTATAAAACCAAAAACTAGAAATGAGCTAGTAGTTATAAGCCCAGTTATTATAGGGTTTTCACCTAATGGATTTGCTATTTCTAGTTCATAGTGCATCATAAATTCAGTCCACCACTCTTTATTCTTTTGGAAAATAGTTGTTAAGGTTTTTGCATCGCTCATGTTAAATCCTTTTTGTTGCAGGAGCTCTGTTGTTTCGGCAGCCTCCATATCTGGATTGGTGTCTACCTCATGGCGCTCTTTGTTGCGTTCTGTTTTGTATACATCTTGAGCAGATCTCACGGAGAGAAAATTGCCAAGACCCATGGAAGTTGCATCGGCAAAAAGGTTAGCAAAGCCAAATAATAATACAGTAACGACTGAGCCAGTAATTAAGTTTTCACCTGTCTGGGCACCAGAAAATCCTGCGACTACGGCGAAGGTGGTAACTATTCCGTCGATTCCTCCATATACAATCTCTTTTAGATATTGGGAGAAGGGAGATATTTTATGTTCCTGAGATAAATGCAACTTGAGTTCTTTGAGTTCTTTGCTGGAATAGGTCATGTTATGATTATACTGTACAATATAGGATGTCGAAAAGCATTAGATTATTTTTAACAGGTTTTGGAATGGGTACTGCAGATATTATTCCAGGAGTGTCTGGGGGAACTATGGCGTTTATTTTTGGTATCTATGAAGAGTTGTTAGATAGTATTAAAAAGGCAACGGGTGAGGCTCCCAAAATGTTATTTAAGGGCAAAGTTAAAGACGCTTATAAAACAGTTCCATGGGCATTTTTATTACCAGTTTCAGGTGGTATTTTTTCGGCTATTTTGTTACTGTCAAATTTACTGTCTTTTCTTTTGGATACACAAGCGACCTTTGTTCGTAGTTTCTTTTTTGGATTAGTTTTGGCGTCAGGATATATTGTTAGTCGAAGAGTCAAGGTGTGGACTATTTCGAATGTGATAAGTATGATTGTTCTTTTTGTGGGAGCCTTTGAGTTGGTGGGGCTTATTCCGGTTAGCACACCCGAAATATATTTAGCTTTTTTCTTAAGTGGGGCTTTGGCAATTTGCGCAATGATCTTGCCTGGTATTTCGGGAGCTTTTATATTGGTTTTGTTGGGCAAATATGATCAAGTTTTAAATGCGGTTGTTCACCTGGATATTGTTATATTACTTTTGGTTATGGGTGGGGCAGTGTTGGGTCTTGCTATGTTTTCGAGGGTTTTGAGCTGGTTGTTTGCAAAACACCATGACTTAACAGTAGCTGGATTAACTGGTCTTATGTTAGGGTCAATTAGAAAATTGTGGCCATGGAAAGAAGTGTTGCAAACTGGAATTGACAGACATGGAGAGATTGTAATATTGCAAGACTCTAATATTTTACCAAAGACTATAGACGTATCAGTAATAGCTGTGCTTCTATTGGTAACACTAGGAATAGTTTTGCTTATTAAATTAAGCAGCTTCAATAGAGATAAATAAATTTTTGTCGCTATTTAGTTTTAGTGCTTTCTTTGGTAGCTTCTTTAATTACCTTCTTAATTTCAGCTCCTGCTTTGGTTGCTTCGACTTTAGCCTTACCAATGACCTCTTGAGCTTTAGCACGGTTTTCTTGCTTAGAGAAGAAAACTGCTGCGGCTCCAGCTGCAGCTCCTAATAACATTGCAAATAATCCTCCTTTTTTTGCCATAATACTCACCCCCTATTAATATTAGTATAACACCGAATTAAAAAAATTGACAAATTTTGACTTTGAGTATAAAATAAGTGAATCGTGACTAGAAATTTACAACTTAGTATTCTCCTTATTAACCTCGCTTAACGCGGGAGATTAAGGTAGTTACTAAAGCTGTAATTATTTATTAATATCCCGCTGACACCAGCGGGTTTTTTATGGAAAAAATAGTATATACCAATGAAATAACTTGTCCATTCGTTTCAGAATTTGTTAACTGTGATGAGTGTGGTTCTCCTAATTTCAGCATAGACAGTCAAGGGGAAAGATCATATAGCAATAAAGTGCCAGGTAGATGTGACGATTGTGGTTATATATGGGGAATTAAAGTTGATCCAACAATGGGAAGAGGTGATATTAATGATTAATTATCAAGAAGAAGCACCCGAACCAAGATGTGAAATTCCACAAACATTAGATCAAGTTCGTGCGCATCAAGGTTCATCTGTTGGATTGGAAAATGTAGTAGGAGCTATTCCAGAAGGTGACGACTTTGAAATTTTATGGGAATGAAGCATGAATATACTATCGGAAATCAACACCCGGTGTTAACACCGGGTGTTAGTGTTAAGGGGTGTCTTCGCCTGATACTTCAGTACCAGTATCTATTACTAAGTCTCTTACCTTAATAACTCTTTTTAGCAGATCGTAATATGTAAGTACCTCTTTTATATTTAATATCCAAGACATAAATGCGTAAGCTAAAAGACCTATGAGGGCAACAGTTATGGTAAATAAGAATAGTTCAAGTGTTCTAGTGGTATCAAATACAAGCTGATCAAGAAGTTTCTTTGGTATTTGGAGAAAAATAATCATGGCAAAAGTTGCAATGGCCATTTTTAATGGAGGGACGAATAGTTGGTATTTATTAAAGCTTTTAACTTTTTTGTTAAGAAGATATATAAGCAGTGTGAAATTTACTACTGCACCAATAGAAGCAGATAGTCCAAGTGACCAAATTGGTAAATGCAAAACCTGAATGAAGTAAATACTAAGACCAGAATTAATAAGCACTGCTATTGTTGAAGTTGTGACTGGTATCTTAGAGTTTTGTAAGGAAAAAAATGCTCGAATAAGAAGATGCACGCTGGCTTGTGCAAAAAGAGAAACCGCGAAGAAAGAAAGAGTCATTCCGGTTAAAACAGTTGCATCCCAGTCGAAAAGATCGGCCCCAAAGACTAGTCTTACGGCGGGGATACGCAAAATTACTAAAATTGCCGATACTGGTAGAACTAAAAACAACACCTGATGCCAGGAGGCAAGAAATATTTCTTTAAATTTACTGGAGTTTCTTGATTGAGAAAGTGTTGGTAGTGTAGCCTGAGCAATTGCCAATCCAAATAATCCAACGGGTACTTGTTGAAGATGCTGGGCAAAAGTAAATACAGTAATACTTGAGGCTCCAATTAATGAAGCTAAGACTAGATCAATTGTTGAATCAATTTGGGCAATGCCTAAGCTTAAGGTGCGAGGTCCGGCTAACTTAAAAATTTTACGAACACCGAGGTTATGAAAATCGAAAGAAAAAATGTGCTTATATCCCAGTGAAGTAATCTGGGGAATCTGGATTGCTAGGAAAAATACTGCTCCTAAAACTACTCCAAGTACGACGCCAAATAATCCCAGATATGGACTAAAGAAGATTATTCCTAAAATAGTTCCTAGGTTGTAGACAATAGGAGCAAATGCTGGGAGAAGAAAATGCTTGTACGATTGTAATATAGCGGTCATGAAGTTTCCAAACAGCAGGGGTAAGACTTGAGCGACGAGTAGTACCCTGGTGAAAAACATCATTTGTTCAACCTCTGGTTCAGAAAAACCTGGAGCTAAAGCTTGAGTTATGGGTTTTGTAAAAATTAGAAGAGGGATTAGTAAAATAAGGAGCATTAAGGAGGCAAGATTAATAACTGAGGAGGCAATATGAAAAGCTTCTTTTTTCCTGTGTGTTGTAAGGTATTTAGAAAAAACAGGTATAAATGCTGTGGATACTGTGCCTATCACAAGTACCTCAAAGATTAGACTTGGAACACGGAAACTAGCGAAATATACTCCTAGCTCATCTGCTGTAAAACGTCCAGATAATAGTCTGTCACGAACCAATCCTAGTGTTCGAGAGGCAAACACAGTTGCCATAATGATCGCCGCAGCAGAAAGAATATTAGTCTGTTTTCGCGAAACTAAGCTCCGGACCGTAGATACAACTTTTTGTAGCATTATTAATTTAGTATATCACCTTGACCACCAGCCTACAATTGAGGTAAAATGCAGTTATTAATTAGTCATGCCAATAACGAAATCAGCTAAAAAAAAGGTGCGTGTTGATCTAACTAGAACAGAGGTCAACTATCGCGTGAGGCGTTCATATAAAACGGCAGTAAAAGAAGCTCTAGAAAAAAAAGATGCTGAAAGCTTAACCAAAGCATACTCAAAGTTAGATATGGCAGCAAAGAGAAATGTAATACATCGAAACAAGGCGGATAGATTGAAATCAAGACTAGCTAAGAAATTAGTTGTTAAAAGTTAGTTATTAAAAGGTGTTGTTAGAGTGTCTGCCCAGATTAATCTTTTACCAAAAAAGGGATTTGCAAACTCCGCGTTAGGAAGCATTCTTGAATTTTTCTCAACATATGGAAGGTATATTATTGTTGGAACCCAGCTAATTGTTCTAATTGCGTTCTTTTCTAGGTTTAAACTAGATCGAGAGTTAACTGATCTTCGAGATGCAGTGGACCAAAAGAAGGCGATTATTACTGATTTGCAAATTTTTGAGTCAGAGGTTAGATTATTGCAGCAACGTCTCAAAAATATTCGCGATCTAAAACAAGGACATGATTTTGTACGAGACACGCTATCGGTTGTTAAAACTGTGTTACCTCCAGGCACCGTCTTAGAAGATTTAAATATACAAGCTTATAGCTTTGGTGTTGATGGAATAAGTCAAGACCAACAAGCTTTTGCAGATTTAATAATAACGTTACGCAAATCTGAGGAGTTAGATAATATTTTATTTAGTAACATATCTAAATCTGCAGATTCAGAAATAATAGAATTTAGTTTTTCTGCTGACATGAAAGATTATTCCCAGCAGAATCCTGAAGGTTCCGGAGTTTCAGCAGAAGGTGGAGTGGTACCTGTATTAGAAGGAGTAAATGAAGAATTATGAGCACTCTTGTTAATAAAATAGAGTTAAAAATGCCACGCATTCCTTATTATAAGTTGCGTAAGTCATTTCAATCTAAGCATAAGCATGCATATATGATGCTTATTCTGTCTTTATTTACAATGTCTTTTTTTGGTCTATTTGCACTACGTCCAACATTGGTGACGATAGCTACATTAAATCGTCAGATTAAAGATAGTAGAGAGATAGATCGACGTTTAACAGAAAAACTTAATGTTCTAGTACAAGCACAGGCAGAGTATGAAGTAATTGCCCCTTTTTTGTCTAAGATAAATCAGGCAATACCAGAGTATCCAGAGTACACAGAGCTGTTGGCAGATCTTGAGGAGATTCGCGAGGCTAGTGGAAGTGCTGTGTCTAAATTGGGAATAGGAACGGTTGAAATAAAATCTAGTATTCCAGGTCAAGTGGATTTGGCCGTAGCTTCAGAAGGGGGATATCTTTCGCTAGAAGACTTTATAAATTTGTTGTTGACTAATGAACGCTTGTTGACAATTAATTCTCTTGGTTTTAATTCTAAAGAAGAAAATGTGCTAGATTTATCAATGGATGTCAACGCGCCGTATACGCTTCTTAAAGACCAAAAGCCTCAACAACCCACCAATGAAGATGAGACATTACCCATAGAAGGGGATATAATTAAATAACTATGTCACAACGCGAATGGTTATTATTGGCAGTGTTTACTTTCATAAGTATATCTGGTTGGATAACTTATGAGGTTTATCATTCGCTATCTACATCATCTATAGATAGTGTTGACGAATCTATTATGCAACCACTGAATCCTGAGCTGGACAAAGATACGGTCATTAAATTATTAGATGAAAACTAGATGCTAGAGCATAAACGGAAAGTACCAACTCTACTTGGTTTAGTTGTTTTGTTACTAGGTATAGGTGGCGGAATCTTCTTTGCTGAATATAGTCTAGATTTTTTTTCAACAGGCAAGATAAATAGTGAACCTGTAAACATTAGAGTATCAAATACTACTGATTCTTTAGCTTCCATATCTTGGTTAACGGAGGCAGCTACGGAAGGGAATGTTAAGTATGGGTTGTTTGATAAAACTATTGGTAATACCGCACATGATGATCGAGTTTCAAATACTAACTTAGATAAATACACTTTACATCACGTTACTATTCGTGGTTTAGATCCAGAATCTAGGTATCAGTTTGTAATTACTGCCGATGGTAAAGAATATAATGACGATGGGAAACCATATGAATTTGAAACTTTTGCTGTTGCTACTTTAAGTAAGTTAGGACCAGCTACTGGAGAGGTTAAACTTGTAAATGGCCAACCAGCTACTGGTTCAATAGTTTTTTCACAAATTAGTGGAGCAACTTTGCTTTCAACCTTGGTAGGACTAGATGGTAGTTGGGTTCAGCCTTTAAATATTGCATATGATGTAGGAAGTAAACAACCCGTATTAGATAACGAAGCTAAAACTTTGAACTTGTATGTTTTATCGCAAGACGGTAAGGAATCGCAGGTTTTAACAGATACAGATCATGATTTTCCTGCCCCGGCTATTGTTATTGGTCAGCGATATAATTTTCTTACTCAAAAGACTAGTGCTGTTGAGACTGCAGTTTTGGGAGATTCTACAACTGATCAGGCTTCAGGTTTTGCGATTTTGCAACCAACGGATAATCAGGCTGTTGTCTCCGTGCGCCCATTAATTAGAGGTAAGGGAAAACCTGGTCAAAAAGTAACTGTTATTGTGGAATCAAAACCACAAGCGGCAGTGGTATCAGTGGATGAGCGAGGTGATTGGCAGTGGACACCATTTCGTGAGCTTGTAGCCGGTTTGCATACAGTTACGGTAAAAACAGTGGGCGCTGATGGTGAAAATATATCTGAGGCTAGACGTTTTATTGTATTAAAAAGTGGGTCACAGGTATTAGCTGAATCTACCCCCTCAGCCTCGCTTACCCCCTCCCCCTCCGTTGTTCCTACGGTGATATCTACTCCAACACCAATCTTTTCAAGTCCCACCCCTGCTACAACCGAAGGTACACCTATATCTGGAAATGCCACTTATACCTTAGTTCTTGTTGGCTTAGGTTTTGGATTGTTGTTAGTTGGATTTTTTCCCAAACTGTTGTTAAGAAAGTAATCTTAATTTCCAATACTCATCCTTTCTGGAATACGCAAAATACATTCCTGGAATGTACTAGGTTGACATACCTGGTACACATTCATTTTTTATCCTGGATAAGGTGCTTTATTTTGTGAAGCTCACGTTGGTAGTCAACTTGGTTGAGAGTGAAATCAATAAATTCCTGTGTGGAATTAAAGTAATTTAGAAGTTTGTTTTTTTTAATAAATTTTCTGCTATCAACTCCTATGTAGTCTCTATATGAGTTCCATGTATAGTTTTTAAGTTTGTCTTTTTTATCAAGTAGGTATGATGTAAGAGGATTTATATGTATGTATCGTGCAACATGTATAAATTGCTCATCATATTCAATCAAAGAACCTTTAAATGGAGATTGGTAAACTGAACCAGCACGTTTGGTTTTTATGTTCAGGTAATGTGCATAGCTACCTTGCAACTTTCGAATAAAATCGCTAATTCCATTGTTAACATTCTGCTTCGCAAGTATATGATAGTGATTGGGCATGACACAAAATGCATATACATTTACTAGTCTTTTACTGCTTTTGTACAATTCATCTAGGGTTTGTATTCTAACATTTTTTTCTAGCCTAGTATAATGTGAAAATCTAAGTCTTACATCTGAAAATGAATAGTATTCCACTAATTCAATAAATAACTTGTATTCTCTTGAATTACGAAAAATTATCTGTCCAGCGACGCTGCGATTAAAAACATGATAAATCTGGTCTGTAATCAGTGGAGTTTTTCTTATTGGCATGTCTCTTATGCAGAGTATAAGCAAATCTTACCAAATATGTCAACCTAGTACATTCCAGGAATGTACAGGAGTTATTTGTAATCCTCTGGATTGAGGTTGCAGGCGGGGTCGTTGAGATGACAGTCAATTAACTCATGGATTATTTCAAAAGAGTCGGTAACGGGAGATAATACCCAGCGATCGTATCGAGAAGTAGGAGGGTTATATAGCCAACCTGTTTGTTTCTCATCTCCTTGGTTTAACTCTATTTTTCTAGCAATATCTAGATCTAGCTCTGCAGCAAGTCTAAGTAATGTGACTGTTTCTGCTAAATCTGTATCGGACCTAAATGTGGCGCGTAGCTGTTTATATAACTCTTTAGTTTTAAAAGGGTTAATTAGTATAGATGCGTCAGATAATTTTGCACGAAAAGATTGAAGTATTATTTGTTGTCTCTGACTTCGGGCATAATCTGATCCTTCAAGTCCCTGTGCGTTGCGAGAGCGAACATAAGTTAGAGCAGTTTCTCCATTCATTTGTTGAAGGTTTTTGGTGAAAGTTACAGATTTGTAGCGGCAGTCATATTCTGGATCACCTTCACAGTTGTCGTTCTCTTTTCCTGGGATAGGAAAGCGCTTGTCAGTAAAACCTGCGGGAACATTTACTTCAATACCACCAACTATGTCTATTGCTTTTTCAAATCCAGCAAAATCTATTATAAATGCGTAGTGGATTGGCTGTCCAAGAACTTCTTCCGCGATAGATTTTGCAAGTGTATATCCACCACCAACTTTCTTTTCTTCTCCGTAATGGTAGGCGCTGTTAATTTTGTCTTGTAGGGTTGGAGACCAGATGTCTCGAGGAAGTGAGACTACAAAAGTGTCATTTGTTATTAAATCGATGCTGATAAAAATTAATGTGTCAGTTAAATCAGAGCCAGCATGTTCACCGCCTGCTGTTCCCATTAATAATAAGTTAGTGCGATTTTGGTATGACTCTAGATTTTTTCCATAATCTTTTACCATAATTGCTCGCACTGCATTTGGGGTTAAGTTTTTACTCTCTAGCCAAGCAGTCCAGCTATTAATGGAATAAATAGCTAACATTAAAATAGCTGTGCCAATCAAGTAGGCTTTATATGGCGAAACCACACTCTTTATAGAGCTAAATTTTCGACTAAATCTTGGAGACATTCTTAATTATTTCTGCAAACAAATCTGGCTTTAAACTTGCCCCACCAACACCTACTCCATCAATGTCTGGTTGACTAATTATCTCCATAACGTTATCTGGTTTAACACTTCCACCATAAATGCCAATCTGTACATTGCTGTGTTGTTTTTTAATTTGACTTAAAGTCTCATTGGCATGAATGGGGCTATCTGCGCGACCTGACCCAATAGCTTCGATAGGTTCATAGAGAATCATTGCTACTCCTGATGGAATAGGAGTCTTTGGTGATTGCACGCAGAAAATAGGTTCAATGTTATTAGCTTTGGCTTGTTTAACTTTTAGACTAAGCATATCGTCTGTTTCTTCAAGATTTATTCTTCGCTCTGAGTGACCTATGAAGGAAAACTTAACATATTCTGCAAGTTGAGAAGCACATACTTCGCCAGTATATGCACCATCTCCAAATGAGCTAAGATCTTGACCTGCTAATTCTAACTGCATGCTTAACTTATGTATAACCTCGAACATTGGAGCGATTTGCAAAAAACTAGGCGCTAGTATTGCTTTAACAGTGCTTGTAGGATTATATAGAGCTGAAAAATCAGCTAGCCACAAAAGTGCATCTTTTGTTGTCTTATTAGATTTCCAGTTTCCAATTACGTATTTCATGAGCTGGTGTATACTAGATTACCTAGTGTTAATCATTATAGCTTATGAATAAGATATTAGAAAATCTAAACTCCGCGCAACAAGCAGCTGTCCGTCATGGAAAAGGACCCATGTTGGTGTTAGCTGGAGCTGGATCTGGCAAGACAAGAGTCTTGATACAGCGCATTGCATATTTGGTAGATAAACATGGTGTTGACCCTGGCCAAATATTAGCAGTTACATTTACAAATAAAGCGGCGGCTGAATTAAAAGAAAGAATAATAAAGTTGTTGGACTCAAAAACATCTAGTCGACCAACGGCTTCTACTTTTCATAGTTTTTGTGCGTCGCTGCTTCGTAAAGAAGGTCGCCACGTTGATGTATCACAAGATTTTGTAATTTACGATGATGGTGATCAACAAGGGTTGATTCGTAATATCTTAAAAGAACTCGATCTGTCTCCTAAGAAGTTTCGTCCAGGCTCAATTTTAGCGAATATTTCATCATCGAAAAATGAGTTAATAACGCCTGATAAGTATAGCCAGATGGCTCATGGAGCTTGGCAAGAAGTGGTGGCGAATGTATATCCAAAATATCAAAAAATGCTTATGGAAGCGGGAGCATTAGACTTTGATGATTTATTACTAAGGGCAGTTGAACTATTTAGAGAAAATCCAGAGATTTTGGATAAGTATCAAGAAAAATTTCTTTATATCTTAGTCGATGAGTATCAAGATACAAATACAGCCCAATACGTGTTGACAAAACTTTTGGCGAAAAAATATCAAAATATCTGCGTAGTGGGAGATTGTTCTCAGAGTATATATAGCTGGAGAGGGGCAGATTACCGTAATATCTTAAACTTCCAAAAGGCATTTTCCGAAGTTGCAGTTTATGAATTAGAGCAAAATTATCGTTCTACTCAGAACATATTAGATGCTGCACATGCAGTTATTGGTCAGAATACAACCCATCCAGTCTTAAAGCTTTGGACTGATAGCGTCGATGGAGAGCATATAAAATTATATGAGGCAATTAGTGAAAAAGATGAAGCAGAATATGTTATCCGGACCATGCTAAAGCTTCATCAGTTGGATCCAGATTTGAAAGCAAAGGATATGGTGGTGTTGTATCGTACTAATGCTCAATCTAGAGCTTTAGAGGAGATGTTTTTACATTACGGGATTCCTTATAGCTTAGTTGGAGGAGTACGTTTTTATGAACGAAAAGAGATTAAAGATGTCTTAGCAATGTTGCGGCTAGCTGTAAATACTAATGATATTATGGCGCGATTTAGAGTGGAAAAAATTGGCAAAAGGATGGCAAAGAAACTCTTGGAGTTTCTTGGGACCTCTGGCGAGTTAAAAGAGGAACTTACAACTTTGGAAATAATGGAGGAGATTTTTCAAATAACAAGATATCTTGAGAGATATACAGAGCATGACGAAGAAGACCAGGCGAGACTGGATAATATTCGTGAGTTAAAATCTGTGGCAGCAGAGTATCCTAATTTGGTTAACTTCTTAGAAAATGTGGCGCTGGTTGAGAGAGAGATCTCTTCTACGACCAAGAATGAAACACTAGTACGGGAAGGTCGCAAAGATGCTATAACTTTAATGACCTTGCATCAGGCAAAAGGACTTGAGTACAGAGTAGTTTTTATTGTAGGGATGGAGGAAGGGATATTTCCTCACTCTCGGAGCATAGACGATCTTCATGAGCTAGAAGAAGAAAGAAGATTAGCTTATGTTGGAATTACAAGGGCCAAAGAGAGACTGTACATGACATATGCGAGGCGCAGGATGTATTTTGGTCGTTATAACTCTAATCCAGTTTCGCGCTTTATTGCTGAGATCCCTGAAGAGCTTTTGGACTATGATGTTATTTTGTAGACTGGCAGAGAACTATGTTAGTAGAGCTAGCGTGGTAGGTGTATATCTCATCGTCAACTTTCAGAATAATTTTGTATCCAGGGGTAATTACTTGGGCGTAAGCTGTTTTTGGCGTGGGACATCCCAAACTTGAGTCTGACCAGTTTACAGCCTCAACTGATACTGTAGAAATATCCAGGTCTTTGATACCTGATTGAAGAGCAAGGTCGCCTCGAGCTTCAGCGACTAGATCTCCTTGAGTTTTATTAGCCGAAGGGTTAGTGAAGTCCACTTCTGGTTCAGGAGTATTATTGAGTGATGTATAAATGCTTTTTGTTTTAAATATTCTGTAACCGAATAATCCTAATGAGATAGCTATTATAACCACTAATAAGATTGGAACAATACTGTAAATGTATTTTAATTTAAACATACTGTATAGTATACAGTATATTTAATAATAGTTATGTTAAAAGTACTAGAGATAGGAAATAAGTATCAGCAGGAATACAATCGATTGGTCAAGCATCCTTTACAGACCTGGGAGTGGGGGGAGTTTCGAAAATCTACAGGAGTGAAAGTGGTGCGCAGAGGCATCTTTGAAAATGAAAATCTTATATCTGGTTTTCAGCTTACTATTCACAAGATTCCATATACTCATTTTACAATTGGATATCTACCCAAAGGAGAGCTGCCAACTAAAGAAATTCTTGAAGAATTAAGAGAGATTGGCCAAGATAATAATTGTTTATTTATTAAACTAGAGCCAAATATTCTTGCTAAAAATGTAAAAATAGATTCTTCACTTACAAAATCTCCTCACCCATTATTTACTAAGTATAGCTTTTGGCTTGATCTAACAAGATCTGAAGAAGAGTTATTGTTTAAGATGAAGAGTAAAACTCGCTATAATGTGCGCTTGGCAAGGCGCAAAGGGGTGGCGATAGTGGAAGATAATTCAGAAGCGGCATTTGAAGAATACCTAAAGCTAACAATGGAGACAACCAAAAGACAGCGCTTTTTTGCTCATACCAACGATTATCACCGTAAAATGTGGTCAGCTCTGCATCCAATTGGCATGGCCCATTTGTTAAAAGCTTTTTATAAGGGAGAAACGGTTGCCTCATGGGTCTTATTTTTACACAATGATATTTTATATTATCCATATGGTGCATCTAGTATTAAGCATAAGGATACAATGGCGTCTAATTTGTTAATGTGGGAAGTTATTCGTTGGGGTAAAGAGCATTACGCAAAACTTTTTGATATGTGGGGAGCACTGGGTCCAGATCCGGATCCCAAAGATTCTTGGTATGGATTTCATCGGTTCAAGGAAGGTTATGGAGCTACTCATGTTGAATTTGTGGGGACCTATGATCTAGTCTTAAAACCAGTCTTATATAGACTATATAATCTTGTTTTCATCCTCCGCCAGCTATATTTAAAGCTTAAAAGCTCTCTCTAGATTAGCTTGATTTAACAACCCCTTAGTAAGGTTAAGCCTTACATGTAGTTATTGAAGAAGTCTTTAGGAGTTAAGACTTTCTGAGGAGCTAAGAATTTTTCTACTGCAGGTGTTAGAAAATGCTTTTTATCGAGCGTGATTAAGTAGCTTGATTTTACTAGTTTTGCTTCAGCTAAGATTACAGAATCTTTCTTGACAATTACTTTCTGAGCTTTATTTATAAGCTTTGTATCTGGATATTGTTTGACTATTTTGATTTTACTTAGTAACTTATGGAACCTTGCTAAATGGTATGAGTGTAATTTACTATTAATATTACGTTCAACCTCTGTCAAAACAACAAGTGATGTTACTAACTTTACTTTTCTTAGTGTAAAGAGTTTAGCTGAACCACCAGTGAGAGAATTTACTGCAGTGAATATTACACTTGAGTCAAGGAAAAGAGATTTCATTTAGAGCTGGTCTTCTTTTAACCATTTTTCGATCTCTGTTTGGCTAAACTTACGCGTAAATGGTAGTAAATTAGGGTCAATATAGGTTTTTTGGTAGATCTTGTCAACTGTTTCTTGTAATTTAGTGAGATAATCTATATCTACTAAGGCAATCCACGGACGACCACTTTTGGTTAAGACAAATGTATTTTCTCCATTTACTTTCTCGGCTAGCTTACCAAGTTGGTTTCGCGCCTCTGTTATTGGCATGACATTCATGTTCATAGTTAGATAATTGTAACAAGTTTACTAAATAATGTCAAGTATTATGTACTGAGTTATGTACATTTATATTGGGTTGCAGTAGTTTTATTTACTCTAACCCTTGGGGTTGGATTATTTCATAGGACTTCCCACAAACATAAGTTCAAACTTATTATGTCAGAGTATTAACGTGAAAGCGTATAACCGAAGATTAAATTATTTCTTATTTATGAAAATCAAGAATACGAACGAGACAATCGGAAGAACATAAGATAGAAGAAGAATATTACCTCCAATAGCAATTAGTATAGCGGCAATTATAAATAGGATAAGTCCAGATATTGATGCAGGAAATGCCCAGGACTTTTCTTTTAATAGACCAATTACACCAGGAACCAATAGCGCACTACCTAAAATTGTTATTAGGGCAGAGATTGAATTATAAGGATTTGGAATAAAAGTCTCAGTTGGTTGCTGATTGGAGCCTAGTGTTCCAAATCCACTCAAAAATCCGTACAAAGCAGTTAATGACAGCAAGAAAGATGTTGTTTTCCTCATTATTTACATTAAATCAAACTCATAAATATTTGTCAAATAAAATAACTGTACCCATTCATGATTTAACAAAAGAGCTTAGTATTCAACCTCTTTTGTCATTCCCATGAAAATGGGAATCCAGAAAGATGGATCCCCAATTAAGTTGGGGATGACAGATAAAGTATAGAGCTTGGCTTTAGAATTGGGTATAATCGCTCACTTAAGGTAAGATTCCTCCTGTCGGCGGATAAACTTCCATTTCGTGAAGGGCCTCGCCTTTTTCGCTCATAAGAGAGGACCACTTGATAGGGTTGATTTTGACAGGCATTATGCAGGGTTGCAGTAGAGCTTGTATTCACAGTGTTTGCAGAAGAAGTGTTTTGAACAGGCATAGTTTGAATTTTCCATTTCATCCACCAATTTAATAATATTCTCTTTGCTGGTTTTAAGCTCTTCAGTGGAGCGAATGGTGGTTAATTTCTGCTGGTTTGCAAAATAGTAGAGTGACAGTTTTATATTTTGGGGCTTTTGGAGGAAAAGAGGATGATGGACTTGAGTTGCGGCTAATGCATAAATAGTTAACTGCTCGTCTTTGTCTACTTGTCTTTGTGTGGGGACTTTGTTTGATGTTTTATAGTCAATTATTTCGATTTCTCCACTTGGTAGAACATCGATCCGATCAATTATCCCACCAATTTTTATAGTTGGAGTTAAAGGAAGAGTGAATTTTTCCTCTAGGGCTTTTGTATAAATTGGTTGAGAATGTGCTTGATCATAAAAGCCCGATAGATATTCTTTGGCAGAGCTAAGATTTACTTGCTCTTCCTTTTTGTTTTTAAAACCAATTGTCTGCCAGTTTGATTCTAGAAACTGCAGCAACTTATCTTTACTGTGTGGATTGTTGTTGATTAGATATGTATAGTAGTCTCGCAAAGTAGTATGAATATTGGTGCCAAAGATTAGCGCAGGAGAAATGAGTGTAGGGACCTTCAGAATATACCGTAATTTGTAATGCAATGGGCATAAGCGAAATGCAGAAATTTGTGAATAAGATAAATAGCTTACTTGATGATGGAGTTTGGCTGGCTCAACACTCTCAGGCGTTGCCTTCCATGATTCAAAAAAATCCAGTTGGTCTATAGCTGGATTCGTGGTTCTATAGCTTTCACCCAAAGCCTCTTGTACAAAACCAGATAATTTCTTCTCACGTTTATTATCTGCGTAGGATTTGCTGGCAGTAAAAAAAAGCTGGTCTTTAGCTCTGGTCATTCCAACATAAAATAAGCGGCGTTCTTCTTGAACATGAAAGTCTCCAGAAGGGAGTTTTTCTCGAATGAGCTCATCGGGAATAGGTATTTGCTCTCGCCGACTTGTAGTGGGAAATCTTAAGTTAACAAGATTGACTAAAAATACAACTTTAAACTCGAGTCCCTTAGCAGAGTGAACTGTTAATATATTAACCCGATCTTCAATAATCCAGTCGAGATCAGAAGCAGATGGAGACTCTCCCACCTCTAGAGAGAGTTCAATCCAGTTATTTATAGCATCTACTGATGCGTCTTCGTGAGAGGCTTCATATGATTTGAGTTTGTCAAAAAATTTGGAGATGTTTGTTAACTGAAGTTCATCTTGTAATGACTCAGGGTTTTTTGCGAGTTTGGCTAGTTGACCAGAGTCTGCGAGGAAATAGTATAAAATTTGTCCGCCCGTTTCACGTGGAACAAAGTTTAAGTGACGATGAATCATCGATATTATTATTGCCAATTGATCTTTGGTTTTAGTGCTTAAATTTGGTAGTTGCTGCGATGTGAGAGTTCGGTCATAGTCTATTGACTGGTATTGTTTGGTAACTTCTTCGCAGAGCTCAAAAAGCGAATGATTAGTTCGCTTTGCCCAAGTATTTAAAGCTGCCAAATCACGTCCAGGAATATTCCAAATTGGCATAGCTAATACTCGATAAAAAGAGGCAGAATCGTCAAAGTGTGCAAGGGTTTTAATATATGCAATTAGATCCCGAATTTCCTCTGTGCGAAAAAGTTGATTGGGTCCTAAGAACTGATAGGGGATGCCGTTTCGCTTTAAAGATTTAATAAATGGCTCACCATGACTATTTGCTCGAAGGAGGATGGCAAAATCGCTCCAGCTGTATTTCTGTTCTTTTCTTAATTTAGTTATTGTAGATATGACGCTATCTGCCTCTTGCTCTTCGCGGTCTGTAAAGAATAATTGAATGGGTTTTTGTGTTGCTTCTTTTCTGGTGGTTGTTAGGTTTTTATCGATGCCCAAACTTGCCTCAAGAGTGTCTGGGTCGTTGTGTTTGATGAGATTATATGCGTGGTCTAGAATTGTTTGAGTTGAGCGGTAGTTTTTTGTTAAGACAATCTGTTTAGAATTGGGATAATCTTTCATAAACGAGAGAATGTTTGAAATCGCGGCCCCACGAAATTTATACACTGACTGTGAGTCGTCCCCGACAACTGTCAGCAGAGGCTTAGTACCTTTAGCAGTTAACAGCTTAATTAGTTCATATTGAGCTATGTTTGTGTCTTGAAACTCATCGACTAAGATATGTTTAAAAGTTTGTTGGTATTGTTTAAGGATATCTGGCCTTGTACGTAGTAGTTCTAAGGTATTTGAGATAAGGTCTGAAAAATCCATTACACCATTTTGAATTTTAAGTTCTTCGTAAAAACTATATGCAGATGCAAGTTCTTTCCATTTGGAATTATCTTCACTTTTGCTGTTATTATTTACCCACTTACTGTACTGAGCCGTTGTAATGTCTTCATCTTTTAGTCTACTGATGTGACTAAGTATCCCAGAGATGAACTTGGTAGGATTGCCGCGAGGTCTGAAATATTTTAAAGACATATCCCATAGATGGTTCTGGATTAATCCAATTGCTTCAGCCTCAGCAATGAGTTTATAGCCAGGATTAAGGCCAATGTTTATAGCTTCATTTCTCAGTAGTCTATCGCAAAAAGAGTGAAAAGTCATAATCCAGGTCTGGGTATAACCATATGGAAGCGCTTGGTCAACTCGTTCTTCCATTTCTTTAGCGGCTTTTTCTGTGAATGTAACTGCAAGTATTTCTTGGGGTTGAGCTTTCTTCTCTATGATAAGACGCTTAATGCGCTCTGATATAACTGTTGTTTTACCTGTTCCAGCTCCAGCAATTATTAGTAGAGGTGTTTTATTATGATTTACAGCTTTTTGCTGTTCAATGTTTAGGTTTGTTTCTTGCACAAGAAGATTATATCAGCTAAGTTATATAATCAGCTGTATGAAAATTATAAACCTTGCATTATTCTTATATATTGTTTCAATCTTAGTTTGTCCCAGTGTATATGCACAACCACTGGATCCCTCGATTGAGGGCTATGACCAGGTTAAGACTCCGTTAAGACCAAGTTTAAAAATAGTTTCTCCTCAGACGGGAAGTACTGTACTGGGAAATAGGATAACAATGGAGTATATAGTTAGTGGAGTAAAGCTAATATCTCCAGAAGATGCAACATTAAATGTTCGTGGAGAAGGACACTTGCTTATTTCTTTTGCTAAAGCAGACATTTATGGACCTGAGGGAACGTTCCAGACATTTATACATAAATCCCCTATTATTTTTGAGAATATTCCAGAAGGTGACTACATATTAATTGTTGAAGTTGTAAAAAATAGAGGTGATAGTTATGAGCCAGCGGTTAAAGAAGAAGTTCAGTTTGCAGTCAGACACGTTGTTAAATTGTCGCCAACTCCACCAGCTACACCAACTCCTACTCCAGAAACAGCAACAAGTATAGTCATTAACAATAAACAAAATATATTGTTTGGTGTAGGTATTGTTTTAGTTCTGTTGCCGGCTACGTTTTTAATGTCTCGGGGGATTAGAAAAATAGGTTCGGATATGGTATAGTAGGCTCTCTATGAAGAGACAAATAGTCACGTTGTTAGTTCTCGCGATAATTGTTGTGGGAGTTGCATTTGGTATTACAAAATTCATAATGGGTCTTAGAGATAATCGTCAAGCTGGTATTAAAATTGTCTCTACACCTGTTGCTTCTGTTTTTTTTGATGATGATTTAAAAGGAAAAACCCCATTTGATCAAAAAATGTCGGCTGGAACTTATCTTATTAAGCTCACGCCTGATGGAACAGATATGACATCTTGGCAAAAGGAAATTAATTTACAAGCTGGGCTGATTACCTATATTAACCGCGAATTAGGCAAGAGTGAGCTATCTTCATCTGGAGAAGTATTAATATTAGAGAATACTGGAGAAGATAAATCTAGTATTTCAGTAATATCTACACCAGATGGTGCAACGGTAGCTTTAGATGGGCAGGAAAAAGGAACGACTCCTCTATTGTTATCAGATATTGAAGTTGGTGAACACACATTATTTGTGTTTGCTCCTGGTTTTCGGGACAGACAGGTAAAGGTAAATACAACTTCAGGACATAAATTAATTGTAGAAATTCAGTTGGCTCTCGTGAATGATGAGAAAGAAGCTACGGATTCAGCAACTACAGATTCAGAATCAAAAGATACTTCAGAAACATCGAGTTCTGGAGCAACTTTGAAAATCTTAGATACGCCAACTGGTTGGCTTCGCGTACGATTTGAGCCAACGCTATCTGCTTCAGAAGCAGCCAAAGTTGATCCGGGAGATGAGTTTGAACTTCTAGATGAAAAAGAAGGTTGGTATAAGATAGAATATGAAAAAGGTAAGGAAGGTTGGATCTCCTCACGCTACGCTGATAAGGCGGAATAATCTAGTATAGAATTTACATTAATATAGAGCTAGTCATGTAGGGTTAGTAGGTATTGCTGTAAAGAAAGGATTTAGAGAGGAAGGAATAGGTACCATTATGCTTAACAAGCTAAATTTATTACAAAGGGGAATATATTGATCAAATAATGATGCACAAGGAATTGTGATTTAGGCCTTGTCCGCCCGCCTTAAAAGGCTTCGCCTTCATATGTTAATTTTTCTTTTTCAGGTGGGTGGCCAGGTGGAGCCAGGATAGGAGCATTAATATAAGAGTAACAATAAGAGCTGCGGCAAAGAATTTTTTCTCGGTTGATGTTAAAGAAAGAGCTATTAACCCCAATACTCCACTAGTTAACCAATAGAAGAGAGCTATTTTTCTCCGCCCCCAACCCCTCTCTAGTAGTTTATGGTGAAGATGACCTTTGTCTGCCCAGAAAGGAGATTTTCCTTTAGCAATTCTCCGAAAGAGAGTAAAGGCGGCGTCTGTCATAGGAATAGAGAGTACTAAGAGGGCTGTACCTAGCTTGGCACCTGAAAGAATAGAGAGAGTGGCAAGAAGTAAACCAGCGAGACTTTTACCAGAATAGCCAGGCATTATTTTTTGAGGATAAAAATTCCAGGGTAGAAATCCAGCATAAGCTCCAGCAGTGATAAATGCTAAAGTAGCAACGGTTAGCTGGGAAACATCATGAGCTGAATAGTTAAATGAGAGAATTCCAATGACAAACGCAGCGATCGTAACAAACCCAGGCAATTGCCCATCTACACCACCAGACCAGCCCACAATATTCATTGTCCAGACGATCCAGATTAAGGCAGCAAGATCTGCAAAGATGAGAACAGAGTGGCTTTGACCTAAAAATTCAAATGTCCACTGTAGTTTATCCAGTAATATTGCGCCGTTAAAAGGGTTGGTTATAAAAGGAATGCCAACTCCTACTCCAACAATGATGCCGGCCACAACTAAGTTAGAGATAAAGCGAAGATAGGGGTTGCTTTCTTTTATATCGTCGATGATTCCAATAATAATGGTAATTAGTATTGCCAATATTATTCCAATTATGAGCTTAGATAAAGGAAGAATGATTAAAATAGCGAGCAAAATAGCTGTACCAATTGCAAGTCCACCAGCTCGAGGAATACTCCCTTTGTGTGTTTGGGTTGTTTTTTTGCGTCTAGTAGGATTGTCTATTAAGGAGTATTTATGGGCTAAGCGTATAACCAAAGGGGTGAATAGCAAACTTAGAACGAAGCTTAAAATAAATGGAGTAATTAAATTCACTTAAGTGACCAAGAATATAATATTTAAAAAAGTGTAAAACAGTAAACCACTCGAGAAAAGTCCTCCCAAAACACCTATGCGTACTAGTAGTTTTTCATTTGGTACAAGTGCGTATACCAGGAGAAGATTGGTTAGAAAGATGTTTGTAGCAAGCGTTGGGAGTAAGGTTAGCTCAACTGGTGAAGCTAGTTGTTGCTCTCCCCATGGTAGAGAATAATAGAGTGGCACTTGGGGCGGGATTTTAGACCAGTATGCGGCTAAGCTAATAATAGAGATGACTAACATTGCAAGAAAAGCGTAACTACTTTGTTTAATTGGAGATTGCTTTATAAAAAACAAGAACTTAGTTATGTGGTTGCGGATGTTCATTGTTTTGGCTTTAAAATTATACTTCCGTCAAGATTTAATAAATACACTGTGTTATTTGTTGGTAATGTATATATTATATCTTTCTTATCTATAATAGCAGTTCCGACGTAACGTGGTAAATGTTCGCCTTCTTTTAAGAGAATTTTAGTGATATTTGACTTCATATATCTTTGTAGATAATAACGAGTTTCAAATAATACTAAAGAATCCGTTGTGGCTACAATATCATCGGGTTGAAGTCTTTGAGAGAGCGTCTGGAGAGGAGTGCGGTAGTCCATTTTTCGCTGATAATCTACGAACCAGCTATTAAACCAGATTAAACACACAGTGACTAAACAGAAGAGTAGTAGATGAAATTTTTTAGATAACATTCCTATAGATAGTGTAATTAAAATAGATTCAACTACTGCAATGTGTAATAAGTAGCGGTTAACCCAAAGAGGCTTAAACTCGGATATGGTTAATAGGGTGAGTGGTGGAAATAATAACCAGATTGCTAGTAATTTAGTCATTCTAGTCTTTTTTGTAGCCAAAAAAATCGCAAGGCCAATAGTAGCTATAGTAAGGTAAGTGAGAGGCTTATCTAAACTAGCTGGTTTACTCTGGTAATTTGTAAACAGGCTTGCTAATGATGTTAGCCAAGTTTGTTGAGTAATAGGATAATACCAGGATTCAGAAGAGGCCCTTATCTGATTAATTAGGTATGGTATCCAGGGCGCAAAGACAACAACAGGAATAGTTACATACAGCTTCTTTTTGACAGCTTTTATACTGGAAGTAGTAAAAACTAGGTATATGATTTGAGCTAGATATGCAAGTATAAAATAATAATGAGTATATAACCCCAGACCTGCACTGATGATGTATATATATTTGCGACGCGTGATGAGTGCATAAAAAGATAATGTTACGAATAGAGTTAAGAGAGAATAGGCGCGTACTTCAAATCCATAATATAGCAACATGGGATTTAGAAAGGTAAGAATACTGGCGTATAGAGGTAATTGTTGATTTTTAAGTTTTAATTCTCTGTATAGCAATTTAGTAAGTGGATAGACAATAATTGCGGTTCCAAAGTGAAATATTAGTGATAATAAGCGCGTAGCTACTTCGCTTGTGCCAAAAAGCAATATCCAATAATCTAGTATTAGATAAAATAGTGGAGGTGTAAAGTCAGCAGATGTAGCACGAATTATCTCTATGGGATTTGTTTGGGCGATAAGAATAGAAAAAGCTTCGTCTCGCCAGATAGGCTGGGTAAGGTAAAATAGAGGCGTGTGCTGATTAAGAAATTGCCATAATAAGCTCAACATGTATAACTCTATTTTACAATAATAAATGAAAACAGCAGGTGGATTATTAAGTTCAAGGCGAAAGCAACTAGAATTATCTGTGGAAGATGTTGAGAATAAGTTGCGCATACGCAAGCAATATTTATTAGCAATTGAGAGAGATGATTTTACGATTTTTTCCTCTCCTAATTACATTCGCGGTTTTATTAAAAATTATAGTGAGTTTTTAGATCTGGACTCGGTTAAAGTTTTAGCTGTATTTCGTAGACAATATGCAGATGGTCAAGTTGGTGAAATAATGCCAGAAGGAATGCATAGTCCATTAGATAATCCTTTGCTCAAAATTACACCACAGAGAGCCGTGGTGGTTTCCGTTCTCTTGATCTTGCTTATATTTTTTGCATATCTGTTTAATCAGGCTAGGGGTTTACTTGGAGCGCCAATACTAGAGCTGGTGGAGCCTGCTCAGGACCAGGTCATAAATGTTGGGCAGCTGACTTTCAAAGGAAAAGTTAATCCTGAAGCTGAGCTGTTTTTAAACGGTAAAGAAAAAAAAGTATCACAAGGCGGTGATTTTATGATTGAGGTAGGAGTAATTGAAGGGGTAAATGAGTTCGTGTTAGAGGCAGTTAATAAAAATGGAAAGGTGTCAAGGATTGAGCGCAATATTCGTTATCAGCCCTAATTAACTGTCTTAAGACTTGACACACTCGGATAGATGTTTCATACTTGAATCATGATTGAAGGTTGGCAAGTGTTGTTGGTGGTCGTGGTGATTGTGCTCACAGTGTTGCTTGCGGTAATTGGGATACAGGTAGTCTATGTGATTAAAGAAATCCGCCAGGTTATTCGTAAGGTTAATAGCACTGTTGATAATATTTCTGGTTTCACGAATAAAGTATCTTCCTCTGTTGGTAGCCTTGCTGGTCTTGGTGCTGGAATGAGCGCGGCATTGAGTTTAATATCAATACTTAAGAAACGTTCTGCGGATAGTGAAAAGGAGGAATAATGTCAGATATTGAACACAAAGACCATGAGTTGAACTTGAGTTTTGTGGCGGGTTTGGTTTTAGGATCATCTCTGCTGTTTGCTTTGGGTACAAAAAAAGGACAAAAACTTATTGAGCAAATTAAAGAAGAAGGAGTAGAAATCTGGGAGGAATTTATCGACGAACATCCTCAGCTTGCTGGTCATACGCTTGTAAGCGAAACTAAACAAAATACTGGAGCATTGGAGACTATAAGCAGATCAGCTAAGCGTTTTTTCAAAAAGGCGGCTAAAAAGGCATCCTAATTTGCGTGGTAAAATTTGCATATGCAAATAAATGAGATTCGGCGCAAATACCTCGACTATTTAAATAATCATGGGCATGTGATAGTTGCTTCAGGTTCTTTGGTGCCTGAAGATGATCCTACAACATTATTTACTGGATCTGGCATGCAGCCAATGTTGCAGTATCTATTAGGAAAAGAACACCCAGAAGGAACCCGAATAGCCGATTCGCAAAAATGTTTTCGAGCTATGGATATTGATGAAGTAGGAGATAATCGCCACACTACTTTTTTTGAGATGCTCGGGAACTGGAGTTTGGGTGATTACTGGAAACAAGAACAGCTTACTTGGTTTTGGGAATTTTTGACAAAAGAATTAAATCTGTCTTCTGGAAAATTATATGTTACTTTATTTGAAGGAAATAAAAATATTCCAAAGGACACTGACTCAGTCAAAATTTGGAAAAAATTAGGAGTACAAGAAGATCATATTTTTTTCTATCCAGCTACAAAAAATTGGTGGAGCCGTGCAGGAATTCCAGATAATATGCCAATCGGTGAGCCAGGTGGCCCCACGTCTGAAGTATTTTATGATTTTGGAACTGCTCATGATAACGAGTTTGGTAGTAAATGTCATCCTAACTGTGATTGTGGGAGATTTCTTGAAATCGGAAACTCTGTTTTTATGACCTACAAAAAAATTGAGGCTGGTTTGGAGAAATTACCAAAAAAAAACGTAGATTTTGGAGGAGGTTTAGAAAGGTTAGTAGCGGCAGTAGAAAATCAACCAGATATGTTTAAAACAACAACTTTCAAGCCAATTATTGATGAAATTGTCTCTGTCACAGATAGAGATTATGAACAAAATAAGGTAGCAATGCGAATTATTGCTGATCATTTGCGTGCGGCAACCTTCTTAATTGAAGATGGAGTTGTTCCTTCAAATAAAGATCAGGGTTATGTGCTACGTCAGCTAATTCGTCGTTCCATTGTAAAAATGCGAAGTCTGGGGTTAGATGTTAGGTCTCCAGGTAAGATTATTTCTATTTGTAAACAGGTGATAAAAATGTATGATGAGTCGCCGTATTTTTCTAAACCAGAAAAGTCAGAGAAAAATATTACAGATTTAATAACCAAGGAAGTAGTTCAGTTTAGTTCTACCTTGACTAAGGGATTAAAAATGATTGATCAAACTCCAGCTGAGAGGATAACTTCCGAGTTTGTATTTGATTTATATCAATCATACGGCTTTCCTTTTGAGATAACAGAAGAGTTGCTATCTGAGAGAAAGATTAAAATTAGTAAGGCAGATTTTGATAAAGCGCTCACTAAACATCGTGAAATATCTAAGAAGGGAGCAACTAAGCGCTTTGCTGGAGGTTTGGCAGATCATAATGAAGAGACAATAAAATTGCATACAGCTACGCATTTATTGCATTATGCACTTCGGGAAATACTGGGCGAGCATGTGCAACAAAAAGGAAGCAATATTACAGCCGAAAGGTTGCGGTTTGATTTTTCTCACTCCCAAACCTTGTCTGAAGACGAGTTAAAACAAATAGAAGAATTGGTCAATTCTAAGATAAAGGGCAACTTTGATGTTTGGTCAGAAATATTAGATAAGAAAGATGCAGAAAAGTTAAAAGCCATGGCTTTTTTTGGAGAGAAATATGGTGACAAAGTAAATGTGTACTTTATTGGTAATAAAGGAAAAGAGGCAGAAGCTTTTTCTAAAGAGTTTTGTGGAGGCCCGCATGTGGAACATACTGGAGAATTGGGCACTTTCAAAATAATAAAAGAACAATCAGCTGGCTCTGGTATTAGAAGAATCTATGCCACGCTAAGCAAAAAATAAGTCCTTGTGTTACAATCTGGTCATTCTTTGCCCGTGAGGAGGTGTTAATATGACAACTAAAGCAGAAGTGTCTACTGGGGGCGATTTTTTCGATGTTGTAGTAGCTACTGGAGATAGGACAGAATGGACCATAGGTAGAGATGTTTTCGCTTGGCTTCAAGATACTACGGATAACTTTGGATTTGTGGGAGCAAGGTTAGGTATTCGTTTTAATAGTTGTGGACCTGGTGATACTCTCTATAATGAGGTTGAGGTTGATAAAAGAGATGTTGAAAATTGGGGCAAGCTAGCAAAATTAGTGACGAGTGAGACTGTAAAACTAAGAAATATTGAGTTTAGTTCGTAACTACGGTCTTTTTAAGTCCTAGGGGTTTAAAAAGGATTCATGCTGTCATCCCCGACTTGATCGGGGATCCAGTAAATAACAAACATGGATTACCGCCGGAGTTTATCCGCCTGATAGAGAAGGATACTTTTTTGTCTTGACAGCTCTATAAATGGTAAGATGTAAGTATGCGGCTGCCTGAGGTTATTTCGCAGAAATTATTTAATAAATCTGCTGTTGGTGGGGAGGAGGTAAAAATCTCTTTTGCTGTTCTGTTTGAGCTATCCACGATTACTGTTGCTGCATTCACAACTAAGGAGGATAAGGTTAATATTTTGTCTTACTGCGCCGCAATTTTTTCTGGCTCAATCCCCGATTCTATTGAAACACTAGACAGTTTATTTACAGGTATCGCAGAGGATCTACCTGGGACAGAGAAAATTGAAGAAACTATATTTGGCTTATCTCAAGAATATGTTGAAGGTGATGGTATTAAGCCTGAAGTAAAAAATCAGCTAAAAAATTTGGTGGAAGAGTTGTCACTAAAACCCACAGGATTTGTGGTTATTTCTGAAGCATTAGCATATTTTCTATCTGCCAAAAGCGGGATGCAGGAGAGCGCGATTTTTGTTGGCGTGTACCCTGATGAAATACAGGTCTCTTTAATGAAGATTGGCAATATTGTAGAGGAAAAAACAGTTGCTCACACGGATAATATATGTATGGACGTTAAATCTGCGCTTGCCGATTTCAAGCAAGAAGTATTACCTGCAAAAATTATTCTTTATGACGGAACTATGGACTTAAGTAGTACTAAAGATGAGTTTTTGAATTTTGCTTGGGATAAAGAAAGTAACTTTTTGCACTTTCCTAAAATAGAAGCATTACCTGCTCAAACTACATTGCAAGCGGTGGTGGGAGCATACACTCAAAAAAGCTTGATTGAGATGGATGGAGATATTAAGAAAATTAAACCAGAAGATGTTGGATTTTTATCAAAAACAGAATCTACAGAAAATCAGATTGAAACAATGGAGCCAAAACAAGTGGAACGTGATGAGCCCAAAACAAGATTTTTGCCACGACCCAAGTTTAGCGTGCCTAGTTTTAGTTTTAAACCAAAATTGGGAATAGTAGGTGGTTTTATGATAGTCCTTGTGTTATTGGTTGTGGGAGCTATTATGGCGCAGCTTTTTTATTCAAGTGGCGCAGAGCTTAAAATAATTGTGGACACAAAACTGTTTGAACAAGATCTGGATTTTACGCTTGATCCAGAAGCAGAGGAAGTTGATGTTGAAGAGAGGATTGTTCCAGGAAAAACTGTATCTGTTACGCTTGAAGGAGAAGCTTCTGCCGATACGGAGGGAACAAAATTAATTGGAGACCCCGCCTCAGGTAAAGTAACTTTGTATAATAAGGCATCTGGCTCAAAAACCTTCGCCAAAGGTGAAAGATTAGTTGCTCCTAACAAAATTAGATACAGCTTAGATGAAGAGGTCAAAATAGCTTCGGCATCAGTAAAGATTGAAGCAGGAAGTGAAACAAAAATATATGGTAAAACGCAGACATCTGTCACGGCGGTGGATATTGGACCTGATGGAAATATTAGCAGTGGAACAGATCTGGTGTTTGAAGATTTTGTTTCATCTGACTACTCAGCTACAGCTGATGAAGACTTTTCTGGAGGAACAAGTCGAGAGGTATCCGTTGTAGGCAAGGAGGATATTGCGAATTTACGAAAACAAATTACTGATAGTCTTCAGAAAAAAGCTAAGGGTGATATTGAATCTAATAAAGAAGATAAGGTTACAGTTGTAGAAGATACCATTGAAAGCGAAATAATTAGTGAAAAGTTGAGTGAAAAAGTTGGGGAGCAGGCTAAATCGGTGTCAATGAGCGCAGAAGTAAAGTTTACTGCTGTGGGATTTAATCCTGAAGATATTGCTTTATTACTGAAGCAGGAATCGGAGACGGATTTTCCTGAGGGATATCAAAGCATTAGAGGGTTCAGTCGCCAAACCATATTGGATAAAAAAGTTAATAAAAATGGGTCAGTGGACTTTAAAGTCTCATTTGCTACAACATTAATACCAGATGTAGATAAAGATGAGATAGCTAAATTAGTAGCTGGTAATAAAGTTTCGGAGCTTGAAAAAGAGCTGCGATCACAAAAGTTAGTATCTGGGTTTGAGGTTTCATTTAGCAAGTTTTTACCATTTATTACCCCCATACACCTACCCAAACAAGATAAGCTGACTATAGTTATTTCTACAAGGTAATTTGTATACTACAGGTTGCAATCTATGGGATAGTTCTGCTAAAGTTGTAGTATGTCTGCCCGAGTAAAGTACGTCTATTTAAAAGCGGAACCTAGTCAATCGTTTATGACTATGGTTGGGCAGAAAAAATCCTCTATAACTTCTAGTGTATTGATGTGTATGGGTATGGGTATTATTTCTTGGGTTGCATGGCCGATTCTTTCCTTCCAGTTGATTCAAGCTCCAAAACTAAGACCATTGCTCAATCCAGTGCCAGTTGCGAACATTGTTGAATCAGTTGAAGCTAAAACTATCGAAAAGGAATCTGTATTAACTTATAGTGGAACAAGCGTTGACTATACTCAGGCATCAAACTGGTTTCCAGAAGTTGCTCAGCAATCGGCAGATGTGCAAGGAAATTCATATAAGATATCTATACCTAAGTTGGGAATTAGCGATGCCAATGCATTGGTTGGTGGTGAAGATTTAAGTAAGAGCTTAATCCATTTTGGAGGAACAGCACTACCTGGAGATTATGGTAATGCTGTAATTTTTGGTCATTCAACCTTGCCGTATTTTTATAATCCAGAAGACTATAAGACTATTTTTTCTACTTTACCAAAACTGAAAGAAGGGGATGAGATTTTTGCAGAATATGATGGACTGAAGTATAAATATGTTGTGGAAGAGATGTTTGTAGTTAAACCACAAGATGTTCAGATATTAGAGCAAAAATTTGACGACTCGTACCTAACTTTAGTAACATGTGTACCTCCGGGTACATATATGGAGCGACTAGTAGTTAGAGCTAGGTTAAAGTCGTTATGAACAGCAAAAAAGAGGCTATTGAAGCAATAAAAAAGAAATTAAAAGGTCAGAAGCTAACTGACCATGAAATTTTTGCATTGATGGATGAGATTGGCCACAATCGCTTAGGTCCTATTCTTACTACGTATTTTGCCGCAGCCGGATTTAGTCAGGGATTTACCAAGCATGAGCTAGTTGAGTTTACCGATGCAATGGTAAAGACGGGGAAACAGATCAAGTTTGAGGGTATAGTGGCCGATAAACACTCTATTGGTGGAGTTGCAGGTACAAGAACGTCGATGATAGTCACGCCTATTGTTGCAGCAGCCGGATTCAAAATTCCTAAAAGTTCGACCAGAGCTATTACAGCAGCAGCAGGAACTGCAGATACTATGGAAGTATTGGCGCCTGTTGAGTTTCCGGTAGACCAAATAAAGAATATAGTTAATCAAACCAATGGTTGTATTGTTTGGGGTGGAAAGCTTGGAATAGCTCCAGCCGATGATGTAATTATTCAAGTTGAGCGACCGCTAGCATTTGAATCATTTGACAAGATAGCTGTATCTGTCATGGCTAAAAAAATTGCTATGGGTTCAACTCATCTAGTGATAGATATACCCTTTGGGCCATACATGAAAGTGCGTCATATGAAAGATGCCCAGGTTGTGACTGAAAAATTTGAGTATATAGCTAAGAAATTTGGAATTAAAATTAAAATTGAAGTTATTCCAACCGATGAGTCAAATGGATTTGGGGTTGGGCCAGTGCTAGAAATACATGATGTGTTGGCTATTCTTGAGCAAGATAAAGATAGACCAATAAAGTTTGAAGATCGATCACTCCGTTTAGCGGGAAGTTTGTTAGATATGTGTTTAGCTGACGTGGTAGATCGCAACTCTCTTCCAGTAGTAAGCCAATCTGGAACAGGGCGCGAGATAGCAGAAGAAGTATTAAAGAGCGGTGCGGCGCTTTTAAAGATGCGTGAAATAGTAAAAGCACAAGGAGGAGACCCAAATTTTAGCAGGAGCATGTTTAAAGTTGGTAAATATAAATTTGAGTTAAAAGCTTCAACTTCTGGAGTTGTTAAAGCGATTAATTCCAAAGAATTAAATGGAGTTTCTCGAATATTAGGTTCGCCAGAGGATAAGCAGGCAGGTATGAAAATAGTCAAACGTTTATCAGACAAGGTCAATAAAAATGATATACTGGCGGTATTGTATAGTTCGAGCAAGTGGCGGCTGGATGAAGCGGTTGATACGTTAATGCAGCTACCGATGTATTATCTTGAAAAATAGACTAACAGTTGCGACGGTTATAGCCCTATTAGTAGTAGGAGGGTTGTTAATTTGGTATAAAGAATCCACTTCTCCTGTTAATCAATCTTCCCAAGCGGTTATTTTTGTGGTTAAAAAGGGTGAAGGTGTACGCAGTATAGCAGCGCGACTTAAAGAAGAAGGACTTATTAGAAGTCCCCTGGGATTTTTCATTATCGTGCGACTTAATGACATAGCAAAAGGTATTCAAGCGGGGGATTTTCGTTTATCGCCCTCCATGAGTGCGCGGGAAGTGGCAGATGGGTTAACGCATGGAACCATTGATTCTTGGATTACTATTCCCGAAGGCTGGCGCAGTGGTGAAGTTGCAATGCGAATATCTCAAGAACTAGGAATTCCAGAGATTGAGTTTTTAGCACTTGCCAAAGAAGGATACATGTTTCCAGACACTTATCTTATACCCAAGGAGGCATCTGCAGAAGTAGTTTTAGCTATATTTAATCGAAACTTTGAAACTAAGATTAAGGAAGAATTAGCTGCTCAAATTGCCAATTCACCATACTCGCTTCATCAAATAATAACAATTGCTTCGATTGTAGAGAGAGAGGCTCGTTTTGCTAATGATAGGCCTAAAGTAGCATCGGTATTGTTAAATAGGTTAGAAATTGGTATGCCATTACAGGCAGATGCTACCCTACAGTATATTAAGGGATACGATGAGGCAACTGGTAAATGGTGGCCCCAAGCTCTCTCTCTAGATAAAGAGTTAGATTCTCCTTATAATACATATCTAAACACCGGTCTTCCTCCAGGACCAATTGCTAATCCAGGACTTGCTGCAATAAAAGCAGTGCTTAATCCTGCTAATACCAACTATATTTATTATGTCTCTGAAGCAGATGGAACAACTCATTTTTCCGAAACCTACGACGAACACCTTTTGAATATCCAAAAATACCTCTGATAATAAGTGAATTTCAAGGCTAGACAAGGCTTTGCCTTAAGTTAAGTAAATAAAATAACTAGTAAAAGCTCCGTAACCCCCGAGGTTGTAAATCCTAAGCAGCATGCAGATTTTGTACTCAAAATGAATTTAACACCCGGTGTTAACACCGGGTGTTAGTAAAGTGTTGACAGGGAATTAGCAGTCGTGGTATTATTCTGCTAATTATGGATACATTGAGTGAAAGACAGACTCAAATTTTGAAAGTTCTGATTGAGGAGTACATAGATACTGCTGAGCCAGTGGGTTCTGTTACGCTGGAAAAAAAGTATGATCTTGGTGTTTCTCCTGCAACTATTCGCAACGAAACGGCAGCATTGGATGCGGCAGGCTATCTTAAGCAACCACATACATCTGCTGGACGCATTCCTACATCAAAAGCACTTCAACTATATGTGAAAGAATTAATGCAGACACAGGATATGAGCGTAGCAGACGAAGTCTCCATTAAAGAGAAAATTTGGGATTCAAGGCATCAGTCTGATAAGATGCTTCGTAATTTAACAAGAGCTCTGGCAGCAGCCACGAATACGCTTTCAGTTATAGCTGTTGAAGATGGTAATTTATATTATTCTGGTGCGGGTAATGTGTTAAATATGCCAGAGTTTTATGATATAGATATTACACGTAATTTATTATTAATGTTGGATGAATTTGAACGCTGGGATGATGTTTTTTCTCAGATGGGAGAAGAGGGAACTCGAATATTTATTGGACCAGAGTTAAAAGATGAAATCTTTAATCCTTATTCATTTATCTTTGCACCTGTACAATTAAGCCAAGGACGTAAAATATATATTGGAGTTGTAGGGCCAAGACGTTTGCAGTATCGCAAGCTCGTACCAACTGTAGATTATTGTGCGCGTTTACTTGGAGAGGTAGCATCATGGTAAAAAAAATAAAATATAATAAGGAAGACCAAGTAAAACTGGTTGAGAACAGGGTGAAACTGGCCGAAGACCAAATGAAAAGGGCTGTAGCAGATTACAGAAATCTGCAAGCACGAGTGATACGTGAAAAAGAAGATTTTGCTAAATATGCAAATTCGAAACTTATAACAGCTTTTTTGCCTGTGCGCGATGCATTGGTTAGAGCAATAGATCATCTTGAGGAGACAAGTGGTGTACAATTGATATTAAAGCAATTCGATGATACACTTTCTCAAGAAGGAGTTAGCAAAATTGAGCTTGAGGCTGGATCTAAGTTTGATCCGGAAGTGATGGAGGCGATTGATGGAATTAAGGCAGAATCAGGTAAAAAAATTGGCGTTGTAGCAGAAGTGTTAAGGGCAGGATTTAAATATAAGGAACGCGTGTTGCGCCCAGCAGAAGTAAGAGTATATACTTAAAATATGACAAAAATAGTAGGAATAGATCTAGGAACAACTAATTCAGCTATAGCCGTGATGGAAGGTGGCGAATCTAAGATGATCCCTTCTTCAGAAGGAAGAAATATTGTGCCGTCCGTGGTGGACCCAATTAAACGAGTCGTGGGAGACGTTGCTAAACGTCAACAAGTCTTAAAACCTGAACAGATTATTTTTTCAATCAAGCGACTTATGGGGCGCAGATTTGATGATAAATCTGTGCAGAAAGATAAGGAGTGGCTGCCATATAAGGTTATTAAAGGAAAAAATAATCTTGCGGTTGTGGAAGTTGAAGGCAAAGAATATGCACCGCAAGAAATTTCTGCCATGATTCTTTCAAAGTTAAAAAAAGATGCAGAAAATTATCTTGGAGAGAAAGTCGAAGAAGCTGTTATAACAGTTCCTGCATACTTTGATGATTCCCAAAGGCAAGCAACAAAAGAAGCAGGTGAAATAGCTGGGCTTAAAGTAAAGCGTATTTTAAATGAACCAACTGCGGCTGCTCTAGCGTATGGACTGGACAAAAAACATTCACATACGGTAGCCGTCTATGATTTAGGTGGAGGAACTTTTGATATTACTATTCTTGAGCTTGATGAAGGAGTATATGAAGTTAAGGCGACCAATGGGGACACTCATCTAGGAGGAGATGACTTTGACCAAAAAATTATAAATTTCTTAGCTGATAGTTTTAAGAAAGAACATAATATAGATCTTAAGAAGGATAAACAAGCCTTACAGAGGTTGCGGGAAGCCGCAGAAAAAGCAAAAATAGAGCTTTCTACGAGTTCTGATGCGGAGATTAACTTGCCATTTATTACCCAAGGCGCTGATGGGCCACTTCATTTAGTTACCAAGTTAACTAGAGCGAAACTGGAAGATTTAGTATCAGACTTGGTGCTCAAGTCGTTTGAACCTGTTAAAGAATGTCTGAAAGATTCTGGTAAAGAAAAATCTAAGATCGATGAGATTATTTTGGTTGGTGGAATGACAAGGATGCCCAAAATCCAGGAGGAAGTTGGTAAATTTTTTGGCAAAGAACCACATAAGGGGATTAATCCAGATGAAGTGGTGGCTGCTGGTGCAGCAATTCAGGCTGGGATATTGATGGGAGATGTTAAAGACGTATTATTGCTTGACGTTACACCATTGACTTTGGGATTAGAAACATTGGGGGGAGTAAAAACACCACTTATTGAGCGCAATACTACAATTCCAACTTCTAAAAGCCAGGTGTTTTCTACAGCTGCAGATAATCAAACACAGGTTGAGATTCATGTGTTGCAGGGTGAGCGACCAAGAGCAGTGGATAATAAGTCGTTGGGAAGATTTGTTTTAGACGGAATTCCTCCTTCGCCGCGTGGTGTACCGCAGGTCGAGGTTGAGTTTGATCTTGATGCTGATGGTATTTTAAAGGTTAAGGCTAAGGATAAAGCAACTGGCAAGGAGCAAAGCATTCAAATTAAAGGAGCAACTGGATTGTCTGAGGAAGAAGTTGAGAAGATGAAAAAAGAAGCCGAAGAACATGCAGAGGAAGATAAAAAAGAGCAGGAAACAATAGAGATAAAGAATCAAGCAGAAACAGTTATATATACTGCTGAAAAAACCTTGCGTGAGTCTAAGGATAAGATTAAAAAGGAGGATAAAAAAGAAATTGAAGACAAAATTAAGGAGCTTAAAGAAATTCTTGAAAAGGGAGAAAAAGATGAAATAACTACAAAGATTGAAGAGTTATCACAGTCGTTATCTAAAGTGGGAGAAGTTTTAAATAAGGAACAACAGGAGAAAGAAGAAACTAAAGAAAATAATGAGTTAGATAAAGAAGAACCTGCAAAAGCTGATCCTAATAAAGTTGATGGGGATGTTGAAGAAGGAGAAGTTGTTGAGGACTAATTATTAGTTTAGGTTGTGTAATTTTGGTAAGCGCGATAGTCGCGCTTTTTTAATACAAAAAAATGGCAGATTATTATTCAATACTAGGTGTAGGTAGGTCAGCCACGGCGGATGAAATGAAAAAGGCTTACCGCAAAATGGCTCTAAGATGGCACCCAGATAAGCATAAAGAAGTAGATAAGAAAGCAGCGGAAGCTAAATTTAAAGAGATAAATCAGGCGTATGAAGTTCTTTCAGATCCTAAAAAGCGGCAGATGTATGATCAGTTTGGAGAAGATGCATTTAAAGGTGGAAGTGCGGCGGGTCAACAAGGTCCTTTCAACTATACCTACAGTAGCGCTGGAGGAGCGGGATTTGAAGATATATTTGGAGGGGGCAAAGGATTCTCAGATCCATTTGACATATTTGAGCAATTTTTTGGAGGAGCTTCTCCGTTTGGTGGAGCAAGGTCTTATCAACCACGAGCAGCTTATAGGACAAAGATTGAATTTATGGAAGCAGCTAAGGGTGTAGAAAAAGAATTTGTAATTCAAGGAAAGAATAGAAAAGTTAAGATTCCTCCTGGGGTAGCCGATGGAACCCAGATTCGCTTTGACGACTTTGATTTAGTTATACAAGTTGGAGTGCATCCAAAATTTAAGCGGCGTGGGCAAGATATCATAGTAGAAAAAGATATTAGCTTTACTCAGGCAGCATTAGGTATTCAGATGGAAGTAGAAACATTAGATAAACCAATTAAGGTTAAGGTAAGACCCGGTACTCAACCTGGAACATTAATCAGATTATCTGGTAAGGGACTTGCCTATCCCAGGCGTTCAACAAAGGGAGATCTGTATATAAAGCTAAATATTCAAGTTCCAAAAAAGCTTACTAGCCGTCAAAAAGAGCTTTTAAAACAGCTCCAAGAGATAGAGTAGGTTGCCCGCCTCTGTAATTCCCAGCTTGACTGGGAATCCAGTGCAGAAAAAGTGAGTTTGCCAGAAATTATGGTAGAATTAAAGCATGAAAAGTAATCGTTCACGCACTAGTAAAGGAGTATACCGATCGGTTAGAAGTGATATGAAGATTGGCACTATAGAAAAGAAATACAGTGTAGACTTAGGGGTTCGTTCTGATATGAAACTTGGTAATTATCTGCAGCAAAAAGGCTATCCCTCGTTGTCAGGAATGCTTAGAGACGCAGATGCTTAATGAGTAATTTTCCATTTGTTGATGATAGGATTCTTCAAAATAATTTAGATTTAGCGTTTGTTCATGTTGTTGATCTCTTGGCGCTTTCAGAGTCACAATCATACGAGAATAAGAAAACCTTGGTTAGTAGTTTAAGAAAAACGATAATTATTCATACTGCTTCAATTATTGAAGCTCTTTTACTGTGGAAGTTTAGAAATGTTTGCAATGGGAAAAGTGTGGTATTAATTGATGAGTGGAAATACTTAAATATTAGAGTAATTTATCCAATAAGTGATTCTGAGGAAGTGATATCAGGATTTCGTAAGAAGGAAGAGCGAAATTTAAGTAAACTTGATTTTGTGCGTGTTACAGATTTATGTTTTAAGTATAAAATAGTTAAGTCAGCTAAACTTAAGATAGAGATAGATAATGTGAGAGAGTTAAGAAACAGGCTTCATCTTGGTGGTCTTGCTGAAATGGAAAGGGAGTATAGTAAGAATGACTTAGAGTTTTGTTTTAGTGTAGCAAAAAAAGTTAAAAAGCTTGTAGCAAAATAAAGATTATTACTTCCGTATACAATTAGGTTAATATTTGAGTATACCCTGGTCATATATAGCTTGAGCTTGCTCAAATGGGCTAGTTTTGTTAAAATGAAGCGTAGGTGGGTTTGTTGCCCGTCTTATTTATTATTTACATATGGCAATAGTACGATCAGAGTTTGCGTTAGCATTGAATCAGGTTGCCTCCGAAAGAGGCATTGATCCAAAGGTTGTTCTTGAATCTATCGAGCAGGCAATACTGGCTGCTTATCATAAGGACTATGGAACTGATGAACCAGATCTTAAAGATGACGAAAATGCAGAGAATAGTGAGGAGTTTGAAGAAACTATTAAGATCAAGCTCGATCCAGTTACTGGTGGGGCAAAACTAGTTCAAGATGGTAAAGATATTACCCCTGCTGGCTTTGGGCGAATTGCAGCTCAAACAGCTAAGCAAGTAATATTGCAGAGAGTGCGTGAAGCAGAAAAATCTTCAATTATGACTGACTACCAAGATAAAGTAGGAACAGTAATAAATGGCATGGTACTTCGGATTGATGGACCAAATGTATTAATAGATATTGGTCGAGCACAAGGAATAATGCCTCCTCGAGAACAAATTCCCTCTGAAGACTATTCGAAGAATAAACGTATTGCTGTATATGTCAAAGAAATTCGTGAGGGGCGCCGTGGTAATGAAATTATTGTATCTCGCGGGGATAAGAGCTTAGTTGAAGGTTTGTTTCGTAATGAGGTTCCTGAGGTTGCTCAAGGTGCTGTTCAAATTAAAGCTACTGCTCGTGAAGCTGGTTCTCGTACAAAGATAGCTGTATTTTCAGATCAGCAAGGAGTAGATCCGGTGGGTTCTTGTGTTGGTCAGAAAGGTGTTCGGGTACAAGCTGTAATAAATGAGCTTGGAGGAGAAGAGAAAATAGATGTTATTGCCTGGAGCGATAATATTGAACAATTTATTCGCCAATCGTTAGCTCCAGCTGATGAATTAACGGTTAAGATAAATGAGGAAGAGAAACACGCTCTAGTATTAGCACCTGAAGATCAATTATCACTGGCAATTGGTAGAAATGGTCAAAATGTTCGTCTTGCTGCACAGCTTGTAGGGTATAAGATAGATATTCGCGATGCTTCTGGCGGAGACGAGAAAGAGAAGAAACAGTTAAAAAATGATGAAGTAAGTGAGGAAAAATAAGTAACATGTTGTTAACTAATTTTCCAATAAAAAAATGGCAAGTAAAAAAGAAAAAAAACCAGCAACTAGTTCTAGTAAGAGACCGCCAATTGTAGCAGTATTAGGTCATGTTGATCACGGAAAAACTTCTCTTCTTGACTATATCCGTAAAACAAGAGTTGTAGAACGTGAGGCTGGTGGAATTACCCAAGGAATTGGTGCGTATCAGATAGACGTGTCACCCACAAAAATTACTTTTATAGACACTCCTGGTCATGAAGCTTTTTCTAAGATGAGGAGTCGTGGAGCGGTTGTTGCTGATATAGCTATTTTGGTAGTAGCGGCTGATGATTCTGTTAAACCCCAGACGGAAGAATCAGTTAAATATATTAAGGAAGCGGGAACTCCCATGATAGTTGCTATCAATAAAACTGATTTGCCAGCAGCTGATCCAGAAAAAGTAAAAAAAGATTTATTACGTGTAGGTGTTGCTTGTGAAGGTTATGGTGGAGATACTGTTGCGGTTAATATTTCAGCCAAGACCGGTAAAGGCATTGATGAGTTATTGGAGATGATTGGTTTAGTAGCAGATATGCAAGGGTTAATGTCAAACCCGCAAGGTGATTTGGAGGGAGTTGTTGTTGAATCTAAATTAGATAAAAGATCTGGAATATTAACAACTATTATTGTTAAAAATGGTACCTTAAGAAATAGAGAAATTATTAAGGCAGGAAATGTTCAAGGTAAAGTTAAAGCATTGCTTGATGAGTTTGGAAAAAGAGTAGATCAGGTTTTACCATCTTCACCAGTAGAAATACTAGGTTTTACTAAACTGGTTCCAGTCGGTTCGGTTGTAACAAGAGTTGGTGAACATGCCTCTACGAAAGTATTGTTGGAAACTAATTCAACTTCTGATACTCATAAAAAGAAAGGAATATTGAAGTTAATAGTTAAATCTTCTTCAAATGGATCATTAGAATCTGTGTTGGAAGGGTTACCAGTTGGAATTGAAGTAATTCGTTCAGGGGTGGGAGATGTTAATCGTGATGATATAGAGTTTGCAATCGTTTCAAAAGCTGCTGTTATAGGGTTTGAAGTTGATGCAGATTCTGCTGTAACACAATTAGCAGCAGACCAAAAAATTATTTTAAGAACTTATAAAATTATTTACCAACTTATTGAGGAAGTAGAAGATGTAATTAAAGAGTTAACAAGCGTACCGGAAGAAGTAGCCACAGGCGTGGCCAAGGTTTTGGCTAAATTTAGCATTGGAGATGTAAATGTGGCTGGAGTGAGAGTGGAACAAGGTATCCTTAGACTTAAGGATATGGTTAAAGTTGAGCATGAAGGAAAAATATCTAGGGGTAAAATAGTCTCTATTAAGCAGCAAAAAGTTGAGGTCAATGAAGCAAAACAGGGAGGTGAATATGGAATTGGGGTATCCTCAGAACTTGATTTTATTAAAGGAGATGTTATTATAGCCTATAATATTCAATAGTGAGTACTATGAGTTTACAACAAGAACTTAATCAGCTTAAATTAGTATTAGATAAAGCACAGAGCATTGCAATAGTTGTTCCAGAAAATGCAACTTTTGATCAACTTGCTGCAGCGCTTGGTCTGTATTTGGGTCTGCTTAAATTAGGTAAATCTGTGTCAGTACTAGCAAGTTCTAAACCCAAGCAGGGAGATAATCTTGTTGGTATAGAAAAAATTAAAACTTCCTTGGATGGAGCAAATCTAGTTATTTCTTTTCCATATGATGAAGGAAGTATTGAGAAAGTAAGTTACACAGAGGAACTTGGGCGTCTGAATATTGTTATTGAACCAACAGATAAACAACTTAAATTCTCAAAAGAAGACGTACGCTTTAATAGCGGTGGAAATAATGTAGACGTAGTATTCACAGTTGGAGTGAGTAAACTTGAAGATATTGGTGAGTTATATGTAAGCCAGTCAGCGCTATTTAGTAGTGCTAATATAATAAATATTGGCAATGGTCAAGAAGTAAGTTCATATGGAAAAGTTAACATTGTTAATCCCAAGCTACCAACTGTTTCAGAAATTATTGCGCTAGTGCTAAAGAACTTAAACGTTGTCATGGATAAAGACATTGCTACTAATCTTTATCGTGGATTACAGCATGCAACTGATGACTTTGCGTCAGATAAAGTATCTGCATTAACATTTGAAGCAGCTGCTTTAACTATGCGTAGCGGTGCTGTACGTATGCAAATACAACCAGCTAAGCAGGTCGCAGATCCTGTAGGGACCGCAGGTCCAGTACGGATCGCAGATCCTGTACGGAAAGAAGTAGAAGAAGCTGTGTTAGTAGAGACTCTCTCACCAGCTCCAGTTAAACAAACAGAACCTGCAACTATTGCGAATGATTGGTTAAAACCCAAAATCTTCTCCACAGACAAGAACTAATCCCTAATTAACTGTTGACGGCTTTGGTTGACTGTGATAGAATGAGCATTCATCATTAAGCCTGGCAGTGTCGCCAGAGTACAAAAGAGCGTGTCCTACGCTTATTTTTGTATTTTTTAATGAGAATACGCTTCGGATGTCAAAGAAAAAAACAATACGACAAAACTGGGGAAAAGTCTTTCCAGAAAATCTGCCAAAATTAGATCTTATTGCTATTCTAAAAGAATCGTATTCTTCGTTATTGGAAGAAGAAATTCCTAGTTTACTCAAGGAAGTTTTTCCAATTGAGGATTATACTGGTAAAAATTGGAGACTTTCGTACAGTGGTTATCACTTTGAGGAGCCTAGCCTTACAGATCCTCAAGCACAATCTAAAGGTCTTAGTTTTACCCAACCTCTATATCTTACAGTTACCTTAAAAAACCTAAAAACAGAAATAGAGTCTACGGAAGATGTATTTATAGGTGATATTCCAGTGATGACAGAGAGGGGAACCTTTATTGTTAATGGAGTAGAACGCTGTATTATTAGTCAGCTTATTCGTGCGCCTGGAGTATACTTTACTGGAGAGCAAGACTCTGTTACGGGTAGAATGTTGTATCAGGCAGAAATTAGACCTGTTCATGGTTCTTGGTTAGAGTTTGCTGTGGGACGTAACGATGTTATTACAGCACGCATTGATCGTCGTCGTAAGTTTCCTGCTACTACACTACTACGTGCAATGGGAGAGACAGTAAGCGATGCACAATTGAATGGACTTTTTGGTGATATAGATAACGATCCCGATCATCAATATATTAAATCGACTATTAATAAAGATACAGCTAAAACATATGAAGAAGGTATTTTAGATGTTTACAAGCGTATGCGACCAGGTGAACCTGCGGTGTTTGATACTGCACAGGACTATTTTCATAATACTTTTTTTGATCCTCGTCGTTATACTTTAAATAAAGTTGGAAGGTTTAAGATTAACAAAAAACTAGAATTGGACATACCAGAAACAAATGAATTCCATACGCTTCAACCTGAAGACGTAACAGCAACATTGCGGTATTTAGTTCAACTGCAGAATGGAATTGGTGAAGTTGACGATATTGACCACTTGGCTAATCGTAGGGTACGCCGAGTGGGTGAGTTGGTATCGCACGTGGCTTTTAGAGTTGGCTTATTCCGGATGGAGAGAATTGTAAAAGAACGCATGAGTTTAGCTGGTTCTAAGGGAGAAATTACTCCTACAGATTTAGTCAATGCTAGGCCACTAATGGCTGTTGTTAATGATTTTTTTCGTACAAATCAGCTATCTTCTATAGTTGACCAAACTAATCCTTTATCTGAGCTAGATAATTTACGACGATTAACTGTTATGGGCCCAGGTGGAATTACTAGAGAACGCGCATCATTTTCGATTCGAGATATTCATTCTTCTCAATATGGACGAATTTGTCCTGTACGTTCACCAGAAGGACCAAATATTGGATTGGTTACATATGCTTCTTTATTTGCCAAGATTGATGAATATGGCTTTTTGCTAAGTCCGTATCGTAAAGTTGAAAAACAAGGAAACAAAATGAAGATAACAGAAGAAGTCGTATATTTAAGAGCAGATGATGAGGAACATCATCATCTTACTCATGCTAGCGTTGAGATAGATGAAAATAATTACATTACGCAGAAACGTGTGCCAGCTCGTTTTGAAGGTGAATTTATTGAAACAGATGTAACAAATATTGAGTATATTGATCTTGTCCCACGCCAAGTTGTAGGTGTAGCCGCTTCGCTAATTCCGTTCATTGCGCATGACGAAGCAATTCGTGCTTTGATGGGTACAAACATGCAGTCACAAGCGGTTCCCTTGTTAAGAGCCTCTTCTCCTGTAGTGGGGACAGGAATGGAAGCAGAGGTACCATTGGCTATGGGGCGTGTTATTAGAGCTCCCGAGTCAGGAACAGTAGAATATGTTGATGCTACTAAACTCATTATGAAATACAAGAGCGGAAAGAAAGAATATGATATTGCTAAATTTACAAAAACAGCTCAGAGCACAACCTTTACACAAAAACCTGCAGTTATTATGGGAGAAGAAGTTGATAAGGGTCAAGTAATTGTTGATGGTCCTGCTTGTGAAGAGGGAGAGTTGGCTTTGGGTCAGAATTTGATTGTGGCCTACATGAGTTACGAAGGATTGGAATATGAGGATGCTGTTGTTGTCTCGGATCGGTTGGTAAGAGAAGATCTATTAACTTCAGTAAACATCGAAGAGTACGAAGCGCAGGTAGTAGAGACCAAGCTGGGTCCTGAAGAGACGACGCGAGATATTCCCAATGTTGGGGAAGAGGCTTTAGCTAATTTAGATGAAGATGGAATTATAATTGTTGGAGCGGAAGTTGGTCCTAGTAGTATACTTGTAGGTAAAATTGCTCCCAAAGGTGAAACAGAGTTAACAGCAGAAGAGAGGCTTCTTAGAGCAATTTTTGGTGAAAAAGCTCGAGATGTCCGTGATACAAGTTTGCGTATGCCACATGGTGAGCGTGGCGTAATAATTGATGTGAAGGTTTTAGATCGGGATGGGGGAGATGAGCTAGAGCCAGGAGTTATGAAGAAGATCATTGTTCAAGTAGCCCAGATACGTAAAGTTACCGTGGGAGATAAACTAGCTGGTCGTCATGGAAACAAGGGAGTTATTTCTAAGGTAGTTCCACGAGAAAATATGCCCTATTTAGAAGATGGTACTGCAGTGGATATTATAATTTCACCACTATCTGTGTTGTCGCGTATGAATTTGGGACAACTGATGGAAGTTCATTTAGGCTGGGCAGCGGGTAGTCAGGGATTTAAAGTAGGTTTACCTGTATTTGAAAAAGTTGAAGAAAGTCGCATGACAGATGAATTGAGAAACGCTGGGCTACCTTTAACAGGTAAAGCAATGCTGAGGAATGGCAAGACAGGAGATTTATATGAACAACCAATTACCGTAGGTGTTGGGTATGTTATGAAATTGATACATATGGTTGAAGATAAGATCCATGCTCGTTCGACTGGACCTTATTCATTAGTAACACAACAACCTCTTGGAGGAAAAGCGCAAATGGGAGGCCAAAGACTTGGAGAAATGGAAGTTTGGGCTCTGGAAGCACATAAGGCAGCTCATACATTACAGGAGATGTTGACAATTAAATCTGATGATGTAGTTGGAAGAGCTCAAGCATTTGAAGCAATAGTAAAAGGTACCACAATTCCTGAGGCGGAAATTCCAGAATCATTTAAGGTTTTAATTAAAGAACTTCAGGCATTGGGATTGAGTGTGGATGCAACTGATGTGAAAGAGGAACAACAAGACTTTAGTGTTCCAGAAGAAAAAGTTGAGGATGTTGAAAAACTCAAAGCAAAAATTTCTGATGACATTGTAGATGATTTAAGCGATAATAAGGAGCTAAAAGAAGAGAGCGAAGAAATTGTAGAGGAGGAATAATTATGGTTTTGTTTAAACAACAAATTAAAAATATAACAGATTTTGGTGGTCTACAGATAAAGCTTGCCTCACCAGAAGAAATTTTGTCCTGGTCATATGGGGAAGTAACTAAACCAGAAACTATTAATTATCGGACTTTAAAACCCGAAAAAGATGGCTTGTTTGATGAGCGAATTTATGGACCAACCAAGGACTGGGAATGTTACTGTGGTAAATATAAGAGAGTTCGTTATCGTGGAATTATCTGTGATAAATGTGGAGTTGAAGTAACACATTCTAGAGTAAGAAGAGAGAGAATGGGTCATATTACACTGGCAACTCCTGTTGCGCATGTTTGGTTTTTCCGTGGGGCCCCTTCAAAATTATCTTTACTTTTAGATATGTCAGCCAAGGACCTTGAATCGGTAATTTACTTCTCGTCGTACATAATAATTGACGTTGAAGAGGACAAGCGTAAGAATGCACTTGCCGACCTTGAAAAAGGACTAAAAGAAAAAATTGAGGCAATTACTCAATTATATGCTCAAGAAAAGGAAAAATTAGAATCCTTATTTAAAGACAGAGAAACCGAGGCAAAGGGCAGTAAAAGTTCTTCAAAAGAATCAACGGAACTGGCTATGAGCGAGCTTAAGCTTAAAGGTAAGCAGCGAGTAGCTAATGTGAGTGAGCGTGAAAATGTTGAAAAGGGCCAAGCCGAAGAATTAATGACGCGTTTAATGCGCTTGATTAAAGATCTTAGACCACATTCTGTTTTGACAGAAGATGAGTACTTTAGTTTAAGCGAATACACTAATCTTGATTTCCTTAAAGTAGGAATTGGAGCAGACGGATTGTTAGATGTGATGAAAAGATTGGATCTTAATAAGACGATGACTAATCTACGCAAAAAAATAGACAAAGTTAAGGGGCAGCAATTAGTAAAACTTATTAAGAGATTGAGAACGATTGAAGAGTTTAAGAATGCTGGAATTGATCCATCTTGGATGATTTGGCGAGTGCTTCCAGTTATTCCTCCTGATCTTAGACCAATGGTCCAGTTATCTGGAGGAAGATTTGCTACATCTGATCTTAACGATCTATATCGTAGAGTTATCAACAGAAATAATCGACTGAAACATCTGATTGACTTGGGTGCTCCGGAGATTATATTGCGTAATGAAAAACGTATGCTTCAAGAATCAGTCGATGCATTGATAGATAAGACTCAACGTCGACGTAGATATGGTAAAGAGCTTAAGTCACTTTCAGATATGCTCAAGGGTAAGCAAGGACGTTTCCGTCAAAATCTTCTAGGTAAGCGTGTTGACTACTCAGGTAGATCTGTTATCGTAGTGGGCCCAGAACTCAAACTTAATCAGTGCGGTCTTCCAAAAGAAATGGCGCTTGAGATGTTTAAGCCATTTATTTTGCATGAATTAGTTGTGCGCGAACTTTGTCCAAATGTAAAGAGAGCACGTACATTTTTGGATGAAAGACATGCGGAGGTTTTTGATATTTTAGAAGAAGTTATTAAAGATCACCCCGTGCTCTTAAATCGTGCACCTACTTTGCATAAGCTGGGTATTCAAGCATTTTATCCTTTACTGATTGAAGGTCAAGCTATTCGTATTCACCCTTGTGTATGTTCTGGTTACAATGCAGACTTTGACGGAGATCAAATGGCGGTACATATTCCTTTATCCAAGGCAGCGATTAAAGAGTCGGCAGAATCCATGACGCCAGTGCAGAACTTATTAAAGCCAGCTGATGGAAGTCCAGTATCTGTACCAAATAAAGAAATGGCAGTTGGGTGTTACTACTTAACTTCATTAGATCCAGAACTTGTTGATAAAAAAGATGAAGATCTAAAAGTCTTCAGCAGTGGTTATGATGCAATTCTAGCATCAGATAGTGGTCTAATTTCTATACGTGAGCCAATTCGTGTGCGATTGAGTGCTGGAAATATAGTACGAACAACAGTTGGTAGGATAAGGTTTAATGAAGTTTTACCAGAAGAGATGGAATTCTTTAATGAAACTGTTGATCAAAAACAGCTGAAAGCATTTGTTAAAAACGCGATGGGTGACTATAGTAATGAGAAAGTTGCTGGAATGATTGATGCGTTTAAGAATTTGGGTTTCTGGGGATCCATTCGCTCAGGAGGATTATCTGTCTCTGTTTTTGATAATGAGATGGTTGCGGACAAAGACAAGATGATCAAAGAAGCTGAAGTACGCACTTCTGAGGCAGAAGAAAATTATAATCAGGGACTAATTACAGATACTGAGCGTCGTAGCTTGTCTAATGATATCTGGATTGAAACTACAGAAAAATTGGCTGATCTTACCTGGGACAATATGTCTTCTACGAATCCAATTCGGCATATTATTCAATCAGGTGGAGCTCGTGCAAGTCGAGATCAGTTAAAGCAATTAGCGGCAATGCGAGGACTAGTTGTTGATCCTTTGGGTAAAATTGTGGAACTCCCTACTAAGAGTAATTTTAGAGAAGGACTTTCTATTTTTGAATATGTTACTTCTACTAGAGGTTCACGTAAAGGATTAACTGACTCAGCTTTGAAAACTGCTGATGCAGGATACTTAACTAGAAGATTGGTTGATGTAGCTCATGATGCAATTATCCGGGAGGATGATTGTGGTGCGGGACAAGGTTTTGAAATTGTTGCATATGATCACCGCCAAGCAACTTTTGCCGAGAGGATAGCAGGCCGCTTCTTAGCAGCGGATGTTTTGGTTCCTAATGCTAAAAAGGTGTTATATAAAGCAGGTGCCTATATCTTAGAAGAAGACGCTGCGAAGATTGCAGAGAGCGGTATAACTGAAGTAGTTGTTCGTTCGCCAATTACTTGCAACACTGAGTATGGTATGTGTGCAAAGTGTTATGGACGAGACTTTGCTACTTTAGAGCAGGTTGAGCTGGGCACACCAGTAGGCGTAGTTGCTGCGCAATCTATTGGAGAGCCAGGTACTCAGTTAACAATGCGAGTTAAACATGCTGGAGGAATTGTTGGATTAGATGTTACACAGGGTTTACCACGAATAGAAGAACTATTTGAAGCTCGTACACCAAAAGTACAGTCGCCTATTGCTGAAATATCTGGAAAAGTTAGTGTGGAAGAGGGGCAAGGTTGGGTAGTGACAATTCAGGGAGTTGGTTCAAGTGATGACGAAACACGTGAATACCATATTCCTCATATATTACAACTTAGTGTTAAAGATGGGCAGTTAATAGAAGCAGGTGAGCAGCTATCTTCAGGGTTCTTAAATCTGCAAGATGTGCTTAAGGTTAGGGGCTTAAGAGGTTCGCAACTCTATCTACTAGATGAGATTCAGAGAGTGTATGAGTCGCAGGGTATTCCTATTAATGATAAGCATTTGGAAGTTATTATTCGCAAGATGAGCGAAAAGGTTCATATAGATACTGCGGGCGATACTACTCTAACAGTTGGTGAAGTTATTAATAGAGATACTTTTGAAAAAACTAATGCACAAATATTAGCTGAGGGTGGCGAAGCTGCAACTGGTAGCGTTACGATATTAGGTATTACTAAAGTAGCATTACATACAGAGTCATGGCTGTCAGCTGCATCTTTTCAGCGTACAACCCAGGTGCTAACTAACTCAGCAACTAAAGGTGATATAGATCAATTACGTGGTCTTAAAGAGAATGTTATTATTGGTCGTCTTATCCCCACATCCCCCGAGCGCGCAGTAATGCTTAACTAATAAGTGTTAGAATGTGGTCATGGATGCAGACTTTATCCAGATTTTGAATTTTCTCCATAAAGCTGAAGGGTTAAAGAGAGAGCTTAGACATAGTTGGCTATCTGATGGTAGACAAGAGTCTGTTGCTGAACATTCATGGCGCATGTCTTTGATGGGAATTCTTCTTGTCCCATATATTAAGCAAAAAATTAATATAGCTCACTTGTTGCAGATGATAATTTGTCATGATCTGGTAGAAATTGAAGTGGTAATTCAGCATAACGAGGCGGATATTTTCTACATGGTCTAAAAAAATAATGAGTATGGTTTAAATCTTCATGGACAAGATAAAGCTGTATCTAAGATTATTGATTTAGTTCTTTTTAATAAACATGTATACCAAGAATGCAGGCAAAAAAATAATGGATGAAGGATTAGATGTAAAAGAATTTGAGAAGGAGTGGGAAGAATTTAAGGATAAATTCTAATCAACACCCGGTGTTAACACCGGGTGTTGATGGATCTAACTAGTCAATTATTTGATCTTTTATATGTTTTAACTCTTTTTGATAATCCGCTTGGTCTATGACGAATTTTTTGTAATTATTTCTTGTATGGAAGTTGTTCAGTATGAGACTTGTTGATATAAAAGAAAGACTGGTTTTTCCGATGTATGATGGATACGAAGACATTGAGTAATCTTGAAGCTGGTCAGTTTGAACTAAATTGGCGGTTGAAGGATTAAGATGAACGTATCTAGAAACATGATACAATTTTTCGTCGCTGTCTATTAATCTAACCTGAAATGCTGATTGCATTAATGGACCGCTCCGTTTGTACTTAGTGTTGAAGTACTTAGCATATGCATTTTGTATAATTCTTAAAAAAGTTGAGATTCCGTTATCTTGTGATTGATGTAGAATCAAATGGTAGTGATTTGGCATAAGACAAAAACATAGAATTTCTACAAGTTGTTTTTTACTATTTAAACTTGAGAGAATCTTTTGTTGTATTGAGGGTATAGATTTACTGTAAACCGAAAAAGTTTTATTAGGATTTACATGATTATAATAGCTAAGAAGTTCCATAAACCTACTATAATTACTAGTTTCTTTGAAGATAGTCATTCCATCTATTCCTCGGTTAAATATATGGTAGTATTGGCCGATTATAAGAGGTTCTTTTCGGTAAGGCATATAATATAGTATATCATAATTTTAATCAACACCCGGTGTTAACACCGGGTGTTGATGGGTTAGTGTGGCGAATTCAGTATCTCGTTTTGAGTATATTCTATTCAATAGTTCTTATTTAGGTTTTGTAAGATATTTTAATTTCTATACGCGAAGAGTTGCGAAGTTTCTTTTTCCGAGCAGATTAAATTGCACCTGGGTTTTTAATTGAGCTAAACTTTCTTTTCGGAAAATTTGATGATAATTATTTGCCATATACTTTAAGTATACTAAAAAAGAGGGGAGCCAGATTTTATATTATATTTTTTGTCTGCGCTTTGTCCTTGAATTATGAGGCTTATAAATCTATCTAGCCCAAGTCCCGAGCTTCCGATGATCAAGCCCGTTTCTCCATTGGGTACGTCTTTCATTCTGTCATAACAGGTAAACACACCGTATTTAGTTTTAATTTTCTTACCTGGTTTGTGGCCAATTTCTTGTGGTAGAATGGTCGTTACTGTGTTTCCAAAATTGTCGACCCACCAAATGCATCTGGGTGCATCTGGTACTTTAGAGATGGAATACTCTTTTGAAGGTATTTCTATACCATCAGTAATCCACTTGGCTAAGCGGGGAACATATTCATAACTTCGAAATTGACTGTCTACAACAAGTTTTCTAAATTCTTCTTGGTGGAGATCTTTTTTAATCATCGCATCTATTACAGTTGGTACATCTGTAAGTTTAATGCTTTTTGTAAGATTAAATTTTTTAGCTAGTGACAGACAGTACCCGTCTATAGTTGCTATGATCAGTGTTTTTTTGTAAAAGAAATATCCAAACGGGGTTCCATTGGGCCATTTTTTACCTTTACCGTCCCGGTGTGCAGTATTGACTATTACAACTCCAGGAGCGCCTCCTGTGGCATCGATAGTGTCTATTAAATTACCGGCTCCCTCTAATTCTCCATTTCCCTCTGAACCAAAGAACTTTAATCGTACGACAGATACGGGAGTATCTAATAAACTTGAATACCGAGTTACCTGCCGGTTTAAGGCATTATCATCACTACAGTCGGTTATTATAGATGTAAACATAGGTTTGTTACGACGTTAAGAGTGCTATTTTACCATGAAGATTTTAGTGGTTGAGCAGGAATTTTATGGTTAGAAAAATGGAGACAATTAAGCTTAAAACCAAGCTAATTTGTTTATTGTGATTTATGATTGAGAGGATGAAATATAGAACCAAAAAAAGGAGTATAAGTTCAATTGATATAACAAGTTGAGAAGATGGCGTGACTCTAAACAAAATGTATAAAAAACCGGTACCTGATAAAACCAAACCAAAATAGAGTGGATTAATTTTTTTTTGGGTAATTTGTTGTCTTCGCGTCATATATACATTGTATAATGCTTATTGCAATGGATCAAAGTTTAATTCTTATAGGGATAATAATTATTGGTTTTGTTATTTTTGCTTTCTTGGTTAGAAAGTGGCTTGGGGATCTAAGTAAACAACAAAAGCCATCTGATGAGCTATTATCATGGCTTAAATCTACAAATGTTAGAATGGATGAGCAGGGGAAGAACTTTAGTCAGTCAATGGAGACGAATACCCGTTCTTTAAACGAGCGACTGGATAAAGCGGCTGAAGTTATTGGTAAGGTTCAGCATAATATTGGTGAAATGTCTGAAATTGGGCGTGGAATGAAGGAGTTGCAGGATTTTTTGCGGTCTCCAAAGTTGCGTGGGAACATAGGTGAGCAGGTTTTGAGTGAGTTATTAACAGAACTACTGCCTAAGCAAAAATTTCATTTACAATATGCTTTCAAATCAGGGGCTATTGTAGATGCGGCAATTCAAACTGGTAATGGATTAATTCCAATTGATTCCAAATTTCCTCTTGAAAATTTTCGCAAATTAGCAACAGCAAAAACGGAGGAAGAGACGAATAACTATAAGAAAATATTTACCAATGATGTTCGCAAACATATTCGGGATATTTCAAAGAAGTATATATTAACCGAAGAAGGAACAATTGATTATGCCTTGATGTATATTCCCTCTGAATCTGTATACTATGAAGTAGTAAATTCGCCAGATTTGTTTGAGTATGCTGGCACGAAGCGCGTGTTACCTGTTTCTTCTACTACTTTTTATGCATATATGCAAGCGATTTTGATGAGTTTTGAAGGAGAAAAAATAGAGAAAAGGGCTCAGCAAATTTTGGCTTCCTTGCGCTCAATTGAAAAAGAATATGAGGATGTATCGGTCGGCATGGGAACTCTACAGAAACATCTTACAAATGCTACTAATATGCTTAATATGGTCACAGGGAGCTTCTCGAAGCTTGGTCAGCGAATCCAAACCACCAAGGCTCTAGGTGGATCAGAAGAAAAATCTCAATTGGAAGAGTAACCTTATTAAGTTGTAGCGAAACAAGGCTAGATTAATGGTTCGTGTTATTGGTGTTAAAATACGGTCCAAATGGTAGAAACAGATAGATTATTGACTCTTTGCGAATATCAGACAGCAAATATTTTATATAGATACTATTAATAGTTGAAAAATACAGGGCCCGGATTTATATATTCATTTGATCAAATATCTCAACTGGAAGAGTAAAAAAGAGCGAAACAAGGCTAGACCCTACATGAAATGGAAGGTCTAGCCTTAAGTTGAGCGTGAGTGTAATTCTTCTAGCTAGTGTTAAAATGATTGCAATGCAAGATATTTTACAAAACTATATTCAGGCTATTTCTTCTAAGTTTTCTTATGAAGAGACAAGTGAGATGGGGTAAGCGAAATATGAAAGGTCCAGCCTTTCATAACCTAATATGTCAACTTAGTACATTCCTGGAATGTACAGATTATTTATGGTTTAGCTACGGTAAATTCAATAAATTCTACCTTTGGTAACTCTCCAAGATGTGAAAATTGACCTTTACTAGGCATTAATCCCACTCCAATTAATTGTGAATCTTTTGTGATATCTAGGAGTTCATTATTCTTACTGCATGAATCTGATACGTCAAATTCATGAAAAAATCTACCTGTAACTGATATATTTTCTCTAGTAATGGCAGATTTATATGCAAATAGTAGCTCAGTTTTTAAAGTACCTTTTTTTGTAAGATATACGAACATAGTTGCGGTTATTGGTTCACCAGTTGTAAACCTATCCATATTTGTAAGATATGTATTTGGTATTTCTACTGAATCTATACCTTTGAAAGCTGTGGAACAGCCATCTTCATTTTTATATAATCTAACAGATCGAAGATCATTTCCTCCAATTTCCCATCTAAACCATGTTCCGTAATATAAGTTAAGATTAATCAGTTTGTTTGAGCGTGGAATAAATTTTATCTTAAAATCAACGGGACCTTTGCAAGGTTTATTATATGAAGCTACCGAATCAATTATTATTGTATCCCCACCTACTTTTTTGGGAGAATAAATTCCGTTTATTTCATTGAAGAGGTAATTTAGCCCTATCCAATTATGTGCATCAAAGGGAATCCAGCTATCAACATAGCAATTGTTTTCTGTTATGTTTGGCGAGGGCATAGGAGTTACATTTTGATTGTATGTAATGAAATTATTATCTCCTAGAACACTGGATTGGTTTATTTCCTTTTTATTATTACTTATTTCTTGTGGGTTAAAAAATTTCAAAATGGTGAACAATATAAATCCTATTAATATACCTATAGATTTATACTTAGCTGGTAGAGGTATCAAATTATGAACTTTATTTAGTTCTCTTTCTATGTCTTTTTCAAATAGATTGCTAGCCATCTTAACAGAATCTCTTTACATATATTCTGTCTTAGAATAACCAGTTATAGTTAGTTTTCCTTGGCAGAAAAGTTGTTGTTCGGAGATAACTTAATTATGTATAATTCTCCAATTCCATCCACGTATTTCTTTTCCCAATCATATCTTTTCCTGTGTACCGAGGGATCAATTCCATTAACTTTAAAAAAACTTGTAGCAATAATTTGACCTCCGTACCCATTTTTGTTGTGGATAATTTTAAACTTATATTTTTCATTTTCGTCGCTTATGAAATGTAAACCTATTTCCCTTTCTACTTTATTCCAATAGAGTACAACATGGTTGTACTTATCCATGATATTTTCTTCGTAAAACTTTGTTGGAAAGCCAAATAAATTAAATTTTGTAATTGTTATTCTACTCTCTGTTCTTTTGTTGGTGTTTATAAATTTCTCAAATCCCATGATGAAAGATATTGTACCAATACTATTGGTGTTACATCAATATACTTATTGTGGTTCTTGTTTAGTTGTTATTGTTTTAAATTTAGAATTCTAGCAATACTTATTTGTGGTTAAAATGTGAGGACAAGATATGTTATAAGTAATATAAGGTGGTTGTTTTTGGTAAAGAATTATACCCGACTTTCGCAAATTAGTGTCCTGACTCCAGTTTTTGTAGTAAATTGTGGATATCTTTAGGAATTTCCGGCTCCGCTTGATACTCCGTTCCATTAATAATTATGGTGCCTGAACGAATCGGTCGA
>Ga0210019_1000109_pt1 | contig 112969 bp, 106 predicted proteins | sample CryGeyCG2114_020_2_FD_183969 | JGI IMG/M metagenome (GOLD analysis project Ga0210019, IMG submission 183969) | Groundwater microbial communities from aquifer - Crystal Geyser CG11_big_fil_rev_8/21/14_0.20 (SPAdes) (version 2) | ecosystem: Environmental > Aquatic > Deep subsurface > Groundwater...
TCACGTTCATCCGCCGTAATGCGCTTGTAAGCCATGTCGTTTCCCTCGTGTTACGGTACACGAAGAACGCAGCTTACGGCGTGACCTTCTCACGCTACGAGTGTTGCACTAGCCGGTGGAACGCGGGGTCCGTTACGCCGCAACGAGTTCGGCCTTTTCGGAAAGTTCGCCTGCCAGCTTCAGCATTTTCGAAAAGACCTCGATGTCTGGAGTACGCTTCCCGTCGATGTAGTTATATAGGGACTGCCGGGTGATGCCTAGTTCTGTCGCTGCGCGCGTTTTATTAAGACGAATCAAGAGGCCGCCGAGAAGCTCCATCGCTGAGCGATGGTCTCCCTCATCGAGAAATTCATGCACATGCCGGAGAATTTTCCGGTTATCGCGAAGCGTCTTGTTCGGATTGTGGTTCTTTAATCCTTTCATCGGATTTACTCCTTCTCGTAATTCTGTCTCAATGCCTTCGCCTTCTTGATGTCCCTCTGCTGGACCTTCTTGTTCCCTTTTCCCCCGCCGCAAAGAAGGATAATGTCCCGCCCCTGAATCTTCAGTTTCGTGTAATAAACCCTAAGCCCGCGCCCCATGAAGCGTGTTTCCATTACCTTCCCGCCGACAGACTTATCGTCTTTGGGGAAGTAGCCTTCCTCGAAGCTTTCCAATCTAGTTTCCACAAGCGAGCGATCCTTAGGCTCTAAGTCATTCAGCCAACGTTCGAAATCGGGTGTTTTTCCTAAAACGAGCATTGTCTTGGCTGTCTAGAGTGTAAACACATGTTTACACTCTGTCAAGGGGTCGATTCCGGTCATAATTGCCTTTTTTGCCTTAAGAAAGTTAGAGAGGGCGTCAAGGTCGGGTGTCCGGCCGTCACTTTGTGACTTTTGCATCGACGACCTCGCGAAAGCGAGCTTCGGTACCTCACCCGACCGGCCATCCGTCTTGATCGTCGCGAAGTGGGTACTAAAGTAGCCACCGGTCGACAACGGAAGGGTGCCGTGCCTTGCTCGGCAGCTTTGAGTTGGGAGCCTTCCGAAAGTGACAAAGTGACGGCCTGACACCCAATCCCGAAAGTGACGGCCTGACACCCAATACGCGAAAAGGTTCCGCTCAACGGATTAAGTTAGCCAGTTCGCTCCGGGAAGCTCCGAGCGCGAAAAGCGACCGGAAAAGAAGGTCGAGCGTGACGGAGCCGTCCGCGGCCTCCATCTTAGCGACCCGGCTCTGGCTGGATCGCAATCTCGCGGCGAGCTTGGTTTGGCTCAAACCGCTGCGAATACGCTTCGCCCGCAAACGAGCGGCCAGGGCCAGCTTCAATTCGATGAACGCGCTCTCCGAATCGGTAAGCCCCAGGAATTCCCTCGTTCCCGAAATCTTCCAGCCTTTCCCAGCCAGTTTCCTCCGCTTAACGGCACGCATCGTCGTATCTCCTGAGTCTTCCCTTCGCGGCCGCGAGAGCCGCGCGCGGAGTTTTTCTCGACCCTTTCGCAAACACTTCCAGAATCAGGATCGCGTCCCGGTCCATCCGGTAGAGAATGCGCCAATCCCGGGACCCGTCCGCGATGCGAAGCTCATAGCAGCGCTTTCCGAGAGACGGCATCGGCCGGGAATCGGGCATTCTCAGACGCTCCCCCGACTGCAGACGGCGCAACAGGAACCCCGTTCGCAGCCGGGCCCCGAGAGAGAAGGGAGGAGATTTAACCTCTCCCTCCAGCCAGACGAGCGGCTTCCCCGGGGCGATCAACGGCTTCCCCCAGTATATGTCGAATCCGACATATTGTCAATAGCGGCGCGCATGACGAAACTCGCCATGCCCTTGATACGGGCGAGGACGCGGAAAGGTTCCCTTACGGAGCGCCCAGCCGCGCCAACCGGGCGACGCAGTCCTCGTACGCGCCGCGGTCCCCCCGCAGGGCCGCCGCCGCCATCCGGGTCTTGATCATCGACCGGTCGCTCCAGTCCGCCCGCACGCCGCGCTCCAAAATCGGGGCCGCCTCCGCCGCGGATTCCTTCCCGCCCTCCGCCGCGAGCGCCGTGAGCGATCCCCCCAGCGCGTGCAGCGCCCGGGGGTCCAGAGGATTCCAGCGCTCCATCACGCGCGCGGCCGAGACCGACTCCTCGAGAAGCTTCCGGCGCCGGGCGGGGTCCGTCTCCTCCCGCGCCTGCGATCGGAGCAAACCGACGAGCCAATACCCGTAGCGGGCCTCGGCGGGATTGACGGCGGCCGCGGCGGCGTAGGAGGCGCGCGCGTCGTCGAGTCGTCCCTCGTGCTGCGCCCGAAACCCCGTCATGCAGTGGCGGTCCGCGGCGAGCATCCAGAACGAGAGCAGCAGTCCGGCGGCCCCGAGCCCCGACGCGGCGAGGGAGACTCCGCGCGCGCGTCCCCCCCGGGGATCGAGCAGGCCGAGCAGAACGGCCGCCAGCGCGAGCGCGTCGAGGGGAAGGGGATTGAACTTCGCGACGACGAACGCCGCCGTCAGCCCCGCTCCGGCGGCGGCGGCGCCCGCGCGCGTTCCTTCGTCGCGCAGCGCGTTTTGAAGCCGACGCCATGCCGCGCTCAACAGCAGAACATAAGCCCCGAATCCGACGATCCCCATCGTCGCCAGAACCTGCAGGAAATCGTTGTGGGCGTGCGCCTGAGCGCCGGCTTCCCCGTAGACCCGGACGAATCCCGGGGTCTTATAGCGTCCCAGCATGAGGCTGAACGCGTCCGGGCCGATCCCGAACACCGGATGCGCGGCGAACATGTTCCAGGCCGTCCGCCAAACCTCAAGGCGTCCGAGATCCGAATCTCCGGTCGGTCGAACGAAGCGCAGCGCAAGAAGCAGCGCGCCCGCGGCGAGAATCGCCGCCGCGATCGACGCCCAACGCGACTTCAATCCCGGCCGTCGCTCCGTCCAATAAAGGTAGCAGCCGGCCCCGACGGCCGCCGCGAGCCAGGCTCCGCGGGACCAGGTGAAGACCAGGCCGAGCGTTCCGAGCGCCAGGCACGCCCACCCGATCCGGCGCGTTCCCGGATCCTCTCCATCGAGAGCCAGCCTCATCTGCAGCGGCAGCAGCATCGCGAGAGCGCAGCCCAAGCCGATCGGGCTTCCGACCCAGGATCCCACCCGGCCGTACGCCAGGCTCCCGATGTCGTTGAGCACCGGGTCGAGACCGGCGGTCTGAAGCATTCCGATCGCGGCCAAGACCGCCCCCGCGACCGCGCCGAAAGAGAGAACGCGCCGCGCGCGGGCCTCTCCCGCCGATTGGGCGAGCGCCGCGGCCGCGGCGCAGAGCGCGAGCGTCAAAAAGCCGTACCCGCGCTGCGAGTACTCTCCGAGGAAGCCGACGATTCTATCGCCGGAAAAAAGACAGGCGAGCGCCAGCGCCGCGAGGCAGACGGCCAGCGGCCGGAGAAGATCCGGAGTTCCCCCCTTCGACTCCGGCGCCGAGCGAAGCGCCCCCAAGCTCGCGACGAACGCCGCGAAAGCCAGCATCGTCAATTTAGGAAGAACGTACGGCGACGCCACGCCCGGCCACGCCGCGAAAAGCGGACCGAAGGCAGCCAAAACCAGACCCCCACTCATCAGCGCCATACCGCGAAATGATAGCAGGGCAGCGTGCCTGGGTGTAACCTTGGATTTAGTGCGCGGACACGAGCCTTGCGACCTTTCAGGCCAACTTGACCCACATGACAGAGGCACCGAAGGAGGTGTGATGCCTCTAGCACAAGCACGCGGAGATTGAAACGAAGATTCCTATCGCTTCCGATCCCGCGAGGCGGCCAACCGACGATTTCCGGCCGAGGTCGTGCTATAATGACCTACCACCGTTAAGGGAGACTCATGATCAGGAAAAGGACCATTCTCATCGGACTGCTTGTCGCCGCCGGCGTGTACGCTCAGAAAAATACGTCCCTTTACGCCCACCAACTTGACGAAGCCAAAACCGACGCGATGATCAAAGCCCTCACCAACCCCCTTCTTCTCGCAGGGGACGGCTCGGTCGCCGCGACCCGCCAGCGCAGCGGCAATCGTACCGCCGAAGCCTAGGCCCTCAAGTCCCGGTCGATGCCTTGTCCGGACCGATTATCGGACATCCACACGTTGCAGGTCATTCCCGGCTACCTCTGCAACTTGAAGTGCGCCCATTGCGGGACCAATTCGGGTCCCGCCGCGGCAGGCGGCCTCACCGAGGATGAAATTCTCCGCGTAGAGGAAGCCGTTCGTACAATCGCCCCAGCGAATCTGCTGTTCACCGGAGGAGAACCAACTCTATACACCGATACCGTCAACCGAGTCGTCGCGGCGCATCCCCATCTGGGTGATTGCTCCGTTCAGATTACGACTAACGGCTGGTTCGCCCGCAGCCGAAGCTCGATGGCGACGATACTCGGTCGGTTTCAAAAACTTGATCGCATCCAATTGTCCCACGATCGCCATCACGGCGCGACGTCTCCCGCGGATTTGGCGGGGCCGCTGAAAGCCTGGTGCGATGAACGAGGCCTGCACTTCAACGTATCCGTCTCGATCACGACCCCGGAAGACATGCTGTTCGCCGACAGCGTGCAACGGGAGACCGGAGCGAACGTTATTTTTACGCGCGTCGAAAACGCGGGGAGGGCGAAACAGGAACGAGTCGCCTTTCCGTTTCAACGGTTCGAACGTAAGGTGGAGGACGCCGTTTGCCCAAACCGCGGCGTACTCTCTTACATCTGCGGGAAGGGTTTTTCCATCTGCTGCGCTAACCTAACCTTCAACAACGTCGGGAAATTCCATCACGCGACGGCAAGAGAACACCTACAGAGCGAGTTTTATCGAGAGATGGCCGAGGAACGCCTAGGCTCGATGGCACGCAAACGCGGCATCGACGCGGGGGCGTTTCTTCCCGAGCACTCCTCTCCCTGCGGCTACTGCGAACGCCTCCACGCCTAATAAGACTTCCGATGCAGGCGGCCCGAAATCCGGAGCCAACGCACACGGCCCCGTCCATCGCGCAGGAACTCCCCCTCGCGGAAAGGGCCGCCGATCCCCCAAAAAATACCGCCCTCATCGAAGAACGACAGCTTTATTGGCGGCGGTGGCGGCAACGGCGGGGAGGCAGGCGTCGGGAATCCACCCTTTGTCACAGTCACCATCATCAAGCTGCCGCCGCTCATCCGCAGAATCCGGTCGCTCATCTGCGCCACATAGGTCCCGACATATTCAGACAGCCGACGGCGCGAAAGGCGCAAAGGCGATCGCCGCGACTCCGCCATGCCGAGAAAGTCTCTCGTCGCACGATGGATTACATCTGCGCAAAAGTCCCCCCCGATATTGGCGTTCGTGAGCACGGCCGCGGCGAAACCGCGCTTTGGGACCAAACACAGGTGAGCCATCTGACCATTCGTCGCTCCGGAATGCCAGACGCAGCGCTCACCTCCGCGTTCGTTGATGAACCAGCCTAACCCCATCGCATCGATCCCACATCCGGCCTGAACTGAAGTCGCGTGCGCGGCATTCGAGAGGCGACGGTTCAATATCCCACCGGACAGGTGGCCTTGCGCGAAACGGATCAAATCCTCTACCGAAGCAACGACCCCACCGACCGCGTGAGCGGACCGTGTCATTCCCCACGGACGCGCGACGATCGCCCGCCGCTTAGACACATTGTGCCCCCATGCGTAGTCACGAGCGATCACGTCTTCGGGGAGCACAAACGAGGAACGCATGCCGAGAGGTGAAAACAAGTCTTCTGCGAGGGCCCGGTCGAGCGGTTTTCCTGAAAGGATCTCAACGAAGCGCCCCACGAGATAGTACCCTGCGTTGTTGTACGCCCACACGGCGCCGGGTTCGGTCAACTGCTCGAGACGGTTCAAACGGCCCACCATAACCGCCAACGCGTCCTCTCCCCGCCCCGTATCGTCGAAATAGTCTCCGGCCCATCCTCCCGTATGGGTCAGCAAATGGCGCAAGGAGATACGCCGGAGCGCATTCGAACTGCGCAAACGCATTTCAGGAATCCAGCGCCGGACAGGGGTGTCGAGCGAAATTCGCCGACGCGATGCTAGACGCAGTGCCAGAGTCGCGACCATCGGCTTGGTGATCGAACCGATTTGAAACAGCGTTGCCGGCGACGCGGGCACTCCCGTCTCAATCGACGCGACGCCGCCGGCTGCCGCATGCACCCTTCCACGATGCACTACGGCCATGGAATAGCCGGGAATCCCGGAACGGCGACGTAGCGAAGCCGCGAACCGACGCAGACTCCCGAATATCGCGTCGCCGACCATGCCGATAAGATACCATAGTTTCCCCAAGACACAGATGAAGCCCCGATTCTACGCAATTGCGAGCGCCGCGCTGGCCCTCACCCTCACTTGCACGTCTTCTCGGCGAGATCGTTCTTGGGATATGCTCGCGGTCGGCCTTCCTCATCGCGTTTCTCCGGACCTGGCAATTCTCAACATGGGGTTTTATTTATTGAAGCAAACGCACGAACCGTTGTTTCGAATGGATATGGATGGGAGCGTCTCTTCCAAGGTTCTCACTCATTGGGAACGATCTCCTGACTCGAAGTCGTTCACCCTCTGCCCATCCGAGGGCGCCGCCTTCGACGCAGATTCCCCCTTCGACACGGCGTTCCTCAAACGGTACTTGATGATCAATCTTCCTAAGGTCGGCCTCCGCGCGAATGTGCGGACCGAAGGTCGTTGCGTCCATCTCGACTTTCAACGCGGTGGAGATCGGTTTCTGGGGGAGTTCAGCAAGATGGAACTCGCCCCCACTCTTCCAACAGAGAACCCAAAAATCGAACTGGGACTTGGGTCCTACCGTGCGGACTCCGTCGAACAAGACGTAATTCACCTCGTTCGCAAGCATCCTCGCGCGGGCGGGTTCGACGAAATTCATATGTACGCATTCCAAGGACCGGAAGACCCCCGCCTCAAGGATCGCGGGATCGAAGATTTCAACCGTGTTTACGTCGACCAACTGCCGGCATGGCTGGCGTCCGACTACATAGTCCGCGATGTCGCGCTGCTCCAGTCCATAGTCCTCCTCATTGACCATCCTAATAAGTCCGTTCGAAGGCGCGTCTACCACTGCATCGATATCAAAGAACTCCGTCGCGCCTACATGCCGAAACAGACGGGGTTTCACGACATCCGTTCGATACTTCCACTTGGAGTGGAAGGGGCCTCGGGCGGTCAAGCGGCCCAAGACTGCGCGCAGACAACGCCGACGACGTCGCACCCCCTCGTTTTTGTCAACTGGAAAAAGGGAAATCGCGAATCGCTATCAAACTACTTGAGCCGCTTTGAGGAGCGCACCCATCTCACGGTTAGCATCTCGACGCTAACAGAATCCGATTTCGCGACAGCACTCATATCTTCGCCGAGGCCGTTCAATCTATCGATTGTCGCGTTCGACGCCGTCAAACCGGACTATGACTCGTTCTTCGGCCCCTTCTCGGGGGATCCCGTCGAAATTTCGGACTACCACTCCCTGCGCGTACGCGCCGCCTACAAGGACCTGAAAATCGCCTCAGAGGAACAGGAAATTCAACGCGCCGTCAGTAATCTGAACCAACTCCTCGCGGATGAAGCCTGGGCGCTGCCTCTGTACCAGGAAGTTCGCAGGTTTTATTATCCAAAAGGATTGCGCGGACTCAGCCTCGGTGAGAACTTCGTCGAATATCCGGAAATCGCAGGGATCTCGTTTTGAAACGGCTCGTTCTAATGCTCCGTCACAGCGGTGCCTACTCGGCGGTCGCACTCCTGCTGTTTTTGTCCGCTTGGCACGCCTATACCGTAGCCTCTTCCGCCGCGCACGCACAAGACAAGCTTCGGCAGTCTTTGCGACAATCAGCGCCGAGAATAGAGCATGCCGCGATAGTCCGGGACGTGATCAAATTGCGCAATCTCATCGGACAATCTCTGGTCCCCGGGGTGACGGGACTCCGGTTTACCGGAGCCGTGAACGCCCCCCCGATTCGGTTTTCCATCGGCGACCTGGAATCGATCGGAGAGAAATCGCTCGAGCGAACCCACGATATCGTTTACAACGGAGCCCGGCTAGGCAAGGTGGAGTTTGCCGTTAATTATTCCCGCCTGAATCGCGATGCATTCAGAAACAATAAGAGCCTGTACGCGGCCGTCACGATCTTCATGCTCGTCATCGTATTTCTGGCCAACGCCGGAACCCTGCGGACGCTGGAACGGCTCGAGACCCGCTTGAGCCTAATTTCGGACAGCGACGACGGCGAGCGCCTTCAGACGATCCGAAACATCCTCGCCCGCTCGGAATCCGAATCCACAGACCCCGTTTCGCGCTCGCTCTATACGCTCTTGAAGCGTTATACCGATCAAGTTGACCGCTCCAGCCGAATCCAAAGAGAATTGACGCTCTCTCGTGAACTCACCGCGCTAGCTTCTCAGGTTTCCCACGACATTCGATCGCCGCTGACGGCCTTGAAAAGCGCGATCAACGCTGTGGATCCAAGCGGATCGGAGAATGCGCGCTTGGCCCACAAAGCGATCGGCCGCATCGGAGAAATCGCCGATGACCTCCTTGACCGCTATCGCGGCTCGTCCGAGCGGTACGACGTCCCCGCCTCCCCCACGGCAACGAGGTTGCTGGATATCACCGCGGCCATCAAAGACGGGATTGCGGAAAAACGCGCATCGGCCCCCGTCAACATCGAAATCGGAACTCCCTTGCTTGAAAAAGAACCCGCGTTCGTCCGATTAGACGCGAAAGAATTCTCAAGACTCTTCTCAAATCTCTTGAACAACGCTATCGAGGCGATGAAGCACGGAGGTTCTGTCCGGTGCGAACTCCAAACGGACGGGGAAGTGATCCTGCTATTGATCAGGGACAAAGGCGAGGGCATCCCACAGGTACTCCTTGATCGACTCGCAAACCCAGGTGAGACGCACGGAAAGGAAGGCGGATCCGGTCTCGGTTTAGCGCACGCCAAGTCGCGCATTGAATCGTGGGGAGGCACATTCGCGATAGAGTCGACCATCGGAACCGGAACGACGATCCGGCTTTCCCTGCCGGCTCCCATAATCGTTCTAATCGACGACGATGCGTTGACGCGAAAGAATTGGACGATCGCCGCGAAGCGCGCCGGCCTCGATTGCCGGACCTTTGCGGACTCTCGATCCTTCTTCGCAGCGGCCGAAAAGCTTCCGAAACGCAGTGAAATCTACGTTGATTCAAAACTCGGCGAGGACGAGCCCGGAGAACGGCTGGCGCTGAAAATACGTGCCAATGGCTTCTCCCTCATTTTCGTCACGACGGGGCGTGTCGCCGAGGAATTATCGAACACCGACCATCTTTCGGGCATCATCGGAAAGGCGCCACCGTGGACATGAGGGCGGGTTTCCGAAAGAAGGTCTTGACAACTGAACATCTGTACAGTATACTGTGAACAAATGTCCAGCGAACTTACTCCGCTTCAGAAACGCGTGCTCGACTTCATCACCGAGTGCATTCAGGACCGCGGCGTCCCTCCGACGGTCCGCGAGATCGGCAAACGCTGCAAGATCGGCGCGCCAAGCTCGGTCGCCTACCACATCAAGCAGCTCGAGTCGAAAGGCTTCCTGAAGCACGAAGGTTCGATCAGCCGGGGCCTGACCTTGCCCGAGGACGCGGATCCCTCCCGCCTCCCGGTGCTCGGTCGCGTCGGCGCGGGCAACGGGATCATCGCGCAGGAAGACATCGAAGGGCATCTGCGCGTCGATCCGGACAGCGCGCGCCGCGGCGATTTCGTGCTTCGCGTGCGCGGAGACAGCATGACCGGAGCGGGGATTCTCGAAGGCGACTTCATCCAAGTCCGCCCCGCGGAAACGGCGCGAGACAAGCAGTTGGTCGTCGCCGTCACCGAAGACGACGCCGAAGGCGTCGTGAAGCGCCTGCGCAAGCGCGGCGCGTCGTGGCAGTTGGAGTCGGAGAATCCGAATTACGGCCCGATCACCGAGCGTTTCCGCGTGGTCGGCCTCGTCGTCGGCCTGATTCGCAACTACACATAGCGCCGCGGGCCCGAAACGCCCGGCGCACCGTTTTAACTCGCCCCCTATACCGGGGCACGGAGGTGGTCTATCATGGTGCACACGATACTCGGTTCGTCCTGGCTTCCCGCGTGGTTTCTCTCGGAGCTGTCCCCGTCGCTCGCGCGCGGAAAACGCGTCTACTGGATCGACGTGGGAAACCGCTTCGACGCGTACGGCCTGAGCCGCACCGCGCGCGATCGCGGCCTCGACGCGCGCAACGCCCTGGCCGGCGTGAAGCTCGCGCGGCCGTTCAACGTCTACCAGCTGGAGACGATGGTCCGCGCCAAACTCCCCGCGGTGTGGCGCGGGGAGACGATCGTGCTCTCCGATCCGCTCGCGCCGTTTTTAGACGAGGACCTTCCGATCTCGGAAGTCGAACGGATCTTCCCCCGCGTTCTCGAGGGGATGCGCCTTCTGCCCGCGCACTGGATCGTGCTGGGCGTCGAGCGGAAGATTTCTCCCGAGCGCCGCGCGCTCGAAACCGCGCTGCTCGAGGAAAGCGACGGCGTCGCGCGTTTCTCGGAGGTCAACGGCCCGCTCAGCCTCGCGTCCCTGGGCCTAGACCCCGAGTTCGAAGAGGAAACAGAGGAGACGACCTTCCCATATCCCTTGCCTCCGTCGCCGGTGCGAACGCCTTACGCCGGAGCGGTTCTCGCCTGAGGCCGCGTCATGGGACGGACGCTGCCGACGATCATCCGCACCCTCCAGATCGAGAAGGAGGATTGGGCCCTGTTTCGCCGCGCGCTGCGCCGCGAAGACCAGGAAGCCTTCGACGCGCTGTGGCGCTCGGCCCGGCGGCACGCGGCCCCCGCCTCGATGGCAAGCCGCGCGGTGCCGCTGGAGTCGGTGTTCATGGCGATGCTCGTCGGGCTCGCGCGGCGGCTCGCCGAACTGGAAGTCGATTTACAGGAATGACGCTGGAAAGAACATGGTCCGTCGAGTCGAACGAATCGAAGGCTGGCTCTTCGATGCCTACACGGAGCCCGAAGGGGTACGCGTCTGGGTCCTCTCCCCGGACGGGAAGCATCATCACTTCCTAGACCCCTGGCGTCCCGGTCTCAAGATGGCCGGGACGCCCTCCCAACTCGGCGACGCGCGGATCGCGCTGGGCAAGACGAACGCGACGCTGCGCTGGACGACCGGGACCGATCTCTACTCCGGAACGGAGATCGAAGTCCTCGAGGCCCGCGTCCCGGCGCGCGCGCATAAAGGCGTCGTCGAGAAGCTCAAGGCGACGGGGCTCTCGCTCTACGACGCCGACATCCACCCGGTCCAGGCCTACCACTACGAACGCGGGCATTTCCCGACCGCGCGCTGCGCCTTCGAAGTCGACGCGGCGACCGGGCACCTGCTTGATTGGCAATTGCGCGACGATCCCTGGGCTCTGGATTACGCCCTGCCCGCGCTCAAGACGATGAGACTCGCGCTCTCGGGTTCCGAAACCGCCGGGAAGATCGACCCCAATCACGCGCCGCGCGGAAGACTGGTCATGGGCTTCAGCGGCGTGGAACACGAACTCGAGGGGCCGCTCGAGGATCAACTGGAAACCTTGGCCCTGCGGCTGCGCGAGTGGGACCCCGATTTGATTTTGACCGAGTGGGGGGACAGCTGGCTGATGCCGCAGCTGGAACTGTGGTCGGAAAAGTACAAGGTTCCCCTTCCGCTTTCGCGCGATGCGGGCCGCGGCGTGGTCGGGGGAGGCGGGCGCAGCTTCTACACCTACGGCCGCACCGTCTACCAGATGGGCGTGCGCTACCTGTCCGGACGCTGGCATATCGATGCCCGCAACAGCTTCATGCACAAGGAAAGCGGGCTTCACGGCCTGCTGGAAGTCGCCCGCATCGCGCGCATTCCCGTCCAGCGCGCGGCGCGCTCGACCATCGGGACCTCGCTCACTTCGATGCAGATGCATCGCGCCTTTTTGGACGGCGTTCTGATCCCGATGGACAAGCAGCAGGCCGAGGACTTCCGCCCGGCGACCGAGCTGCTCATCGCCGACAAAGGCGGACTGGTCTACGAACCGGAAACCGGCTGGCACGAGGAGGTCGTTGAATACGACTTCACCTCGATGTACCCGACCTTGATGGTCGAGTGGAACATCTCGCCGGAAACCGTCAACTGCCCCTGCTGCCCCGAGAACAAGGTCCCCGAGATCGGCCATCACCTCTGCACGCGGCGCAAGGGACTGGTCCCGAAAGTACTCGCGCCGATTTTGACCAAGCGCGCCGCCTACAAGAAGCTCGCGAAATCGATCAGCCCGAAGGCCGCGGTGTTCAAGGCGCGCGCGGACGCGCATAAGTGGATCTTAGTCTGTTGTTTTGGATACCTCGGCTTCAAAAACGCGCGCTTCGGGAAGATCGAATCGCACGAGTGCGTGACCGCCTGCGGGCGCGAGGTCCTGCTGCGCGCAAAGGAAGCGGCGGAAAACCGCGGCTTCAAGATGCTGCACGCGTTGGTGGACTCGCTGTGGCTGCAGGGCGGCCCCGGCGTCGACTACGAGGCGCTGCGCCGCGCGATCGAAAAAGAAAGCGGGGTTCCGCTCGCAACCGAAGGGGTCTACAAATGGATCCGGTTTTGCCCCTCGCGCATGGAACCCGGTTCGGGCGTCCCGGCCAAATACTTCGGCGCGCTTCAAGACGGGACGCTGAAGGTGCGCGGCCTCGCGCTCCGGCGGCGCGATACCCCCGATCTTTTAAAGCGTCTTCAAAACGAAATGCTCGCGCGGCTCTCCCGCGCGGATTCGCTCGCCGCCTGCGAACGGCTCGCCCCCGCGCTGCTGCGCCTCACCGACGCCGCGCGCGCGCGGCTCGAGGACGGCCGCGTCGACGCCTGCGACTTGGCGATCACGATGCACGTCTCAAAAACGCCCGACGAATATCGCGGGAATTCCCCTCAGGCGATCGCCGCCAAGACCCTCGCTTCGCGCGGACTTTCCCTGCGCCGAGGGGAGACGCTGCGCTTTGTGATCGCCTCTGCGAAGGATCCCGTCAAGGAATGGCGCGTCACGCCGTTGGCCCTGCTTGAGGGACCGCTGGAATTCGACGAGCGCAAATACGCGCAGCTGCTGGAGCGCGCCGCCTGGGAAATCCTCGAAGGCCTGATGCCCGAACCGGCGAAGCCGGAAAAAAAACGCCCCCGGAGGAATGCCCCGGAGGCGCTTTTACTGCCGTTGATCTATGCGGACGGGCTCAGCTCGGGCTCCGCGTGAGCAGATCGAGCGCCTTGTCGAGCACCTTGTCCTGAACCGGATTAGAGACGGCGCCGCCGTAGAGCTTGCGCATGATCTGCTTCATCACCGCTTTCTCCTCGTCTTCGGTCACGGAGACCGGCTCGGTCGGAACAACGCCGCCGGTACCGGGGAGAATGTGCCCGTCCTTCGGGTCTCGCTGACCGTCGATCCAATCGCCGCTCGGCCCGTGCCAGCGCTCGGAAGTCACCTTCGCGACGCGCCCGGTCGGAATCTGAGCCTGCTGCACGCCCTGCGGCCTCGGAATCAGCAGGTCCTGTACTCCCGGAAGCACCGACTGCGCGACGCCCTTGCCGTAGGTGCGCGAACCGACGATGTAGCCGCGCTTGAGGTCTTTAAAAGCCAACGCGAGAATCTCGCTGGCCGAAGCCGAGTTGCCGTTGACCAGAAGAGCGATCTGCAGGTCCTTGAACTTGCCGTCACCGTCGGTCCGGAAGGTCGAGGCGATCTTGCCCTGTCGGCGGAAGCTGAGGATCTCCTGTTTGTCGAGCAGGAATTCAGAGGCGATCTCGGCCACCGAGCCGACGTTGCCGCCCGGGTTGGCGCGAACGTCGAGGATTACCTTCGTGACGCCCTGCCCCTTAAGCGCGTCGATGGCCCCGATGACTTCGGAATCGGACTTATCGGTGAATTGGCTCCAATAGACATAGCCGACCCCGTTGCCGAAATTCTCGGAGAACATGTTCGGCCGCTTGATCGCGCCGCGGGTGACCGTGACGTCGGGAATCTTTTGACCGCCGCGCTCGATGGAAAGCGTCACCTTCGTTCCCGTTTTGCCGACCATGCGCTCGACGACCTCGTTGGTCGTCTTGCCGGCCATGTCGACGCCGTTGATCGCGGTGACGACGTCGCCGTCCTGGAGGCCCGCCTTTTCCGCCGGGGAATCGGGGAAGATCAAATCCAACGTGACGCCCTTAGGGTTCTCCGCGACCTGAGCGCCGATGCCCGAATAGCCGCCGCCGGACATGGATTTCAGCATCGCGGCCGACTCCATCGGGTTCATGAACACGGAGAAGGGATCCTTTAAGGAAGCGTAAGCCTCCTTGAGCATGTTGTCGACCACTTCGGGCCAGTTCGCCTTCGCCGGCTCGTAGGTTTTCTTGGCGCTCTCCAGCATCTTATCGACGACCAAGTACCACTGATCGCCGGTGATGCCGTCGACGGACATCTTGTCGAGCTGGGAGAGACGCTCGCCCAGACGCTGCAGCTCGGAAGGGTGCATTCCGGCGCCGAACTGGCTGACATACTCCTTGCCGAGCGCGTCGTTTTGCAGCTCTTGGATGCCGGCGATGAGCTTCTTGAGATGCTTCACCTGGATATTCGGCGGCGGCGCGTCGTCGTCGATGTTTCCCGCCGGACCCGGCTCCCGCTTGAACTTGGCGGGGATGACCCGGGCGCCCTGAAAGGTCGGCACGACGCCCGCGTCCGAGATGCGATCCGCGGAGACCCCGCTCCCGCGCAGGGATTTGATGTCCCCGAGATTGAGCGAGAGCGAACCCGCAAACGCCGGCGACGCGCCAAGCGCGGCCGCCAGTCCCGCCGAGAAGAGTCGATTGATGAGAGTCATTGATTTACCTCAAGATCCGGTCTGCTTTGAGGATACTTATCAATGAACCGCCTGCAATGAGCCGAGAGGGCAATTCCGGAGGACCCAAAAGGTCCAGAAGCGAAAACGCGCCGAAACCCCGGCGATAGGAATTCGGCGTTCTCATCGAAAAAACGCAATTTTTTAAATGGTTATTTAGAGGCTTTTTCGCGCGCTTTAATTTCCTTCCAGCGGCGAACGACTTCATCGGCGGAAATCTTTTCCTTCTTGCCCTTACCGAAGACATGCGGATGACGGCGCACCAACTTGTCCCTCAGAATCGCCAGGACGTCGTCGATCGAAAAACGGCCGCTCTCGGCGGCGATCTGCGAATGGAACAGAATCTGAAGCAGCACGTCTCCGAGTTCCTCCGCGAGGTTCTCCGGGTCGCCGCTTCGCACCGCGTGGACGGTCTCCTCGGTCTCTTCACGCAGGTACTTGAGCAAGGATTCGTGAGTCTGTTCCTTATCCCACGGGCAGCCGTTCGTTCCGCGCAGGCGCGCCATGATCCGCACCAGTTCCGAAAACCGAACCTTCTTCGAAGATTTCCTTTTCGCCTTTCGCTTCATGCTACGCGGGCTTCAGATCCAACTGCCGCTTCGCGACATCGACCCGCTGGACCTTCACATCGACGATCGCGCCCATGGGAGCCCGAAGCCCCCGCGCCAGTCCGACCGCGCCGGTCTCGTCCAAGGTAACGAGCGCCCCGTAGGGAAGCTGCCGGGTCACGCGTCCCTTCAACGCGCGGGGAAGTCCTTGCGCGAGATACGCGATCCGCAAGGCCTCAACCGCCTCCCGCTCGGCTTCCGCGGCGAGCCGCTCGCGATCCGAGCAATGGCGCGCGGCGACGGCGAGCGCGTCTTTGCCCAAGCGCGGACACGAGGCTTTTCCTTTTCCGAAGGTCGCCTTAATCGCGCGGTGAACCAGCAAATCCGGGTAGCGCCGGATCGGAGAGGTGAAGTGGGTATAGGCCCCGGACGCCAATCCGAAATGGGGCGCCGGTTCCGCCGAGTAGGTCGCCTGCTTGAGGCTGCGCACGGTCAGAATTCCGATCGTGTCTCCCAGCGGATGGTTCTTCGCGACCTGCAGGGCGCCGCGCACGCCCGCGGCCAGCCCCCGGGAAAGCTCCGGCGGAACGCGAACGTCGAGCCGCTTCAGCTCCAACGCGAGGTCCTTGAGTTTCTTGGGATCGGGATCCGGATGGATCCGGTGAGGGGCGTTTTGCTGTTTGGCGATCAAGTGCCGCGCCGCGGCCTCGTTGGCGAGAATCATGAACTCTTCGATGAGGCGGTGACTGGAAAGCCGTTCGACGCGTTCCACGGAGACCGGATCTCCCTGCGCGTCCACCTCGATCTTGTACTCGGGCATATCCAAATCCAGCGCTCCCCGGGCAAAGCGGGCGGCGGTCAGCTTCTTGGCGAGCGCGCCCATGCGAATCACCGATTCGATCGCCGGTTCGGGCACGGAACTTAAACACTTTCCCAACAACACGAGTTCCACTTGCCGGTAGGTAAAGCGATGCCAACTTCGGATCACCGTCTCCTCGAACGCGGCGCTCTTCACATGGCCCGCCCCGTCCAACTCCATGAAGCAGGACAGCGCCAAGCGCTCGACGCGCGGCATCAAACTGCACAAATGATCCGAAAGTTTTGGAGGAAGCATCGGCACGACGCGGCCCGGAAGATACACGCTCGTCGCACGGGCATACGCCTCCTCGTCGAGGGCGGTACCCGGCTTCACGTAGGCTCCCACGTCGGCGATATGAACGCCGAGACGCTGGCGCCCGCCGCCCAAATCCTCGAGAGAGACGGCGTCGTCGAAATCCTTCGCGTCGGCCCCGTCGATCGTAAACAGCGGAAGGTCGAACAGGGTCCGGCGCCCGCGCCAAAGACTTTTCTCGACCCGCTCCGGGAACGGGGCCGTCTCCCGCAGGACCGCCGGAGGGAACCCCTCCGGCAATTCACGCGAACGGAGCGCGGCCGTCGCGCGCACGCGCGGCGAAGCGGGATTTCCTAAAATTTCGTCGACGACGCCGGCCGCTCCGCGAGACCCGTCCGGGTATCGCGAAATCTTCACGACGGCCATCGCCCCGGCCTCGCGTTTAAGTCCGGCCGCGAAATCGAGAACCTCGACCGCGTCCCCCTCGTCCGGCTCGAGGGTCCAGCGCCGTCCCTTCTGGCTCAATCGGCCGACGATCGATTTGCGCCCGCGCGCGAGCACGCGGACGATCGCGGCTTCCCGACGCCCCCCGCCTCCGGGGCCGGGTCGAATCACGACGCGGTCGCCGTCCATCGCGAGCCTCAGGGAATTCCCCGAAACGTAAAAGTCCCCCCCGCCGCCGGACGGGATGACGAAGCCGAATCGGCCGTGATGCTCGAGAGACCCTTCCACGAGCCCGGATTCCGGACGCGAAGCGTCTTTTGCCGGCTGAAAAGCCTGCGGCCCCCGGCCGCTTTCGCGCCGGGCGTGCGCCGCCGCGCGGCGTCCGGCACGGGGACTCTTTCCCCGGCCTTTATCGTTACCGGATCGGTTTCTTCGTCTCGCCATGGACGAACGCTACCATATATGAGTAATCAATCTGCTAAGATGCCGCGACCCGAAGGAGGAACGATGAAAATACCGCTGACTGCCGCACTGATCGGATCCCTTTTCACTCACGCGGCGAACGCCGCGGGCGTTAAGCCCAGAAGCGACGTTCAAAAAACGCTTTACGCCGCCGGCGCGGACGTCGCCGAGCGGATTCTCTCCGAGTTTCAACTCGGTTCCGAGGAGGTCCCCTTCATGCTTCAGGGACTCCAGGACCGTCTTGAGGGGAAAAAGCTGCCCGTTTTGATCCCCGATTACCGCGGTAAAATCAGACAGTTGGTTCTCGACCGGCAAGAAGCGGTCCGTATGCGCTTTCTCAATGAAGCCGCCGCGCGGCCGGGCGCGCAGCGCTCTGAATCCGGGCTCATCTACAAGGAACTCAAAGCGGGTTCGGGTCCGAAGCCTTCGGCGACGAGCCAGGTGAAGGTTCACTACCACGGGACCTTCCCCGATGGAAAGGTCTTCGACAGTTCGGTTCAGCGCGGGGAACCGGCGACCTTCCCGCTCAACGGGGTGATCTCGTGCTGGACCGAAGGGGTTCAAAAAATGTCGGTCGGAACCAAGGCGGAGTTGATCTGCCCGTATTCGATCGCCTATGGCGTTCAGGGCCGGGGTTCCATCCCGCCGAAATCGACGCTGGTGTTCGAGGTCGAACTCCTCGACATCGTCAAATAACGGCGACCTAACCCTCGCCATACGAAAAAGAGGCCGACGCCCGTCAGCGTCAGGCCCGCGAGCAGTCCGACCCACAATCCGATCGGGCCGAAGCCGCCCCGAAACGCCAGCCAGATTCCCAACGGCAATCCGACGACCCCGAAGCCCGCGAGGTGCGCCCATAACTGGACGCGCGTCTCTCCGAGGCCGCGAATCGCCCCGTTGAGCACGATCTGCATCCCGTCGAAAATCTGGAACAGCCCTCCGATGAAGAGCATCGACGCCCCGAGACCGATCACCTCGGGATCGCCCGTATACAGGCCAATGAAAAAACCGGGCAAGGTCCAGAACAGAACGGCGGAAAACGACATAAACCCGACGCCCATGAACAGCGCGGTTCTCCCTGAGCGGACGGCGGCTTCGGCGTCGTTTTTTCCGACGCCCTGGCCCACCCGCACCGCCGCCGCGAAGGAAATTCCGAGCGGAATCATGAAGGTAACGCTCACGAGATTCATCGTGATCTGATGCGCCGCCATCGGCACAGGGCCAAATCGGCCCATGAAGGTGGAGGCCAGACTGAACATGCTGACCTCGACCAGCATTTGAAGGCCCGCGGGAACGCCGAGGGCGAGCAGCGCCGCCGCGAGCGGTCGGTGGAATCCCCGGAACACGAATCCCGCCGCGCGCATCCGCGAAAGCGCCGCGCTTCCCGCGATGGCGGTCATGACCGCGGAATTGACGACGCTTGCGAGCGCACAGCCGGTGATGCCGAGCCGGGGAAGGCCCCAATGCCCGAAAATCAGCCCGTAGTTGAGGACCACGTTGCACAAATTTCCGGTCACGATCGAGGCCAACAACGGCCGGGTCACGTCGATGGATTGGAGATATTGACGGCAGGCCGCGAAAAGCAGAAACGGCAGGGCCATCCAGCGCAAGGTGTTCAGGTATTCCAACGCGACGGCGGCGACCGCCCGGTCCACGCCGACCGCGGCGTAAAACGGCGCCGCGAAACGCACGCACCAAAAGAGGGGAACGGAAATTACCGCGGCGATCGTGATCGCGTGCACGAAGATCGCGGCGCTTTCCTTCGGCCTCCCGGCCCCGAACGCCCGCGAGGAAAGCGTATCCACGCCGAGCAGGCATCCCAACCCGAACAGCATCATCGCGAAAAAGGTCGACCCGCCGAGCCCCACGCCGCCCACCTCCGTGGGACCGATGCGGCCCATGTAGAGGGTGTCGACGACGCCGTACGCCATCATGCCCAATTGCATGAGCATGATCGGAGCCGCCAGACTCCACATCGAGCGGACTTCCTCGCGCGAGGGAAGCATCGTCACCCGTTCATTGTACTTTGATACGATCGGAGCATGATCGGCGCTTTCCTTCTCACGCTGCTGGCGGGATTTTCCGCAGCCGCTCCCTTGCGAGGACCCTACCTGGTCGACGCCTCCTCGACGGCGGTTCGCATCTGTTGGCGCGCGGAGAAGGACGAGTGCGCCGCCTGGAACGATCTGGTTCCGGACGCGCAATTCCAATACACGATCGCCGCCTCGACCCGCCGCTGGACGGCCCGTCCGCTCCCGATGGCGGGCGAAGCTCTGCGCTTCGCGGCCTTCGGGGACTCCGGGAGCGGGCGTGCCGCTCAGCAAGCGGTCGCGGCGACGCTGGAAGCCTACGCCCCTCAATTCGTGCTTCTGGCGGGGGATCTGGTCTACCCGAGGGGCGCCGATCAAGGCTACGACGCCCGGTACTTCGAACCCTACGCTCCGCTGCTATCTCGAATTCCCTTCTTCCCTTCCCCGGGCAATCACGACTACGCAAACGCGGGCGCAAACCGGGAGAAAGGGGAGTCCCGTTTCCGTTCGGCGTACGCGAAAATCCACCGCCGTCCGCGTTATTACGCGTTCACCGTGGGAGACGCGCGCTTTTTCTCGCTGGATACGAACGCCCCGTACGGTGTCGCGGCGGCCGCTCCGATCGCAAAGGGAAGCCCTCAATGGAGATGGCTCGAAAAGGAACTGGCCGCGTCCCCCGAGCTCTGGAAGATCGCGCTTTTTCACGTTCCGGCGTATTCATCCGGGAAACACGGAGGGGACGAACGCGTCCGCGCGGCGCTGGAGCCGCTTTTCTCCAAGTACGGCGTGGATCTGGCGATTCAGGGCCACGACCACCACTACGAACGAACGGCAAAGATCAAAAAAACCGTCTACGCGGTGGTCGGCACCGGGGGCGCCGGCCTGCGCGGGCTCAAATGGAGGGACCGCGCCGAATGGTCGGAATTCGCGCTCGTTGAGCACGGCTTCCTCGGGGTAGAACTCCGCGGGGGATCGCTGAAGATTGAATTTTACGACGAGAACGGACAAATCCGCGACTTCGCCGAGATCACAAAAGCCCCGCGCAAAGACCGCCGTCCACGGAAATCACGCTCCCCGTGACGTAGGACGCCCTCTCCGAAGCTAGAAACGCGACGACCGCTCCGAATTCCTCCGGCCGCGCGATCCGCCCTAAGGGAGTCCGCTTTCCGTAAGCCGCCCTCGCCTGCTCGACGGATATCCCGGCGGCTTGCGCGCGCGAGACCATCAGCGCCTTCAGCCGGTCCGTGTCGGTGCTCCCGGGAAGCACGAGATTGACGAGAACTCCGTCGGGAGCGACCTCCGTCGCCAGCGTCTTCGCGAAACCGGCCACCCCGGCGCGCATCGTATTCGAAAGAGCCAGTCCGTCGATGGGCTGTTTGACGCTTGTCGATTCCACCAGGAGAACGCGTCCCCACTTGCGCGCGCGCATTCCCGGGACCACGGCCCGCACCCATCTTATTTTTGCGGTCAGCGTCGAGAGCACCGCGTCGTCGATTTGGGCGTCGGACACCTCAAGGGCCGAACCGTGGGCGGGCCCTCCGGAATTGACGATCAAAATATCCGCCGGACCCAATCGTTCCTCGGCGTTCTTTAAAAACCGATCGCGGGCCTCATCGGACGCGACGTCGAAATTCTCCGCGTGCACCGCGACGCCGTACGCGTCCCCGATCGCTTTCGCGGCTTCGGCCAGATCTTCTTTCCCCCGCGCGCACAGCGCGATCCTGCATCCTTCCGCCGCGAGCGCCTCGGCGCAAGCCCGGCCGAGCCCTTTCGAGCCGGCCATCACCACCGCCACCTTGTTTTTGATCCCTAAATCCATACGGGAAGGATACTAAAGGGCGATGAGTTCGATCTCATCGCCGCTCTTCTCGGGCCGGACCTTCGCGGCAAACTCCGCGTACGCGACCCACCAGTAGACGGCGACCGCGACGGGGACGCATTGAAATACCACGCGCCGCGCCAAATCGAACACGAATGCGGTCGCGAGCGAGTTCTCCGGGAGATCGAACAGCCCGTATACGAACCCGAGTGCGAGATTGAGAGAACCCATCGCGGCGCCCGCGACCCCCAGCGAGAGGGCCGCGGCCAAACCAAGCGTCGCGAGGGTGCGCGTCGGATACGCGCGCACGAGCGCCCGGGAGGAGTCCAGCGCCGCTTTCCCTTCAAGCCCCTCGACCGCGACCGCGAACCAGGCGAAAGAAAATTGGTACAGCAGGATAAGCCCGGGAATCAAAAGCGCCGCCAATCCCACGCCGACGAATATCCCGCCGAGCGCGGCGGTCTTGAGGCCGGCACTCAACCGCGCGAAGCCCGCGCGAAAGGCACCGATCACCGAGAGCGGGCGTCCTTGATCGGCGGCGGAAATCGCCGCCGCCAGCGCAAGAGCGCCCAGCACCCAGGAGAGCCCCTCATAGAGGATCACCGCGACCGCCGCGGAGAGGTTGAGCGGTCCCGGATCGTCGGCCGCGTCGATGAAAACGAGGATATACAGAAATCGCAGAAGATACGGCGGGACCCGCGTCAGCACGCAGATCGAGAAGAACCCGCCGAATCCGCCGCGAGCGAGCGCGAACGCGCGTTCGAAACCGCGGCGCACGGATCCCGCCGGCGGGGGCGGCCGCTTCGGTTCGGACGGCTTCGAGCTCCGCTTAGGCAGCCCCATCCGCCCCGTTCTTCTTTTTCGGCGATGCGGCCACCGGCGCGGAAACCTGCCCGAGGTAATCCGGAAGCTCCAGACCCGCGGAACGCGCGACTTCGTGCAGGGGCGGCAGGGCCTTCACCAGATCCCGCATAAAGTTCGCCGTCGCGCCCCCGTTTCCGTTTCCGCCCCCGTCCCAGACCGTGATCTTGTCGAACTTAAGATTCTTGATCGTCTCGGTTTGCAGCCGCACGATCTCCTCAAGTTTCTCGACGAGCAGCAAGGTCGCCGCGTCCCGGGCGTTTCCCTGCGCCGCGTTCACCATCAGCTTATAGCCCTCGGCCTTCGAGGCCAGAATCTTCTGGATGCCCTCGGCCTCCGCCTGCTTCACCGACAGGATCGCGTCCGCCTCGCCCCGGGCCTCGCGCCGGCGCTTTTCCGCCTCGGCCTCGGCGTCGATCTCGATTTGCTCCTTGCGGATGCGCTGCGGCACGACCTTCTCCGCCTCGAGGCGCTGCGCTTCGGCCATCGCCTTCGACTTCTCGATCTCCGCGCGCGCAACCTGTTGCGCGACCTGGGCGCGCTGGTCCGCGGTCGCCTGTTCCGCGGCGAGCTGCGCGTTGTAGGCCGCGATTTTCGCCTGCGACTGGTTTTCCCCTTCGACCGCTTGTGCGTTGAACACGGCAACCTGGATGCGCTTCTCCCGCTGCGCCTCGGCCTCGCCGATGGCGCCGTGCTTCTCCTGCTCCGCGACGTCGATGCGCGCCTGGTTGACCGCCGTGGACGCCGCCTTCTTTCCGATCGATTCGATGTAGCCCGATTCGTCGGTGATGTCGGTGATGTTCACGTTGATCAGAGACAGCCCGATCTTCGTTAATTCCGTGTCGATGTTCCGGCGGATCGCCTCGAGGAATTTCTCGCGGTCCTGATTGATCTGTTCGATGGTCAGCGAGGCGACGGTCAGCCGCAGTTGACCGAAGATGATCTCCATCGCCATGTCCTCGATCTCTTTGCGATTGCGCCCGAGAAGACGGATCGCGGCGTTCGTCATCGCCTCGGGTGTCGTGTCGATCGCCACCGTGAAGGTGCTGGGAACGTTGATGCGGATGTTTTGCTGGGAAAGCGCTCCCTTCAGCGGAATTGAAATCGTCATCGGCGTCAACTCGAGATAATCGTACTCTTGAATCAACGGCCAGACGAAGGTGCCGCCTCCGTGGAAGCAGCGGACGGCCTTGCCCCCCCCGACGCGCCCCTGCACCGCGAGGACCATGTTCGAAGGACACCGCCGGTAGCGGCTGGCAAGAAACCAAATAGTGAAGAATAAAAACAGCGCGCCGGTTCCGGCGCCCATCATCATGAAGTCCATAGACCCTCCGCTGCGTCTTCCGCGACCCTTGCTTTCGAGACGCTCCTGCAATTCCTTCAGTCGTCTCTCCCGCTTGCGTGTCTCGAGCCGCGCGGCTTCGCGCTGCGCCTCGATCTGAGCCTGCTCCCCTTCCCAAGAAACCGTCTGCCCCCCCACGACGGGGGAGGGGACCGGATCGCCCTGCGCCTGGGCGCGCGACGCAAAAAGGAGAAGCAGCAAAACGATCCTCATTCTAGTCCTTTCTCCGGACCGCGACGGTCGAAGCGTCCATCGCGCGGGTCACCTGCACCACTTGGAAAGAATCGATTTCCGCGCCGTCATCGGACACGGCCTCGATGAAGCGCGTGATCCCTTCGACGCCGATCTGAATTTTTCCGCGTCCGTTATCGGGGATGCGCAGATAAACGGTCGCCTCCTTGCCGACCAGATCCTTCGCGGAAAAGGAGGCCCCCGGACTCGTCATGTGGGAGGCGAGCTTAAAAAGCCAGGCCGTCGCGTACATCGTCAAAAAACCCGCTCCGAGAGCGGTCAAAAAAGAGAGGGGGGCGCCCAGGCCGAATTGCTTGTAGGCGGCCAATCCCATCCAACCGAACATCATGCAGAACCCGGTTGCCGTATGCACCGACAGCAACTTAAAAGCCGCGTCGCTTGCGTGTCCGTGATGCTCTCCATCCTCGACAAGTTCCGCTTCGATCGCCTCTCCATCCGCGCCGTCGTCGAAATCGACGTCTGCGTCCGCATGCCCGCCGTCGTCGAAATCCTCGGACCCGAAGCCCCCTAGCGCCATCGCGGCGATCCTGAGAAAAAAGAACAAAGTCCCGAAAACCGCGAAACCCCAATACATCAGTTCGGTCCCCGACGCCTGATGGATCGCCCCCGGCTCCATAGGGCACAATATAACCCCGAAACGATTTTCGCGCTAGTGGACCCGAGCGGGGATTTGAAAAATGTAGTATTAAGCTATGGAACTCGAGTTTTCGACGCGATTAAAAACCGTGCTCGCGGCGATGGGCGCCTGTCTATTGATCGGCACCTTCGGCTATACGACCGTGGAAGGCTGGCCGCTGTTCGACTCCTTATACATGACGGTCATTACCTTGGCGACGATCGGCTACGGGGAAGTGCATCCGCTTTCAACCGGCGGCCGAATCTTTACGATCGCGCTCAGCCTTTTGGGTCTCGGCGTCATGGCCTACTCGTTTTCCGCGCTGACCGCCTTCATCGTCGGCGGCGAGCTCAACGAACGGCTCCGGAGGAGAAAGATGGAAAAACGCATCCAGGTCCTAGACCGGCACTACGTCATTTTCGGCATGGGACATACCGGAGAAACCATCGCCGCCGAACTCGCGAACACCCGGCATGATTTCGTCGTCATCGAACACGACGCGGAAAAGGGAAGCGCCGCCCTCGAGCGCGGACACTTGGTCGTTATCGGCGACGCGCTCCGCGACGAGACGCTCGAACGGGCGGGCGTCGCCCGCGCCAAAGGCGTCTTTCTTACTTTCGACAACGACCGCGACAACGTTTTCGTCGCGCTCAGCTGCCGCGTGATGAACCCCAACGTGCGGATCGTCAGCGAACTTCACGACGGTGACGTTCGCGACAAGCTGTTTAGAAGCGGCGCCGACGCCGTCGTCAGCCCGCCGATGATCGGGGGCCTGCGCATGGCCTCGGAAATGATCCGACCCGCGGCCGTGGGCTTTTTGGATTCGATGATTCGCGCGAAGGACTCCGCCTACCGCTTTGAACAGGTGGATCTGCCGGCAGGCTCGCTCTACGACGGCAAACCCTTCGGGTCGATCGAAGTCGGCGGCGGCCGGGCGCCGCTGATCCTGGCGGTCCGCGCGAAGAACGCCGAGCGCTACGAGGTCAATCCGCCGCGATCCCGCCCGATGAAAGCCGGGGAACAACTCGTCGCTTTGGGCGACCAGGACGAAATCCGCATGCTGCGGGAGGCCGTTAAAGCCTGAGCCGCCCCGACGCTCAGGAAGCCGCGGCTTTGGGCCCGATCGCCGGCGGGAAGTCGCGCATGTAGCCGTAGTAGTTGCCGAGCACCGTCACCACGTAGTGACGCGTCTCTTTGACGTTCGGAACTCCGCCGGCCTTCTGCACGTTGCCCGGCCCGGCGTTGTAGGCGGCGATCGCTTTCTTGACGCGGGCGACCTCGCCGTCGCTAAACGAATTGAGCACCGCGGCGCCCTTGTCGACGAACATGTTCCACATTTGGCGGATGTACTTCGTCCCGGCATAGATGCTGGTTTTGATGTCGTAAAGCATGTTGGCGTTATTCACGCCCAAATCCCGGCCCGTCGCCGGCATCACCTGCATCAAACCGCGCGCTCCAACCCCGCTGGTCGCGTTCGGATTGAAGCGGCTCTCCTGCTTCATCACGGCCAGCACCAGCCGGTAATCCACGTTCTGGCGCCGCGCCTCGGCGTAGGCCTGCCGGAAAATATCGAGCGGGATCCCTTTCTGCCGCGCGAGCGCCTCGATCTCGTCGTCGGTCGCGGGGACGCTCATGTCGCGGTTGAGATCCGGATGCGGCGGCGGCTGAAACTGCATCGGAACGTTCGTCGGTTTCGGATAGTCCTTGGGAATCTCGACCTCGCGGAGCGGGCCGAGGGTCGGGACCGGCGCCGGCCGCGGAGCGGCCGCGGGAGACGGCAGAGACTCCGGCTGAGGCGAGATCGTCGTCGCATCGGGGGCCTCTTGGGGCGCCTCTTTCGGCTCGCTTTTCTTCTCAGAGCCGTCGAACAGAGAATTCAATCCGCCTTCGTCGCTGCCCGCCGACGAGACGCTTGCTTCGGTTTTTGCGACGGCTTGCGCGCCCGCCTCCACCCCGGATCCGCCGATGGGGGCGGCTTCTACCGGAGCCGCCTCGCCCAACGCCGGCTCTTTCGCGGCGGCGGCCTCTTTCGGAGGCGCGATGCGCCGCGCCCACAGGGCAAGTTCCTCATCGCTTTTCGCCGCGAGGATGGAATCCCGCATTCCCTTCAGTTCCGAGACTTTCGCGGCATTCCCCTCCTTCGTATAGCGCGCGATGTCCGCGTCGATCTTCGCGAGCAGCGCGAGCCGCTCTTTATCCTGGGGAGATTCGGGATTTTTATCGGTTTCAGACGGGGGGCTTGAGAACGGCTGAGAAAAGGTCGCGGGTGCGGCGGAAGAGGCGCCATACGCGAACGCACGTGAAACCGCAAAGGAGCACAACGATGCCGCAAGCACGGGCGCGATCCACCTCATACGTTGAGTGTAGCGGCCATCTCAGAGAAAGGGAAGGGTGCGGGGACCCGCATTATATTAGGACTAAAGACCTAGCCGCCAATAGTTAATATTAAATATTAGATTTTCTATTGACTTATAAAAGATTTGGGGGTATACTCTCTTATGCCCCCCTTCGATCGTCGGGCGATGCCCCTCTATACGATATCGGTCGCGTCCCAACTTTGCCGTCTTCCGGTGCACACCCTCCGCTGGCTTGAATCCAACGAGCTTTTCCAGCCGGCCAGAACACAGGGCCGTCAGCGCCTGTTTTCCGACTCCGATATCGAGTTTCTGATGGAAGTCGCCCGCCTGCTCGAACGCAAGGTGAACCTGGCGGGCATTCGCGTGATTCTCGAGATTAAGGAGCGCCACCACCTGGAAACGATCTCCCTCGAGATCACCGCTGAGGAATAAGCGATGGCCCTGAATCCCGAACGCTGGACAACCCGCTCCCAAGAAGCCCTGCAAAGCGCCGAAACGCACGCGCGCACGCGCGGCAACCCGACCGTGACCGAGAGCCACCTGCTTCTCGCTTTGCTCGAACAGCACGGAGGGACCGTCGAGGCGATGCTGCAGCGCGCGGGAGCCGCCCCCGGAACGCTCGCGACCGCGCTTGAAAAATCACTCGACGCGCTTCCTGAAGTGAAAGGCGGCGTGCGCCAGGAACTCTCCCGTTCCTTTATGGGAGCCCTCGATAAGGCTGAAGCGCGGCGAAACGAACTCAAGGACGAATACCTATCGGTCGAACATCTTCTGTTGGGAATTCTCGACGCCGGGGATTCCGACGCGGCCCGCCTGCTCGCGGACGCGGGAATCACCCCCTCCAAAGCGCTGGCCGCGCTGACGGCGATTCGAGGGGCGCAAAAAGTCGACAGCCGCGACCCGGAAGGCACCTACCAAGCGCTCGAAAAGTACGGCCGCGATCTGACGGCGCTGGCCGAGAAGCAAAAACTCGATCCGGTCATCGGGCGCGACGCGGAAATCCGCCGCGTGATACAAGTCCTCTCGCGCCGCACGAAGAACAATCCGGTGCTGATCGGCGAGCCGGGCGTCGGCAAGACCGCGATCGTCGAGGGCCTCGCGCTGCGCATCATAGCAGGAGACGTCCCCGAGGGACTCAAGGACAAGCGCGTAGTCGCGCTTGATCTGGGCGCTCTCGTCGCCGGCGCGAAATACCGCGGAGAATTCGAGGACCGTCTGAAAGCCGTCCTCAAAGAGATCTCCAGCGCGGACGGCCGCATCGTTTTGTTCATCGACGAGATCCACACGCTTGTCGGCGCGGGCGCCGCCGAAGGGGCGGTGGACGCCGCAAACCTGCTCAAGCCGATGCTTGCGCGCGGGGAACTGCGCTGCGTGGGCGCGACGACGCTCGACGAATACCGCAAGCACATCGAAAAAGACGCTGCTCTCGAACGGCGCTTTCAGCGCGTCTTTACCGAAGAGCCCAAACTCGAGGACGCGATCGGAATTCTCCGCGGCCTCAAGGAGCGCTACGAGATCCACCACGGGGTCCGCATCAAGGACTCTGCGATCGTGGCCGCCGCGACGCTTTCACAGCGCTACATCGCCGACCGCTTCCTTCCGGACAAGGCCATCGATCTGATGGACGAAGCCGCCAGCCGACTGCGCATCGAAATCGACTCGATGCCCGCGGAACTCGATACGATCGAACACCGCATCCGCCAGCTTGAAATCGAACGCGCCGCGGTGAAGAAAGAGACCGACGCTGCCGGGAAAAAACGCCTGGAAGGCCTCGAGAAAGAACTTGAGCGACTCGGCTTTGAAGGCCAAGCGCTGCGCCGGCATTGGGAAAAGGAAAAGGAAGCCATCGGCGGAATCCGGGAACTCAAAGGCGATTTGGAACGGCTGAAGGCCGCCGAACAAACCGCCGAACGCGAAGGCGATTTGGCGCTCGCCTCGGAAATCCGCTACGGCCGCCTCCCAAAAACCGAGGAGAAGCTCGAGGAACGCCAAGCCGTTCTGATGAAGATTCAAGAGAAGCGGCAATTGCTTAAGGAAGAGGTCGATGAGGAGGACGTCGCCCGCGTCGTCTCCCAATGGACCGGCATCCCGGTCTCCCGGATGCTCGAAGGCGAGACGCAGAAGCTCCTAAAAATGGAAGAGCGCCTCCACAAGCGGGTCGTTGGTCAGGACGAGGCCGTGTGCGCGGTCGCCGACGCGGTGCGCCGCTCGCGCTCGGGTCTTGCCGATGAAAACCGTCCGACGGGCTCGTTTCTCTTTCTCGGACCGACCGGGGTCGGAAAGACCGAACTCGCGCGCGCCCTCGCTCAATTTCTCTTCGACGATGAAAAGGCGATGGTGCGCCTCGACATGAGCGAGTACATGGAAAAGCACGCCGTCAGCCGCCTGATCGGCGCCCCTCCCGGCTATGTCGGCTACGACGAAGGCGGTCAATTGACCGAAGCGGTCCGGCGCCGTCCGTATTCGGTACTGCTGCTCGATGAGATCGAAAAAGCGCATCCAGAGGTGTTCAACGCGCTGCTGCAGCTGCTCGACGACGGGCGTTTGACCGACGGCCAAGGACGAACGGTCGATTTCAAAAACACCGTCGTCATCATGACCTCAAACCTCGGGACCGAAGCCGCGCAAAGCGAGGAGGCCCCGGAGCGCAGGCGCGAGCGGGTGCTGGAAGCCGTACGCGCGCATTTCCGCCCGGAGTTTCTCAACCGGGTGGACGAAACCGTCGTCTTCCATCGCTTGGAGCACGACCATCTCGGGAGCATCGTCGACATTCAGCTCGAGCTCGTGTCCCGGCGTCTCGCCGAAAAAGGGATCAAGCTCTCGGTCGCCGCTCCGGCGAAGGAACTGCTCATCCGAGAGGGAACCGATCTCGCGTTCGGCGCACGGCCGCTTAAGCGCGCGATACAGCGCCGCCTGGTCGACCCGCTGGCCAAGCGGCTCCTGGAAGGCGCGTTCCACGCCGGAGACGCGCTCGAAGCCGACGTGGAGAAGGAGGAAATCGTTTTTTCCAAGGCCGCAACGCCCGTCGCGACGCCGAGGTCTTGATTTCCGCCCCGGGGAGGGTATCCTATCGGGCCATGCGCCTCCCCCTAGCCTTATTGTGCGCCGCGCTCGCGTTCGCGCCGTCCGCCGATGCCTTCGGCGCTTCCGAGCACGCGGCGCCGGCGGCGCCTCCGGCCAAGGAAAAGCACGATCCCGCGGCGACGGACAAGAATGATCCGTCCAAAAAGGCCGCCGGCGGCTTCGTTTCACCGCTGGCCCCGTTCGAAGCGAAATTCCGCGCTGCGCTTCAAAGCGGGGACCTCGACGCGATTCCCACGATCGACGACATCCGCAAGGCGGTCAAGGAAGGCGAGGGCAAGACGACCGTTCCCCCGGATCAGGTGGAAAACGAGGTCGGCCGCGCCAAGGCGTTGGCGGCGGCGCTCAAGGCCGCGTTTCGCCTAAAGGCGATCGGGGCGACCAGCGGCGCCTCGGAAAAGACGCTGCTGCCGCCGGTCGGCGAGGTCGTCCTGCTGCTGGGCGAGCCGCGCATGAACGCGGAGGAAATCGTCCAGGCGATCCTCAAGCGCGCCGGAAAAACGGACGGCGAATCCGACGATGACAAGAAAACCGTCGACGCGCTGCGCAAAGGCCGCATCGGCATCGAGCATCTCGCCGACATGGCCGTGTTGATGAGCGGACGCAAGGACCCGGCGTCGTTTAAGGAGTTGCTCTCGCTGCGCGTCCAGCCGGTCCGCGAAGCGATGACCTGGCTCTCGGTCTTCGGCCCGAAGGAGGAAGAGGACCCCCTCCTGCGGCGGGATCTGGAGCGCGTCGACCGGAATCTCGACGAAACGTGGAACGCCGCGCACCGATTGCTCAACCCCAAGGACAAGGAGATTTCCCCGGACGAATCCGCCCGGCGCGTGGAGGCGGCCCGGTCGTTGATTCTCGAGAGCGTGAAGGAAACCTCGGCGCTTTTCTCGCGCGTCGCGCAGGCGCAATTGGACAAGCGCGCGATGCGGGAAGCGATCGTCGCCGCGATGGCGGGCACGCCGCGCGCGCGCGTCTCCGATCTCGATTTTCTCAAGTCCCTGCGGGTTCCCTCCCCCGTTCCCGCGCGAGACAAGGTGATCGTCCCGAAACTCGAATCGGTCGAACTTCCGGAGGGGCCGCGCGCCAAGCTGCAGCAATCCGCGCTCGCCGCGCTTTCCGCGATGCTGCCCGCCAACGACTGGGTCCGGGGCCGGCTCAATCAGGTCGAGGCGAAGCTCCGCGGGGAAATGCCCCCCGAACTCGACGGCCCCCGCGACTTCACGACGCCCGACGGGAAAAAACTCCCTCTCGAAGAAGTCGCCCGTCGGGCGCTGCTCCAACAATGCCTCGACAAGCCCGATCTGAAGGGATACGACGCGGGAGGGGAGCTGTTGACGACCGCGGTCAAGCAACGGGGTCATTTCGAGGTCGCTCCCCAGACCTTCTGGGAACGAATCCGCCGCGGCAAGCTGGTCTTCGCCGAAGCCCGGCATTGGCAGGAAACGACGCCGCGCAACGTCATGATGCCCGGCGTCGGTTCGATGACGGTGTCCTACGCGGGGCTCGCGGATTTCGACCACTTCTCCCAGTCGCTGCAGCAGGGCTTCGAGTCGCCCTGGGACACGGTGAACGTCGTGCTCGACGCGACGAACCTTCCGCTGATCAATACCCGCGCTTCCCACGAGCTTCCGGCGGGCGGGAACTTCATGACCGATTTCATGGTCCGGACGATGAACGCGGTCTGGACGGGGGGCAAGCGCTTGGGCGTCATCCGCGGATCGGCTCCCGACCCGCGGCAGTACGACGCGAGCAGGCGAGGCCTCGCGCTCGCGCAAACGCTCCGGGCGAAAACCTCCGAACTCAAGTCGTTCTGCAAGGCCGTCGCGGCGGCGTATTGAGCCCGCGGCTCGGCGTTTTGACCGCGGCGCTGCTTTTCTCCACGGGCGGCGCCGCGATCAAGGCCTGCGGCTATCCCGCCTGGACCATCGCCGGCTGGCGCTCGGGGATCGCGGCGCTGACCTTGCTTGTGCTGCTGCCCCGAACCCGAACGCGCCCCGGTCCGGGGGTCCTGACGACGGCCGCGGCATACGCGGCGACCTTGCTCTTGTTCGTGCTCGCGAACAAGAACACGACCTCCGCGAACGCGATCTTCCTCCAGTCCGCGGCCCCGCTTTACGTCCTGCTTCTCTCGCCGCGCCTGCTCGGCGAACGCGGCGGCGTCCGCGAGTGGATTCAGTTCGCCTTCACCGCGGCGGGACTGACGCTCTTTCTTTTCGGTCTCCCCCCCGTGCAGGCGACCGCTCCCCGTCCGGCGCTCGGAAACGCGTTCGCGATCGCGGCCGGAATCGGGTGGGCGTTGACGTTGATGGGCCTGCGCAAAACGGCGCGCGCCGATCCGGACGGCTTCGGCGCGGCGCGCGCCGCTCTTTGGGGAAACGCGTTCGCGTTCCTGGCCGCTTTGCCGTTCGGAGGTCTTCCTCTCGGCGGGGGTTTTATCGACGGGGCCGTCCTGCTGTATCTCGGCGTGTTTCAAATCGGGGTCGCGTATACCGCGCTGACCGCGGCCTTTCGCGAAGTCCCGGCGGGGGAAGCCTCGCTGCTGTTGATGCTCGAACCGGCGCTAAACCCCCTTTGGGCCTGGCTCGCGCACGGAGAGCGAGTCGGACCGCTCGCCGCGGCGGGCGGAGCGCTGATTCTCGGCGCGGGGATCTGGCGCGCCTGGCCGCGCCCCGAAGAGCCCGCCTTGAATCCTTCCCCTTAGACCTAACTTCCCTCTGCCCGATGCGCCCTGGCCGGCCGGAGCCCGCTGCGCCATGCTCTACCATGAAGATTCTCCTAAGTCTGTTCCTGCTTTCGACTCCCGCGGCCGCGGCGCAGCAGAGTGCGCGGCTTTCCTTCGATCCCGCCTGCGTGCTGTCGGCGGTGGCGTTCGCGATGAATGTCGGAGTGCAGCCCGCCGTCGCTCTTCCGAGAATCCGCACGCAAACCGAGACCCCGCTTGCCGAATTTCAGGACGCGATCGAGCCGCAATGGGGCTTCCGCCCCGACGTCTTCACCAACGCCTATGTGCCCGACGCGCGGACGATTTTTTTGCTGGATGAAGCCGAATATTACGCCAAGCACGGCGCTTCAATCGACGACTCGCTCGCCCACGAACTGATCCATTACATCCAGGTTCGCTATAAAGGCCTGACGATGAAGGAATTCACCGAGTGGGAAGAGGCCGAGGCGCGGCAGTTCCAAATCTGGTTCCGCGACCACTATGTGAACGGGACGCCGCCCCCGGGCGCGCCCGTGTGCTCAAAAACGAACTGAGCCGTTCACCAATCGGAAGTCGCCCATGAGGGGTCGGGGGTAATTCCTTCCTGACCGACTTTCCTGTTCTCCGCCTCGCCGGTCATCGGCACGAAACGGACGTCCATCGTCCTTTCACGCTCCAGGCCGGCAGCGGTCTTTCGGATGACGACCAACTCCTGAACGGCCCATTCGTTGGAACCCGTCTTGGCCCCGACCGGAATCACCATCCGCCCTCCGACCTTCAACTGCTGAATCAGGGGCTCCGGCACATGGTCCGGCGCGCAGGTGACGATCACCGCGTCAAAAGGCGCGGCGCGCGGCCATCCTTTGTAGCCGTCGCCCAGCCTCACTCGAACGCGGTCGTATCCGAGCGCGTCGAGCGTGCGCTCCGCTCGCCGCGCGAGCGTGTCAATGATTTCGATCGAATACACCTCGGCGCCGAGCTCGGCGAGAATCGCCGCTTGATATCCGGATCCGGTTCCGATCTCCAAAACCTTTTCGCCCGCCCGCGGCGCGAGCAGCTGCGTCATGAAGGCGACGATGAACGGCTGGGAAATCGTCTGCCCCTCCCCGATCGGGAGCGGCCTGTCCTCGTACGCGAAGCGTGCCACCGCTTCCGGAACGAAGCGGTGCCGCTCGACCTTTTCCATCGCGGCGATGACCGCCCGGTCGACGATCCTGTTCTTTTTATACCGCAGCAGTTTTTGAACCATGCTCTTGCGCGCCTTTCGCGCCCAGATCTCCCGGACCGGCGCTTCCCCCCCTTCCTCATCGACCCCTTGAGCGTGTAAAACCCCGCCGGCCGCGAGCAGCAGAATCAGGACCCCCCGCATTCCATAAGGGTAGCCGCCTCGCTCGAAAAAAGAAAGGCCCGCCGTCAGGGTTTCCGGTTTCCGGAGGGATATAACAAGGCCCCGGCTTTACGGGACGCCATTCGGGTACAATGCTTCGATGCTGTCCTTCAGACGAATCCGCGCGGCGTTCGCCGCCTCCGCGATTCTCGCCGCGGCGGCTTTTATTTTGACGAAAAATCAGGATTCCTCCTCCGGTTTTCGCCTACTGTCGGTTCCCGCCCCGGACTCAACGAACCCGCTCGATTTCGGACTCGGAGCGAATCGCGTCGGCATTGCCGCGGTACGCGCGGGTCTTCTGGATGCGGGACGCAAGGGAACGATCACGGGCATACTCGCCAAGCGCTGGAGCACTTCCGACGATTTTAAAGTCTGGCGGTTCGAATTCCGATCCGGACTCCGCTTTGAAAACGGAGATCCGATCAGACCCTCTGACCTCGCGGAATCATGGTTCTGGCTCGCATCCCGGATGCGCGAGCGGGAAGACGACACCACCGTCCTCGCCGACCTCGAGGGCTACGAGCGACCCGACGCCGCCGGACGATTTCCGGGGATCGAATTCGACGAACTCGGAATCTCGCTTCGCTTTACGCACCCGCAACCGGCGCTGCTGTCTCGGCTTAGCGACCCGCAGCTCGCGTTGACCCACTCTCGATGCCGGGACTCGACCGAAGGGCGCTGGCGCTGCGAACGAGAAGCAGTATCCTCGGGTCCGTACCGCATCGTCCGCTGGACCGACCATGAACTCGAGCTGGTTCTACGCCAAGACTTCCCCTCCCAATTCCGCCACCCGAACGCATTTAGGCGCATTACGGTGGGCGACAGCGACGGGTTCCGCATCGACTCCGACGCGGCCGTCGGAGTATCGGCCATTCCTCCCCGACAACCCGGCCTTCAATTCCACGGCGGAGCATCCTTTACGACAGGATTTGCCTACTGCCTGTCATGGACGCATCCGAAAAGCCCCTGTCAGTCGACGCGCTTCCGCCGCGTCCTGCGCGATCGGTTTTACCACCATATGGAACGCGCCGGAGCGGACTTTTCGCGCTCATTTTTTCCTCTCGCTGTTTCCGGAATACGGGAGCCAGCCCTGGGAAATGGAGAGGGAGATTCTCCCGTCCCCGGCCTCCAGGGTCCTCTCCGCGTCGAGACAATACACGATCTCCCGGGGACTCCCCTGCGCCTCAAAGCCGGATTCTCGGGAGCGGCGAAGTCGCTCGCGATCCAGCTGATCGAGGTCCCGATGGAATCCTCTCGATTCTCTCCTCAGTTGAAATCGGGACTGGATACATACGATTACGACGTCGTTTTCATGAGCAGTTCGTTCAATGCCGACGATCCGGAATCTTCGATTCGCTCTCTTTTCCTAAGCCGCGACGGCGCACGCTTGGCCGACCCCTCCGGACGCATTCGAAAGGCGCTCGCCAAAAGCCCGATCGATTTACCCGCGATAGACGCGGCGATATCCGAGGATGCCGTTATTTGGCCCGTCGGCACGGTGTCCGAAGGCCTCTGGGTACGCGATGAAGTTGATCTTTCCCTGCTCAATCCCAGCGCCGGAGCGCTCCCGCTCCACTGGATCGGCCGCCGAATTTATTAGGCGGTTCCGCAACCTGAAGGGCACATAAAAAGGCCCCCCGTCTCCGGGGGGCCGTTGGTGGTGGTATGGTGGTGGTGGTTACTTCAAATCCGTTCGCGGCCAGCAACACAGGTATGCGGCCACTGGCAGGTCTGGAACTGGGCGACCGGCTCGACCGGGGCCGCTTCGGCCTGGACGCAGGTGTGGGGCCACTGGCAGGTCTGGAACTGGGCGACCGGCTCGACCGGGGCCGCTTCGGCCTGGACGCAGGTGTGGGGCCACTGACAGGTCTGGAACTGGGCGACCGTTTCGACCGGGGCGGCTTCGGCCTGGACGCAGGTGTGGGGCCACTGACAGGTCTGGAATTGGGCCACCGGTTCGACGATTTCGACCGCTGCGCACTTGTGAGGCCAGTCGCAGGTTGTAATCTGAGCCTGGGCCGGGGCGGCTTGGAGGTTGAGGCTGAAAGCAAGGATTTGGAAGATTTGGGTCATTGGGGTAGTCTCTCTTTGGGTACGGCCTAAATTCTGATAGGTCTATAGTACCAGGCCTCCCTAGGCCCCCCCGATGAGATCGGTCAACAAAAATAGTTGATTCATGGTGTAGTTATCGCTCATTGATCTAGATCAACGCCCATGCGAAAGCCCCCCGCTCTCGACGGGGGGCTTCGTACCGCTCGGGTGATTCCCTCGGAAAAACGCGATTACTTCCCGCCGGGCCCGCACTTCTTGGGCCATTCGCAGGTCGTGAACTGAGCGACGGGCTCGGCCTTCGGCGCCTCGGCCGCGCAGGTATGGGGCCACTGGCAGGTCTGAAACTGGGCAACCGGCGCGGTCTTCGGGGCCTCGGCGCCGCAGGTGTGGGGCCACTGGCAGGTCTGGAACTGGGCAACCAGTTCAACCGGGGCCGCTTCGGCCTGGACGCAAGTATGGGGCCACTGGCAGGTCTGGAACCGAGCCGACGGCTCCTGGATTTCTATTTCGACCGCGCAGGTGTTGGGCATCTGGCAGGTCGTAATTTGGGCGGAAGCCGCAGGGGCTTGCAGGTTCAGGCTGAGAGTCAGGATCGAGAGCAGTTGGGTCATCGGGTTCACCTCGTTGGGTCCATCGCGTCGGACCATCTAGGGACATAGTACCCGGACCGGGCGTAGGTCTCCGATGAGGCTCGTCAACGCCCGAAGTTGATTCCACGATCGGGGAGAGGATCATTGACGGGCGTCAAGAAGGCCGCCGACTCTCGTCGGCGGCCTTCCCGAGGCGACCGGATCGCCTACTTCTTAAACGACCATCGGTAGAACAAAACGCAGACCAGCGCGAGCGCGCCGGCCGATACGAGATCCGCGATATGCCCGGGCCAACCCGCCCCGAGCCGCATGGAAGAAACGCTGAAGTAGGCGAGAATCGCCAAGCCGACCCCGACCAAGGACTCGCCCGCGATCACGCCCGAGGCGACCAGCACGCCCCGCTTGAGATTCTCAGACCCTTGAGCCCCCGAATTCTTCTTCACGAAATGGGCGATCAGGCCGCCGATCAGAATCGGCACCGAGAGCCCGAACGGCAGGTAGATGCCGACCGCGATCGGCATCAGGTGCAGTCCGGCGCCCTTTCCGTTCTTTCCCAGGGCCTTGTCCACGATCAGAATCATGATCCCGACGAGCGCGCCGATCACCACCATATCCCAAGGCAGATGCCCGCCCATGAAGAATCCCTTCGTCAGGCTCGCGAACAGGTTGGCCTGAGGCGCCGGATAATCCGCGCCCCCGATACCGGTCCCGCCCATGTTGATCGAGCCCTCGTGCATCGCGATCAGCACCGGCGCCAGCACGAATGCGGCCGCCGAGATGCCCAGGATCTGGAGAATCTGCTGATTGCGCGGCGAGGCGCCGACCAGATGCCCGGTCTTCAAGTCGTTGCAGACGTCGCCGGAAGTGCAGGCCACGCAGCAAACGACTCCCGCCACGCAGAGCGTCGCCAAAACGCCGCTCGCGCCGCTGTAGCCCATGACATAGAGCAATCCCCCGGTCGCGAGCACAGCGGTGATCGTCATCCCCGACACGGGACTGTTCGAGTTTCCGACCAAACCGACGATATAGCTGGCCACCGCGGTGAAGAAAAACGACAAGACGAGCATGCAGACCGCCGCGATCGCCGTTTCCCCCGCGTTGCCCGTCACGTGGTAGTAGATCCCGAGGATGAACAGGATGCAGACGGCGGTCAGCCACAGGATCGTCGTGCCGTCGATATTGCGCTCGGTCTCCGGCCCCTCCTTCGCCTTGCCGCGCTTCATATGACCCTTGAGCTCGGTGACGGCCATCACCAGTCCTTTGCGCACCTTGAAGATCGAATCGATCCCGCCGATCACCATCGCGCCGACGCCGATATAGCGGATCTGGGTGCTCCACAGGGCTCCGGCGGCCTCGACGGCGCTTCCCTCGCCTCCGCCCAACAACGGGATGCCCACCAGCCACGCCGCGGCGCCGCCGATGAAAATCAGAACCGCGATCTCGATCTCGACGATATACCCCACCGCCACCAACGCCGGGGAAACGTCGCAGCCGATGAAGAAAATGCGCTCGGACATGCGGGTCGCCCATTCGACGGATCCCTTCAACAACCCGACGAACGACCCGAGAAATTTAAAGAGTCCGCCGACCACGATGGATTGAAACACGAGAACCGCGCCCGTCTCGTTTCCTTGCTCTCCGGACTTGAGCACTTCGGCGCAGGCGATCCCCTCAGGATACGCCAGTTCCTTGCTGTCGATGACGAAGACCTTGCGCATCGGGATCATGAACAGCACCCCGAGCAATCCGCCCGTCAGCGCGATAAAGGACGTCACCCAGAAATCGAAGGTCTTCCACACCCCCGCGATCACGAGCGCGGGCATCGTGAAGATGATCCCCGCGGCCAACGACTCCCCGGCCGAAGCGGCGGTCTGCACCAGGTTGCTTTCAAGGACGCTTCCCTTGCGCTTCATGAGGCGCAATATACCCATCGACATAACGGCCGCGGGGATCGAGGCGGAGACGGTCATTCCGGCCTTAAGACCCAAATATACGTTGGCGGCGGCCATCACGATAGATAGAAGAATGCCGAGCGCAACCGCGCGCGGCGTCAGTTCGTCTTGTTTGGACATAGAAAGCCCCTCCGAGGGTCGTATTCTACATAAAGATAAAAGATAACATCAATTAACACACGGGCGACATTATTTGGATTGCCTGTGATATACTTTTGAGGTTCGGATAAAACGCCGAACAGCTCAAATCCGTCTCACAGACTGTCCGTACAGCCGGTGAGTGACAAAGAAGGAGAAGTAGATGCCTACAGGAAAAGTGAAGTGGTTCAACGACCAGAAGGGATTCGGATTCGTCACGCCCGACGACGGTTCGCGTGATTGCTTCGTTCACTACAGCCAGATCGTGGAAGAGGGCTTCAAGTCCTTGGCTGAGAACGAGGCCGTTGAGTTCGAAATCGAGGAGTCCGACAAGGGACCCCGCGCGACGAACGTCAGAAAGGCGGTAACGGCCTAACGGCTCCCCGGCCTTTTTCACGACAGGGGCCTGTCCTGGGGGACAGGCCCCCTTTTTTTTGGGAGAATGACCCCGTGGCCTTGGAGCATATCCGGTCCCGGTTGGCGCTGATTCCCGCGCGCGACGAAGACGCCGAGGGGGCGTATGAGGCGGGCGTCGCCCTGCTCATCGCTCCCGGGCCTCAAATCCTGCTGATTCGCCGGGCCGAACACCCCGCCGATCCCTGGTCGGGACAGATCGCGTTCCCGGGAGGAGGCAGGGAAGCGTGCGATTCGGACTTACTGGCCACCGCGATTCGAGAGACGGCCGAGGAAACCGGGGTGACGCTATCAACCGGTTCTCTACTGGGGCGTCTCGATGATTTCCGACCCCGGCGCCCGTCTTTGCCGGACGTTCTAATCCGCCCGTTCGTTTTCGGTCTCGACGCGGCCGTGCAAACGTCCTTCTCGAACGAGGTTCAGTACTGCCTTTGGACGCCGCTGCGCCGATTGACCGGCTCCCGCGGCGAACGGGAAATCGAGATCCGCGGGAGCCTTCTGAAAACGCCGTCCTGCTTGGCGGGAGACGGAGAAGTCGTCTGGGGGATCACCTATCGGATCCTCTCCGAGTTGTTCGAAAAACTCGGTCCCGTTTTCCCTTAAGAGACTTTCTCGAGCAGTTCCCGAAGGCGCTTGATATAGGCGTGGGTGCGAACGTCGGTATTGTTCGGAATCACCGCTTCAAAGAGGCCGGCTTCGACGGTTTTGCGGGCCTCGTCCTTTCGTCCCAAAGCCAACTCGATGCTTGCCTTTAAATAAACCGCGCGCAGCCAATTGTCCCCGTATGCGTTCTCTTCCGCTTTTCGGGCGTATTCCAGCGCCTTTTCCTCTTCTTCCAGCCGATGAAGCACCGAGGCGTAGCTGAAATTGAAGGTGAATTCCTCGGCATACGCCGACGCCAGCGTCTCATAGAGTTTTTTCGCGCCCGAAACGTCCCCGGATTTCCGCAGGAAGTAGGCGCGGTTCATGTTGGCCGCGCGCGCCACGGCCAAGGAGGATTTCTCGGCGAGAACTCCGTACTCCTCGGCGGCTCGGGCGTAAACCCGCTTCGCGCGGGCCTCGTCCCCTTTCTGCATCCACAACTGCGCTTGCAAATCGAGCAAGTCGCCTTTCTCGTAACCGGTCTCGTCCAACCGAGGCGATTTCAGCCACCGGGACGCTTCGGACAACGCGGCGTCGACGCGCGCCTTGGCGAAGGCTTCATCTATTTTGAACGCCTCGAGCACCCACCCGGGAAATTCCACCGACTTCGGGAAGCCGGCGATCAGTTCTTTAAGCGCCTCCCCGGCGCCCTCTCGGTCCTCGAGCTTCTGCGCGCGGCCGCGCTTGGAGAGCCAAAAGGTCATGCGCGCCTCTTCATCGGAGGCATCCGCAAGCAATTCGATCGCCTCGTCGAACTCCTTGCGGTCGTAACGCCACATCCCGATGCGTCTTCGGCGCGCCGGCGTCTGCTCGAGATCCAGCGCCTTTGAAATCGGTTCGGCCGCCAGCGCCTTCTGCGTCTTCAGCCATTCCAGATAGGCCCCCAGCGGCCGGTAACCGACGAATCGGCCGATCTCGTCTAAATTCGCATCGGCGAGCACCACGGTCGGATAGCCGCCCACCTTGAAGCGCGCCTTCCATTCCCACGAGAGTGGGGCGTCGGCGTCGAGCGCCGCGCGCACCATGTCCGCGGAGGCCTCCTGAAAGGCGGCTTCCTTATATACGTATTCGTCGAGCATGTTGCAGGGAGGACACCAGATCCCGTAGAAATCGATCAGCAGAAGCTTCCCTTCGGCTCGCGCGGCGTCCAGCGCCTTCTCGGGCTGATTTTCGATGAATCCGGGAATCGGATGCCGCTCGCCTTTGGGAGCGCGGCGCGCCGTCGCGGGAGCGGCGGGCGCGGCGGCGGTCCACCCCTTAGGAGCGGTCGCGATTACCGGGAATTTGGCAAACCGGCAGTAACTCGCTTCGTCGTCGCAAACACTCAGATGAACGTGATGGGTCCCGGGAGAGGTGATCTGGCACCGAAGCACGCGCGGGGAACGCGTCGTGAATTGGAAATCCGCGCAGACCTGCGGCGCCTTCAGGTTGAAATAATGTCCCTCGGCGGGGCGGAGCTCCAACACCTCGTTGACGCGCACGCGGGTCGGAGGCGTCTTTGCGAGCAGTTCCAACCCCACCCCCGATTCCTTCGGCGCGCAGGCGAACAGCAAAGCGGCCGCGCAGGCGAGTGAAAGCGTTCTATTCATGGTCCACCTCGGACGAGTATTCTACGAAACCCCGCAGAATCGCGCGAGCAGGCTCCGTTCCCGGCGGAAGGCTTCCGCCAGGCGGAATTGGACGCGCGCCCTGTCCAGATTCTGTCCCGGGCGGCGAATCTTGAAATAGACGTCCCCGTCCAGAAAATCGGTCAAGAAGCGCACGCCCAACTCGTAGGCGATCTCGGTCGGCGCGTCGACGAGCGCCTCCCGCTCCGCCCAGGAAAGCGCCGAAGCCGCTTCCTCCAAATAACCGGAAGCCAACGCCTCCAAGATCGCGGGGCGGGCGACGATGCGCTCCAATTCGCGGCAGTCCTCGGGCGCGTCGCTCGCGGCCGAGCGCGCCAAGTCGCCGAAATCCACCGGCCGCCGTCCGGGCATTACTGTGTCGAGATCGACCACGCAAACGGCACGGCAGTCCCCGGACTCAAACAGGACGTTGTTGACCTTCGTATCGTTATGACAGACCCCCAGGGGAAGATCCGCGGGCAGGATTTCCGCGAGCCCCGTATTCTCGCGCGCGAACGCGATCGCATCCGCGGCAAGTGAACGCTTCGCCTCCCCCGCGTTTCGAAACGAGGTTTGGAAAGCGCGCAGGCGGGCGGCGGCATCGTGAAATCCGGGGATCGTTTCGCTCAACGGAGGTTCGGGAAGATCCCCCAAAAGACGCTGAAAGCGTCCAAAACAGCGCGCGGCCTCGTACGCCCGTTCCGGGGACTCGATGGCGTCGACGCTCTGCGTATCTTCCATTTCCCGGTAGCAACGCCAAACGGCGCCTTCCTCGTCCTTCCAATAAGGCGTCCCCTCCGTGGTTTCGACCAAGGACAGTCGGGAACGCGGATCCGGGGAGACGCGTTCCAGGTGGGCCAAGATCCGCCGAATGTTCTCCATCTGAGTTTGCGCGTAGGGGAACACCGCGGGGTTCACGCGCTGCAGCACGAACCCGCGTCCGGCCGCCCGGATGCCGTAGGTATCGTTGATGTGCCCCGAACCGATCGCCGTTCCCGAGGCCTCGCCGGACGCGTCGAAGCGGGCGAACGCCGTTTTCGCCTTCGCGGGCAGCGTGTTCATGCACCGGCCCCGGGCAGCGCCGGGAGCGACGCCGCGGCGGCGGCCTGACCGTGCCGCCGCTGCCGCTCTTCGGGAACGTGGAGCCGGACTCCCGAGAGATCGGGATAACTCTCGGCGAGAGCGGCGTTCGCCGATCGAACCGCGCGCCCCCCTCCCTCCCCCGAAAGCACGCGCCCAAAAAGCAGCACGTGCCGGAGCGGATAGAAATCGGCGAAATGGGCGATCGCGTGCGCCAGACAGACCCCGACCGTTTCGTAAACGCGGTCGGCGCGTTCATCTCCGTTAGCGGCGGCGCGCTGCAGACGAAGCAACCGCTCGGGCAGGGATTCTCCCGCGGGACCGCGAATGCCGACGCGATCCATAAATCGCGCGGTTCCCTGCTGCGAGAGATAAGAAACGGCGCAGCCGCGGTCTCCGGACCACTCGTCCGCGGGAGCCTCGGGAGCGTAATCGATCGGCGCGAACGCGAGTTCGTCGATGCCGTCGGAAATTTCGCCGCCGTCTCCCACATACCCCGCGGCGAGGCTCGATCCCAGCGATAACCCTAAAACCCGGCGAGCGCCCAACGCCTCGGCGCCCGCAAGGGCGGCGACCGCCCCGTCGTTGGCGACCGCAACGGGAACTCCTCCGAAGGCTTCCCGGATTCCGGCGACGATTCCGGGCCAGCGCGCTCGGAGCAAGGAGGCGGGCATCCCCCTAAACAGCGACGACACGCGCAGATTTCCATCAGAAAAGACGCCGGCCACGGAACCGCCGATCGCGTCCACGCGAGGAAGATGCGCGGCGGCGCGCTTAAGAGAATCGAGGATCCCCTCGAAGTGCCGCTTCGGATCTCTAAACGAAGCGGGATCCCAGGGAATTTCCTCGCTGTGAACCAGTTCTCCGTCCTTGACCGCCGCGCATTTGCGGTCGCTGGCGCCCAAATCAAACCCGAGGCGGCATCCCTCCCGGTTTCCCCCGAGCGCCCGAACCGAGCCCGAATCGCCTCCAGAGCCGTAGAGGTCGTCGAAAAACGCGCGGTCGAACCCCCGGGCGCCGGCCGCCGAGTAGGTTCGCGACAAAAAGCGGTCCAGCGGAGCGGAACCCTCGACGGAGACGGAGTCGCCTCCCGTCTGCCAGAGCATGAACTTGGCGATCCGTTCTACAAAGCGTCCGTTTTCGCAAAGCGTGTCGTCGCGAGAAGAAAGAATTCCTTCCTCTCTGCAGGCGACGGTCCGAGAGCCGCGCGCGACGCGCAGCAACGCCCGATCGCCGCCGGCTGAGGCGACTCGGTCCCGGTACGCCCGGTTCCACACAGCCGCGGGCTCGAACCCCGGCTCGAGCGGCGGGGGCTCTACCCTTTGTGCCGCTTGATCCATTCGTCGATTCCCGTCTCGAGCATGTCCAAAGTCACGGCTCCGCGCCCGAGCACTTCATCGTGGAAAGCACGCTCATCGAACGCTTCCCCGAGTTCCCGCTCGGCCCGGCGGCGGAGTTCGGTGATCTTGAGTTCGCCGATCTTGTACGAGAGCGCCTGACCCGGCATGATGACGTAGCGGTCGATCTCGTTGACGATGTCCACCTCGCTTTTCGCGCAGTTGTCCCGAAAATACTCGATCGCCTTCTCGCGCGACCAGCCGTAGTGGTGAATTCCCGTATCCACGACCAGCCGGACCGCCCGCCACATCCGGTAGGTGAGCTCTCCGAACTTTGAATACGGATCCTCGTAGAGACCGATCTCCTCGCCGAGCGACTCCGCGTACAAGCCCCACCCCTCCACGAAGGCGGTCACCTGGCCGAATCTCCGAAAATGAGGGACGTCCCGATGCTCCATCGCCAGTGCGATTTGGATGTGATGCCCCGGAACGGCCTCGTGGACGGTCAGAACTTCCATCTCGTACGTGGGCCGGGATTGGGGTTTGTAGAGATTCACATAAAACAACCCCGGCCGCTTTCCGTCGGCGGACGGACCGCGGTAATACGCCGTCGTCGTGTGCGGAGCCACGTGATCGGGAACAGGGACGACGCCGTAGGGAATCCTGGGAAGGCGTCCGAAAAGCTTCACCATCTCCGGGTCGATGCGTTTGGCGATCGCGCGGTAGGCCTGCAAAAGTTCTTCGGAGGTTTTGTAGTAGAAGCGGGGATCGGTCCTCAGAAACTCCATAAAACCCTTGAGCCCCCCGCGATGCCCGGTCTCCTTCATCACGCGCCTCATCTCCGCGCGTATTCTCTTGACCTCCCCGAGCCCGAGCTTATGAATCGCTTCAGGCGTCATCGTCGTCGTCGTATGCCGCCGGACGAGAGACGCGTACGCCTCGCGTCCCTCGGGAAACTGCCAGATCCCGATCTTGCTCGAGCCCGCTCCCATGTATCGGTCGATAAAATAGGAACGGAACTCTTTGAACGCGGGGACGACCTCCGAGGCGATCGCGCGGGCGCCCTCCGCCTTCAGCCGGTTCCGCTCGGACTCCGGCCAGGATTGGGGCATTCGGGTGAACGGCTTAAAAAACAGGCTCCCTTCCGGAGTCGAAACGATCTGCGCGTCGATTTGTTCCGGAATGCGCTCAAGCACGACCTGAGGATGTACGATTCCCCGGCGCACTCCGGCGCGCATCAGATGTATGGTTTGGTCGACCAACCGCGGGAAGGCGCGCAGCCGCGCGATCCAATCCTCGTAATCCCGCACGGTTTCAAAGGGCAGCACGTCAGTCAGATAATCGAGAGTCTGCAGGCCGCCGCGCTGATTGACCGGAAGCAGATGCAGTCCGTATCGAAGATCCTGCTCCTGATCCCGGACCTCGGCGCGAAACAGTCTGAGATCGTCCCGCTCCGAGGGCTGCAACTCCGCCTCCTCGAATGCGTCGAGGCGCGCCAGCAGCTCTCGGACGTGCGCGTGCCGCTTTTCGAAGGCTTCCTCGCTTAAATCCCGCCACAGCGCTCCGTAGCGGGAATCGCCCAACTGGGAGGCCCTCACCGGGGAATCGCGCATCGCGTATTCCCACTCCTCGGCCAACAGCGCGCGAAGGCGATCGCCCGCCGTTTCGGCCCGAACCCCGGCGGCAAACAGAGACATCATAAGCGCCAACCCCGTGATCATTTGTTTAAGGAGGCGAGAACCGCCTTTGAGAAATCGGTCAAACTGGGATCGCGCGCCCCGAGCACGAGAATGACGTCCCCGTCCTGCGAGGCGTCTGCGATTTCCTCCAACGCAGCCTCGCGCGTCGCGGGCGCCCGCGCGTCCATCCCCCGCGTCCTAAGCGGGTTCGTGAGCATGGCGGAATCGATGTCCTTCGCGGCCGTTCCTCCCGCATAGAAGATCGGAACGATCCAAAGCGTGTCGGCTTTTCCAAGCCCGGAGGCGAATGCCTCGATCAACTCGTGCTTCAAGAAGCGCGTGGGACCGAACCCATGAGGCTGAAAGACGACGCGCAAGCCGCCTCCGTTCGCCTGACGGCGCGCGGCCGCCAGAACGGCGCGGATTTTATCGGGATTGTGGGCATAGTCGTCGATCACTCGAACCCCGCGGGCGCCGCCGATCTCGTCATAGCGGCGCGCGATTCCGCGATACGCGGCCAACGCGCGGGCGGCGGCATCCAATGGAGCGCCCGCCTCCCGCGCGGAGCAAACGGCCGCGAGCGCGTTAACCGCGTTGTAGCGGCCCGGGAGCGGAATCTCAAAAACCACGCCTTCCACGGAGAATCGCGAATGCGCGGATCCCACTTCGAGATTCTCCCCGCGCAGCGCTCCGGCGGAGAATCCGTAAGAGACGGCGCCGGAGGACCACCGGGAGAGATTCGCCTCGTCGGCGTCGAGAATGAAGCGGGCGCAGCGACCCCGGAAGGACTCGAAGATCGCTTCCAGCTCGTCGAGCTCTTTATGATCCTTTCCCAGGTTCAGCAGGACTCCTATTTCGGGCTCGTACTTCGGCAGCGTCCCGTCGCTCTCGTCGGCCTCGATGATCAGCCAGCGGGACTCTCCCCGCTTGGCGTTGCCCAACAATCCCTGCTCCTCCAACGCGTGCAGTCCGGCTCCCGTGATCACCGACGGGGACATCCCGGCTTCCGTCAAGATCGAGTAGGTCATCGCCGAAACGGTCGACTTTCCGCTGGTTCCTGCGACCGCGATCGTTCGATGCTCGCGCACCAGCCGCGCAAGCCAATCGGCGCGATGCACCACCGGAATGGAAAGGCGCCGAGCCGCCGCTAAATCGGGATTGTCGTCTTCGATCGCGGTGGAAACCACCACCGTCTCGGTTTTGGCGTCGATCCCTCCCCCGTCCTGGGCGAACAACGAGACGCCCGCTCGTTCGAGACGGGTTCGAATATCCCCCGCGCGGCCCTGATCCATGAAGCGGTCCGAACCGGTCGCCGAGCCCCCGCCCATCGCGTGAAACTGGGCAAGCGCGCTCATGCCGGCGCCGAACGCGCCGACGAAATGGACCTTGCTCATCGGTCTCAAAATTCCTCGAGCGCCCGGTCGGCGCTAAAGGACGCCCGCCCTCTCGAACAGTTCGGCAAGCGCCGCCTCGTTGACCACGAGCACCATCGAACACTCGGCCGCCAAATTCTCGGAGAACATCTCGACATGCGAGAGGAGGATGGCGTCGTTGCGCCCGTCGTAGCGCTCGAGCGATTTCTCGAGAACCTCCGCCTTCGGTCCGACCCGGACATCCGGGACCGAAAGAATCACGGTGCGGTCGAATTTGTCGGCGAGGGCGCCGATAACGCTGTGCGCCACGATGTTGGAGACCTCGCCTATCGTCAGCCGGACGAGATCGTCCATGCGGCGCAACCGCTCCGAAAACGGCTTCGTGACGGCCTCGGTCACCGCCTTCGCCCCCTTTTCGGAAAAAAGCAAGACGACCTCCAACGGGAAATCCTTGTCCGACTCGAATCCGGCGGCGACGTGCGGGGTTTTGTCCCGGTGGAACCAGGACAGAAGGCGCACCGCAGGAATCTCGTTTGTGCTCGATGAGATGACGCCCCATTCGGTACGCGACATCTTTCCCAGAGCGTCCGCGCTCCGGGAGACCCCCTCTTCGATCAAGGAGGTAAAAAGCTGTCTGCTTTTCGGATTAAGTTCCATGACTGACGGCTCAGGGAGCCTTCGGCGCGACTTTGGCAAGCATCGCCCCCAACTCCAAAGAATCGAACGGCTTATGCAGGACGCCGATCGCGCCCAACGATTTGACCTTCGCCTCCAGCGTCTTTTGGTCGTTTCCCGTCACGATCAAAACCTTCGCCCGCGGATCCAAGCGGCGCAGCTTCGGCAGCACCTCCAAGCCGCTGATATCGGGCAACGAAACGTCGAGACAAACCAAATCGGGCTTGTGCTCCGGATACGCGCTCAAAGCCGCGGCGCCGGAATCCGCTTCCGCGACGACTTGATGGCCGAGTTCCTGCAGCATGTCGGAGAGCATGACGCGAAGAACCGGAGAATCGTCCACGATTAAAATTCGATAGGACATGAGAGAAACCTCGTGTGCCCCCCCAGTGTAGCAGGGCTCGGAAATCCCCGCAAGTACGGGGGGGCGTCCGCTTTCCTTATAACGAGTCTTTGGAACTTGATTCGGAGAAGCCAAAAACGCAAAATGACTCGGCCGGACCATCCGGCGCCCCTCAGACACCCGAACCGGAAGGAACTTATGCCCCTGACGACCGTCGCCGAACATAAGACCGAGCGCCTTGAAGTCCTGGCCGCGGATGGAACTCTTGATGCTTCCGTCGCCCCCCGGATTTCCAAGGAGAAACTGCTCGAACTTTTTACGGTCATGACCCGCATCCGGGTCTTCGATGAACGCGCGATCAAGCTGCAGCGCCAGGGCCGACTCGGCACCTACCCTCAAATCCTGGGCCAGGAAGCCACCCAGGTCGTCCCGGCCCTTTGCTTGGAGCCGAAGGACTGGCTGGTTCCGACCTACCGGGGCCAAGGCGCCTACTTCGCGCGCGGGATGAAGCTCCGCTACAGCCTTCTTTATTGGGGCGGAGACGACCGGGGCGTGAAGTTTCCCGAAGGAAACAATGATTTGATGTTCGCCATCCCCGTGGGGTCGCACATGACCCAGGCGATGGGACTCGCGTGGGGCGAGAAACTCCGCGGGACGAAGAACGTTTCGATCTGCTGGATCGGAGACGGCGCCTCCTCCAAAGGGGATTTTCACGAGGCCTTGACCTTTGCCGGAGTCCACAAGCTCGGCATGATCATGTTCATCGAGAACAATCAATGGGCCATCTCGCTGGGCCGGGAGGCGCAATGCGCGGCGGAAACCCTCGCCCAAAAGGCGCACGGGTACGGCGCCTACGGAATCCAAGTCGACGGCAACGACGCGCTCGCAGTCTACAAGGCCGTGTGCGAAGCCGTGGCGCGCGGCCGCGCCGGCGAAGGACCGACCGTGATCGAAGCGATCACCTACCGGATGGGGCACCACACGACCGCCGACGACGCCACCCGCTACCGCTCCAACGAGGAGGTGGCGGAGTGGAAAGCGAAAGACCCGCTCGAACGCTTCCGCAAATACCTGCTCAAGGACGGGATTCTCGACCAGAACGCCCTCGACCGCATCCAAAAGGAAGCGGAGGAGTACGTCGCCGAGGAAATCAAGGAATACGAGGCGTTCTCCAAGCCGAACCCGCTCGACATGTTCGCCAATAATTTCGCAACGGCCCCGTGGCCCCTGATCGAACAACGCGCCGAGCTCGAGGAAATCCTTCGGGAGAAGCAAAGCCGAAACGAAATCCCGGAACTGCCGCCCGCGGAGGGCCGCTTTCCCTAAGCCGCGCGCTGGAGAAACGGAATATTTATGGCGATAAAGAACCTGCTGCAAGGCATCAACGAAGGGCTCCGACAAGCGATGGAAGCCGACGAACGCGTCGTGCTGCTCGGGGAGGACATCGGAAAAAACGGGGGCGTCTTCCGCGTTACCGACGGACTTCAAAAGCTTTTCGGCCCGTCCCGGGTCGTGGATACGCCGCTCGCCGAACTCGGCATCGCCGGCGCCGCGGTCGGTCTCTCGCTCACGGGCATGAAGCCCGTGGCCGAGATCCAATTCTCAGGATTTACCCCCCCGATTCTAGACCAGGTGATCTGTCATTTCGGAAGGATGCGCAACCGCACCGGTGGACGCAGTTCCTTACCCCTCGTTGTTCGCGCGCCTCAGGGCGGGCTGATCCACGCTCCGGAGCATCATTCGGAAGCGCCCGAAGCCTACTTCTGCCACACCACCGGCATCAAGGTCGTGATGCCTTCCACCCCGGAAGACGCAAAGGGCCTCATCATCGCCGCCATCGAGGATCCCGATCCCGTCATCTACTTCGAACCGAAGCGCCTCTATCGGACCGTCAAAGGAGAGGTGCCCGAGGAGAAATACGCGACGCCTCTCGGCAAGTGCCGCATCGCCCGCGAAGGTTCCGACTGCACGATCGTTTCCTGGGGCGCCATGGTCCACACAAGCCTTAAAGCCGCCGAGGAACTCGAGAAGAGCGGAGTCTCCGTGGAAATCGTCGACCTTCGCACGCTCACCCCGCTCGACATCGACGGCGTTCTCGCGTCGGTCCGGAAAACCGGACGCGCCGTCGTCGCTCACGAAGCTCCCAACACCGGCTCTTGGGCCGCGGAGGTATCGTCGCTGATTCACGAACGCGCCTTCGACGCGCTTAAAGCGCCGGTACAGCGCGTCGGCTCTTGGGACATCCGCCAGCCCCTTTTCAAGACGGAGCACTACTACATCCCCGACGCCCATCGCGTGGTTCGCGGCGTCAACAAAACCCTTTCGCGCGTGAAAGCGGCGTAAACAAGGAGACTATCAGAATGGCATTTGAATTCAAGCTGCCGGACCTCGGTGAAGGACTCGAAGAGGGAGAAATCGTGCAATGGCTCGTCAAGGAAGGCGACGCCGTCACCGAAGACCAACCGATGGTGAAGGTGCTTACCGACAAGGCCGAAGTCGAAATCCCGTCGCCGAAAGCCGGGACGATCACGAAGCTTCACGCAGCCGACGGCGACAAGGTGAAGGTCGGGGCGACCCTCGTCGAGATCGACGAGGCCTAGGTCCGTGGCCGTCGAAACGAAGGAAATGGGCAAGGAAGAACGCGTCAAATACCGCCTCATCCGCCGAAGGACCGGCGAGAAGATGCTGGAATCCGTTCAAAAGATTCCGCATGTCAGCCATTTCGACGAATGCGACATGACCGAACTCCTCGCGCTGCGCGACGAACTCAAGCCAGAAGCCGAAAAGCGCGGGGTCAAGCTCACCTTCCTTCCGTTCGTGATGAAGGCGCTGATCGCGACCTTCGAAGAGCACCCGAGCCTCAACGCGGTGCTCGACGAAGAGGCGCAGGAGATCGTGCATAAGAAGTACTACAACCTCGGCGTCGCCGTCGCCGCCGAACAGGGACTCTACGTCCCGGTCGTCAAGAACTCTCAGGACAAGGACGCCTGGGCTCTGGCCGCCGAGATAGCGGAACTCGCGGAAAAGGTGCGCGCGAACAAGATCCAGCTTCCCGACATCCAGGGCGGAACCTTCACGATCACGAATATCGGTCCGATCGGAGGCCTGTTCGCGACCCCGATCATTCTCCACCCCCAGACCGGCATCCTCGGACTCATGAAGATGCGGAAAATGCCCGTGGTTCGCGACGGGGAGATCGTGGTGCGCTCGATGATGAACGTGGTTCTCTCGTTCGATCACCGCGTTCTCGACGGAGCGGAGGCGGCCGCCTTCCTCACGAAGTTTATTAAGAGGTTGGAAAGCCCGCGCGCCCTTCTCTGACGCCTCGGCGACTTTCGGCTGAAACGGGTCCCCTATTAGGTAGAATGGGGATCCGTCGCATTCACGGAGGCTTCGATGAAAACAAACTTCTTTCTCGCCGCAATCGCCGCCTTGGCGATGACCGCCTGTTCGAAGGGCGGCCAAGAGGCCTCCGCCGTACAGGCCGGTTCCAACGTCAAAATGCACTACACGCTGACCGTCGACGGAAATGTCGTCGACAGCTCGGCCGGAAAGGAACCCCTCGGGTTCACGCAGGGCGCGGGACAAATCATCCCGGGTCTCGACCGCGAACTGCTCGGCCTGAAGGTCGGCGACAAGAAGAGCGTCACCGTCGCTCCGGCGGACGGCTACGGCGAGGTCTCCCCGAAAGCGATTCAGAAAGTTCCCTCGAACATGCTCGGCAACATCAAAGACCTCAAGGTCGGCCAAACGCTGGAAGGCGCGGCCCCGAACGGTCAGAAGTTCCGTGCGCGCGTCGTCGAGGTCGGAAAGGACGAGGTGACCGTCGACCTCAACCATCCCCTCGCGGGCAAGACTCTGAATTTCGAAGTCGAAATCGTCGAAGTCGCGGCCGCCGGCGTCTAAGCGCCGCGCCGTCTTGGACCCCCAACTCCGTTTAGGAGGCATCGTCATGCCCAGCGTGCTCTTGGCTGTTTTGTTTTCACCGCTCGCCGCCCCGGCGCGCGCGCAGCGTCCTCCCGTCAAAGGCTTGTCCCGTCCGGTCGCCGAGGCCCGCGCCGAACGCGTTTCCCAAGTCCGCTACGCCCTCTCGATCGAACTCTCAGCCGAAGCTTCCGATTACGAGGGAGTCGTCGCCGCGGAATTCTCGCTGACCGGAGCCGATGAGGCCCTCACCGTAGACTTCGAGGGAGGTCGCGTCGATTCGGTGACGGTCAACGGACGCTCCGTCGACACCGCCTATAACGGCCACTTCCTGATGCTCCCATCGAACGCCCTGCGCGAAGGCGCCAACACGATGACGATCGCCTATCGGCATCCGTACAGCAACACCGGCGCCGGGCTCTACCGCTTCAAAGACCCCGCCGACGGGCTTCACTACCTCTACACCGACTTCGAACCCTACGACGCGAATCGCCTCTTTCCCTGCTTCGATCAACCCGACATCAAGGCCCGCTACCGCGCGACGGTGACCGCTCCGGAGGAGTGGGTCGTCGTAAGCTCGACGCTCGAAACCGAGGTGCTCCCTGCGGGAAAAGGACGCAGCCGCTGGGAGTTTCCCGAGACCCCGCCGTTTTCGACCTACCTCTTTTCACTTCACGCCGGAAACTACCGCGTATGGAAGGCGCGCGCGGGCCTGATCCCGCTGCGGCTGATGGCGCGCAAGTCCTTCGCCCGGCACATCGACGCCCAGGAGTGGTTCGACGTCACCCGGAAGGGCCTGAGCTTTTTCAACGATTACTTCGGCTACGACTACCCCTTCCACAAGTACGACCAGCTCATCGTCCCCGACTTCAATTCCGGCGCGATGGAAAATACGGCCGCCGTTACCTTCTCCGAGCGCTACATCCAGCGCGGCGCGTCCACCTGGAACGAGCGGCGCGACCGCGCCGACGTGATCCTCCACGAAATGGCGCACATGTGGTTCGGCAACCTGGTCACCATGAAGTGGTGGGACGACCTCTGGCTCAACGAGAGCTTCGCCTCCTACATGTCTGCTGTCGCCGTGCACGACGCCACGCGCTTTAAGGACGCCTGGGAGGATTTTCTGCTCGGCACCAAGCAGTGGGCTTACTGGGAGGACCAACTCGTCACGACGCACCCCATCGAGGCCGGAGTCCGCGACACTGCGTCGGCCTTCGCCAACTTCGACGGCATCACCTACGGCAAAGGCGCCTCGAGTCTCAAGCAGGCGGCGCATCTCATCGGAGAGGACGGCTTTAAAAAAGGCGCGCGTCTTTACTTCGACCGGCACGCCTTTCAAAACACCGTGCGCAAGGATTTCATCGACGCGCTTGCCGACGGTTCCGGAAAGAATCTCGATGCCTGGACCGAACAATGGCTGCGCACCGCCGGCGTGAACACCCTCTCCGCGGAAGTCTCCTGCGTCGATGGGAAGGTCGAGAATCTCACGCTTGTGCAGGGATTTCAAACGGGCTACCCGACTTTGCGCCGCCACGCCGCCCGCGTCGCCCTCTTCGACAAGCGCGCGCGCCCCCTCGCGGAAGCGGCGGTGGAATACGAAGGACCGCGCACCGCGACCGCCGCCTTCAACGGACGACCCTGTCCCGCTTTGGTTTATCCCAACGCCGGCGACCACGACTACGCGAAAACGCGCCTGGACCCCAAAAGCCTCAAGACGGCTAAATCCTCCCTGAAGAAATTCAAGGATCCTTTGAGCCGTGCGGGCCTGTGGATGACGCTGTGGGACATGGTGATCGACGCGGAGATGCCCGTCGAGGAATACCTCGACATCGTACTCGACAATCTGGAAGTGGAGATCGCCGAGACCGGCAGCCTGCAGACCCTTAAGAAAGTTCTCGAGACCCTGCACGGCCGCAGCCTCAACTCGACCTCCGTGCTCCAATATCTCGCCGGTGAAACCGACGCGGCCAAGGCCCGACGCCTCGCCGCCGTCGAGCGCCTGGAGAAGTTCCTTTGGAAGCGGATCGGAAAGATCCCCGGAGAAAACGGCCGCAAGATGGTGCTCTACGACGCCTTCGCGAAAATCGCCCAAAGCGCCGATGGCCTCAATCGGCTCGCGGCCGTGCTCGACGGCGAGGAAACCCTGCGCGGCTGGACGATTGACCAGGACCGCCGTTGGAGCGCCCTCAAACAGCTCCACCGCTTCGGTTATCCTGAGGCGGCCGCCCGCGTCGCCGCCGAGGCGAAGCGCGACGGATCCAGCCGCGGCCAAAAGAACGCGATCAGCGCGGCGGTCGTCGCCGACGACTGGAACGCGAAAAAGGCGTGGCTCGACGAGTCGATCGACCCCGACACAAAGAAGTCCTTGGCGGATCTCAAGGCGGCGATGAATTGGGTGTTCCCCTACGAGCAGGCCGCGCATCGCCGGCGCTTCGCGTCGACCTACTTCTCGCAGCTGCCGATTCTGGAGAAGACGCGTCCGCACGAGTTCCTCGGCGCCTTCGCCGAGAAGCTGGTGCCGGCCACCTGCAGCCCCGCCGATGAAAAACCGCTCGCGGATTTCATCGACGCCCACCCGAACTTCGACGCGGTCGCCATCAAGGATATCAAGGTAGCCAAGCAGGAAAACGCCCGCTGCGTGAAGGTCCGCGCGCTGATCGAGTCGGGGTCTTAACGGGGCCTGCTTAGACGCGCCGAGGTGCGCGACGACGGGCCGGGGATCGAACCCGAACCGGCGCGCCGGATTTTCGAAAAGCTCTACCAGGTGAAAAGCGCCGACGGCGGGAACCCGTCCAAGGGGTTGGGGCTCGGCCTGTTCATCGCCCGGGAAATCGTCACGCGCCAGGGCGGAACGCTCGCGTTCGACAGCGTTCCCGGGAAGGGCAGCACTTTTTACTTTTCGCTTCCCCTGTTCGAACTCGAGCCGTTTCTCGCGCCGTTCTTCGACTCGGAGTCGCCGGGGACGCTGCATCTGCTGCGAGTCCGCGTGTTCCCTCCGCGTCACGCGCTCAACGGGGCGGCGGCGCGCGTCGTTCTACTGGAATGCCGGAGCATCCTCCAGCATCACCTGCACGCGGCCGACCGAATGCTGCCGGAGACCGCCCCGGACGGAGCCGAAGGGGACCTCTTCATCGTCTCGGCCAGCCCGGCGCCGATCGCCGAAAAGGCGGCCCGCCGGCTGGAGCAGCTGCTGCGCGCCCAGCACATCATCAAGATCAACTGGCTGGAACCGGTCGTCGATCCGATGCCGGTTGACTACGACGCGAAGGCGCCCGTTCCGCTCGCGAGCGCGGCCAAGGCGGTCGAGGCGGCGATCAAGAGGATGGTGTCCGAGCGCCTGTCCGACGCCGACGCGCGATAGCGTCGATTCCACCCGAGTTGCGAAATCGCTCGGATCAGGAACGACGGCGGCTCGCGCGCTTCTGAGCCTTGTTTTTTTATATATCTGAACATATACTTAGATATATGGACAAAATAATCCCGATCAGCGCCCTTCAGTCCCAGGCCAAGAAGTTCGTGGAGCAGGTTCGCCGTACCGAGGAGGCCGTCGTCGTGACCCAGCGCGGCAAGGCCGCCGCGGTTCTCCTCAGCTACGAGAGCTACGAGGGCTTTCTCGCCGCGCGCGACGAGCTGACGTTCCCCGACTGGAGCCGCCGGCTCGAGCGCGCGAATCGGGAGGCGCGCGAAGGCAAAGGGGTCTCGCTCGAGTCCTATCGCGCCAAGCGCCGCACACGCGGTTGAAGATCCGGCTTCTTCCGCAGGCGCAGGAGGATCTCGACGCGATTGACGATCCGCTGCTCGGGCGCGTTCTCCACCGCATCGAGATTCTGCGGGAATTCCCTGAACTCGGGGCGCCGATGCAGGGGCCGTTCGTCGGTTGGCGCAGCACGGTGGTCGAACTTTTCCGCGTCCTCTATCGAATCGAGCCGAACGGCACGCTGCTGGTCGCTTATGTGCGCGACTGCCGCCGGCGGCCGGTGTGAGGAGAGGTTAGAATGAGCATCACTGAATTCTTCATTCGTTAATTCGGTAGGTCTGGATTGGAGTTGAATCACGCTAGAATGCACACCCTATTGGCCTTTTTCACACGTGCGACCCTCTCCCGCAGTTCGCCGTAGTCCCGCAATTTCCTACCCGCGAATTCGTACAGGTCCATACCCAAAAATATATGCAGCTGACCTCACTAACGAACATGAAACCGCAGCGTATTTGAGAAAATAACGCCTGTCCATATACGTGGACCCGTAATACCGAATTGCGATATACCCCTAGCCGAATCCTCCTGCACTCCATAGACTGCCCTTACTTGATATTCACCATTAACGGATAGATCAAAAATGCGCCGCCCATTTAGTCTTGCCATATAGGATTGAGCTTTCTTGAATTTCTTGCGGTCTTGTCCGGGAAGGCGGTCCGAAGCTTCAAGACTGAGACGAATTCCTTCAAGTCTTCGATTTAGGATTTCGTTATAGGTAAAAAATTCCCCAGGGTCTAATTGTATGGGGTCCATATGTTGATATGCTCTTGAAATTATATATCCCCGAAATGGGACGATAGTGCCGTTTGGATCGATTATCTCAAAGGCAATATTCTGCAATGAATTGGGATCCTCAAATTGGATCGCAACTCTTCCGGAGTTGATAAGCTTTACTTGAATTGGGATGGGTTCCCCCTTTGAGAACTTTGTTTTCTTCATGGCGATCAAACATGTCATTCGAGGCGTCAGGAGCCATGCTGAGAGGGCAAGTACCAGAGCCGCGATGGAGATGCCTACCAAAATTCTCTTCATCCTCATCAATTTCTATCCTCAACTCCACCATTGAGCTGCACCGGATCACCCAACTCGTCGACGAGTATCTCTCACCAATAGAATTCGGACTAAGTGGCCTGCCCCCTCAACTCTCTCTAGGCAATACCACAGTAAGGCAATCGAGCTTACGCCGACAGCCTTATCGGCCTAACGCGGCCCCATCAGGACCGTTTTTCGAGAAACGCCTTCAGATCGGCGACGAACTTCTTCACATCGGGGACCGCATGGTAGGCGGCCGCCTTCTCGAAATCCGAGAAGAATGTGATATAGCAGCCCGAACAGGTGTGAATGCCGTGCTTGTGGAGCAGTTCCGCCGCCTCGGGATGAGCGCGCATTACATCCCCGAGGTCCCGGTACTTCTTATCCGGCACGGGCCGCCTCCACCCACTCGAACGGCCCCTTCGGAAAATTCATCGCCAGCTTCACCGCCGTGTCGACGCCGTCCTTCACGGCGACCCCGGTCTCAACGACGATCTCGGCCTCGGCGTGAATCGCCGCCAGAATGCGGTCGAACAACGCCCCGTCGGAGAGCGGCTTTCCCGCCGGGGGCAGCAGCGCCAGCGCGTCGGGATTTTCGACCGGCGGTTTCCCCTCGGCGTACAGATAGAATCCGCGCCCGGATTTGCGTCCCCGACAGCCCAGCGCCACCAGCTTTTCCTGGATCGGATGCGGCTTGAGCCTCTCGGGCCGGCCGAGCCCCTCATAAATGGTTTGCGTGATCTTCAGATTCACTTCCAACCCGATGAAGTCCATCAAGGTGAACGGCCCCATCGGCATGCCGCCCGCGCGCGTCAACGCCGAGTCGATTTCTAAAAACGAACCCGCACCCTCGGCGGCCAAACGCTGGGCGACCAAATAGTACGCGCGCACGACCCGATTGACCAAGAACCCGGGCGTGTCCTTCACCTCGACGGGCACGCGCCCCATCGCCTCGGCCCATTCAACCGCCGCACGAAACGGCCTCTCGGCCGCGCCGTCGTGGCGGATCACCTCGACGAGCTTCATCGCCACCGGCGGGTTGAAGAAGTGCATGCCCACCACACGCTCGGGATGGCGGATGCCCTCGGCGATCTCGGCCACCGGGATCGACGAGGTGTTCGTCGCCAGCGGCACCGTCTTCGCGAACAAACCGTCGAGGTCGCGAAACAGCTCCTTCTTGAGCTTCACGTCTTCGGAAACCGCTTCGATCACGAACTCGGCCGGCGGAAGATCCTGGAGCTCCTCGACGATCGTCAGGTGCGCGAACGCGGCGTCGGCCGCCTCCTTGGAGAGTTTTCCCCGCGCGACGCCCTTGTCCAAACCCTCGCGAATCTTCGTTCGGGCCGAAGCGAGCGCCTCGGGGAAGGCGTCGAAAAGACGAACCGCGAGACCGCTTTGCAGCGCGAGCTGCGCGATGCCGCGGCCCATCGTCCCCGCGCCGACGACGGCGAGGGTCTTCATCCGGGGATGAAGGGCTCCTCGGTCATCTTCGACTCTTCCGGCTTCCACTCGGGCACGCGCAGGCCGTACTCGGCGCACTTCTCGGCGATGTCGGCGGCGAAGGACTGCCGAACATCGTCGTTGTCGCGCTTCTTCAGGCCGTACTTCCGGTAGAGGGCGTTGCGCTTCGAGCCGCGCCGTCCGAATATGTTCATCGTCCGAGGATACCAGCGGTCGAGCGCTTCCTGGATGCCGTCCTTCGTCTTCGGATCGGCGGCGAGACGCTTGACCCACTGGTCGCCGTGCGCCATGTGCATGGTCTCTTCCTTGAAGATGCCTTCCATCGTGTCGCACCACGGCTTGTAGGAGCAGTCGAGCGAGTCCTCAAGCTGGTGTCCCGCGCCGCGGTCCATGCAGAAGTTGAACATGATGAAGTCGTTCCAGGTCTCGATCGGGTAGTAGAAGATGTTGACCCGCTTGTCGTCGGCCTTGCGCTCGGTGCCGATGTCGGCGTCCTCGACGCGCAGGCTGAAGTTGTGAGAGTTGAAATACGCGTCCACATCGACGCCCATCCCCTCGAGCAGACGGTACATGACCCGCGCGTGGCGGATTTCGTCCTTCACGATCTGACTGACGACCAGCGTCTCGCGGATGTCCGGAGACTTCTGAATCCACGGCACATAGCCGTAGCCGCCCGCGAGTTCCGAATCCGCCTGCATCATCATCAGATGCGTGAGGTGGTGTTTGTAGTCCTCGGTCATCTCCGCGACCGATTCGATCTTCTCCCCCTTGGAGATCTTTTCGAGCAGCCGCTCTTCCTTTTCTTGTTCCGTCGCCTGAGCCATCGCTCCTCCGGTCGTCAGTTTCCCTTAAATTCAGCTTTGCGGCTTTCGAGGAACGCGTTGACGCCCTCGAGATGATCCTTCGTGCGGCCGAGGATTTCCTGCAGCTGCGCCTCGTATTCAAGCTGGGCGTCGAAGTCCCGGTCGAGCGCACCGCGAAAAAGCCGCTTGGTCAGGCCGACCGCCTTCGCCGGCGCCCTGAGCAGCGGCCCAAGCAGTTCCTCGACCTCTTTGGCGAGATCCTCGGACGGGACGATCTTGTTGACCAGGCCGAACTGCTCCGCGCGGCTCGCCGTCACGGGCTTCGCCGTCCACGCGTGCTCAAGCGCCAGGCCCAGGCCCATCGCGCGAACGAGCGCCTGGGAAAACCCGGAGTCGGGAACGAGGCCCACGCCGATGAACGCCGAGATGAATTTCGCCGAAGCGGCGCAGATTTTCAGATCGCAGGCGAGCGCGAGACTCGCACCGGCCCCGGCGGCGATGCCGTTGATTTGGGCGATTACCGGCTTTTCCAGCTCGCGGATCGCGCGGATCATCGGGTTGAAATACGCCCGCAGTTCTTCGCCGAGCGGCGGGGCTTCGCCGGCTTCATAGCGCTCCTTAAGCTCTCCCAAATCGGCGCCGGCGCAAAAAGCCCGGCCCGCTCCGGTGATCACGACCGCGCGCACCGATGCGTCCCGGTCCGCCGCCTTCACCGCGTCGCGAAGCCCCTTCATCATCCCGCGCGTCAGGGAATTCAATACCTGGGGACGGTTGAGCGTCACGCGCAGGACCCCTCCCGCCGTCTCGCAGAGCAATTCGTCTTCCTTCCGTTGGGTCGCGGTTTCGGCCATGATTACTTCCCCTTGTATTGCGGGGCCCGCTTTTCGCGAAAGGCCGCCATGCCTTCCTTCTGATCCTCGGTACCGAAGAGCAGATAGAAAAGCCTTCGCTCGTAGGCCAAGCCCGCTTCGAGGCTCATGTCCAGAGCCCGCGCGACTCCTTCCTTGGCCATCCGCGCGGCCATCGGCGCTTTCGACGCGATCGCGTGCGCGGCCTTCAGCGCCTCGTCGTAAAAGGACTCGAGCGGGACGACGCGGCTGACGAGTCCGTGCGCGAGCGCTTCCTTCGCGTCCAAACGCCGCCCGGTGAGAACCATATCCATCGCGACCGCCTTTCCGACCGCGCGCGTCAGTCGCTGCGTTCCGCCTGCGCCGGGCATCACGCCGATCTCGACTTCCGGCTGGCCGAACACCGCGGTTTCGCTGGCGACGATCATGTCGCAGCACATCGCGAGTTCGCAGCCTCCGCCAAGAGCGAACCCGCTCACCGCGGCGACGATCGGCTTGGAAATTCTCCGGATGCGGTCCCAGCGCTCCATCTGAAGCGACGAGGCCATCTCGACGACCGTCGCGTTCTCCAACTCCTTGATATCGGCGCCGGCGGCGAACGCGCGTTCGTTTCCGGTGATCAGAATGCAGCGGATCGAAGGGTCCCGCTCGTAAACCTCGAAGGCCTCGACGATTTTCTGCATGACGCCGTACGAAAGAGCGTTCAACGCCTTCAGCCGGTTGAGCCGGACGATCCCGACCCCCCCGTCCACGGAGGTCACGACCTCCTCTAACAATTCGCGGGGCTGCGTTTGCGCGGTCATCAGTTCAAATCCACCCACACGCTCTTGGTCTGCGTGTACTCGTCGATGGCCTGGGGACCCTTTTCGCGTCCCGTGCCCGACTGCTTGTAGCCGCCCCACGGAGCGGCCGCGTCCACGAACTGATAGCAATTGAGCCAAACGACTCCGGCCCTGAGCCCCTGCGCCATCCGAAAGGCCTTCTTGATGTCGCGGGTCCAGACGCCTGCGACGAGACCGTACACCGAGGCGTTTGCGCGAGCGAGCACCTCTTCCTCGTCCTCGAACGGCATCATCGCGACGACCGGCCCGAAGATCTCCTCCTGGGCGATCGTCATGTCGTCCTTCACGCCGGTGAACACCGTCGGCTCGACGAACCAGCCGCCCTCGCCCGCGCGATTGCCGCCGCAGACCAACTGCGCGCCCTCTTTCTTTCCCTTCTCGATGTAGCCGAGAACCCGGTTCATCTGCTCCTCGCTCACCAAGGGGCCCATCTTAGCCTTCGGGTTAAGCCCCGGGCCGGGAACCGTTTTCTTCGCGAACGACGCGAGCGACTCGACGGCTTGATCGAAAAATTTCTTCTGAACGAATACCCGCGACCCGGAAGAACAGGTCTGTCCCTGGTTGTAGAAAATGCCCATGAACATGCCCTTGGCGGCCTGGTCCATGTCGGCGTCTTCGAAGACGATATTGGGCGACTTGCCGCCGAGTTCGAGCGAAACGCTCTTTAGGTTTCCCGCGGCGGCGCGCATCACCGAGCGGCCGACCTCGGTGGAGCCGGTGAAGGTGATCTTGTCGACGTCCATGTGCTCGGCCAGCGCGGCGCCGGCCGTCGGGCCGAAGCCCGTGACGATGTTCACGACTCCCTCGGGGACGCCCGCCTCCGACATCAACTCGCCGAGTCGGAGCAAAGAGAGCGGTGTTTGTTCCGCCGGCTTAAGGACGATCGTGTTTCCGCAGGCCAGAATCGGAGCGATGCGTTCGCAGGCCATCAGCAGCGGGAAATTCCAAGGGATGATCGCGCCCACGACCCCGAGCGCCTCCTTCACCGTGTAGTGCATGAATTTCGCCCCGGGGTAGTAGGGCACGCTGACAGGCGTCGTATCGCCGTGTATCTTCGTCGGCCAACCGGCGTAGTAGCGAAACAGATCGACCGAGAGAGGAATGTCTCCCGAAGAAGCCTCTCGAATCGTCTTGCCGTTGTCGAGCACCTCGAGCTGGGCCAACTCGTCTTTATGCGCCTCAATCAGGTCGGCGATCCGGTAGAGCAGTTTGCCGCGCTCGGAGGGCGTCACCTTCTTCCACGGCCCGTGTTCGAATGCCGCGCGCGCGGCGGCCACGGCCGCGTCGATATCGGCCTTGTCGCCCTCGGCGACCGTCGCGAGCCTCTCACCGGTCGCGGGGTTCTTCGTCTCGAAGGTCTTGCCCGAGGCGGCGTCGGTCCAGCGCCCGCCGATCAGGAGCTTCTTGCTGCCGCTTTCGAGAAATTTCCGGACATCGGGATGGATGTCGAGCGTCGCGGTCGTCATAGGGGGAAAACCTCCGAAATGGGGGTCCCTAAAAGGGCCCGCCGGTTCTCTTAACCCGGATACGCTAACATTTTTGCCGGGCGGGCGGCCCGGGGAACGCTCACTCGAATCGGACGCGAAATCCCAGACGATCTTGACGAACTTCCTCATCGAGACGCAGCAGCAGAGAATCGGCGGGCGCGCGCGCGAGACCCTCGGCGCTGCGGCGCCGGGCTTCCGGGAAATCGCCCCGCAAGGCGGCCAGGTAAGCGAGAACCCGGTAGGAAAAGAGGTCCGCGGGCTGCAGAGAAACCGCCTTTTCGAAGAGACCCACCGCCCCGGCCGGGTCGTCGAGCTTCATCCGGCATAGCCCCATCCAGCGGTACAGAGACGGACTCTCCCAGGCGAGGGTTCCCGGCGGAGCGATCGGGACAAAGCGAACGAGCAGCGGATCCTTTCGTCCCTCGCGTAAATGAAGCCCCGCTTCAAACGAGGCCAGCGCGCTTGCGTAGTCCCCCTCCCGGTAGTAGGCCTCGCCGAGACCCTCGTGCGCCTTGGCGCTCCACGGATACACGGCGACCAGACTGCCCCAGAGCCGTGACTCGCTCCGCCAATCCTGAGCGCGCGCCATTGCCAGAGCCCCCCAAAAGACGATCAGCGCAAACAGCATCCGCGGCCGTCGCCGCAAGAACCATGCGGCCGCCGCCGCCGCGCCCGCCGCCGGCAGATACAGCCACCGCTCCGCCAACGGGCGCAGGCTGAGAACCGCCGCCGGAATCACGTTCGAGGTCAGCGCGAGGATCGGAAGCGGCCACAGCAGGAAGAAGGCGACCGCCGGCCGATCCCGGTACCGGCGATGCGCGGCGTACAGCACGCCGCCCAGCACCGCGACGGCGGCCGCCGGCCAGAATACCGCCGTCGTCATCGACGCGGGCGGAAGGGCGAAGTATTCGATGCGCAGCCCCGCGGGAACCGCGAGAAGCGCCGCCGCCTCCCCCAAGCCCTGCGCCGCGTAGTAGAGCCGCTCCAGCAGCGGGATCGACGCGGAGAGATTCATCGCCCCTCCGGGTCCCCGCAGCGGACCGAAGCGCACCGCGAGGTAGCACGCCGTCACCGCCGCGTAGAGCGCGTATTCTTTCCGGCGCTCGCGCAAGCGATCCCAGCCGCCCTCCAGCGCGTCCTGCATCGCCGCGAGCACGATGCCGACCGCGCCGGTTTCCTTTCCCAAAAGCGCCGCGCCCAGCGCCAACGCGGCCAGACCCGGCCGCCCCCGCCCGCGCGCGAGAAGCATCGCGAGCACTCCAAACGCCGCGATCAGTTCCTCGTTGTAGCTCACGCACATCAAGGTTTCGATATGGACCGGATGAACCAAAAACAACGCCGCCGCGAACAATCCCGTTTCCGCCCCCAATCCGACGGACGCCACAAGCAGGCAAAGCAGGAGCGCGACCGCGAAATGCAGCAGCAGCATCGCGGCGCGCAGCGCCGACGGCCGCTTCCCGAACCCGCGCGCGACGACCGCGTAGCTGAGGGTGGCCAAAGGCCGCCAGGTCGCCTCGTTGGAAAGGCGGAAGTAATCCTCCGACAAATAGTCGCGGGCCGCGAGCGGGCGATCGAGCACCGCGGCGTTCAAGATCATCGGACGGTCGTCCCACATCAGCGGGGCATCGAGCCGCGGTCCGTATACAAGAACCGCGACCAGCAGGGAAAGAGAGAGGGCCGCCAATCCGGGCTTCACAGGGAGGGCTCCGACAGGATCACCCGCACATCATATCCTCATCGGCGGCGAGCCGCAATCTCGCCGCAGCCCGGCGGGTTGACGAAATCCTCAACGGAGGCTAAGATAATCTGAGAATCATCGCTGGAGGATATCATGGGCAAGACGATTATGATCTGCGACGACGAGCCGGATATGGCCGACTTCCTCAAGGCGGCCCTGGAAGCCGAGGGCTTTACCGTCGAATCGGCGGGCTCCGCGGAAGCCATCGTCAGTAAACTGCAAACGCTGACCCCCGATTTGATTCTCCTCGATATGGGGATGCCCGGACTCGACCCCAAGACCCCGGCCCTTCAAATCCGTACGAAAACCAAGACGAAGGCCAAGATCATCATCATGACCGGACGCGACATCGCCAAGGAGCAAAAGGAAGGCGGACTGAAAGGCTCCGACGGGGCCCTGCAAAAAGGCGCCGGCATGGACGCCATCCTTAATAAGGTCAAGGAAGTCGCCGGCTAGCCGAAACCGGCTTCTCCTCCGGGAACTTTCCCGCTTCCTTCGGCGTCTTACCTGCGGGAGGGAACACACCATGAAGCGATTTATTCTCTTTTTCGCGGTCAACGCGGCCGTTATCGTCGCGCTGTCGATCCTGCTGAATCTTTTAGGGATTCAGCCCTACTTGAGCGCCTACGGGATCGACTACCGATCGTTGCTGATTTTCTGCGCCGTGTTCGGCGTCGGCGGGGCGTTCCTCTCGCTGCAGATTTCGCGTTGGATGGCCAAGCGCGCGATGGGCGTGCTGCTCATCGACCCGCAGAGCCCGGGATCGGACGCCGAGGCCTTTCTCGTTGATCGCGTCCAATCGCTCTGCCAGCGCGCGGGCCTTAAGACGCTCCCGGAAATCGGCATCTATCCGAATTCCGAAGTAAACGCCTTCGCCACCGGCCCCAGCCGGGATCGCTCCTTGCTCGCGGTTTCCAGCGGATTGCTCGAGCGCATGGACGCGGACGCGATCGAAGGCGTGCTGGGACACGAAATCGCGCACATCGCCAACGGCGACATGGTCACCATGACCTTGGTGCAGGGCGTCGTCAATACGTTCGTGATGTTCTTCGCCCGAATCCTCGCGCACGCCCTCGACAACGTAATGCGCTCGGACGACGACGGCGGGGGCCTCGGGTTTTTCGGCTACATGATGGCCGTGTTCGTTTTGGAGAGCGTCCTCTTCCTGCTCGCCTCCCCGATCATTTATTGGTTTTCCCGACGGAGGGAATTCCGGGCGGACGCGGGCTCGGCGGAAATCGCCGGGCGCGAACGCATGATCCACGCCCTGGAGTCGCTTAAGAACAGCGCGCGGCTCGTCGACGACAGGAATCGGTCGCTGGCGACCCTGAAGATCCACGGCGGCGCCTCGGGACTCGTCGCGATGCTCTATGCGAGCCATCCGAGTCTCGACGCGCGCATCGCGGCCCTTAAATCGAATTTTTAAGCAGTCGGCTTTCGGCGACGAATTCGGCGAGCCGGGCGGCGACGAACGCGTGGCCGGCCGGGTTCCAGTGGCCGTCGGTCCTGAAGAACAGACTTTTCGGATTTCGCGCGTTCTCTTCCCGCATAGGGCCGGTCATGTCCAGAACCGGGATTCCGTTGCGAGCGCAGAAATCGACGAGATAGCGGTTAAAGCCGAAGCGTTCCTCACGGGAAACATTCATCTTCCATAACCGCATTTGGTAATCGAAGAAATCGTCTTCGATTTGGGATTTGTGTGCGATCAGAAGCACCGCGAAACCGCGCCCGGAGGCATTCACCGCCGCCGCGAACTTCAAGAGCTCCCGAGTCGTCGCCTCCCAACGCGTCCGGTCGCCGCCGTCCCAAAACGGCAGTTGAGTCGTCGCCGCGTAGTCGGTCATCAGGCCGACGCGCTCAAGCAGATAGCGCAGCTCGGGGGAAATCTTCGCAGGACGCCGAACGAAATTGTAGAGCACGGAATGCTCGCTGAAAAATCGCTTGAACGGATAAAAGAAGCGGTGCCTCACGGGGACGGCGGAGGGCGCCGCAGGCTCGGGTCCGGTCCGGTCCGCCGGCAAGATGTCCGAGGAAACGTCCAATCCCATCACCACCGCGCCGATCCCGGGATCGGACGCAAAGGCTTCCTCGTAAACCCGACGGTATTCGGGAATCCCCCGGCCGGACAGCCCCCCGTTGTACACGCGAAGTTCCGGGCGTTCCTCGCGGAGGTCCTTTTCCAACAGCTTCACGTAGCACTTCTCGAAGTCGATCCCGTATCCCTCGGTGAAGGAATCCCCCACGACGAGCAGCGACCCCTCCGGCGTCGGCGGCGCGTACTCCCGGTCGCGAAAGCCCTTGGAGTTGATCGAATAGAGGACGTCCCATTCGATGCGCTTCCAGCGCTGGATTTGTCCGGGCGCGTAGGCGATTCCTTCCCCGCGCAGCCGGAGATCGACGTCCAAGTAGCGCGCCCCGGTGAACAGGCGCAGCCCCCCTTCCAGCATCAGCGCGGTCGCGGCGAGAGACGCAGAGAGAAGAACCCCGTTCAGCGCGGCGCCGGTCAAACGGGATCCGATCCCCCGCGGCGCCGCGCTCACGGGAAATCCCGGTCTCGAACGGCCTTTTTCAGCAGAGCTTCCCCGTCCCAAGGTTCCGGCGCCGGCGGGGAGTGCGGTCCGTCCCCGTAGCGCCGACGAAACAAAGACTCCGGGTCCTCTCCGAACGCGAACCGCATCCGGTACGCGAAACGACGCAGGATGCTGCGCAGCGGTCCGGTCCGGCGCAGGTCGTGCGCCGCGGGACGGATGCACTCCTTCAGGCGCACAATCCTCCCCAACGGCCTCAACCGCGCGCAAAGCGCGAGATCTTCCATCATCGGAAAATCAGGAAATCCTCCCGCGCCTTCGTAAATGGATTTAGGAACGCACAGTCCCGACTCGCCGTACGCGGAGTTTCTCAAAGATACGCGAAGATTCGCCGCAAGCGCCGCGAAGGCGAGCCGGAAGCCCGCTCCGTAATGGACGCTGAAAACCGTCGCAGCGGAACCCGCCGACCGCTCCGAATTCCAGAAGGCTTCCAACGCCGCCTGCCAGTCCCCGGGAAGCTGCGCGTCCGCGTGCAGAAACAACAGCAATTCCCCCGAGGCCTCGCGGGCCCCTTTATGCAACTGCGCCCCTCGATTCGCGCCCCCCAATGGAATGACCTTGTCGGCGGACTCCCGGGCGAATTTCAGCGTTCCATCCTTGCTGCCGCCGTCCACGACGATGATCTCGACGCTGTCGGGACGCGCGGTGGCGCGCAGGCGCTTCAACGTCCCGGCGATGCGGCGGCCTTCGTTCCATGCGGGAACGACGATCGACAGCCGCATTCAGCGAAAAACCCGAAACGCGATACCGGTCGCGATCTTCGGGTAGAAGTAGGTCGATTTTTGGGGAAGCAGTCCGCCCCGTTCGACGGCTTTGCGGATCTCGGCGACGCTGAACCCCTTCACCAAGACGGCGACCCCGCGTCTTTTTCGCGCCTCGCGCGCGGCCTCCCTGGATCCGTGACAGTACACGATATCGTGGGCGTCCACTCCGGGAAACAGGCGCCGGGCGAGCCACTCGGTTGCGAATCGGGTCGAAACGCCCGAAGCCTTCGACGCCGGAACGGCCAGGTCGAGCCCTCCGTCGACGAGTCCGAACGCGTAGGGCGAACGCGCGCGGCCGATCGCGCGCTCCAGCGCCCCGAGCGATCTCTGCCCCTGCAACCGGCAAAGCCGACGGGCCGCCGCTCGGACCTCGGCGGCGTTTTCCAAAACCCGATGAGTCGGATTCACGACCAGGCCCGGATCTTCCTCGGCGACGAGATACGCCAGAATACGATCGGCCCCCCGCTCGCGGGTTTTCATCCAATATTCGCGCGCGACTTCGTAGCGGTGATGCCCGTCCGCGATCAGCAGTTTCTTGGAACGTATCGCCGCGGTGATCGCCCGTGTTTTCTCCGGGTCTTGAATCCTCCAGACGCGGTAGGAAACCCCGGCGGTATCTTTACCCGTCGCCTCGGGCGAGCGGCGCTTGACCCGGTCCAGAACCGAACGAACGCGCCGGCCCGGATCCGAAAAAATACCGAAGATGGGACTCGTGTTCGCCTTCACTTTGCGCAGCAGCCGGATTCGGTCGGCCTTGTGCTTGGGAAGCGTTTTCTCATGCTTGAGCACCCGACGGGCCGTGGCGTCCTCGAGACCCAGAGCTGCAAGCATTCCCGTGCGGCGGTAAACGCGGCCTTCGAAACGAAACACCTGCTCGACCAGATAAAAGCACGGGGCGTCGTCCTGAAGCAAGGTCCCGTCCGCGCGCCAGCGAACGAGCGCGCGGCGAGCGTTGGCGTACTTGACGGAGGAGTCCCCGCGCGGAAGCTCCAAGTGAACGGCAGAGAGGCGGTTCGCGCGAAGCGCGCGGGCGAGATCGGGTCCGATGACGTCGTAGGGCGGGCACATCGCCGAGGACAGCGTCCCGCGGCCGTATGGGAATCGAACGCCGCGGAAGGGATCGACGGTGAGACCGGAGGAAGATTTCTTCGAGGGCATGGGCGCATGATCCGATTTTAGATCGCCCCCGTCAAGGATCGCCCCCCGGAGGGGGGCTTAAACTCGCTATAATCGCCCGGTGAGCCTCATCGTTTTCGGAGGAAGCTTCGACCCCCCCCATCGCGGACACCTTCGCCTGCTGCGCGCGGCCCTGCGCGCGGTCGAAGGCTCCCGCGCGGCGGTCGTCCCCGCCTTTCGCTCCCCGCTGAAGGCGTCGTGCCGGGCCTCGGTCGAAGATCGCCTCGCGCTGCTGCGCGCGGCGCTCGATGAAGGTCTTCCTGGAAAGCTGCGCGAGCGTGTTTCCACCGAAGCCTTCGAAGCCCGCCGGGGACAAATGACGTACACCTACGAGACGCTGCGGTTTCTGAAACGCCGGCACCCGGGCGTTGAGCTCCACTTTCTGGCCGGGTCCGATGCCGCGGCGGATTTGGCGCGCTGGAAAAACCCCCGGGAGGTCGCGGGGGCGGTCTCGTTCTTGGTCGGGAAACGCCCGGATTCCCGAATTCCCGGACGCCCGCCCTTCGGAGCGCGCTTCCTCGCGCTTCCCGGGTCGTTTCCAAAAATCTCTTCCACGAAGATCCGGCTTCGCCTGATGCTCGAGCGCCCGGTCAAGCGCCTGCTCCCCCGCTCCGTCTTGGCGCTCGTGAAAGCGCGCGGGCTCTACGGACTGGAAATTCTACGCAGACTCGAATCGGAACTGAAGCCGGGCCGATACGCGCATACGCTCGCGGTCGCGCGCCACGCGGCCGCTTTGGCGAAACGCTTCGGCATCGATCCTGAACGCGCCGCGCTCGCCGGCCTGCTTCACGATTGCGGACGCGCCGTCGAGGCGGGACGCATGGCGGCCTTCGCCCGACGCAAAGGCCTGCGCGTCCCGGCGTTCGAGGAAACGGCCGCGAGACAACCGATGCTCCTGCACGCCCACATTTCCGAATTCCGCGCTCGAACGATATACGGCGTGAGTGATTTTGAAATCCTCTCCGCGGTGCGCAAACACACGCTTGGAGACGCGGTCATGTCCGCGTTCGACCGCCTTCTCTACGCCGCGGACGCGTCCTCCCCGGACCGAGCCTACGCGGGAGTCGGTCGCATTCGCGACGCGCTGCGCGAGGGACTCGACGAAGGCTTCGCCGAGTCCGTCCGCTCGAAAATCGCGGGCATCATCGAAGGCGGCCGCTGGCTGCACCCATCCACCGCCGCCGTATGGGATGCGGCGTTGGAGCATTTATGAACGGCGCGCGTTGGGCCGCCGCCGCGCTCATCGCCTGCGTCGCCGCGGCCGCTGCGTTGGAAGTGCGTTCGGAAACGGCCGCCCGCCTGCGGGACGGAAAACCGCTGACCGGCCTGCTTTCTATTCGCCACGAAGGACAGGAAGGCGTGACCCCGCCCGCGCTTTATATGGCGGCCGCGGGCCCGCGGGGCGGCTCGCTCGACCTCGTCCGAATTCCCCCCGATTTCCCGGTTTTTGAACGGGGACCGGGGGGAGAGGCGATAAACCTCAGAACCCTCGCCGACGTGTACGGGCAAGCCTACGGCCCCGATCGCCGTCTCGACCGCGCGGACGAAACAATCGAAGAGGCCGCCCTGACGATGCTGCAGTCCGATCCGGCGTGGCCCGAAGAGCGCGGCGGTCCATTTCGAGACAGCGACCGTCCCGCGGCTCTCGACTTCCATCTGCGTCTCTCCGTCGGAGCGGGCGCCCGGCCCGGATTCCCCCGGGAAATGCGGCGCTTGCTCGCCGATCGCCTCGAGGACCCCCTCTTTTGGCCCCGCTTCGCGGCGGACGCCCCCGCCCTCCGCGCGCGGGAACGGGCGGGCCGCGGTGCCTACGAGCTGCTTCTGCTCGCGCGCGACTTCCGGCGGCTTTCCCCGGCGCGGCTCCGGCTGTCGGAGCTCACCGATCCCGCCCTTTCGCACCGTCTGCTGGCCCGCGTTTTCGCGCGGGCGGCCGGCGCCCCGGAACCCGAAGGCCCGGTCGACGCGGAAGTGCTCAACGGCACGGATTCCGACGGCCTAGCGCTCAAAGCCACAAGATTATTAAGATTGCGGGGCTTCGACGTGGTTCACTTCGGGAGTACGCGTCCGCTCGAACATACGACCCGCTTCCTGGACCGCGCCGGAAACGCGGACGGCGCTGCGGCGATCGCCCATTCGCTGGGCTGCGCCGCTCCCGAAGTCGTGACCGCTCTGGAAGCGCGTCCCCGGGCGGCGGTGACGGTCGTTCTCGGACAGGATTTTGCGTCGTGCCGCGCGCTCGCGGAAACCGCGGAAAGGCCGTGACGCCGCACGCGACTAAGACTCACCGGAGGAAGGAATGGAATTAGTAGAGATCCTCAAAGCCGCCGTCGGCTCCGGAGCCAGCGACGTTCACTTGCTCGTCGGCAAGCCGCCGATGATGCGTCTCGACGGCCTGATCGGAGAGGTTCCCGGCTTCGCGACGCTCAACGCCGAGGACTGCAAGAACCTGATTTATTCGATTCTGTACGAGGAGCAGAGGGCGAAGTTCGAGGAAAACTGGGAACTTGACTGCTCTTTCGCCGTCAGCGGCTTCGCGCGGTTCCGCGTCAACGTGCTGCTGCAGAAAAACGGAGTTGAGGCGGTCATGCGCGTGATCTCCTCCAAGATTCCGACGCCCGAACAACTGCGTTTAACGCCGGCGATCACCGCCTTCGCGAACCTCCCCCGGGGATTGGTGCTGGTTACCGGTCCGACCGGCGCGGGAAAGTCGACCACGCTCGCCGCGATATTGGAAATGATCAACCAGACCCGCGCGGATCACATCCTGACCGTGGAAGACCCGATCGAATTCGTCTACGAATCGAAAAAATCGATCTTCCGGCAGCGCGAAGTGGGCCAGAACACCAAGAGCTTCGCCAACGCGCTCAGGGGCGCGCTCCGCCAGGACCCGGACGTCATTCTCGTCGGAGAAATGCGCGACCTCGAAACGATCTCTTTGGCGATTACGGCCGCCGAAACCGGACACTTGTGCTTCGGAACGCTGCACACCAAGGACGCTCCGTCCACCGTCGACCGCATCCTCGACGTATTCCCGCCCCACCAGCAGTCCCAGATCCGCGTGCAGCTTGCGATGACCCTGCGCGGCGTCGTATCGCAGGTGCTGCTGCCCCGGCTGGACGGAAACGGACGCGTCGCCGCGCGCGAAGTCATGGTGACGACGCCGGCGATCAGCAACCTGATCCGAGAAGGGAAGACGCACATGATTTACGGGGCGATCGACACCGGAGCGAAGTCCGGCATGCAGCCGATGGACAAGTCCCTCGCCGACCTCGTCAAATCCGGCCTGGTCGACATCGATGAAGCGGTCAAGCGCGTCCAAAACCTCAAGAGCTTTGAAATGCTTGTCGGCCGCAAAATCGACATGAACAAAGCACAGGCGATCGGCTGATCCGGAGGGTCCCATGCCCGACGATAAGAGCGTCTTCCTCAAATCCATCCGACTGTTCGAAAAGATCCCGGCCGAGCAGCTCGAGTCGCTCTCGCAGTTTCTGAAGGAAGAGAAACACTCCGACGGCGCGGTTGTCTTCGAAGAAGGCCAGCCCGGGAATTGCCTTTACATCATCTCCACCGGCAACATCGTCATCGCGAAGAAGCTGCGCAGCGACGAGGACGCCTCCAACGGCGTCGATCGCAAGGAACTCGCGGTGCTCGGACCCGGCGACTGCTTCGGCGAGATGTCTTTGCTCGAGGCCGATCAGCCCCGTTCCGCCGACGCGCTCGCCCGTGGTGAAACCGTTCTCGCGCGCCTCGACCGCGATGAGCTCAACACCTGGCTGGCCGGCCATCCGCAGCTCGCGATCGCCTTCTTCGCGGAGCTCGTTTCGACGCTTTCCGGACGCCTTCGGATATCCTCGAACGAACTGACCTTGCTCTTTGATTTGAGCAGCCTGCTGCTGGAGCCGTTCTCGAGCGTGCGGGACCTTTTCGACAAATTCATGCGCCGCCGGATGCGCTACCTGGAAGGGGATTGGTGCTCGGGCGCGTACCACTACAACGAATTCAACGACGAGATGGACCTCGTCGACGTGGAAGGGGATTTTAACGCGGTGAAGGACTCGATCAAAATCCCGCCCCCGGGGAGCAAGGATCATTGGATCGACGACAACACCTACCAGGTGTTGTTCCCCGGTCCGAAGCGCTGCATGGGCTACATCGTTTTTCACCGCAAGGAACCGCTCGATGCCGAAGAGAAGAACGAAACGGCCCGCACGCTGACCACGACGGCCCGGCTGCTCACCTCCGCGCTGGTGCAGCTGAATTTCCGCCTCGAAAACGAAATGCGTGAACGGCTCTCCGCAAGCCGTCAAATGGGAGAACTATGACCCTCGACGCCGCTTCCCCTCAGGCCCAAGGCCGACTCTTCAAACGCTTAGCGATCCTCGCCGCCGTCGCCGCAGACGATAAGAAGGGAATGGACATCCGGCTCTATCACATCCGCCCGGTCTCCGAAATCGCCGACTACATGCTCGTCGTGGGGATCAACTCTCCTCCGCAGATGCGCGCGATCGAAGTGGAGATCAAAGACGCGCTGAAGGAGCAAGGCGTACCCGCCCGCCACTTCGACGGACGCAACAGCGACCACTGGCACGTGCTCGACTTCGGAGGACTGCTCGTGCACCTCATGCACTCCACCGCGCGAGAGTTTTACGCGCTCGAGAAGGTTTTCCACGGCGCGAAGGCGGTGTCCTGGGGCGGCCCGCAAGAAGCCCCCGTAAAGCGCAAGTCCCCCGCGAGAAAGTCTTCCCCGAAAGCCGCGGCAAAAACCGTCCGGAGGCCCCGTGGCTGAACTCACTTTGGTCCTCACCGACGCGGTCAAGCGAGGAGCGAGCGACATCCATCTCGTCGCGGGAAAACCCCCGATCATCCGGGTCAACGGCGAGATTTATCCCCTCGAGGGCCTTCCCGCGCTCAACCCCGACGACACGCGAAGCATGATCTACTCGGTTCTCTATGAGGACCAACGGGCGCGTTTCGAAAAGGATTGGGAACTGGACTGCTCCCTCTCGGTCCCCAACGTCTCCCGCTTTCGCATCAACGTTTACAATCAGCGCAAAGGCGTCGGCGCGGTCCTGCGCGTCATTCCTTCGAAGATTCCGACCCCGCAGGAAATCGGGCTGATGCCGTCGGTCTCGAAACTCTGCACCCTCCCGCACGGCCTCGTCCTCGTGACCGGGCCGACCGGGTCGGGAAAATCCACGACGCTTGCCAGCCTGGTGGAACTCATCAACCAGCAGCAGCGAAAAACGATTCTCACCGTCGAGGATCCGATCGAATTCGTGTACGAGGACAAGTCTTCCGTCGTTCTGCAGCGGGAAGTCGGCCAGCAGACCCGCTCCTTTTCGGAGGCCCTGCGCCACGCGATGCGTCAGGATCCCGACGTGATTCTCGTGGGGGAAATGCGCGACCTCGAGACGATCTCCCTCGCGATCACGGCCGCGGAAACCGGCCATCTCTGCTTCGGAACCCTGCACACGCAGGACGCGCCGACCAGCGTCGACCGCATCATCGACGTCTTCCCGCCGCACCAGCAGCAGCAGGTCCGCATCCAGGTTTCCACCGTGCTTAAGGCGGTGGTCAGCCAAACGCTCATGGCGCGCAAGGACGGCAACGGCCGCGTCGCGTCGCGCGAAGTGATGATCACGACCTCCGCCGTCGGCAATTTGATCCGCGAAGGGAAAACGCACATGCTCTACGGCGCGATCGAATCCGGCGCGAAGCACGGAATGATCTCCATGGACCAGCACCTCGCGTTTTTGGTCAAGCAGAACCTCATCTCCCTGGAAGACGCCTTGGCCAAGGCCCACGACGCGGCGGGCCTGCAAAACCTGCTGTCGTTAGGCGGCCCCGGACCCTCATGATCCTCGACAAACTTCTCGTCGAACTCGACGCCCAGTTGCGGCGCTGGGCGCTCGCCCACGGCGTTTCACAGCCCCCCCCGGTCGTCTTGAAGCCCGCCCCCCCGAATCTCAAGGACGCCGACGTCTCGACCCCATGGCCGCTCGCCGTCGCCAAGGCCGCCAAACGCAGCCCGCTCGAACTCGCGCAGCAAGCGGCCTCCGCCGCGGCCGTCGAAGGAGCCGCCCTCTCGGCGACGCCCCCCGGCTTTATCAACGCGCGTCTCGACGGCGCGGCCCTCGCGCTCAATCTCAAAGAACTGCTCCGGGCGCCGTCCGAATACGGAAAAGGCGCGGGCGGACGCGACATTAATCTCGAATTCGTTTCGGCCAATCCGACCGGGCCGGTGCATGTCGCGTCGGCGCGAGCGGCGACTCTCGGGGACTCGCTCGCGCGCATCCTCAAACGCCGCGGACACGCGGTGCGAACCGAATACTACGTCAACGACGCCGGCCGTCAAGTGGAGAATCTCGGCCTGTCGGTCAAGGCGCGCTACGACCAAGCCCGCGGGCTCGAAGCCGAGATTCCAGAAGGCGGCTACCAGGGCGACTACATCAAGGAGATCGCCGCACTCGCCCCCGCCGAAGCCGCGGACTGGGACGCCGCCGCGTTCGGACGCTTCGCCGTCGGCATCAATCTGGCGGCCCATAAAGCCGACATGGAAAACTTCGGAGTCGTGTTCGACCGCTGGTTTCTGGAGTCGGAACTTCACGAGGCGAAAGCCTTGGACAAAGCCGTCGAAAAGCTCCGCGGCCTCGGCCGCGTCTATGAGAAGGACGGGGCTGTCTGGCTCGGCACGGGCGGGGAAGACGGTGAAGACGACAAGGACCGCGTGCTCGTCCGACAGGACGGCCGGCCGACCTACTTCTTGGGCGACATCGCCTACCATCAGGACAAACTCGATCGAGGGGCCAAAGAACTCATCGACATTTGGGGCGCGGACCATCACGGATACCTGCCGCGGATGAAGGACGCGATCTCCGCGCTCGGCTATCCGAAGGGGACCTTCCAGGCGATCATCCACCAACTCGTCAAACTCTTTCGAGGGTCCGAAGCCGTGAAGATGTCCAAACGCGCCGGCGAATTCGTGACGCTTCGTGAACTGGTCGACGAGGCGGGACTCGACGCCTGCCGCTTCTTCTTCGCGATGCGCACCCCCAACGCGCACATGAATTTCGACATCGAACTCGCGAAGAAGCAGTCGAACGAGAACCCGGTCTTTTACGTTCAATACGTGCACGCCCGGGTCTGCTCGATCTTCCGGGAAGCCGCGGAGCGCTCTATCGAAGGCGAGGCTTCCGACGCCGATCTCGCCGCCCTCGATCACCCCTCGGAGCGCGCCCTGCTGCTCAAACTCGCCTGGTTCTCAGAAGCCCTGCGCGCCTGCGAGAAAGAGCTCTCCCCGAACGCGCTGGCGACCTATCTGATGGAACTCGCGGGCCTCTATCACAAGTTCTACGAAAACTGTCACGTGCTCGACGCATCGAACCTCGGCAAGACGAAGGCCCGCCTGACGCTTTGCGCCGGAGTGCGCTCGCTGATCGCCGAAGCCCTCGGCCTGCTCGGGGTTTCGACCCCCGAGCGGATGTAGTTCCGCCGAAAACGAACTTGCCGCCCGGGCCGTATCCGGGTATATTTAACGGAGCCCATGAGAAACATTCTCCTTCTATCGGCCGTCTCCGCCGCGCTCGCCGCGTCGTCCGGGCTCGCCCCGCGGCCCGCGACGATCGAAGCGACGGTGCTCGATCAAAGGGGTTCCCCCGTGGAAGGCGCCGTCGTTTTCGCGATATCCGGCGCCGTGGAATCGCCCCCCGCCAAAACCGTCGAAATGACGATGAAGGGGATGGAGTTCGATCCGGCGTTTTCCTCGGTCAGCGTGGGAGACAGCGTCTCTTTTCCGAATCAGGATTCCACGCACCACCATGTCTATTCCTTTTCAAAAACGAAGAAATTCGATTCCCGACTCTACAAGGACGGCGCGCCGAAGGTCGTCGAGTTCGATAAACCCGGCCTGGTCACGGTCGGCTGCAAGATCCACGACTGGATGAAGGGAACGATTCTCGTTACGCCCTCGGCCCTCCGGGCGGTTACCGGCAAGGACGGCAAGGCGGAGCTTCGCATGCAGGCCGGTCCGTCGGTAAAGCTGGGCGTCTACCATCCGCGCCTGCGCGGAAAGCCGGAGAAACACGACCAGGAAATCACCCTTAAGGACGGGAAGGGCGCCGCGGCCTGGAAACTCCCGCTGAAAAAAGAGAGTTCCGGCGGAAAACGGCCCCATAAGGTCTATTACTGACCCGCCCGTGCGCTTCCTTCCTTTCCGGCTCAAGGTTCTCGGCGCGTTCCTCACGTTGCTGACCGCCGTTCTCGTTTCCAGCCTCGTTCTCGTCGACCGCAGCCAGACGCGCCAAACCAAAACGGAAATCCGCCGCCAGCTCGAAGTCGCCCGAAACGTCTTCACCTCCCTTCTCCGCCGGCGGGATCTGGAACTCAATCGCTCCCTTTCCTTGCTTGCCAAGGACCACGCCTTTAAACAGGCGCTGGCTACCGAAAACATGGACACGATCGTCTCCACGCTGCAAAGCCTGAAATCGCGCGTCATGGCCGACGCGATCTGGATCACGGACGACGAAGGGGAAGTCAAGGAGTCGACTCTCGAGGAACCCTTCGAAGCGCGTCTTTCGGACCTGCCCATCGTCGAGTCCGCGCTGGACGAGCACCCGGCCTCCGCGGTTCTGCGCCTGGCCGGCGTCCCATATCAACTGACGGCGGTCCCGGTGCTCGCGCCCGACGTCATCGGAGTGCTGATCGCCGGCTTTAAGATCAACGACGCGGTCGCCTTGGAGATCAAAACCATCACGAGGTCCGAGGTCTCCTTCGAAAACGACGGGAAGATCTTCGCCTCCACTTTATCCGACGAGGCTCACAAGAAGGCCCTGGAGTCCGATTTGGCCTCGATCTCGGATACGGACCCGACGGTCATCCGCATCGGAACACGGCGCAACCTGGTGCTCCGCGCTCCGGTGGCGCAGGGCGTCGCGGCTTATCTCGAACGCTCTTGGGATGAGGCGATCGAGCCGCTTGAAAAACTCCGGCGACTGGTTTTCTTCGTCGGCCTCGTCGGATTTCTCCTCACGGCGCTCGTCGGTCTGTTCGTCGCGGGAAGCGTGACGGCGCCCGTCGCGGAACTCGTCGCGGCGACCAAGAAACTCAGCGAGGGAGATCTCGACACCGCAGTCGACATCCGGCAAAACGACGAACTCGGACAACTCGGAAAGGCGTTTAACGACATGGCCGGAGGGCTGCGGGAAAAGGAGCGGTTTCGCTCGGTTCTCAACAAAGCGGTCTCAAAGGAGATCGCCGAGGAACTGCTGAAAAAGGGCATGATCGAACTCGGCGGCGAGGAACGGCGCGTCACCGTCCTCTTCTCGGATATCCGCAGCTTCACGACGCTCTCGGAAAATCTTTCCCCGCAGGAACTGATCACCCAGCTCAACGCCTACTTTAAACGCATGGGCGCCGCCATTCAGCGCGAACGCGGAGTCATCGACAAGTACATCGGCGACGCGATCATGGCGCTGTGGGGCGCCCCGGTTTCGGCCCCCGACGACGCCGTGCGCGCGCAGCGCGCCGCCCTCGCGATGTTCGCGGAACTCGACCGCCTCAACGATACGCGCCGCGATGCCTCCCTCCCCCCGCTGAAAATCGGCGTCGGACTGAATGCCGGGACTGCGGTCGCCGGGAATCTCGGCTCCGAGAGCCGGGCTTCCTACACGGTGATCGGAGACGCGGTCAATTTGGCCAGCCGCGTCGAGGGCCTGACGAAGCATTACGGCGCGGGCATCATCGTCACCGCGTCCGTCCGCGAGGAATCCTCCGGGGCCGACTTTCTTTACCGTTCTCTGGATCTCGTCCGTGTAAAGGGAAAAAAGAAGCCCATCGAGGTTTTTGAGCTTCTCGGGGAAAACGCGCCGCCGCCGGACTGGCTCGGCGACTACGAGGCGGCGGTCGCCGCCTATCGTGCGGGCGATTTCACCGGCGCCCGTACGGGCTTCGGAGCGCTCGCTGATCGCAACCGAAACGATCCCGCCGTCGCCCTGTACTTGGAGCGACTGCAGGGACTTCCCGGAAAAGCGGACGCGTCCTGGAATCCCGCCCACACGATGACGGAAAAGTAGAAGCCGCCCGGCTCAGGTTCGGACCTGGCCGGTTCCTTCGACGATGTATTTGTAGGAGGTGAGGCCTTCGAGGCCCATCGGCCCGCGGGCGTGGATCTTGTCGGTGGAGATGCCGATCTCCGCTCCAAAGCCGTACTCAAAGCCGTCGGCGAAGCGCGTGGAGGCGTTGACCATTACCGACGAGGCGTCCACGCGCTCGACGAAGCGACGGGCCGCCGCGCGGTCCCGCGTGACGATGGACTCCGTGTGCCCCGAACCAAAGCGTCCGATATGGGCGATCGCCGCGTCCACCCCGTCGACGACCTTGATCGCCAAAATCCGGTCGAGGAATTCGCATCCGAAATCGCGCGCCTTGGCCGCCTTCGCTCCCGGGAGAAAACGCCGCGCGGCCGGATCCGCGCGCAGTTCGCAGCCGCCGGCCAGCAGTTTCGCGCCCACCGACGGCAAAAACCGCTTCGCGACGCTCCGGTCCACCAACAGGGTTTCCATCGCGTTGCAAACCCCCGGACGCTGCAGCTTCGCGTTGAGCGCGATCGCCTCGGCCTTCTTCATATCCGCCCGCCGGTCCACGAAAACATGGCAGACGCCTTTATAGTGCTTGATCACCGGCATGCGCGCGGCCCGCGCGACCTTGCGGATCAAGGACTCCCCGCCTCGCGGGATCACCAATTGGATGTCGTCTTCGCGCGTCAGAAGGAAATCGACCGCCCGGCGGTCGGTCGTCTCGAGCGCCTGCACGCAGGCGGGCGGCAGGCCGTGCTTAAGCAGGGACCGCTCGAAAACCGCCGCGAGCGCGCGATTGGAGTCGAAGGCCTCGCGCCCTCCCCGCAGCAGCGCGGCGTTGCCGCTTTTTAGACACAGCGCGCCGCATTCCACCGTCACGTTCGGACGCGACTCGTAGATGATCAGCACCACGCCGATCGGCACCGACACCTTCGAAAGCCGCAACCCGTTCGGACGCTTCCAGCGGGCCAGCGTTCGGCCCACCGGGTCGGGGAGTTTGGAAACGGCCCTCACACCGTCGGCCATCGCCTCGAGGCGTTGAGGCGTGAGCCGCAGGCGATCCGTCTTCGCCGCATCGAGACCCTCGCGCTCGGCCCGGCGCAAATCCCGGGCGTTGGCGCGCAGCAAGACGGCCTTCCCCCGAAGCAGGCCGGCGGCCGCGGAGTCGAGGGCACGGTTTTTTAACGCCGTGGACGCGCGCGCCGCCGCGACGGAGGCGGCCTTGGCCCGTGCGAGCGTTGCGCGCAAACGGTCAGTTCCAGAGAACGATGTCGTCACGATGAATCACCTCGTCTTTGCCTTTCCGTCCGAGCGCCGCCTCGATTTGCGCGGAACGCTTTCCCGCGATGCGCCGGATTTCGGGACACGCGTAGGCGGCGACGCCTCGCCCGATGACGCCCCCGTCCTCGCGCGCGATCTCGACGATGTCTCCCGCCTCGAACGCGCCCTCCGCCGAGCGCACCCCGCTGGGAAGCAGGCTCTTGTTGCGCGCGAGCGCGTCGACCGCGCCGCCGTCGACGACGACGGTCCCTTTGCGGGCGGCCGTAAACGCGATCCAGCGCTTTCGGGCGCCCGTAATTTTCCCCGCCGCGGAAAAGAGCGTCCCCGTATCGTCTCCGGCCGCCGCTCGGGCGAGGACGCCGCGCGCCGCGCCGTCGACGATCAGAAGGGGGATTCCCAGCCGCATCGCCTTGCGCGCGGCTTCCAGCTTAGCCCCCATCCCTCCCACCGTCGTCTCCCGCCGGCGTTCGCGCAGATGCTGAACCAAATCGCGGTCGATTTCCTCGATCGAACCGACCGCCCGAACCCGCGAGCCGTCCTTAAGATGGAACCCGTCTACGTCCGAAAGCACGATCAACAGGTCGGCCCGGATCAGGTGGGCGGTGTGCACCGAAAGCACGTCGTTGTCTCCGAAGGCGATCTCCTCGGTCGCGACGGTGTCGTTTTCGTTGACCACCGGAATGCCTCCGGCCTTGAAAACCTCTTCGAAAGTCCTGCGCGCGGCGAGGAACCGGCTTCGGCTCTCAAGCCCGTCGCGGGTCAGCAGCATCTGGGCCGCCGGCAGCCCTCGCCGGTCGAACGCCTGCGAGTAGGCATGCATCAAACGTCCCTGACCGACCGCCGCGCAGGCCTGCAAAGCTCCGAGAGTCTTCGGACGCCGCGTCAGGCCGAGGGCGTCCATCCCGAACGCGATGGCCCCCGAACTGACCAGCGCCACGTCCCGCCCCCCGGATCGCAGAGAGACGAGGTCGGCGGCCAGCCGATGCACCCGCCGCCGATCGACGCGCCCGCTGGGACCGGTCAGCATGCTGGTCCCCGCCTTGACCACGATCCGTCTGGCCGCTTTCAGCGTTTCGCGCATTCGGCAAGAATAACCGTTTCCCGGTCCCCCGTCGAGTATGGGACTTAGAAGAACAGTTTGTTCCTATCTTCGGCAAAAACCCGCACTATCGATTCTGGACCATTTTTCCAGCACTTTTTCGCTTTCGGGCCCAGGACCAGCCCGGCCGGGCGCGTTATCCTAGGGATAAGACGCTCAACTGGAATCGAGGTGGAAACGATGAAACCGAAAAACATGAGATACTCCGAATGGACCGGCGAGGTTCGCCCCACGTCGCGGGACAAGTCCTTTGAAAACGACCTGAGCGCGGACGCGAAGTACTACGTCGCCCAGCCCGGAAAGGCGGAGCGCATTTTTATCGCTCTGGTTGGAAAGCGGAACCCCGGCGAACGCCGCGTCCCCGCGCTCGACATGCCGCCGAAGGTCGGAAACCGCGGAAACCGCCGCTTGGACCGCGCGCTGTTCGCCTAAGATTTCGACAGGGAGTAGAAGTACGGGAAGTTGTTGAGCCGCAGGTTGTTGACGTTGTCCGTCGCGTCGAGTCCGCGCACCCAGTCGCGGACGGCCGAAAAACGGGCGGGCTGGTAGGTGTAAATCTGAGCCGGATCCTCGGCGGCGGCCGCCGAGATCTTCCGGTAGCGTTCGCGGCGAAGCTCCGGGTCCGAAACCGCCGCCGCCTCCTCGATCATCGCGTCGAGCTTCGCGTTCGAGTAGCGCTGCGCCTTCGGGTAGTAGCCCGCGCCGTGCAAAAGGCCGAACGCGAACGAGTGAGGGTCCGGATAGTCGGAGTAGTACCCGGCGATAAACAGCGGCAGGCGTCCCGCCTCCGCCTCCTCGTAAATCTCGGCGCTCGGCAGCCGCTGAATCTCGATTCGGAACTTCGGGTTCACCTTCTCCAAACCCGCCTTCATGAGATTCGCCAAAACGACGCGGCTCGCGTTGCTCGGACTGTAGGCCAGCGTCAACGAAAAGCCTTTCTCCCACAGCGCCCCGCCGAACGCCTTCTTGAAATGCCGCTCGGCCGCCTTTAAGTCGAATACGGTCGCCGCCGGCGCCTGGCCGGGCAGGAAGAGCTCGGGCACCGGACCCGGCGCCCGCCTGCCGCGCATGCCGAGGCCACGCTTAAGATAGCCCTCGTAATCGAGCGCCGCCGCGAAACCCTTGCGCACGTCCGGATTCGAGAAGAAGTCCGGCGAAATCCCCTTCCCATCGAGCTTCCCCGAACCGATGCGCGGCGACGCCGCGTCCACCTGGAAGCCGAAGAACAGCACCTCGCCGAGCGACGCGTAGAACGGCTGCTCGACGACGCGCACGCCGTCGAGATCCTTCGCCTCCGAAAAATCGCGGTCCTCGAAGTAGCTTCCGTCCGCGTCGCCGTTTTCGAGCATCCACAGCCGGAGCGCCTTGCTCGGCACCACGCGCAGGCGAACCTCTTCAAGCGAGGCGGCCGCGCGCCAGTAGGCGTCGTGCCGCTTCAGCAGGAGACTGCCCGACTCGGCGTCGGCGCTCTCGACGCGAAACGGGGCGGTGCCGTTGGCGTGATCGTGGTAGTAGGACTTCTCAAGCGGCCGGTCGTTGAAGCGCTCCCACGAGCCGGCCGTCCCGTCCCATTCGCCGTGAGCGATCGACCACGGCTTGGAAACGACGATCGGCAGCGAGGCGAGGGCTTTGAGGAAGGTTTTATCCGGCGCCGCCAAACGCACAACGACCGAATCCCCGTCCACGCGCACGGCCGCGGCGGCCTTTTCAAAATCCAACGCGATTTTCCCGTCCTCGCCGCGAGTGGAGTAAACGCCGAGCACCGGACGCAGCAGCAGCGCCGACGGCCCGCCCTCGATGTCGTGCAGCATGAAGCGAAGCAGCGAATAGCGGACGTCCTCAGGCGTCAACGGATCGCCCGAATGAAATTTCACGCCTTCCCGGATCGGAAACCGATAGCGCAAACCGTCCTTGGACAGCAATCCGTTCGCCACGGACGGAACCTGGGACGCGAGAAACGGCATCAGCGCCTCGGGATCGTCGACATTTTTGAACGTGATCAGGGGTTCGTACACGTTGCCGGTAACGATAAAGCTCACCGCGTCGAACGCGGCCGCCGGGTCGAAGGTGAACCACGAGCGGGTCGTCAGTTGAATAAACGAGCCCTTATTGCGCATGCCCGGCGCATCGGCGGCGGCCGGCAAGGCGGCGAGAACGGCGGCGAGCAGCAGCGAAAACCTCTTCATCGGACGCCGAGCCTCCGGCCGTATTTGTCGTAGGTCACCGTCCGCGTGGCGAAGGATCCGTCGCGGTAGTCGCCGTACACCGTCTCGACGCTCAACGACACGCCGCCTTCGTGGTCGACCGACATCCCGCGCACGTAATTGCGCCCCCCTCCGTCGTATTCGTCCAGCCACAGCAGTCCGCCGTCGTTGTTGTAGCGCAGCAGCCGCGCCGGATAGCTCTGGCCGCTGCGGCAGACTCCGGAAACCGAGACATTGTCTTCGCCGTCTACCTGCACGCCCACCGCGGTGCAGTCGTAGCGGTCGTCCATGATCTCGTTGGCAAGGTAGCCGTTTTCATCGTACTTGAGCAGCAGGAAGTACTTCGAGTCGTTGTGGCGGCGCACTCCCGCAATAAAGGTGTTCCCCTTGGAGTCGACGGCGGCGGCGTAGGCCTTTTCCACATAGCCGTCGTAGTGCTGGTAGGACCAGAACACCGACCCGTTCGGTCCCAATCGGGTGACTTGAATCTGATGGTTCCGACCATCGAAGAGATTGTAGATCGAGACGATATGGCCGCGGCGTCCTGTCGCGGTGATCACGTCTTCCCCGCCTTGGGCGCCGTGAAAGGCGACTGCGGTCCCGGGGGACAGCGCCGCGCAAAGGATCAAAAGAAGCGGAGACAGCATGGCGAACATCGTATCAAAACGGCAGGGGTTGCTTCTCGGGGCGAAAGACCCTATCCTTTGGGAGCCATGTCCGAGCTCCACGACCCCTCCCGGGAAAATCCGGCGGCTAAAACCGTCCTCATCGTCGACGATGACGATTCGATCCTCAACCTGTTGGAGATCCTCGTCAAACGAGACGGCTTCAAGGTGCTCACGGCCGACACCGTCGAGGGCGCCGTCTATAAGCTGCAGCGCGAACCCGACCTGATCGTATTGGACCTGATTCTTCCCGGAAGCACCAGCGGCGTGGACGTGTTAAAACAGCTCGGCCAAGGCGGGCTGAAGATCCCGAAGGTCGTGGTGCTCACCGCGGCCAACGCCAGCCACGAGGCCGCGGTCGCGGCCAAGAAGGACCCGAACGTGTCGCATTTCCTGCAGAAACCCCTTCGCCAGGAGCAGCTGCTTGAACTGCTGCACAGCCTGCTCGGTACCTGCATGCCGGTGCACGCGAAGCCCAAGAAAGCCGAAGAATCCTAAGCTTCGTGCAGGCGCCGCTCGGCGAGCGCCTTCAAGTGTTCGCCGACCGAGGGTTTTTCCCGCACCAGCGCCTCGACATCCGGATAGGCCAGCCGAAAGATCACGCTCTCTTTCGTCGCCATCGCGCTGGCGGTGCGTTTGCCGTCCTTGGCCAGCGCGATCTCTCCGAACAGCGTCCCCTTTTCCAGCACGCCGAGCTTGGAGCCCGCGTGATCGCCCATCTGCGTGATCGTCACCAGGCCGTCGATGACGACGAACACGTCCCGACCGGGCTCGTCCTGGTGGAGGACGTACTCCTTCTCCCCATACCGGTACAGCGCGCTTTTCGGAAAGTGGGAGAGCAAATCCTCGGCCGTCATGTCGGGGAAGAAGGAATCGAGCTTTAATGAACCGCGCAGCACCCCGACCGCCGCAGCGTCGATTTCGAGTTTATCAGGCATGGGCCAAGGGTAGCAGACTTCACAAGGAGACGCCAGGCGCGGCCCTACTTCCCCTGCTTCTTTAAAACTTCGAGCACGAAGCGGGCGGGGTTGCGGGAAAACATTTTCGGGTCGGTTTTCGGTTCGTTGAGAAGGGCGTAGACTCCCAGCCAACGGGGATTCTCGCCGCCGTCTTCTCGCTCCTCCCACAGCAAATCCGTGTAGGTCGCCCAAAATTCCATAAAGACCTCCGAGACGACCACCTCGCGCGGAAGGATCACGGGGGAGTCGTAGCGGAAATGCATCTGCCGGGCGCTTTGGAAAATATGGGTCACGCCGCGCTCTTTGAGCCGACGGCGTAAATCAGCGGCGGAACGCGCCTCCCCGACGGCGACCCAAAAGGGGTGATGGTCGTAGACGGTCGCCGCGATGAAGTCGCGCTCGGAATAAAACCCGCGTGATTCCCCGAGGAAGACGACCTTCGCCTCGGGAGGGAGGTGCCTGTCCATCCACCGCGTCGCCGAGTAATAGGGAAGCCCGTAGGTCACCCGCTGATGCGTGAGATAATCAAAGCGCGTCATCTTTCCGCGCAGGACATCCCACTGCCCGATCCCCCATCCCTGGCGAAATGCCGCCTGAAAACCGAACATCACGGAAAACAGCGCGAGAACCCAGCCGAAGCGTCGAAGCCCGCGGGAGAACCCTCCGCGATCGACCGCGAGCGCCGTCGCGGCCGCGAGCAAGGGCAGCGCCGGAAGCAGGAAGCGGACCAACCGGCTCGACAACGTCCACGAGGCGTACCCCGCCGCCGCGACCCAAAACAGAGCGGTCCACGGGCGCGGCACATCTTCCCGCTCGCGCCGCAATCCCCAGCCCACGAAGAAAATCCACGGGGTCAGCGTGATGTAGGCAGGGCCGGGCCAATCGCCCAAAGGCCAACTTCCCGTCGACATCGTCCACGGAGTCAAGAGAAACGCCTTCAGTCCGGCTGCGGCGGCCAACGCGGACAAATCGCGCGAGCCCGCCGCCTCCAAAAACGGCTTCCACAGCGCGGGGTGAGTCCACCCGAGGCGCTCGTGCAGAAACGGATAGACCGGGTTGCCGTAAAAAACCGCGTTCTTTACCAACCACGGCGCGAAGACCGCCGCGGCCGCCGCGGCCATCCACGCGGTCTCACGGAGCGGCCGCCCGGCGCGGCGCGCCAACAGCGCATGCGTCAGTACGAAGCCCGCGCCGAGAGGCCCGACGTTGTACTTCGTCCCGACGGCGAAACCCACGAGAAGCCCTGAGACGACCGCCCATGCGGGAAAACGTTCGGTTCGCTGAGCATCGGTAGGATCCAGGATCGCGCGCGACAGCGCGATAAACGCCGTCGTCATGAAAAAGCACGCTCCCAGATCCACGCCCGCGTGCCACGACGCGTACAGCGCGATCGGCGTCAAGAGAAACAAAAGCGCGGCCAGGATCCCCGTCGAGTCGCTCGCCCAGCGGCGCATCCACGCCCCCATCGCCGCCGCGGTCGCCGCGCCAAACGACGCGTGCATCAGCGCCGCGAGATTTTCTCCCGAAAGGGACAGGCAAAGCCCGTAGATCATTTGAATCCCGAGGGGGCTTCCCGAAAACGCGTTCTCGGGCGTCGGAGAGATGCCTCCCCGCAAGAGGTAGAGCTTGGGCAAAGCGAGGTGATAGACGAGCGAGTCGTAGAAGATCTCGGGCGCGGTGGTCGCCATCACGCCCATCCCCACGGCGCCCGCGATAAGCGCCAGCGCGGCCCATTCGTACGGCCCGCGGGCGTCGCGCGGCGGCGTCTTCTCGCAGAAAGGCGAGTCCCCGCGACGACGGCGGTAGAACCATAGAGCGCCGCAGGCGGCGACGGAACCGTAGTACAGGGCATTCAAAACGAGCGGACGCCACAAAGAGAGAGCGCCCAACGCGAGCATAAGCAAGGAGGCCGCACCCGCGCCGAGCGCGCAAGAAAGCGCACGGCGTTCACCCGAAGTCGCCTCCGCCCCGGGCGCCGCGCGCAGCAGCGCGTCTCCTGCGGTGTAAAAGAGGAACCAGAATCCGGCGGCGTGCGCCAGGTCGAAGAAAAGCCCGTCGGCAAGCACGCGCGGAAGAAAGGAAAGCAGACCAAGGAAGGCGATCCAGTCCGAGAGACCCAAACGGATGCCGCGCTTCGCGTAGGTGAAGGCGACGAGCAGAAACCACAGTCCGAACGCCGCCCATGCGGCTTGCGCGGGGATCAGCGCGCAGGACGGACCGGCGGACGCGGGAGTCGCCGCGTCCGCCGTTTCCCGCGAGCGCTTCTTGCGCCGCTTCAAAGCCGCTTAAAAGCCTTCGCGGCGGCGTCGAGCGTGAACTCGAGATCCCGCGCGGTATGCGCGGCCGATAGCATCGCGGCCTCGAACTGCGCCGGAGGGAAGTAGACGCCTCCCTCGAGAAGCCCCGAATGAAACCGCGCGTACGCCTTCGTGTCGGAAGTCTTCGCGGACGCGAAGTCCCGCACCTCGGCGTCGGTGAAAAAGACGGTCAACATCGACGCGATGTGATTGACGCGAACCGGCAGAGAACGAAAGCGCGCCATCGAGCGCAATTCCTGGGTAAGGATCGCCGTCTCTTCGGCCATCCTTGCGTAGGGCATCGTCTTCTTGAGCGTCTTCAGCGTCGCCAAGCCCGCGGCCATCGCGACCGGATTGCCCGAGAGCGTTCCGGCTTGATAGACGGGCCCCATCGGGGCGACGAGTTCCATGATGCCGCGGCGTCCGCCGTAGGCGCCGACCGGCATCCCGCCGCCGATGATTTTGCCCAAACAGGTGAGGTCCGGCGTGATCTTCATCGCGACCTGCGCACCGCCGTAAAACAGGCGAAACCCCGTAATCACTTCGTCGAAAATAAGCAGGCTCTTGGATTTTTTCGTCAACGCGCGCAGCGTCTCGAGAAATCCCTCTTCCGGGGCCACGACGCCCATATTCGCGGCCACCGGCTCGACGATGACGGCCGCGATCTCGCGTCCGCGCGTTTTGAAAAGCTTCTTGGCCGCCTCGATGTCGTTGTAGGGAAGCAGCAAAGTCGTCTTCGCCCACGCCGCAGGCACGCCCGCGGAATCCGGCCGCCCGAGCGTCGTCGCCCCCGAACCGGCGGCGACCAACAGGCTGTCCACGTGACCGTGATAGCCGCCGACGAATTTCAAAACGAGATCGCGGCCGGTATACGCCCGCGCGACGCGCATCGCGCTCATCACGGCCTCGGTCCCGGAACTCGTGAAGCGCACCCGCTGCATCGAGGGCAGCGCGTCGCGCACCGCTTCGCCCAACTCGCACTCGACTTGGGTCGGAGCGCCGAAACTCGAACCGTTTTGCATCGCGGCCTTCGCGGCGGCGAGGACCTCGGGGTGCGCATGCCCCAAAATCAACGGCCCCCAGGAGCCGCAGTAATCGACGAAGGTCCTGCCGTCGACGTCGGTCACCCGGGAACCCTTTCCGGAGCGAAAGAAGACCGGATCGCCTCCGACCGCGTTGAAGGCCCGAACCGGAGAGTTCACGCCGCCGACAAGGATTTTCTTGGAGCGCGCGAACAGCGCCTTTGATTTTTTCCCCGCCATCGCTTATGCCCCTAACCAGCGCGCCGCGTCCAGCGCGTGGTACGTAATCATGAAATCGGCCCCGGCGCGCTTGATCGAAGTCAGCGATTCAAGAGCGGTTTTGCGTTCATCGATCCAGCCGTTGGCGGCGGCGGCCTTGATCATCGAGTACTCGCCCGACACGCAGTACGCGGCGGTGGGCAAGCCGAAGCGGCGCTTCACCGCGCTCAGCACGTCGAGATACGGCAACCCGGGCTTGACCATCAACATGTCGGCGCCTTCCTCAACGTCGAGCGCGGCCTCGCGCATCCCTTCCAGCGCGTTGCCAGGATCCATCTGATAGGTCGTCCGGTCGCCGAAGCTCGGCGGGGATTCCGCCGCCTCCCGGAACGGTCCGTAAAACGCGCTCGAATACTTCACGGCGTAGGAAAGAATCGAGACGTTCTGGAAGCCGGCGCCATCGAGGGCCTGCCGAATCGTCTTGACCATCCCGTCGGTCATCCCGCTCGGCGCGACGATGTCCGCGCCCGCCTTTGCCTGGCTGACGGCGGTTTTCGCGACCAGATCGAGCGTCTCGTCGTTATCTAGCTCGAACCCGTCTTCATCGCGCGCGCCCTTGCGCCGGATGACGCCGCAATGCCCGTGGCTGGTATACTCGCAGAAACAGAGATCCGTGATCACCAGCGTTTCCGGCGAGGCGTCCTTGACGGCCTTCGTCGCCTCTTGGACGATGCCCTTGGGGGCATAGGCGCCTGAGGCGTGCTCATCCTTTTTATCCGGAATTCCGAACAAGATTACCGCCGGCACCCCGAGGCTCGCGGCTTCCGGAGCGGTTTTCGCGAGTTCGTCCACCGAATACTGAAACTGCCCCGGCATCGACCCGATCGGGCGTTTTTCGCCCTTTCCCGGGCGGATGAAATAGGGCATCACGAAATCGGACGGGGTCAAAACGGTCTCGCGCACCAAAGCGCGAATGCCCGCGGAGGCGCGCAAACGACGGGGTCTGTGTGTTGGAAATGACATGGGCCGATTCTACAAAATAGGCCCTGACGCGCTAGCGGAGGACGAGTGCCCAGGACCCGGATTCGCCGCGCTCCAACCGAGGAGCCAGCACATGCGCCTCCAGCAACGCTTTATCCGCCCCGGAAGGTTCGGCGGGGAGCAAAAGCGGCTCTCCGGGACGGAGCGTCATGAGCCGTTCCAGAACATCGGGCAGCCACTGGGAAGGCTCCCCCTTCGTCCCGTTGAAATTCAGCGCCTGCTTCATCACGAACGCGGCGGACTTTCGCGCGTCGCGCTTCGGAAACCGCGCCTTCCAGCGCGCGGTCCAACGCGACTGATCGGCGAGCGTCCGGCTCCAGTACGCGCGAACCTTAGGGTCGCTCAACTCCGGCCGCCAGCCGGCGCGCAGCGCGAGCACAGCCGACGCGGTCGCCGGGTATTCCAGCGCGGCGACCATGTCGTGCGAGTTGTTCCCATTCCCCTTTAGATCCTCGTCGGAAATCGGAGCGTCGAGTTCCACCCAGACTCGGGTCTGCACGAGAAACGCCGCCAGTTCGCGTACGCCGGGCGGGACGGCACCGGGGCGGCCGGACCGGCCGACGGCACGGGCGCCAGGCGCGCCCGGTCCAGAGCGGATCCGGCGTGGGCCGCAGGGGCCGCTAAGGCCGCTAAGGCCGCGGTGAGTAAAACGCGAAACATCCCCCCCATTCTACCAGAATGCTCCCGGAACCCCTTCCCGGACCATGCCCTTTGCGCCCCTTCAGAGACGGGTCCATAGACCCAGCTTGTCTAGGGACCAGGTCCCTATGCGTGAAGTGGTACAATCACGCACGCCCCTAGGGGCGTATTTTTTTGTGTGCCGAGGTTCCATGATTCCCGAAGCCCTGACCTTCAAAGACGTCCTGCTCACGCCGCGCCGGTCTCCGATCGCCTCGCGCGGCCAGGTCGACACCACCGGCCGATTCTCGCGAAAGATCCAATTGAAGGTCCCTCTGGTTTCGGCGAACATGGACACCGTCACCGAGGCGGAGATGGCGATCGCGATGGCGCGCTTGGGCGGACTCGGCATCGTTCATCGCTTCCTGTCGATCGCCGAAGAGGTCGCCGAGGTGGCGAAGGTCAAACGCGCCGAGAGCGTCGTCATCGAGGATCCCTACACGCTCGGACCCGACGCAACCGTCGGTGAGGCGCAGCGCATGATGGAAGACCGCGAGGTCGGGGGACTCTTGATCGTCGACCGCGGCGGAAAATTGATCGGCGTCGTCACCGAACGAGACGTCCGTTTCGAGGAGCGCGAATCGCGCCGCGTCTCCGAAGTGATGACCCGCAAGCTCATCGTCGGCACGCCCGGGATGGGGGAAGCCGCTGCGCGCGCGCTGCTCGCAAAGCACAAGCTGGAGAAACTCCCTCTGGTCGACAAGCGCGGAGGGCTCGCCGGCTTGATCACCGCGAAAGACATTCTCAAACGACGCCGCTTTCCCGACGCCTCGAAAGACTCGAAGGGACGCCTGCTGGTCGGCGCCGCCATCGGCGTGGTCGGCGACTATCTCGAGCGCGCTCAGGCGCTGCACGACGCGGGCGCGGACGTGCTGGTGCTCGACGTGGCGCACGGCCACGCCGATCACGTGATCAAGGCGGTGCGCGCGCTCAAACGCCAGAAGCGCTCGTTTGAACTGGTCGCCGGCAACGTCGCGACCTTCGAGGGGGCGAGAGACCTGGCCGCCGCGGGCGCGGACGCGATCAAGGTCGGAGTCGGACCCGGCGCGACCTGCTCGACGCGCGTCGTCACCGGTTCGGGCGTTCCGCAGCTCTCGGCGGTGATGGACGCGGCGCGGATCACAAAACTGCGCGGTGTGCCGATTTGCGCCGACGGAGGCATCCGCGACTCCGGAGACATCACGAAGGCGCTCGCCGGCGGGGCGTCGAGCATCATGATCGGAAGTCTGTTGGCCGGCACCGACGAAAGCCCCGGCTGGACGATCGTGCGCGGCGGCATGAAGTACAAGGTCTACCGCGGGATGGCTTCTCTCGGCGCGACGATGGGACGGCGCAAAAAAGAGAACTCCCGCTTAGACGACGTCTCCGAAGTGGTTCCCGAAGGAGTCGAATCGACCGTTCCGTACCGCGGCGCCGCGGCCGAGGTCGTCCACCAACTTGCCGGCGGACTGCGTTCCGGGATGAGCTATTCGGGAGCGAAGGATCTGAAGTCGTTCTGGAAAAACGCGAAGTTCGTCCGAATCACCGGCGCGGGATGGACCGAGTCGATGCCGGCCAAGGGCGTCATTTCCGGCTAAGCCGCTTTAGCGCGGCCAAAAGTCGTGCTCGAGGCAGTAGTAGGAACGGCCCTTCTCGAGCTTCTTCCCGCAGTCGTCCCAAGCGCAGTAGACGCGCTTTCCGTCCACGCGCACGATCATTTTCCCGTCCGGGGATTCTTCCGGCGAGGAGCCGGGGGCGGCCGCATCCATGCCCTCAGCGTAGCCGTGGCCGCCGATCTCGGCAAGGCCAAAACCATTTTCAGCGTATCCGCTTTATTTATCGGATCTTTTTTTCGATCCGCCGCAAAAGCACGGTCGCGGCGTGGCGGTTGTCCGCAAATTCGGCGGGGCCGTTGCTCAGTTGGTTGTCGGAAACGAAGTCCACATGGCCTCCGCGCCAGCCGTCATAATCCGGATAGGGAACGTATCCCCTGCGCGGCGCCGTCAAACCAAAGAGGCGATGGACCCAAATGATAAGATGCCGATGTGCTTAGAGGTCCTTTCGTGCTGCTCCTGCTCCTGCTGTCGCCCGCCTCGGCCGAGGATTTTTCGATCGTCAGCTGGAACATTCATAAAGGAAGCCGCCTGGAACGCGTCCTCGAAGAGTTCCGTTCTCCCGAACTTTCGAAGGCCTCGCTGTTTGCGCTGCAGGAAGTCCTCACCGAGCCGGGGTTCCGTCAGCAGGAGCGTTTTCCAGGCGAGGCGCACGCCGTCGGCCGGGATGTGATCGTTTCCCGCTGGGAAATCGCCGACCGGGGCGAGGTGCTGGTCAATCCGGCGACCGGACGCCGCGCCGCCTGGGCCGACGTCCGCTCGCCCGAAGGCCGCGAGGCGCGCCTCTACAGTCTCCACCTGTCCTACAAGATCGGGCGCGACCCGTTCGTTCCGCATATCCGGGCCGCCGAAATGCGCGCGGTGCTCGATCACGCCGACGCCTATCCGGGACCGGTGATCGTCGCCGGCGACTTTAATACCGTTCGCTGGTTCGTCTGCTGCGGCCGCGGGGCCCCGCTCCTGCGCCTGATGGAAAACCGCGGCTACCGCGACGCTCTCGCCGCCGCAGGGGTCGCCTGCAATTCCCAGCATATCGCCGGGACCGTGGATTGGATTTTCGTGAAAGGCCTAAAACCCGAGTCCGCCGCGTGCGGACGCTACGCGGGCTCCGATCACAAGTGGATCGAAGCCCGCGTCTCGTTCAAATAAAGGGACGGCCTGTACCCCGAATTCTGTGCCCCGGCCGAAGCCGGGCGAGGACCATTTCTCTAATGCAGCTACCGGGCGTCCGCCCCGAAGGGCGCGGGGACTCCGCGTAACGCCCTATGCCTTGCTCCAGGTGGGGTTTGCCTAGCCTCCGAGGTCGCCCTCGAAGCGGTGCGCTCTTACCGACGCCTTTTCACCCTTACCGCGGGGCAAGCCCGCGGCGGTATTTTTTCTGCGGCACTTTCCATGACCCGGGGCTTTCGCCCCGAACCTCCCGCCTTTCGACGGGCACCCTGTCCCGGGAGTTCGGAAGTTCCTCCCCCCCGCCGAAGCGGAAAGGCGGCCCTCCGGCCGTCCCAAACCGATCAGACGGCTTCAGCCGTCTTTTTTTTTAGGAGATCGAGCGCCGTGTTGGCCAGGCGGTCGGCCCGCGTGTTGAACTCGCGGCGCACATGCACGATCTCCACGGAGTTGAAGCGGCGCTTGAATTCCAAAATGCGCGTCGCGAACTCCCGAAGCCGCTCGTTCTTGACCTTATAGTCTCCGTTGAGCTGGCGGACCATCAACTGCGAGTCGGCATGAATCTTCAAATCCGTTCCGCCGAGCTGCTCGGCGAGCTTCAGCGCGTCTTCCATCGCGGCGTACTCGGCGACGTTATTAGTCGTAATCCCGAGCGTGCGGTGATACTCCTTCACCGGCACGCCGTCCTCGGTCTGCACGAACACGCCGACCGACGCCGGCCCAGGATTCCCTCGGCAGGCCCCGTCCACGTAGAGATGCAGACGGCGGCTCACGCGGGGGCTCCCTCGGCCAGCACGAGAATGCGCTGACAGCTGTCGCAGGTGACGATCACGATTCCCTTTTTCACGTTCACGACCGCTTGGGGGGGCTGCGTCATCTTGCATTCGGAACAGGTGTTTTCCTTCAACTGCGACACGCCGACGCCGGCGCGCCGCTCGCGGGTTTTATCGTAAAAGGCCGCGAGATCCGCGGGCAAGGAGTCGAAAATTTTCCTGCGGCCCTCTTCCCATTGCGCGAGTTCGTTTTCCAAGTCCGTTTTCTTCGCCTCGAGTTCGGCGATGTGTCCCTCGCGCTCCTTCACGAAGCCGTCGATCTGCGCCTTAATCCCGGCCTCTTCCTTGCGCACGGCTTCAGCCTCGTCCATCAGTTCGAGAATGACGGTTTCCAGATCGCCGACGGCAGCTTTCTCGTCGTCGATCTCCTTGAGCAGCGCCTTAAACGCCTCGTTGGACTTCACCTGATTCAGGTCGCGCTGATGCTTGCGAATCAACTCTTCCTTCTGCGCCATCGAATTTTCGCGGTCCTTCTTGCGGGCCTGGACCTCCCGAGACTTCGCGTAGACGGCGGCGTGCTTCCCGCTTTCTTCTTCGATTTCAAGACGGATCGCGGCGACATCCTCGGGGACCTCGGCGATTTTCGCGCGCAGCGCGTCGAGATCCTTATCGGCTTTTTGAAGCCGGAGCAATACGGCGAAATCCTCTTTCGTAGGAGCCATTGCGCCGATTGTACCACTATTAAAAGTGCGGCGGGGTCTCAGGGCGTGTAGTAGGTGCCCCGGATTTCCTTCTGGAATCCGCCCTCGCAGGGGACGAAGGCTGCGAATTGCTTCATCTCGCCTTTGTAGACGTGAATCGTGACCGACGGGTGATTGGGATCGTCGTTGGCGATCGTGTGGTATTCGAACGGCGGAATCAGAGCCCCGGCCTCGCCGACCGCTCCGGTTAATTCCTCGTTTTTCCGGAAGCGGTACACGCCCCCCGCCTCCCCCTCCGGTTCGTAATTGACGACCTGGATCCGACCCCGGTAAACGCCCTCGACGCACCAATTGCCGGCGTGATCGTGCAGCGCCGTGATCTGCCCGACCCCCCAAACCATCACGACCACCGAATAGCGGCCGCGGGGATCCCGATGAAGGAGGCGCCGCGCGTAGCAATCGGGGTGCGGGGCGCAAAAATCCTCGGGAAGAAAGCCCCCCGGATCCTTCAAATGCGACTCCAACGCCGCCTTTATCTCGGTGCAGACGGCCTCGTCGCTTTCGCGCGAAACCGCCTTGTCGAGATCGGAAATCAAGGACGCCGTCACCGGGTTCATAAGCGGCGATTATCCTTGATTTGAGGCCGCCGGTCAACGAGGGCCCGCTGGAGGAATGCTATCCTTATTTTACATGCCGATGAAAACGCTCGCCCTCGCCGTTTTCCTCGCCGCCCCGGCCGCCGCCGCAGTAGACTCCTTCGAAACGCGTCTAGATCTCAACGCGGACGGCTCTATGACCGTGCAGGAACGCATTGAATTCGGGGCCGGCGTATCCCCGGTGCGGGAAATTTCCACGCGCCGCCTGCTCTGGAACGGCCTGAGAGAAGTTTCCCGCGTCCAACTCGTCGACGCCATCGTCGACGGTCTGCCGATCGCGCTCCGCTCCCGTCTTACTCCGCGCGGCATCCTCTGGACGCCGGAGGAAGCTCTCTCCGGGGAAGCGCACACGATGATCCTGCGCTACCGCGCAGACGCCCGGGTTTTCGAAGGAGCCGAAGCCGACCTTCTGATCTGGGACGCGACCGGCTTCCATTGGAAAGCTCCGATTCAGACTGTTTCGCTGCGCCTGTCGCTGCCGGACGGAGTGGAGTCCGTGAACGCTTCCGTGCTGGCCGGAAAGCCGGACGCCCTCGTGGAATTCGACCGGCGAACCGAGCGCGCCTCCGTCTTTAAGGCCGTCCACGAGGACCCTCTCGCGCCCGGCGAGGGGCTGAGACTCATCGCGCGCCTGCCTAAAGGCGCGATCGCCGCAAACGCGCCGCGGACTCCTATGCGGAAACTGCGGGACAACCTGCATGTCGCTCTCGGCGCGTCGGGCGCGCTGGGGCTTCTGCTGTTCGTGCTTTTGGAGCGCGCGGCCCTGAGGCGCGACCCCGACCCGGACGCCGCCTCGCCCGACGGACCGGGCCCCGACCTCTCCTACGCCTCGGCGCGCTACCTCCTGGACGGCCGCTACCGGGGACGCACGCTGCAGGCGGGTGTGACCGGGCTGCTCGCAAAACGCTGGCTGTCCCGGTTCGAATCCTCGGAAGGAGCCTGGCGTCTCGCGCGAGGGGAAGGCGACACCGAAGCCCTGACCCCGGACGAGCGGGTGCTCGGCGAATCTTTGCTGGGAACGGAGACCGAAACCGAACTCGGCGGGACGGGCGCGTTTGAAAAGGCGCTCTTTAATCACGCGCGTGTTCTCGAGGGCCGGTGCGCCCCGTTGATCCGATCGAGGGCGTGGACGCCCTGGGCTTGCGGACTCGCCTGGTCGGCCGGCATCGTCTCTGCCATGCGAACGGCCGCCGCGCTGTTTGAACCGGTCCCGACGCCGCTGCTGCCGGCGTTCGCCGCGGGTGCCCTATCGCTTTTGGGAGGGTTCGCGCTGGCCGGGGTCTGGACGCTGACCTACCGGGCGTGGCGCGAGGCCTCCGTGCCGGGCCCCGGCGGACGTGCGCGCGCGCTGCCGCTGCTGCTCGCCGTCGGCCTCGGTTTTCTTTCCTTCGGTTTGGTGACCGCAGCGGCCCAGGGATTTCAAATCGCGATCGAAGATCTTTCGCCCGCCGCCCTGCTGTGCGGCCTTGCGTTTTTAGGGGTCAACTGGTGGGCGTTCTACGCGCTGCGCGGCCCGACGCGGGAAGGCTTCGACGCCCTGCGCCGAGCGCGTCTATTGACCGAGCGCGCCGATCACGAACGCTTCACCGCCGCTCTTCGTTCCACGGAAAAACTCGCCCGGGAGGCGGACGCGCTCCTCTAAGATGAGATCCCTGCTCCGCCTCGCTCCCTTCATAAAACCCTACGCCCGCCGCTACGCGGGGGGGCTGTCCTTGGTGCTGTTCGGCGTGGTGCTGGCCGTCGTCAGTCCGCTCGTGATCAAGGCCGCAATCGACGGCCTCCAAGAGGGCGAACTCGCTCGGCCGATCGCGCATTTCTCGGTCGCCCTGGTGCTGCTCGCTCTCGCGCGCGGACTGCTCATGTTCCGCGGCCGCTTCACCGTGATCGCGGCCTCCCGAAGCATCGAACAGGATCTGCGCTCGGCGCTGTACCGCAAGATGCTGCGGCTTCCGGCCGCCTACTTCGACCGGAATTCGACCGGAGACCTGGAATCGCGGATCATCAACGACGTCGAGGGGGTGCGCATGGCGGTCGGCATCGCCGTCATGCTGAGCGTCTCGAGCGGGCTGATGACCGTGCTGAGCGTCGCCGCGATGTTCTCGATCGACGCGAAGCTCGCCGCGCTCACGATCGTCCCCCTGCTGCTGATCAGTCTCTTCACCGCCCTTTTGACCAAGCGCATCTACCGGGAATCGGAAACGGTGCAGGAGCGCCTCTCGGACGTCACGACCGTGGCCCAAGAAAATTTCACCGGCGTGCGCGTCGTGCGCGCCTTCGCCCAGGAAGACGAGCAAATCCGTAAATTCCGCACAGCCTCGTCCGCCTACGTCGACGCGAACCTCGCGCTTGCGCGCACCCGTGGAGTCACTTGGGGACTGATGACGATGCTGATCGAAGCCGCCGTCGGCGTGACGCTCCTGGTCGGCGGCATGGGCATCCTCCGCAGAACCCTCACGCTCGGCGATTTCACCGCGTTTACCGCCTATCAGTTCATGCTCGCCTGGCCCGTGATCGCGATGGGCTGGGTGATCACGATCATGCAGCGCGGCGCCGCCTGCGTCGACCGCATCGGCGCGGTCCTAGACGAACCCGAGGAGGAAACCCCGGGCGCGGCCTCCACCAAAAGCGCCCCCCCGCGCGGGGAAATCGAGGTCAAGCACCTCACCTTCCGCTACACGGACGACCGGCCCCCGGCGCTCGAAAACCTGTCGGTGAAGATCCTTGCCGGGGAACGCGTCGCGATCGTCGGGCGCACCGGCTCGGGCAAGAGCACCTTTCTGCAGCTCCTGCTCGGCCATTACCGCCCCGACGACCGGACCGTCTTTCTCGACGGGCTCGACGTCAACGACTACACGCGCGAAGCGCTGCGCGAAGAGATCGGCATCGTCGCGCAGGACACCTTTCTTTTCAGCGACTCGCTCGCCTCGAACATCGCCTTCGGGGCCAAGGACGAAGCCTCGATGGAGGCCGTGCAGGAGGCCGCCGAAGCCTCCCGCCTCGCGGCCGATCTCTCGCAGTTCCCGCACGGCATCGAGCAGATCGTCGGCGAACGCGGCATCACGCTCTCGGGCGGACAGAAGCAGCGAACCTCGATCGCGCGCGCGCTGATCCGCAAGCCGCGCATTCTTCTGCTCGATGACGCGCTCGCGGCCGTCGACGTGCACACCGAACGCGACATCCTCGACCGACTCGACCGGCACTTCGCGGGCCGCACCTGCCTCATCGTCACCCATCGCTTTTCCGTGGTCGCGAAGGTCGACCGCGTGCTCGTGTTCGACGACGGGCGTCTCGTGGAAGACGGACGTCACGAGCAGCTCGTCGACGCGGGCGGGCTGTACGCGCAGCTGCTTAAACGCCAACGGCTGGAAGAAACCTTGGAGCTCGGATGAGCACGATCGACGAGGAAGAAGAAGACGCGGAGAAGCCCTACGACTGGGGCCTGCTCAAGCGCTTTCTAAGCTACCTGCGCCCGCACCGCGGCGCGGTCGCGCTGCTCTTCGCGATTCTGCTCGGCGGCATCGCGGTGGATCTGGCCGCGCCGTTTCTGCTCCGCCGGGCCATCGACGGCCCCATCGCCGCGGGCGACGCCGCAGGCCTCACGCGCCTCGCGGGCTTCTTTTTCATCCTCGTTTTTCTCGCCGGACTGTTCGAGACCGCGCAGCACTACGTCTCGAACTACGCCGGCCAGCGCATCCTCTACGACCTGCGCGTGCAGATCTTCGACCGTCTTCAACGACTGCCCCTCGCCTACTACGACAAGACCCCGGTCGGACGCCTGCTGACGCGCGTCACGGGCGACGTCGAAAACCTGGCGGAACTCTTCACTTCGGGCATCGTCGGGATGCTGGGCAGCATGCTGTCCTTGGTGCTGATCGTCACGGCGATGCTCGTCATCGACGCGAAGATGACCGCGCTGACGATGGCGGTCATGCCCTTGGTTTTCCTCGCGACGAAGTACTTCCGCCTGCACGCGCGAAAAACCTATCGCGCCGCACGCCGCGCGATCGCCGCGCTGACCTCCTATCTCAACGAATGCCTCAGCGGCATCAAAACGATTCAAGCATTCAACCGGCAGGAAGCCTGCGCGGCGCGCTTTGACGAAGGCGCCGCGCTCTACCGCGACCGCTCAATCCGCGCGGGCTACATCTACTCATTTTTCTGGCCCGGCATCGAGTTGATCACGACGCTCGCGATCGCGCTGGTGCTTTGGCGCGGCGGAAAGGGCATCCTCGAGGGCAGCACCACCTTCGGCGCGTTCATCGCGTTCTGGTATCTCGTGCGCAAGTTCTTCGAACCGATTCAGGAACTCGCGGAAAAATACAACATTCTCCAGTCGGCGATGGCCTCCTCCGAACGCATCTTCGCGATCCTGGACACGCCGGCCGCGCCCGCGCCCGAGGCCCCGCTCACCCCGCCGGAACCGAAAGGCGCGATCGTCTTCGAAAACGTTTCCTTCTCGTACGACGGAATAACGCCGGTGCTCAAGAACGTTTCCTTCACCGTAGAGCCCGGCGAGACCGTCGCTTTGGTCGGCTATACCGGCGCCGGCAAGACCAGCGTGCTGAGTCTCTTGCTGCGCCTTTACGAAATCGAGAAAGGCCGGATCCTGGTCGACGGCGTCGACGTGCGCGACTGGGATCCGCGCGAACTGCGCAAGCGCTTCGGCATGGTGTTTCAAGACGTGTTTCTGTTCTCGGGCACGGTCGAGGAGAACGTCGCCCTCGGCCGCAGCCTTTCGCGAGAGCAATTGGACGCGGCCGCCGAACGCGTCAACGCCGACCGCGTGCTCGGCCGCCTGCCCGACCGCTGGGCGCAAACGCTGAACGAACGCGGCGCGTCGATCTCCTCGGGCGAGCGGCAATTGCTGTCGTTTGCGCGCGCGCTGGCCGGCGATCCGTCCGTTCTCATCTTGGACGAGGCGACCGCGAACATCGACGCGGAGACCGAGGGGCTGATCCAGGAAGCGCTCGAGCGCATTCTCACCGCTCGGACCTCGATCGTCGTCGCGCACCGGCTCTCGACCGTGCGCAAGGCGAATAAGATTTTGGTGTTTCACAAGGGCGAACTGCGCGAGGAAGGGACGCACGACCAACTCGTCGCCCAAGGCGGGCTTTACGAAAAGCTGCACCGTCTCCAGTTCGCGAACGGATCGCGGGCATGAAGCGGCTGACGCTTCTCGCGCTGCTGCTCACGCCGCCGTGCGCGGGCGCCGCGCGGACGGCGGGATTTTCAGCCGAGGAAACCGCGTTTATCGAAAAGGCCGGCGTGCTGCTGGAGGCGCCTCCGGATCCCTGCTCGGTCGCCGAATCTTTGACCCGGCGCTATCGCGCGATCCTCGCGCAAGAGGCCGCCCGAAAAACCGTGCAAGACCTGATCGCTTTGCTCGACGCGGGCGGCGTCCCGGTTCGCCTCGCCTACGGTCTGAGGATGACCGACGCCTTCGCGATGTACGACGCCCCCGCCGACGCGATTTACCTCTCGAGTGCGTCGTTGTTCTCGCGCGTCGAAATCGCCGAGAACGGCTGCCCGACCGGCGAGTCCTTGGCTTCGTTCGCCGAAGACACCGTCGGGGTGTTCGCCCACGAATTGTCCCACGCCGCGTTCCGGCGGGAACTCGGCGAACCCGTCGTCGCGACGCGCGAGGACGAACTGCTCGCCTACGCCCGCGAAGCGCGATTTCTCGCGGCATTGCCCGGCTGGCCTCCGCTGAAGGTCCGCCACGACTCCGCTCTCTCGGTGATGCTGCGCGGCAACTACCGCGACAACGCGCTGATGATCAAACTCGTCGAGGACTTGGGGGCCGAGGAGCGGCCCTCCGCCGACGCGTTCTTACGCCTTCCGTCCTATATCGAGATTCTGGAAGGCCTCAAGAAAACTCGCGAGGCCCTGGAAGCGGCGCGCGCGGGCGTGGACCCGTCGTTGGCCTCGATCGCGCGCATGTCGGCGGCGTGGGAGAAAGGGTGGGACGCCTTCACGGCCTTTCTGGACCCGATGATCTCGACGCGCCCCTCCTTGGCCGAGCCTGCGGCGGCGCTCGAAGGCTCCCGCCGCTATCTCGCCGACAGCCGCAAGGCGCTGGCGGGCGAGAAGCCGGGAAGCTTGTCCCATCAGGTGGCCGAGCACGCCGTGCGCCTGGGGCGCGAGGATGTCGCCTTCTGGGGCGATGCGCGGAAGGTCGCGCGCGTTCGGGCGGCCTACGAAAAGCGTCTCGAAGCCGAACGCCGGCGCGTAGGCCGCTGAACGGCGGCCTATTTCCGGCTATGGCGGGGAGACTTGGCCCCTGCTATACTTGGACTAGAATGAAGCAATACCATCTGACGGCCGTGATCTGGAAAGAGGGGCGGCATTTCGTGTCGAAATGTCCTGAACTAGGCGTGGCCTCCTTCGGCTCCAGTCCCGAAAAAGCCCGAGCGGCCCTCGAAGAAGCGGTAGGGCTCTACCTCGGCAACGCGAAAAGGCTGGGGTTCATAAAGGACATCGAGCCGGCCCTTTCCTCCGACGTTCGCTATACGACTCCGCTCGAAGTAGCGGCGGCGTGACGCGGCTCCCATCCGTCTCATCCAAACAGATCATCCGAGTGCTTCGCGCCGCAGGCTTCACGGAGGCTCCGGATCGAGGGAAAGGGAGTCATCGTGCTTTCATGAAGGAAGGCGGCGGCCGCGTTCGGCTCGTGATCGTCCCACAAGGCAAGGACATCCCTCGCGGGACTCTTCTTGCGATCATGGATCAGGCGGGGCTCACGAAAGACGAGTTCCTCGGGCTTCTGTAGCCGCGTCAATCGGGACTTGAATTCCGGCCTTCCCGCGCTATACTAAATATGATATTTGATTATACATGTATAAACGAAGGCAGAAATTAACAAGGCGCGGCAGGGAATCCTGCTTTCTCTGGGGCGCGCGCCAAAGCGGAAAGAGCACGCTGCTTCAAGAGCTTTTTCCGGACTCCTCTAAGTACGACCTTCTGCTTTCCGACCAATTCCGACGGCTGGGGAGTCGTCCGTCTTTGCTTCGGGAGGAGCTGCTGGCCAATCCGCCCGGAAACCTCCCCGTCGTCATCGATGAAGTACAGAAAATCCCGGCGCTGCTGGACGAAGTACAGTGGCTCATCGTCAACAAGCGGATTCAGTTCATCCTCTGCGGATCGAGCGCGCGCAAACTCAAGCGCGGCGGCGGGAATCTGCTCGGCGGCCGCGCCCTCCGCTTCGAGCTGTTCCCTTTGGTCTATCCGGAAATCCCGGATTTCGAATTGTCGCGCGCGCTCAACAATGGCTTGCTCCCTCGCCACTATCCGGCTGAGAATGCGACGAACCTGCTGCGGGCGTATGTGGGCGAATACCTGAAGGAAGAGATCGCCGCGGAAGCTTTGACGAGAAACATTCCGGCTTTCAGCCGGTTTCTGGATGCCGCGGCGTTTAGCAACGGCGAAGTCGTGAGCTACCAGAACATCGCTTCCGAGTGCGGCGTAAGCGGGCCGACCGTCAGGCAATATTTCCAAATTCTGGAAGACACGCTGCTGGCGCGGTTCGTGCCGTCCTTTCAGAAGCGGCCGAAGCGGCGCGTGGTTCAATCTCCGCGGTTCTACTTCTTCGACATCGGACTTGCAAATTTTTTGCTCAAACGCGGCGAGATCGTCCCGAGCGGCGAAGCCTTCGGGAAGGCCTTTGAGCATTTTATCTATCAGGAACTGGCGGCTCACAGCCATTATTCCGGGCTGCACTATCCGATCGCCTACTGGCGGACTTCATCGCAGTTCGAGGTCGACTTCATCCTGGGAGACCGCCAGGTCGCCATCGAAGTGAAGGGGACCGAGCAGGTGGTTGCGCATCATCTCAAGGGACTGAAGGCATTTCGCGAAGAATATAAGATCCAACAGGCCATCGTGATTTCCCAGGACCCCAAACCTAGAATCATGGACGGCATTTCCATCCTTCCCTGGGAAGATTTCCTGAAGCGACTTTGGGGCGGAAATATTTTTAAATAGCGGACCGCCTAGGACCGGATCCCTTTCGCCTTTTCCTGCTGCGGGGTATACTCTTAAGATGCTGAATCCCCACGCGGGCGTGAAGCGGCTGACGCTTCTCGCGCTGCTGCTCCCGCCGCTGTGCGCGGCCGCCGCGCGGGGCGCGGGATTTTCAGCCGAGGAAACCGCGTTTATCGAAAAGGCCGGCGTGCTGCTCGAGGTCCCGCCGGACCCCTGCGCGGTCGCGAAGACCCTGACCCGGCGCTACCGCGCGATTCTCGCGCAAGAGGCGACCCGCGCGACCGTGGAAGATCTCATCGCGCTGCTCGAAGCGGACGCCGTTCCGGTTCGCCTCGCCTACGGGCTGAGAATGACCGACGCGTTCGCGATGTACGACGCCCCCGCCGACGCGATCTACCTGTCGAGCGCGGCGGTGTTCATGCGCGTCGAAGTTTCCGGAAACGGCTGTCCGAGCGCCGACTCCTTGGCGTCGTTCGCTCAGGACACCGTCGGGGTGTTCGCCCACGAATTGGCGCATGCCGGGCTCCGGAGGCAGCTCGGCGAACCCGTCGTCGCGACGCGCGAGGACGAACTCCTCGCCTACGCGCGGGAGGCGCGATTTCTTGCGGCGTTGCCCGGCTGGCCTCCGCTGAAGGTTCGTCACGACGCCGCGCTGTCGGCGATGCTGCGCGGCAACTACCGCGACAACGCCCTGATGCTGAAGCTCGTTGAGTCCTTGGGGGCCGGGGAGCGTCCCTCCGCCGACGCGTTCGAACGTCTCCCGTCCTACATCGAGATCCTGGAAGGGCTCAAGAAAACGCGCGAGGCCCTAGAAGCGGCCCGCGCGGGCGTGGACCCGTCCTTGGCCTCCATCGCGCGCATGTCGGCGGCTTGGGAGGAGGGGTGGGACGCCTTCGTGAGCTTTCTGGAACCGATGATCAAAACGCGCCCTTCCTTCTCCCAGCCCGCGGCGGCGCTCGAAGGCTCCCGCCGCTATCTCGCCGAAAGCCGCAAGGCCCTAGCCGCCGAAAAGCCGGGGACCTTGGCCAGGCAGGTGGCCGAGCACGCGGTGCGCCTGGGGCACGAGGACGTCGCTTTCTGGGGAGACGCGCGGAAGGTCGCGCGGGTCCGCGCGGTCTACGAAAAGCGTCTGGAAAAAGAACGCGGACGCGCCGGTCGCTAGACGGCGGCCTCGATCCCACCGACGATCATGGCGGTGATGGCGGCGAATACGACGCGCTGCCTCTCGTGCCCGATCCGCTTCTTAAGGGCGGAGAGCATTCGAGTACAGCCTGCCGCTCGCCCGAAACGTAGGCCGCGCCGATGGCGGCGCCAGCCCGCCGACCGTGCCCCGGCGGAATAGTAAATCGGGTAATCGGCGTTTGCCCAGTTTTGCCGCAACCTGCGGAAAAATCTGGCGATTCCGTCACGCTTTTGCGCGGCGCCTCTGAATCGAGACACTTTTCGCGGTAAGACGCCTCGATTTGCCTAGCAGGGACATTGTCCTGCCCTTTCGCTGCTTCGTTCGGAGTCTTCCCCGAGCGGCGACGTCCAACTCGATTCCAAACACTTCCGCGAGGTTCCCGTTCGCGAGCTTCTTGTGCTTGCCGCCCTTGGTTCCCTTGGCGATGGCGCCTGCGGCCTGCGCCGAGCCGACGAGTTCCTCATGCTTAACGCCGCGCATGAGGAAGAGGAGTTCAGGCTTCTCGTCCAAACGCGCGCCTACTCCGTACAAGACGCCCGCGACGTGTTTACACATCTTGGCCCAGTCCGGGCAGGAGCAGTGCAGCGAAATCTCTTTCGGGGTAGGGAATAGTCCTCGATTCCGGTCGGTGACGACGCCCATCACGCGCTCTGAGAGTCGCCCGCGCAAAAGGTCCAGAAGGGAGGCGACCTTCCCGCCGCAGCTCTTCTTCACGTTTTTCCAGCGCTCACGGGGGAGGGTTTTTATTTTCACCGCAACCTCGTAGAGGTGGGAGCCCATGACCTTGGCCTGGACTTCGCCCTTCTTGATATCAAGATGGCAAACCGAGCCGTTGCGGACATAGGTGCGGCCGCGCGGCAGGCGGTTTTCATAGTCGCTGAATTTCTCAAGATGCTCGCACCAGGCTTTACCCCAAAACGTGCGCGCGATCTGTCGTCCCTCGATGCGGACCGGCGAGACATCCATGCCCTTCTTGCGCAGCTTCTCCATTTGCAGGATCGCTTTGCGCCGCCTTTCCGCGACCGATACGTATGGACGCCAGCCGTAGTCCCCGCCATATCCTCGGCCGTAGCGGCGGCGGCTTCTCCCGCCATATCCCCATCCCATTGCAGTCCTCCCTACTCGTCGCCCGCGGTTGCGACCCGATGCACGTCGAGCGCTACGAATTTTATCAATTCGTCGTCTTTCATCTCGGTCAAAACGGCCTGCGTTCCCGTTTCCAACAGGTCCTTAGCCAGCGCCGTCTTGTCGCGGATCAGGGCGTCGATTTTCTCTTCGATGGTGCCCCGGCATACGAACTTGTGCACCATGACGTTGCGCTTCTGGCCGATGCGGAAGGCCCGGTCCGTGGCCTGGTTCTCCACGGCTGGGTTCCACCAACGATCGAAATGGATGACGTGGGAGGCCGCGGTCAAGTTCAAACCCGTGCCGCCGGCCTTCAGCGAGAGTACGAAGAAGGGCGGCCCGTCCTCGGCCTGGAACGTGTTCACCAAGTCCCGGCGTTTCTTCACCGGCACACCCCCGTGCAGGACCGCGCCGCGGCGGTCGAAAACGCCCGCCAAGAACTCCGCGAGCGGCTCGGCCATCTCGCGGAATTGGGTGAAGATGAGCACTTTTTCCTGGCGCGAGGCGATCTCCTCGGCGATCTCTCGGAGCCTCTCGAACTTGCCGCTTTCTCCGGGGACGTAGTCCCCGGTACCAATCCACTGGGCCGGATGGTTGCAGATTTGCTTGAAGCGCATGAGAAAGGCCAGGATCGCGCCGCGCCGCTCAATGCCGTCCAGGCCGTCCAAGTGCCGCCGGAGCTCCTCGACAGATTGCTCATAGAGCACGGCCTGTTTGCGGGAGAGCGCGCAGAAGGCCTGGACTTCGATCTTGTCCGGAAGGTCGAAGATCACGGCGGGGTCGGTCTTCAAGCGGCGCAGTATATACGGCCGAGTCAGGGCTCGCAGGGGGGCGTACGCGTCCGTCGGCCGGTTCTCCAGGGACCGGGCGAAGGCCTCGAACTGCTTGAGGGTGCCGAGGAGGCCCGGGCAGAGGAAATCGAAGAGCGACCATAGGTCGGAAAGCCGGTTCTCGATCGGCGTTCCGGTCAGAGCCACGCGTGCCTCGGCGCGCAGGTTCTTGACCGCCCGGGTCTGCCGGGCCGAGGGATTCTTGATCGCCTGGGCTTCGTCAAGAATCGCCAGCCGCCAGGAAACATCCTTGAGCCAGGACTGGCGCAGGAGCATGCCGTAGGAGGTGAACACGGCGTCCACGCCCGCCAACGCCTTGGCAGGCGCTAGGGAGATCGCGGCGATCTCTCCCGCCTCCATCTCGGAGGGGTGGATGAACTTCGCGCAAAGCGTCGGCGCGAAGCGCGCGAGTTCGGACTTCCAGTTCGCCAGGAGCGAGGCGGGCAGGACGAGGATTGACGGCCGCGTCTTGCCGCCCTTTCGCTCGTTCTCGCGCTTGAGGGTGAGTAGGAGTCCCAGGACCTGGATGGTCTTTCCCAACCCCATGTCGTCGGCGAGGCAGGCGCCCAGGCCAAGACGCGAGAGAAACCTGAGCCACCCGACGCCCGTCCGCTGGTACGGCCGCAACTCAGCCTTGAGGTCGCCGCCGAACAACTTGTCATCAGCCGGCTGCGGGGCGCGCAACTCCCTCAGGACGCCGGCCAGGGTCTCGCCGGCCTCGACGAAGGCCCACCGGCGTGCCTCGTCGGTTTGAGCGCCGCTCGCCATGTCCATGGGCGCGCCGGCCAAGAGTCGCATGGCCTCCAGAAACGAGAGGCCGTCCTCCTTAGCGGCCTTGCCGACTTTCTCCCAATGCGCCATGGCTTGAGCCAGTTTTTCCCTATCCACTTCGACCCAGCGTCCCTTGAGAAGGACGAGCCCCGATTCGGCGGCGAGCAAGCGCCTCCATTCCCGCTCGGAAAGGACCTCCCCGTCGAGCGCGGCCTCGACCTTGAAATCGAGCATGGCTCCGGCGCCGAACATCCCCGAGACTCTGTCGCCTACGGTCACTCGCACGGCCGGGCGCGTCCGCTTCTTCCACCAATCGGGCATGCGCAGGAGCAGTCCGGCTTCTTCGAGCGCCGGCGCGTCCTGGAGAAAGCGGTAGGCATCGGCCGCCTTCCAGGCGAGCGGGTGAAAGACTTCGCCCGAGTCCACTAGTTCGCGGGCCAACGCGCTTTTCTCGGCCGCGCGCTGCACCGGCGTCAGGAGCTTCTCCAGACCGGCCTTGTTCTTCGCGCCGCTGTATTCCTCGAGGGCCCTGGAGAGGGGCTGGTACTGGACCTTGCCTTGGCTGGAAACGCGTGGGGAATATGTGGCGAGAAAAGCGAACGGCCGCTCGGGGTCGCGCTTGTTCTCGGCCAGATGGAAGCAAACGCGGCCAACGCGGTGCCAGAGCGGAGCGCGTTCCCGCAGCCAGGCGGAGAACCCGCCCCGGTCTGTCTCGCCGCGGACGTGCCGGTCCAGTTCCTCCCATAGGGCCGCCAGGACGCCGGGATTGATGTATTCGGACCCGCGTAGAGGCGGGGCTGACCGGCAGAGCCCGTCGAGCTCCGAGTATTCAGGCGAGGGAACGGGGCCCATGTCCTCTCCGGCTGTTTCTGGGACATGGCACAGAGCCGTGAGAAAACGGCCGGAGAACTCCCTCCAGAAAGAAAGAGCCGCCGGGAGCGCGGTCTGCCCCTCGTTCGTCGCCAAGTGGATGAGTCCCTCGGTCGAACCTCTATCGAACGCGGTTGAAATGCGCCTGGCCGCGGCTTCCGGCAACGGCGATTGCCCAGAAGTTTCCGCCGATGCGGACTCGATCCGCAGACGGCCCGCTGGCGTCAGGATGATTTCGATCGCGCCCGCGACGGCGGGTGTCTCCACAACGAACGCTTCCGGACCGCTCTTAGCCACGTGTTGGTTCCAGAGCTTCATCGATCTCGAAGTCGCCGGAGGGGTTGGCCTCCCCCGTCATACAGGGGAAGCACATAAATCCCGCTACAGCGGACCCAACAGCCCAGATGGGATTACCGCAATCGCAGAGGCGGCCGGACTTCCTGGCATTAACCGCCTCGCGAAGGCGTTCACGGAAATCCCTTTCGTTCTCGTCCTTGTTGGCCTTGAGATGCCTGACGACATAGTCGTCGAATGAGATGGGTTTGAACGGACTCACTTTCTTCTCCCGAGCAGATCCGGCACTGGCAGGGCCTTGCCTTTTTGCGGCGGGTTTTCGATGTCCCCTCGTTGGTTTTCGCTATTCTTCAGCAAAGTAGTCCGCATCGATTTTCTTGATCTGGTACGCGGCGACCGTGCTGACGCCCACGCCGTGCTCAATCATGAGGTCGGCAAGTTTCTCTCCGTCAATGAGGATGACCTTCTGTTGGATGCCCGCAACATAATCTCTAGCTCGCTGGGTATACGCCGAGGTCGTAATGAAGACGCCGCGCGGCGCGTTCTTTCCCGCCAGGCTCCCGACGAAGGTCCGGATCTGCTCGTCATTGATTGTGTTCTCCCATCTTTTTGCCTGGATGTAGATGACATTGAGTCCCAGACGGTCCTCATTTATGATGCCGTCGATTCCGCCGTCGCCACTGCGCCCGACGGCCATGCCAGCCTCCTTGCGCGACCCACCGTAGCCCATCTTGAGCAATAGCTCGACGACGAGATTTTCAAAAAACTTGGGAGAGCACTGCTTGACTGTGTCCAGCAGTTCCGCGGCAAGCTCGCTCTTGAGCTTCTCATAGTTTTCCTCAAGAACTTCCTTAGGCGTCGTCGTGGCTTCGTCTGCGGAAGCATCATCCTTGCTTGCGCCATTCTTGTGCGAGCGGTTCTGGAAATCCGTGAACTTCTCGAACTGCTTGAGGAACTTGATGTTGATCGCGTCGGGCTTGGACTGCAAGACCTTCTTGCCCTCATCAGTGATCCGAAACGTGCCACGAGCCGGATTCTCCAGCAGTCCTGCCTGTTTCAAATAGGACCGAGCCCAGTGGACGCGGTTGTCAAAGCGGCGTTGCAGGCCGCTCGGGAGGAGTTCTCGCTGTTCGTCCTCGGTCAGCTTTAGGCTATGGGTGAGATGATCGATACTCTCGCGGTTCGTGTGGTCCTTGCCGTCCCCAGTGAACTCCAGGAGCGGGAGCATGAGAGATTGGAAATCAGGAATTGCCATTGAAGCCTCCGGTCACCACGAGAAATTTAAAGCTAGGCACGATGGCGCCCTGGGGAAAACCATCGTGAATATTGCTCTGCCAGCCATAGTCGTACACTTGCGCCGCCTTTCATTCCCTTGCCACCACGGTGTCGTAGAGCCCGTAGTGGGGCAGACCCTCGTGGCTCTCGATCCCCGTGTAGCGGAGCGAGGCGTCTTCGTAACGGCGGAAGGCGAAGACGGCCTGGTTCATCTGCTCGGTGTTGAACACCTTCAGGCGCACGAGCAGATGGAAGTCCTTTACGGTCAGTCCTGTGACGGTCACGAACAGCTCCGGCTCGATCTTGGTGATGACATCTTGGAGCGTGTTCTCGCGAAAATCGGTCAGGTACATGAACGCGGGGATGCGTGTGGCGAACTTAATCAGCTTGTCCTGGACGAGCTTGCGCTTGGACTTGTACTCCTTCTCCTCCTCGGTCAGTTGCCTCTTCTGTTTCGCCGTCAAGTCGCCGTCCATGGCCTTTTTCTTTAGTTTCTTGATCTTGTCGCTCTTGTTGATGATCGTTTCGAGTATGTTGTCACCGAGCGCGCGCCAGCCCTCAATGCGCTCCACGGCGGCCATCGCTTCGGGATTATCCAGAACGCGGCGCAGGGTGTCGTTGTCCACGTTCACCAGCAGCGCGGACTCCCACTTGCGAGCGAGCAGAGTGGCCGAGGTGCCCGCCATCGCGATATCGAGGATGCCGCCCGCGTCGATCTGCGTCATATTGGCGCCGTCATAGGCGAGTACGGGCAGGAAAGACACAAGATCCTTGACGGCGTTCTCCGGATTCGGCTCGCTTGGCGAGAGTCCGATTCCGTACTCGGACAGTTGTCGTAGGGCACGAGTGGGGGCGAAGTCGAACACGAAGCAGACGGGCTTGAGGACCTCCTCTTCGTTCGGGTTGTCGCCGTTAGGGTTCTTGATCGACCACGGCGACTGCACTCGGAACGCAGCCTGGAAGTAAGTCTCGGGTGACTTGAGGTTGCGGAGCATTAAGATCGAGGACCACTGGGGCACAGTCACGCCGGTCGTGAGTTTTCCGCACGAAAGCGTGATCGTCTTCGTGTCGAATCCGCTCTCAATAGCCGAACGCACGGGCGGCAAGGCATCGCGCCCGATGCCCGCCGATGCACCGGCCGCGACGACGATCTTGTAGTCGTGCCAGAATGTGTTGTGCTTCTCGGCTAAAAGGTTCGCCATCGCATGACAGGCGGCTACGTTCGGAAAGAACCAGAACGAATGTTGGAGGTACGGCAGTAGGCGGACGTCCGAATACGGAAAAGGCGGTCGCGTTCCGGTCTTGAGGTTCTCGACTGCTCGCGGTGCGTATGAGCCCCGGATGATGTTCAGCCACTTCTGCACATCGCTCTTATGCTTGAACTGCGCGCGTCTCTGCCTGCCGGAGGCCGCGAAGAACTCGTTGAGGTCAAATTCATCGAACTCTCCGCCACTCGCGATCGCCAACAGTTCGTCCGGCATTTGATAGGTGAGTAGGCGCATCTGTGGTAGCGCGCCATATGGGTTCCACTCGCCGGGGTTCTTCCCGGAGAACTCTTCCTTGGCGCGCTGCTCGTCGGTGTATGTCCAGTTGAAGATTTGCTCCTCGATGAACTCGCCCGTGGCCAAGGCCTTGAACGGCGTGCCGGAGAGGTAAAGATACCCCCTGGTCGTGATGGGAAGGAACTCTGCTTCCTTCACCGATAGCGCGCCAAGGTCTTCATTCACCGCCGCCAGGCCGGCGGCATATTCGAGAGTAGTTTCCTTCTTAGAGACCGCATCGTCCTCGCCTTCGAACAGCTCTTTGGCGGTCTCTCTCCACGCGCCGAAGTGGTACTCGTCAAAGACCACGAGATCCCATTTCACCTTATGGAGCCACTCGTTCTTGGGCTTGATGTTCCCCGCTGGGTCCCGGCCGAGGAGGTCCTGAAAGGAGCCGAAATAGACCACAGGCTTCTTGCGATCAATCTTCGTGGGATCTTTCTCGGAGTTGCGAGAGAGGTACTGCCACCCATTGAAGTCCACATGAGACTCGAGGTCGGTTTGCCATGCATCCTCGACCGCGGGCTTGAAGGTCACCACGAGAACCCGCTTGGCGCCGAGCTTCTTGGCTAACTGGTAGGCAGAGAAGGTTTTTCCGAAGCGCATTTTGGCGTTCCAGAGGAAGCGTGGGACCGCGTGCATATCCTCCTTCCAGATCGAATGAAAATAGGCGTGCGTCTTGGTCACAGCCTCTACTTGCTCTTGGCGCATTTGGAACGTCTCGTAATGCGTGCCTGAAAGCTGCCGGCCACTGCGAAGCTCGGCAAGCACGGTTCGCACATCCGCGACCGAGCACCGCACCCATTCCAACTCCCCGTTCATGAAGCCCTTCTTGACAAGCGCCGCCCGCACCTGGTGATCACTGACGACCGTGCCGTCCGCACATTCGGCACACTCGTCCAATTCGATTTTGTAATTCTTGATTGCGGCGGTCTTTAGCTGTTCGGCGACACGCCTTTTCACGCTCCGAATCGTCTGGCCCACCTTAAGGAGACCCTTGTGCGCCTTGTCGTCGATCGAGTAGGCGTAGATGCGCGGACGCACCTCAGGCTTGGGCGCGAGAATCTCCTCGATGGACCTAGTCATTCTTGGCGGCTCCGCTGAGGTCCATCGGGCGAACAATCTTTTCGATGAACGCGATCTCACTAGCGGAGATGCCATACCTTGCGTAGAGATCCTTGTCCGTCCACCGCTTCGTCCACTTCTGGGTTGGAACGAACGTGTAGACTTTGCGCGTTGTGTGTTGGGATGGCTTGTGTAGAAGAATGAGGAGGCGAATCAGTCGACAGGAGAGGTAGGATAAGACGCTTTCAGCTTGCCTCTGTGAGTCGAATGGGCCAATGCAGACATAAGTCTCTGAAGAAATGGTGCCCGGCTCCCCGACGAATGGCGTGCTGAGGATCTTGTGCGGATAAGTATCCTTGTTGCCGGTCCCAGGGGCAGCTGCGCCAACATAAACCTTCCACTTGTCGATGAGGTGGGTGCCCGTCGTAATAGAAGTCTTGGCAATATAACCCGTGCCGCCGTTCTGATAGACCAGAACGTCACCGCGCGATTTGGTAGTCTTGCCCTGAAAGAACGTCCGGAGGCCAAAGGGTTTACTAGAACTGACCAATTGGTCGAAACGCTTTCCGTCAGGCAGCGAGAGCGAGCTGGTTTGTCTACTCTCAACAGCAACGACTTTCTTGAGGATTGCCAGCCCTTCATTGAAGCGAATGAACACGTCCACGCCCTCTTCGAGCAGCGGGCGACTGGCTGTCGAGGGAGACTCGTCCTTGAAATGAGTGGTGACGCAGCAGAGCCCGGGATTGTCCCTGTTCCAGAGGAAGTAACAAACGCCGCCCTTGAGTCCCACCCCTGGGAAGACGTCCGATGCGTTAAGATAGTCCTCAATTGAGCGCAGGCGATCGTCGCCGAGCATCGACTCTCTGAACTCATCGAGTCCCTTGCCACCGGCGAACCAACGGGCAGGAATTACCAACGACAGGTAGCGTGGCTCCAACGCCTTTGCTTGCTGTACGAAGTGCTGATAAATCGGAGCTGCGCTCGTGCCGTAGCCCCCGTCGTCCAGCTGGTACGGTGGGTTTCCGATAATTACGTCAAACTGCATATCTCCTCCAAATAACTCGGTCAGCTGGGCCTTGATGTCGTTGCTGTGAATAAACGTATACGCATGAGTTTCGAGGCCTTCGCCCCGGTCAAGTGCCATCTTGCTCGCGCCGCAGTATTTGCACTTGCCATTAGCCCAAGCGTGCTCGGTGCGCTTGAACCAGATGTTGCCGTCATCGTTGGCGAAACCCATGGCGATGGAGTGTTTGCCCTTAGCGTGCTTCGAGCAATACACGCTCCGGCGTGCCAGCAGGCTGGTGAGATGCGTGATGCCGATGCCGAAAACCTGCTTGGTCACGATATGATTAACGCGATCATCGAGGTTCGGAATCTCGTCTGCCAAGCCTTTGGCGAGGCGGCTCGTAATTTCGCGAAGGAACACGCCCGACTTAGTGCACGGGTCAAGAAACCTC